>Ga0307963_1000141_pt1 | contig 39226 bp, 43 predicted proteins | sample OrgLakmetagen594_FD_201829 | JGI IMG/M metagenome (GOLD analysis project Ga0307963, IMG submission 201829) | Saline water microbial communities from Organic Lake, Antarctica - #594 | ecosystem: Environmental > Aquatic > Non-marine Saline and Alkaline > Saline | place: Antarctica: Organic Lake... | reverse complement strand
AAGCTGCTAAACTCGTCCGTGTGCCCTTCTCGGAGAGCTGGTAACAGTGCTGGGCTAGTGATGCATTGGCAAACGACAAAGCCTTCTAGCCGGTGCTACTTGCTAATGCCGAACTGCAGAGCAGGCATCAAGGGGGCAGCAAACCCCCGGGAGCAGGGAAATTGGCGGCCAGCATTACTTAAATTGAAGAAATGTCTTTGAAATGTCTTTGAAATGTCTTTGTCTGAGGAAAAACTATCATTCACTTTTCACTTTTCACTTTTCACTTCTCGGACAAGTAGAAAATTATTCGTCACAAATTAAAAATGCAAACGCTTAGAGTCGTTGCTGCCCAAGCAGTGAGCGTGCCACGCAAGGGCACAGTCGATCTGAGCGACGAAAGTTCCTGGAGTACTAGTGATGGCGTCATCACTACCTGCTTTGCAAGGGAGCTCTGCGACTACGAGCTCAACAGATGTGCAGTTGGTGTGTGTGTGTGTTTGTGTGTGTGTGTGTGTGTGTGTGTGTGTGTGTGTGTCACGAGGACTTTCTCTGATGACGCATGTGCACAAACAAGACCTTAATGCGCCCTCGCAGTTGGGCGTGAAGGTGATTATTATGAGGCCTTTTTGGGCAGAGTAGCTTAGATCACATAGTCATCTACCCCATCTCTACCCCATCTGCACGTTTTGATCACTTAGTCATTAATGAACTCCTTTAATCACTTGGCAGGATGCCGAATGGCTAAGCCCCTTTTTTGCAGGCAAAGGCCATGATGAGGTAGTCATTGGCAGTAAAGGGCTTTATGACAAACTAGCCACTTACGGACAATTACTAGATCTGCAGGTAAGGCTCTGCTTAGCAACCCTTGTTCCTCTGCTGTGCCCTGATCTGTCCGTGATTCAGAGCAGAATTTCAGATTCCAAGTAGAAAATTACCCTAGTAGGGGAGGCCAATAAAAATGCAAGCAATTGGCGATATCAAAATCAAAATTTTCCTTGAAATCTTCTGAATCAGGATGCTATCAGGCTCCCTGCGATCTGGTATGACATCAAGTTCTATGGCATGGAGGAGTGGGCGGGTATGCTTGCTCGTCGAGAGCATTTGCTATTATCTAATTACTAGTAAGAAAAGACAGTCAGGAAAGGAGGGGAGGTCACCAATTCTATTAAAGAAGAGAACCAGAGCTCACAGCTATCTTTATAAGCCTGGCTTTCCCGGTACTCTTGAGAAAACAAGCCAGTGCCCGCCTGAGCCTGGCTTGTTCCTGAAGCATAGCCCCCCCTGCTGCCTGCACAAATGGAAACACAAAGTGAAAGAGGGGTTATGAAGCAAGTAGAACCCTAGTTCACCCTAGTTCAGGGGAGGCCAATAAAAATGCAAGCAATTGGCGATATCAAAATCAAAATTTTCCTTGAAATCTTCTGAATCAGGATGCTATCAGGCTCCCTGCGATCTGGTATGACATCAAGTTCTATGGCATGGAGGAGTGGGCGGGATGCTTGCTCGTCGAGACAACACCACAGTTGACGATGTACTGCCTCAATTCCCTCAAACCACAGGTGAGCAAGGAAAGCTTTGACTCAGCTGTGTCCAGGCATAGGCAGGAATGCACTGCTGATGTACAGGAACTTAAAGATTTTTGCTGACACTACTGCCAAGCCTTCATGTTGTACACGCTGGCCGACCATTCCTCCCACTTCTCGCGGGCAATGACCCTTTTTTCGGCGGGTAAGGCAGACGTGCTGCATTTGAACAGTGTACTGCCAAGCCTTCATGTTGTACATTTTTTGTGGGAGGCACGCAGGCAGCTCGTGCATGCCTCACTGAGATGGGATTCCTAAGCAACATCCCCGCTGGATTCAAACTTGAGGACGTAGTGTCGCTCGCATGTCAGGCACCAGCCCACCTCAAACAGCTCCAGCTACTATCATCTGGACTAGGCAAGTTACTGTCTAAGCGCCTAAACCATTTCCCCCAAATTGTGCTCTTCCAAGTTGCCTTCATTTAGTGAAAGGCATGTAGTAATATAGATATCTTGGTACATCTCATATGAATTATCATGCACACTTTTAAGTACAAAACGCATTTGAAACCTATATATTAATTACGTTCAAGATGGGAAAAGGAGTAAAGCCAAAATGTCTGATCAGAGATGGTTTACACTGAATCATGTAAACACTTGTGCATCGTGCATACCCACAAAAGGATGCACCACGTGACTTTACAGGAACTGAGTCTGACACCAGATTGAACAAGATGAGAAGACACCGCCGGTGGTTGATGCAAGGTACGATTGAGGATTCTGGCGCCGGTGTACAGCAAGGAACTAATAGAAAGGAGCTTCCTTGTATCCTCAACTCAAGTTGTTCTATGATGAGAGAGTATACAAAACGCACACTATACGCACACATCATCGCACACGCATGTGTGTGCGCACACACACACACACAAATACATACAATCAATCATGCACATAAAAGCATTCACGTTCTTATCCGTGCGCCGGCATATACAAATACACACACTCACGCACGCATCCTGGCAGGTGTATCTGGCGAGTCCAACACCCCGTGGAAGGAGCTGGGATGGCACAGCAGTCCCTTCACCGGTCCCCGCAATACCACCAAAAGTGAAGCGCTTGGCAGCGCAGCAGCTGACCTGAAATTTATCGGCGGTCACCCTGTTGGTATTGAATTAGTGAAAGAAAGGGAAATGGGGTTAGCTGCAGGACCTGATGGGGGTATTTTCCCTACACCCTGACCTGCTTCAGCACCCAACCCTTTTCGCGTTGTTTTGCTGCAACAAGTCAACGACCATTTTCAGAACACTAGACTTTTCTGTAAACGTGTGTGTGTGTTGTGCACATCGTGAGGATTGTGAATGCATCAGCTTGATAATGCGAAGACCGCACAGGACCACGAGCAGGGTTTATCCTCTACTCTATTGGTATACAGCACATGATGGTAACGTTTTAAATTGGTATTGGGTAAGAACCATGAGATGCTTGCAAACCTAGAACTGTTCAGGCCACAGAGAACTGGACTGCAGGGTATGAGCAGTTGTGCTCTTTTGTTTTAAAGTGTCTTTTTTCATAAGACAGTACTTAGCAAACCCCCACCGATTAAAACAAGCATCCAGTGTTTGATTTCGTCGCTTTGTATACATACTTACGTACCGCTGCGTGAGCTCACTCAAAAGCAGCTGCCAGCACCTAACAGCACCTGACTGATGTGAACAAGCATCCAGTGTTTGATTTTGTTGCTTTGTATACAATACGTACGTACCGCTGCGTGAGCTCACTCAAAAGCAGCTGCAAGCACCTAACAGCACCTGACTGATGTGAACAAGCATCCAGTGTTTGATTTCGTCGCATTGTACAATACCTCCCCTGATTAGGTCCCATTGCTTCTCAAAGGTTTAGGAAATCTCTCCTCCCTCGATCTACTTGACAAAAATAGACTGCAGACCACAGACCACAGATTGCAACAGTAGACACGTAAGCGATGAGGAAGGAGAACGGAGCCACTTTGGTAGAGAGCACCGTAAATCTCCTCCAAAACAGAGAAGAAAAAGATCAATGGGGATCGGGAGGGTTGCAGGCTTGGCATGAAACCAGCTCCTGATAAGAGGCGGCAATGGTAATGGAAGGACGCATCTGAATAAGGTCAGCAGCTAGCTAATTAGTGTTATGAGGAGGCCCGCCGTGAAGTGCAGCTTCATGGAAAGAAGGAGAAAGAAAAAGAACGCAGACAGTGTAAACACCACCAGCATGGATTAGGAAAGGATGTACGTTTTGTGTCCTACACCACCCAATGGATGCAGAGGCACACAACATCCCATCTGGAGAATAAGAATAAGAGAAGCTTGTCAGTGGGGAGCAGGTGGTTGGGAGGCAGAAGCCTGCACACCACCAGGAGTATTGCTCTCAGATATTTGTGGGGGTTGTGTTCAGTTCCCGTCTCATCTGTATGATTTTTGTTGTGTATCTGATGGCACATAAGCATAGTTTATATCATGAGGTTGCGTCATTTAGACCAGGAAATCCGAGGCTGTGGAGTGGGTTCCTTGTGTGGTTGCTGTAGATGGTGCCTGTTGCTCCTAGCAGGATGGAGTTTTACGGCGTCCGAGTGAGCAAGGCATTCAACTTATGTTGTTCTCGTGCCTTTTTTGTTTGTTGAGTAGGGGAAGTATCTACACAGTACTTAATTTCGAGTAAATGTATATCGCGTTTGTTTGTATGTCTCTTGGTATCATAGCCAGGGAAAATGGATTGGCAGCGCCATCTGCTAAGTTATCACGAGCAACTTTTCTTGCATTATTGGCGGCACCTGGTTTGATACGTTGTTGGGTTTCTTTTGGGGCGTGGTTGCTGGGTCGGAGTAACTATGATTGCATCTGGCTTGCTAAATTTTCGCCGCTGTTGTGCATTTATTATTTGATTGAAAGGTAAGATCCAGGTTGGAATCATTCCTATCTGTGTCTCTTCTGAAGGGCGTATAATGCCTTGTTGTACCATTGTTGCATGACTCCCTACGTCTGCTTGTGCTAGCAGGCAGACACCCCTGTGTACCTTGTTGGATCGCTTTTATGATCATTTGTCCAGCAGCGTTGTGTCGATTAATAATCATTTTATCAAAATGGGATGGCTGCAGCCTGACAGGATGTGGCAGGTGCCACCTAGATGTTGGCAGATGGGGCAGATTGGTGTGCCTTCTATAAGGGTGCACTGAACGGCACGCTGTTGGTTGTATATCGAATTTGTATGGCACTGCCAGAGCATGGCTTTTTATTTTGGCACCATCTACAACAACACGCTGGAGCCTTTTGAGGAGCTGGGTCTTGATTCTCAAAGAGTGAAGAAACTTGCTTCCGAGCTTCATGTTCATTCTGTCAATCACGCTGCCAAACTTGTCCATACCAGACGTGCCCTTTCCGACACTATTATCAACTCTCATCAGGAGACGGTTTCAGGTCAAGCCTGCAACCCTCCAGATCCCCATTGACCTTCTTCGTTTGGTGGAGGAGTTTTATGGTACCTGGTACCAAAATGGCTCCTTTTCCTTAATTAAAGTGGGGGGTGTTTTTTTCACTACCTGCGTAGTTTTCTCTTTTCTTTACAGTACTTTATTTTGATAAAATGCATGTTGCATTTCTTTGGTTGTATGTTTCTTGGTTTCATAGCCAGGGGATGGCAGGGTATGGATCGGCAGGACCATCTGCTAGGTTATTACGGGCAACTCTTTTTGCATTCAATCAGTTATTGGCAGACTTTGTTTGATACGTTTTGTTGCGTTACTTTTGTGGCGTGGTTGCTGGATCAGAGTTCCTATAATTGCGTCTAGCTTGCAAAGTCTCCGCTGCTGTTGCGCATTGAAATTGGAAGGTAAGAGCCATACTAAAATCACTCTGTGTCTTAGCAGAGAGGCGTATGACGATGGATTAGCGTAGCATTTAGTAGACTGATGCACGGAGTGACTGTGTTGGTAGAGTAGCACGGCAGGTTTAGTGCTGTAGGACTGGCTATGAGACTCGGTAATTATTGTGGATTGGCAGTGGCCGAGATGGGCGGTCATCCCTGTAGACCCTTAGCTTAGCTCTGCAATGTCTGTGCCTGGTGCTCTTGCTTGTTTGAGGCTGGTACTCCAGTCTCTTTGTACTTCTTTCCTCCTTCTGGCACTCTGTTGGACCTCTCTGACTGGGCCTTTTTGTCTTCCGGTAAAGGAGTTTTACGGTACTCGGTACCAAAGTGGCTTACTTATCCTTAATCTATGTGAGGAGTGGTTTTCACTGCCTGCGTAGTTTTTCTAGACTGATGATTTTTAAACCCTTTTAATTTTGGGACCTAGTTTGTGTTGAACGTGCATGTGTGATTTTGCAGCATTTTGAGATCTAAAAATACGGAGAGACTCTCTGGTGAGGGCATTTGGTTGAAAGGTGTTTCTGGAAGGCAGGCTGGTGGAGGGTCTTCCACCTTTGCTGGCCAGAAGATGGATGAGTGGGGATGGGCGTCAGTGTTAATGTGGACATCATGGCCACTTAGATTTCCCGCAGAGCATACTGCTATGGCAACAGCGCACTCGTTCCCAAGGATGCCGGCATGAGCTCACAACCTTGTAGATTGCTGAATGTTGTGCAGAGTATGCAATATTGCGTTTTGTGCCATTTCAAACGCTGTGGGTAGAAATGTAGAAATGCTGTTTCTTATTTGCCATAGTGCACCAGCGCTGTCTGTTGCACTATGGGTGTGTTCATTTATCAAGCAGCAGCAATTCCTGCTAGCTATGCTCTGGTTGACGCTTGTGCCCCCGGGATTTGGTGCTGTAACTTTGTTTGATGGGGGTGGTACACTCCAGCTCCAGTTGACCGGAGGCTAGTTCCTTTGTTTGTGATACAACTCCCACCTGTGAAAGCCTGCTCCCTCCAGTCAGCCAGGGGCTTTGAGTTCCAGTAAGCGTCGTTGATGGGTATGATCAAGGGCGGGGAACTGGTTTGTGTGTCTCTGTAGTGTTGTTGGCGAATTACTTAGGTCAAGGGAAGATAGCAAACTCCCTATTACGAGGTTGAAACGAACTGAAAGCTGATAAATAAAAAGGGAGCAAGAGAGGCAGGCTGGAAGAAATAAAAGAAAGTAGGGGGGGCAACCAGGTTGATGAGAAGAAGGGCAAAACGTATACGAGGATGTCAAGCACGGGAAAGAAAGAAGGAAGGAAAGCCTGCGTACTTTGGTGCCTGTGTAAAAACAAGGTTTAGGAAGACAGGGCTAGTAAAGAGTAAGGGCAACGGGCCGAGGGCACGTAGTGTTGCCAGTGTCCACAGTAACTGTTTCTTGAGTCTTTGGAGAGCTTGCATGTATTAGCCAGACACTGGCTGGCTGGCCTGGTTATTTGCGGCTTATTGGTCAGGCTTATTGGCCTGGCTTACTGGCCTGTTTATTTGCGGCTTACTGATCGGCCAGGCTTATTGTAACACACTGAGCGCTTACTGATCTAGTTCCCACCAGGCTTATCCTAGAGCTTCTTAGGCTAACTAAGCAATTCTTCAGCAGGCTTGTTTTGTGCTTACTTGGGAAGGCAAGACACATGATCACGCTTACTAATCCTGGGTTACCTGCTTCAGCTTCCTTAGGAAGGAGGAAGCATAACCAAGCACTTAGCCATTAATTGATACACCCTTACTTGCTTAAATTACTGCTGCTTACCTGCCGTCCTGGCTTCTTTGGCTTACCTATGCGACTTGTTCAGTAAGCCAAAAACCTGGTTTACTGGTAAGCACTCAAGAAGCTTAGCTAAGAAATCAACCAGTAAGGCTTTCTAACATTCCGACGCAGCCTTGGCAATACCCTTTCAGTTGGCGGTTTAAGAAAGGTATGCTGCCTGCGTTTCTACAGTTCCATGTTGCATCTGGTGATAAGTCTCATTGTATTTTTTCTAACCAATAAGATGGGATGTTTGTAATAAGTTGCTCCCTGGCAGCTTTGTTCCAGACCACTAGGATACGCATGCCCCATGTTGCTTATGGCAAGATGGTTGTGCTAAATCGGTGCCTGTGTTTAAACCGTTCCGAGAACGCAATAATCATAAAAGAAAATACAAGCAATTGGGTCAAATGGTTGGCGTTGGGTTGAAATATACTCAATGATTACATGGATGCCAGTAATATATGCATGCGTCCGTCTGTGGCATAAACCCTATAACCTGCTGAAATAATAACCAACATACAACTGTACAACAAATTTTGGTCACGTTGGCAGGGTCAAACAGTCTTCCTACTATTATTGCCTGTTCAGAAGATGTCTGCATACATATTTTGAGCTGTGGCACGTCATACAATTTACAGTACGATATGTTAATAATCGAAATGAGAAAGCTGAGAAAGCAGTCGTCTTTTTCATCGCAGCACCAGTCCATCTACTACAACCAGCTGGCTGTAGACGCTGCTAAAAGTGCTGGGGTCAACGGCTCTGGCTTCGATCGAGCCAGGCTCTCAGCACGAGGGAGTGAGCGTGTGCTGCTGCGTAAAGAGAGGCGGCCGGCTGGATCCTGTATGCCACAGCGTGCAAACATTGTACCCATAAGTGGCTGGTCCTTTCACATGTGAGCGATGAGGAGGGAATGGTGTCGCACTGCTAGCAGTGATACAAGTTGCTTGATTAAGTATGTCAGGCGCGAGAAGTTACAACAAGCGTACATTCCCTAAACCAGTATGTGTTGCTCAGGGAATCTGTTCTTGAAGGTCGGAAGGAGGAGAGCAGCACACATGGGACAAGTCGGATAGCAACCCGTAGGTATCGTACTTGAAGTGCAGCGATGGCTTCCAACTGGCCAGAGATGCGCCCTTCCCAAGCGGCCAAGTCGTTTTGTAGAGCAGCTAAACGCCGCCGCAAGTCTTTTGTGGCTCGCACGTCTGAGGCTGCAGCCGCACGCAAGAAATAACAGGAATTCAAAAAGCAAACTTTTGGTGGGCTGTACGTCCTTTGGAGACTTCTTTCAATTTGAATTGTCACAAACCATACACCTAATGCCAAATGTTTTAGATTGGGATGTCTCAGACGTCCTTTTCTAACACTTTAGCTTTGTACACTCAATGTGTGCTAAATATGCACGACATCTGCTCTTATCAGCACAGACTGATGGCTTCTAGATAACACTATAGCAAGCCAAACCATAAAAATTACATCCAAGACGAGCAAAATCACTGGTTTGGCTGATTTTAACGAATGAATTTGCTGTGACAGGGCATGAAGTTCGGTAAATATCAAAATTAGCATGTTTCTGCAGAACATATGTAGGGTTGGCCAGAACCGTATAAGTATAAATATAGGTATTATACGGTACGGTATATACGCCGTATAATACGGGGGAGGGGAGGCCGTATCTACGTACCGTATTTTCCGTACCAGAAACCTTTAGGTATTATGCGGCGTATATCCGGCGTATTTCCGTATAATAATACGGTGCAAAACCGTATTTCGAAATGTACACCCCAGAATCAGGTTCGAATTCCAGCAGGACCAGTCCTTTTTGATCTTTGAGGTCTTTTGAGGTCGATATTTTTCCTTTGCGACTCTTTAATTAAGCACTCCCTTTGCTTCCCACTTTCTTTTAATGCACGTTTTTGCATCAATCACAATGTTTTATTGGTGGTTAGAGTAGTTGGGCTTCTTTTTGCACTGGAAATTGCCATTTTGGGGTCTTTTTGGCTTTGGACAGGCCTAGCCCTTCAAACTTTGATTTTTTGGCACAACTAAATTGGATAGAGGTGTGCAGCTCTTCAAGAGCTACAAAATGAGCCCATTATAATTTAAATCTGAAGGGTAATGATTTCTCTGTATATATGGAATATGGTTTTACACGGTATATACCAGGGTTGTTCAGTTCGTTTTTGGGAGCAAGGGTTCAATAAAGCTACGCGCTCCCCTCACGGGGAGGGAGGCGCATCCCTCACGGGTCCCTTCTTCGTGAGGGGAACTGTGAAAGTTCTAGAACCCTCGAACTGTTTGAAGGGTTCGATGAGCATTTTTGGAGAACGGGCCCTTGGGCTCCTCCCACCTTCAAAACTTTCCAATTAGTTGTGTATGTATGCTTAATAATAGTTATAGGGAAAAAAAGGGGGCCGGAATGAGACCATGTCATCATTGTAAAGCAGAAAAAGGAGAACCTTAAGGTGCAGTGCAAGTGCCGCGTTGTATACATCCTTAGCAGTTCAGAAGTGTGTGACAAGTTTGGCCTTAAGACCAAGGAAATTATTACTTGATACAGGTTACAGATCATATTTCATAAATCATTAAACATGTTATTTTTACTGCAAGGAAAGAGTGGGACTGAACTGGGAGGGGCTGTTGTCCCTTGTCATTTTGACAGACACATGCTGTAAAGTTCGACCAAACCTTTAAAAGTTTGTCGAACTCTGACCGGACCCCGAACGGTACCTTTCAAGTTCGTTAAAGTTCGTGAAAGTTCGCAAACCCAAACTTTTGATCGAACCTCGAACTGAACAACCCTGGTATATACCTATATACATACGGTTTATACGGTATTTGAAAAGGTAATATACAGTTCTGGCCAGCCCTATACATATGGCATGGATAATCGAGTTGTCAATGCTCACTTTTTGCTATTTACTTCAGCTTCTAGTTGTGATTGAGTTCAGCATTGAGAAAACCAGGGCCTAGGAGCGCATGTATAATCCAGTACCAAGGAGCGTATATCAAAGTCAAATAGGTAGGGTTGGCCAGAACCATGTACATACGGTGTATACACGGTAATTTTGGCAGGGAAAACACCAAATATACGGTCATATGCGGTGTGTACATACGGTTCTAACCAACCCTACAAATAGGCAAACTGGCACAAACACACACACAGTCGCAATCACAACCGGCGGCAACAAAAACCATGGCAGCTTTGTGACTAAATCGCTGATTTGTGATCCGGAGGAATATGATGACACACACACATCAAAACGCACCTGCGACAATTGCTTGCGCTCCAATGGCGCTACCTGCCAGCTGTAGCTGATGGAGTTGGGTCGACATGTCTGCCAGTGCCCCTTGGCAAGCACGTACCTGTTGAAGGCACATAGGAACATGCAAGTAAAAACAAGGAAAGATTTTGCACGGAATGCAAGCATGGCGGTTCGTCAAGCTTTGGTCCCAAGTGTATTTGCTGTTTTTTCAGACCCTGCATGCCATTGCCTGCTTTCTGCTCTTGCGTTTTCCTGGTGCCACATGCAGGTCACGAGCAGAACTTCAGTACAACCTGTCAACCAGGACTTTTCAGTACGACCTGTCTCTCAGCACAATCTTTCAGTACAACCTGTCTCTCAACACAACCTTTCAGTACAGCCTGTCATCCATGTCACGTCAAGAACATGCTGCACTCAAACACTGGCTTGCCACTCTGCTGCAGCTGTTGGTAGCCAGGATCACAGCCCAAACGCACCCTGATTGCTTTCAGCGTCAAAGATTCCTATCTGCCTTAGCTGAAAATACCTTTGTGTAAAGGTGGCTTGAACCTCACCGCCACACCAGCACAGGCAATTAATCGATAACAACAGTTTTTAGGGATTCTTCCTGTCATCGATATCAGCGTCATGAATATCACCTCTGGACATAGAAGTAATGCTGAGAATTTGCAGTTCGCTTACCCTAGGGCCGTGTGCTTCAGCCACATCCGGTGCCAGCCCTGACAGCACACGCTCCAACCTGTAGCCCACAAAGATGTCAGTCGTGGTTCATGAACGTCAGTCAGTCGTAATTCATGAACGTTAGGGGGTTTTGTAGCCTGCTGCTGACCTGTGAGCATGATTCAACCTTTTTTGGTGCAAGCAAACCACACAGTCACCGCATTTGACAGTAACTATCCGACAAAAAGGACTCAGCAGCGCCAGTATTCACCTGCGCAAGCGCTCCCCCCCTCGCTCCCAGCCATACTTCAGATTAGCAAGCAGTATTTGAACCGAGCGGCCTTGAGTGCTGCTGCGCACACCTCCCTGCTACAATGAAATGGGTGCACAGATTTGCAGGAGTGTAGTGTGAAATAACAGACTGTACAGTGATTACACGGCTGAGCGATCACAAGCGGATTCTTTGTTTCTATCTTTCATGCTGTGATGTGCTGTATTTTTCATGCTGTGTATGGTGCTTTGGATTTGCATTCCTTCTGTCTTTCATGCTGTAGTATGGTGCTTTGGATTTGCATTCTTTCTGTCTTTCATGTTGTAGCGTGGTGCTTTGAATTTGCACGAGAGGATTGTGATGATAGCATAGAACGAGTCTGTAATGCTGATGTACACGCCTTACACGAGTACAAGTACTCTGTGTATTTGGCGCTCCTTCAGAAATTACGGTTGAGATGCGTTGACGTGGCAGACTGGCAGCTGCAGGTCCTTGGGTTGTGAGACGCTGTCGTTGCACGCACTATTAAGAGCAACTCATGGGATTGCAGGGACTGTTCAAACTTTTTGCCCGACCAAGAAGGGATTGCCACGAGGATCTGTAGAGAAAAAGCAAGAGCTGCAACAGACCATGCCAGCCAGGGGATTAAAAGCGACAAAAGACAGACGTAAGAAAGGCAGGAGAGACGCACCAGTGGGGAGGGTGAGCTCTGCCTCAACAGCTCCATCCTTTCTTCTGCTGCATCACGCGCCCTGGCAAATTTAATTGTGTGTGTATATTTGTATGTGCACATTTGTGTGTATGCATGTGCACACATATATAAATGCACATGTGTCATGCACGTTATGTTCTCAAGTATTCACGTGCGTGCGCGTTTGTGTGTGCATACGAGTGCGTATGGGTGCGTACGGGTTTCTACCATGGAAGAAAAGCACCGCGACCACCCAAGAGCACAGCGCACCTGGCCCCATGTATTTGGAAGGGAGAGGGTGAGGACGTCGTCTGTTGAGAAGTGCTCACGCTGCTATGCCCTAAACCCTGGGGTCTCCTTGATGCTTCTGCTGCAGGAGTGGCGGCGGTAGTGAGGGCAGGGTAAAAAAACAATAAAGGGCTACGTTTTATTGGCTGGTCCTGGGGTACAGAAGTATGGGGGTATGCTGATGAAATTGAACGTGCATGGAGGGACTCCAGCCTCATGCATGCAGTACCCAGAGTCCAGCCGATGTGGACAATGGTGCAGGATGAGGTTTGACAGGACTGGACGAGAAGTGAGGAGAGTGAAATTGGAGACGATCTGGTTTTGCCAAAAGGTTTCAGCCCAAACGCAACGTTTGGTAAAGGAACAGGATTGAAAGGCAAAGGGGGCAGGTGACAGGTGTATAGGGTTGGCCAGAACCGTATATATGCGCCGTAAATGACCGCATATTTGGTATTTTTCCTGCCAAACAATTGTATATACACCGTATATATATGGTTCTGGCCAACCCTGCAAATGTGTGCTTGTTCAGGTTTTAGTAAATTTAAGAAAACAAGCAGCTTTCTTTGTATGCAGGGGGGAGGAGAGCTACAGGGTCGTATGCCTGTCCTTCTCTCCTCTGATAGAAGTCCGTACAGACTGCTGTCTTAAAGGGCGGCTGTGAGTGTGCAGCTGCAACTTGCTCAAACACCTCATAAATGTGGTTGGGGCGAAGGTCATAGCACACTTTTGCACACACACACACACACACACACACACACACACACACACACACACACACACACACCGGCTGATCACCAATACGCACACACAACCCTACCTGTGCTAACACCACTTCGCGGCGGCCGCCGGTGCCGCTCCCCTCCCTTTCCTTCCGTTGCCACACCCGCTGATCCAATCCACGCGTGCCCTCCTGACGCCGCACCGGCACCGGCACCAGCACCAGCCCCACCTGGGCCCATCATCACAGCTGCAGGCGTAGGCATGAACGCAGAGGCACTCACAGAAGGGGTGCCTCCACCATCAACCACCCCCGCACCACTGCCTCTCGTGCCCCCCCCCACGAAGCCCCCTGCTCCGTACCCAAAAGAAGCAACGCTCGTGCGCGTCGCACCCTCTGCCATCGCAGCGGCCGGCGTAACAGCTGCAGGAGTTGCTGCTGCAGCTGCGCCACGATTTTGACTGGGCCATTCTCCTAAACTTGCCACTCCTGCCGCCCCCCCAGTCACTGCACTCCCTCCCCCACTGCTACTGTCCCTTGCCCTGCTACTGCTGCCCCTCCCACCTCCGCCATCGTCGCGACCAACCACGGTTGACCGGTCACTACCTCTCACGCTACTGTCCCTCAGACTTCTGCCATGTTGGCCGCCTAGGCTGCTCTTGCCTCGGGCCTCGGGCCGCACAGAGCCCATGAGGGGGGTGTCAGATCGCTCTGACCCGTCGTGCTGCGGCTGCTGCTGCGGCTGCTTCGGCCCAGGCCTTCTACCCTCAGGCATGCCTCCCAAGCTATCCCCCACACTGCCAGCCACACAGCCAAACGCACCTAAAGAGCCCCTCGTCCGGCCCTCTGCACCAATCGAGCTTTTCCCCCCGCCCCCCCCCTCCCCATCCCTACCGCCCCCGTCCCTCCCCCCTGCACTACTGCTACTCGTCGTTGTACCCCCCCCATCTGCGCTACTCTTCCGTGCGTACCGACCACTCCGTCCTCGACCATCGTTCCCATCTCCACCCCCACTGCTTGACACATCGATCTTGCTACCCCTGTCCGATGCCACCCCTGTGCCGTACCCCCTAAAATCAAGCTTGGCACTCGGACCTGCCCTGCTCTGGTCCACCCCGACACCACCACCACCGCTCGCATGGCTTTTGTTGGCCTCCCCATCCCCTTGCGCCCCACCCCCTGAATTTTGACTGCTACCCCCGCTTGCGTGCACACCACCACGCCCTTCCTCAGAACTCCTGCCACGTCTGAAGGGAGGTGTGGCGGAGGGCACTGGAGGGGGGGTACCTTCAAATTCACCGCCACGATCACGATCACGATGTGAGGTAGAGGGAGACCTGGACCCCCTCTCAAGCCGTTGCTGAGGGGCTGCCCTGTCCGCCTGCTGCTGCTGCTGCTGCTGTTGCCGTAGAGGAGGCGGCTGTGTAGACTCCACCCCACGTCCCTGTTTGGAAACTACTGGTGCTGGTGAGGCCTGCTGTGGCTGCTGCTGTTGGAGGTGGCGCTGCTCCAGAATCTGCAAGGCAGCTCGCCCTTCCCTCAAAGCGTCCACCTCCGTAATGAGTTCTTGCTCCAGGGTGGCGAGCTCAGCTGCACGCGCAGGACAGGGATGTGTGCTTGAATGACAGGGATTTGTGCTTGAATGGCAGGGATGTGTGCTTGAATGGCAGGACAGGGATTTGTGCTTGAATGACGACGTGGACGAGTATGGGATAAGGATGCAGGATAGGGATGTGTGCTTGAATGATGACGTGGACGAGTATGGGATAAGGATGCAGGACAGGGATGTGCGCTTGAATGACGACGCGGGTGAGTATGGGATAAGAATGTAGGACAGGGATGTGCACCCAGATGATGATGCGGAGGAGAAAAGGATGAGGATGCAGGACAGGGATGTGTGCTTGAATACCGACGCAGGCAGGGAGGGGATCAAAGTACAGGACAGGAATGTGTGCTTGAGTAAAAGATAAGAATGTAGGACAGGGATGTGCACCCAAATGACGATGCGGGCAAGAGAGGGTGAGCCTCACATTGCTTGCAGGGTGTTGCTTGTGAGTTGAAAGTGTTGTTGAAAAGTCAGGAGCAGAGGCAGCGCGTCCTGACCTATGACTCAAGGCCCTTAAATCTCAATTGTTCTGTGACGTACGTTCAGAAATCACCACAATTCCTTCCTACAACACACACCACACTCCTGACCTCCTTCCATGACTGACCTGTATATGACACAGTTGCAATACCTACCATCCATGAGCAACCCATCTTCACATGCTTTCATTCATCTACTGACCTGACCTGCCTTTGTTTGTTGTTCACTCTACAAATCTAGCAGGACAGCTCCATTCACAGCCTGCCCAACCACTTATAGACCCACCCTCACGTACTGCCAGCTCCTCCTCTTTATCGGATGCCTCCTTCCTTTGGAAAGACAGCGCAGACTCCGCCTCCTCCAGCAACGCTTGCTGCTCATCTGCTTCCCTCTGCTGGGAGGCCAGGAGGGCCTGCATTCAAAAACAGGAAGGACAATGAGTGCAGGCCACTCAAGCACCTGTGGCCTGCACTCAGGATGCACAAGAATAGGGTTGGCCAGAACCGTATATATACACCGTATGACCGTATATTTGATGATTTCCCTGCCAAAAATACCGTATATACACCGTATATATATGGTTCTGGCCAACCCTACACAAGAAGCACCACAGACTCGCCTCTTGTGCATCGTTTGCGCTTCTACGTGCCTTCAAGTAATTATGTAATACAAATTTAATGAGGTAAAGAGGGGTTGTGTTTTACCGTCCAGGGTGCAATGCATGACCTATAGCATGTGGCAAGAGGAAGCTAGGCCGTTTCTCCAGTTTTAAGCATCTAAGCATTTAAGCATTTCAAGCATATGAGCACAGCCACGCATGCAGTAACAGACCCATAATTGCACAGAGGGCCCCAGAGTTGCTCACATCTGCCTGTTCCAAGGCCGCTCACAGGCACAGTTTCATACTCAGACACAAAGGTTTTGTTTTCCAACAAATCTCAGATGTCTACAAATCCATAAGTGCAGCTGTCGATCTTTTTGATTGATTTTTTTGGTGGGACTTATGGGTTGAGCAGCCATGCCAGACTGGAGGCCTTTGTAATCCAATTCAAACTATACTCAGACACATTGCCTCCCTGCTCACCTCAGCTTGTTCCAAGGCAGCAACCCTGCCTGCAAGGTCTTTGCCGCCCAGAGACCTGAGCTCTTGCTCCAGCTTTGCACGCGTCCCTTCCAGCTCCGCCTCTTTCTGGGACAGGGTTTGCTGCAGAGGGTGCGAAAGGGTTCCAATGATGCCTTGGCTCAAACATGACTGCCTTTGACCCACATACATTCTGCTGCAGTGGGTGTGACATGATTACAATAGTGCTTGGGCTCGAAAATGGCTGCCTTTGACCCACACACATTTTGCAGCAGTGGGTGTGACAGGATTACAATAGTGCCCTAGTTTAAAAATGACTGCCTTTGACCCACACACATTTTGCTGCAGTGGGTGTGACAGGATTACAACAGTGCCCTAGTTAAAAAATGACTGCCTTTGACCCACAGCATCCCTACAGACAAACAAAAGGGGACTTTCAGGTTGGAGTGCTCTTGGATTTTGATCGCCTTTGACCCACAATAATCTACGGAAACATAAAAGGAAATTTTCAACTTGGAATGCTCTTGGCTTTGCCTGCCTCACTGAATGCCACAGACTCCAAAGCACGTGGACTCTGTAAGATTGAGCATTCCAGCTGAAGTGCACATGCTGTTTGCTGTCTAAGGAGCTGGCCTTTGCATCAAGCCATAACTTAAATCTTACGTCCGCTGCTGTTCTAGTGGTTATTTCCACAAAGTTTTAACATGCACACATGCATACCGACACACACACACACTTGTTGCTCCATCAGCTTCTCCATGCCTCGTCCTTTTTCGTTGATCAGCTCCATCAGCGTCGCCTGTTTGTCACGCAGCTCAAGGCCTTGCTTCTCTTGAGTTGCCGCCTGCATCAAGCCAAGGCAATTTAAATCGTTTCTACTTGCCATCGCATTCGAATCGTTTCCACTTGCCATGAATGATGCAGTACTACTGGCAGGACGGATGGCATGGATCAAGCAAGTTTGGTGCCTGGTTGCAAGCACAAAATAAATGTAGTCTTGCACTCATGGAGCGCTGGCAGACCCTAAGACGAGGATCTAAACAGAGCAGCTATGAAAAAGTATGCATGGCACTGAGCATAGGTTTAAAAGTGCACGCACGGGGTTTAATGGACACCCCAACAACATGGATCAAGGAGTCCAAGACGTTGCAATTGGACAGCAGAGCCGTTCTACATTACCAGGCGACCACGACCCTTAAAAAAGCAGAGCCGTTCTACATTACCAGGCGACCATGACCCCTAAAAAAGCAAAGCTGTTCTACATTACCAGGCGACCACGACCCCTAAAAAGTCTGACAAGCCCCTTCAGATCACGACCCCTTAAAAGTCTGACCAGGGACCATTAGGCTTCAAGGGCAGCTGCCCGCTGAGCAAGGTGGCGTTCAATCATGTGAGGAGGCGAGGAATGAAACGTAGAGCCAAGGAAAACGAGCCCCCAAAAGAGCTACTTCTAGTATACTTACAAACTCCAAGCCTCACCTGGGACTTGAGATCCACCTCCCTGGCATTGAGGGCCGACTCCCGTGCACGTGTGACCTCGTCTCGAGCCTGGAACTGCTGCGTACCACGAGCTAGCTGCAACAGGTCTTGCTCACATTTGACAGCCTTTGCCCTCACATCGCGTGTCTGCAGGTGTAAAAAGTGAACATCGCGTGTCTGCAGGTATAAAAATGAAGGAGTGCTGCACAGTTTAGACGCTGCATGTCTGCAGGTATTAAAAGTGAAGGAGTGCTGCACAGTTTAGACGCTGGTAGTTACAGTCACAGCCATTACTTGTAGTTATTCAGCCATAGGAGTGCTGCACAGTTTAGACGCTATCAGAAGGCGCCAAAGCTGTAGCAACTTTGCTCTCTAGCATGCTGTATGCTTTTTGCGTCGTTCACCACACACCAAAGGGACAATGGCAAGAGTGTGGACGCCGAAAGCCTTCAAATGTTTGAGGTTCAGTGTGTCACTCATCAAAGGGACTACAACAATCGTTTAGACGTCCTGAGCCTGTTTTCGCTTTAGACTAGCTATTTTTTGGCTATCTATAAGTCTAAGATTCATAGCTCCCAAGTTCTTACCCTCATCAAAGTCCCAAGTTTAAACCCTGACCGCACGTTGCTCGCTGGACGCAAAGACACTAGCATCCCCCAAAAGTTTCTCCAGGCACCTGCCTAGGCAACCATCATCAGCCTCGTGCACACATGTGCTTGATACCGTGATCTAAGCTGTAGAGGCACGATAATCTAAGCCGCAGAGGCACAGTGATTTAAGCTGTAGAGGCGCGATAATTTAAGCTGCAGAGGCACAGTGATCTAAGCTGTAGAGGCACAGTGACTTTTGCGCTTGACACGGCCAGCCACTGTGTTCCCACAGCCTATCCACGAATTAGACAATCCTACATACACCAGCCCGCTGTACTTCATTTTGCGTGGAGATTGGCTTTGCGGCTCGTTCATTGTTTGTTCTTCTCACGTACCTGTTTGCTTAAAGCTTCCCTGTCTTTGTCCAGCTGAGCGCGCTCGTCAGCCAAGGACTGCGCACCGCTGGGGTCAAGGCTCAGGGCTACCGTCCTGTGTTTGCCAAGAGCGTATCTACCAATTTTTGAAAGGGTGTCCTGTGATCTAGAAAGTAAGTAAAACATGCGTGTCAGCCAAGGATGGTATGCCGCTTGGGTCTGGGCTGATGGCTAATGTTGTGTTGATAGAAGGGAGCGGTATGTTCGACAGACGCTCAACGCGTGGTGTGTTTACTGAAGGGAGCGGTGCAAAGGACAGAAGTTTTAAGGTGCGGTGCGTTACTGAGCACTGCCGATGGTCAGTGCACGGTATGGAGGGGATGGGTCGGTGCTGCAGGAGCCTGACAGGAAGGCATACACCCGAAACGAGCATACTGCATGCGGCATGTGGGAAACATACTGCAAAGCAACAGCTAACTTAGTTCCTGTGCAGCCTGCTTCCCTTTGAGACCAAAAAGGTGTTCGATGTCTCCCATGCGCCATTTCCCTCCTTGCAGAAATGATCTCGAGCTAAAGCCACTCACTTCCTGCGCAGCGCAGCCTGCTCTTCCTCCAGGGATGTCACATGCTTCAGCAGCTCGGCCTCTCTTTCTTTGCCCTGCTGCTGGTAGGACCATGCGGCGCTGCGCTGCTGCTCGGCCACACGCTGGGCAGACTCGAGGGCCTGGCAAGTGAGCACAGATGCAAACATTACATTCTGATAGTGCGTGTGGGGAGGTATGGCGCACGGCACTTGTGTCAGCAGATACAAGGTAGGTAAGAAAGGTTGGAGGTGAGAGGAGCGGCATAACCTGTGGTCATTATAAGGATTGTAAGAATCCTTTTTATTTTTACGCCTATCGTGAGCACATTGAACCCGAGGAGCTGCTCAGCGTTAGAAATTTGAGTTCAGTTGACGAGCAATGTGATCACAACAAAAACATGGATTCATTCTTTCCATTGGGTTATGATGTCTTAAAAAAACACTTGCATTGGCAAGGACAGATTTTGCATGGGGTACAGGCTGGAAAATGCACATTTGTAACTTAACAATGATTCGTTCCATACCAATGACAATTACTTGAACACCCATGACAACTCTTTGTACCAAAACAATGCACATTTGTAACTTGCAAAACCCACAATGCTGCGCGCCGCTCTCCCTACCTGCCGTGCTGTGGACAGCTCAGATCGCAGGCCTTCAACAAGCTGCTCTGCGCTCGTGAGTTGCTCCTGCAGTATATCAACAATATGGGCGTGATTAGGTGGGTTGCGCACAAGGAGCAGCACTTTAGTTGCGTGGGGCCGGTTCATCAACAATTGATAAAAACAATTCCGTCCATTAACCTCATACTAGGAACACACTTATAAAACCAGCACAAAAGGCAGGTGTAGATCAATTTGGAAAGTCATACGCACTTAATGTATGCACATATGCGTGCACATACACACACTCACCAACGTACACAACATCTGACTGCACTCGTAACCACATACATACACTCACCTACGTACACAACAAATGACTGCACTCGTAACGACAAACATACACTCTCCTACGTACACAACATCTGACTGCACTCGTAACCACATACATACACTCACCTACGTACACAACAAATGACTGCACTCGTAACGACAAACATACACTCTCCTACGTACACAACATATGACTGCACTCGTAACCACATACATACACTCACCTACGTACACAACAAATGACTGCACTCGTAACGACAAACATGCACTCTCCTACGTACACAACATATGACTGCACTCGTAACCACCTGCACCTATTCGAAAACCTGACCACGGATTACCTCGCGGTCAACGAGTTGGGAGAGCTGGCCCTGCAGTTTTAGGCGCTCCATCGTGAGCGACTCGATGTCAGCACTTGCATCAGAATCCTACATGTGCGGATGCGTTGCTCTTTGTGTGTGTATTTGTTGAGTCTCTGAGTTGTCACTAATTCAGGTCATTGCAACATGCTAAAGTCTGTGCCGAAGATAATGGCGCGCCTTAACATGCACATCTTCAAACATCAATGCCAAACCCCACGATGCAACCGCACACACACACACACTACCCACCTGGTTGCTCCTGACCACTTCCAGCTCCTGTCGTGCAGCTTGCACCTCTTGCTTGCACGCCTGCCAATAAGACAGAGTGCGCAACAACCTCCATGTATGTTCAATCACATGCATGCATGTTGTTGCATGCCAATTAAGGAAAAGAGCAGCCTTCATCCAATGTTCATTTTATCACGATTATTGTATGGGGTGCTAATTTTATGTTTGCTGCTCTGCTGCCACCATTGGTGTGACGTTCCTGTGAGATCACCCCACTTAGATGTAGAAACGTGCCAGAAGGAGGTGCTCTAGCTTTCTATCCTGAGCCTCTCAAAAGAAACAAATCGCAGCCTCACTGTAAAGACCATTTCTGTTTCAGCCAAACTTTTAAGCACCTTCACTCGACCATCTCTTGAATCTGCGCACCTGCAGCTCCTGCTGGCACGACAGCAACTCCGTCTGGGCCTGCCCCTCTGCTGCTACTAACGCGCCCTTGCTGGCCTCAGCTGCGGCCTCAGCCTCCCTCTGCTGCGCCTGCAGCTCCTGCACTTGCCTTTCCAGCTGCAGCACCTGACCCTGTCGTTCACATGAGGTGTAGTGTCAGCTAGGGTTAGAACACAAGGTTTTCCACCAAGGGATATGTCAAGGCAAGGGCGTGTCTTGATTGCTGCACATTAGTCAGCCTTTTTTAACTCGGCTTGCATCATGCATATCATTAGGGTTGGCCAGAACTGTATATTTACACTGAATAACACCGTACACTGTGTAAAACCATATACTGTACAGTATACATACACCGTATAACACCGCATACTATATAATACATATACACCGTATGCTATTTAATATACATACAACGTATAACACCGTATAGTGTGTAAATATATTTACACCGATATATGGATTTTCCTGCTAAAATACTGTACATACACTGTATAAATATGGTTTTGGCCAACTCCGCAAGCATCGACCCTATCCCTGCGTCAGTCATGCAATTTCTGTTCATGCAATTTCTCCTGGAAAAAGGTGTAAGCAACAACTGCAGGAACCATACACAGGAGCGCGTCTGCATTCAATCAACACGCAACCACTAAGTTATTACCTGTCGTGCCTCCATCCCTTGTGCAAGCTTTTGCACTTGCTGCTGCTCCCCAAGCAGCTCCTGCCGGCCGTCTGCCACCTGCTGCTGCAGCTGTTGCACCTCCTCGTGCTTTGCGGCCCCTTCCTTCTGTACCTGCTCCAGCTGTTGTTTCAATGTGCCCAGCGCCTGCTGCTGCTGCTGTTGCTGGTCCTGCAGACGCTGGACCTCCTCCTGCTTTGTCACTCCTCCTTTCTGTGCCTGCTCCAGCTGCTGTTTCAATGTACCTAGCGCCTGCTGCTGCTGCTGTTGCTGGTCCTGCAGACGCTGGACTTCCTCCTGCTTTGCAACCATTTCCTTCTGTGCCTGCTCCAGCTGCTGCCTCAACTCAGACAGCTCCTGCTGCTGCTGCCGTCGCTGCTCCTGCTGCTGCTGCTGGACCTCTTTCAGCTGTGCCTGCAGCAGGGCCACACTACTGTCCACGCTGCCTCTGACCTGCTGCGCCGTGCTGAGCTGCACTTGCAGCTGCTCACGCGCTGCTTGCGCTTCCTGCAGCCGTGCGTGCTTGGTTTCCCCTTCCTGCTGCAGCTGTATTAAATCTTCCTCTACTTTCTGCAGACGTGCTTGCTTGGTCTCCCCCTCTTGCTGCAGCCGTGCTAACGCTTCCTCTGCTGTCTGAAGCTGTGCTTGCTTGCCTTCACCCTCCTGCTGCAGCTGCTTCAAATCATCTTCGACTTTCTGCAGCTGTGCTTGCTTGGCTTCACCCGCCTGCAGCAGCTGCGCCACACGGCCCTGCAGCTGCTCCAGCTGCGCCTGCTGCTCATGCAACGCCTCTTCTTCGGCCTTGGCTAGCATTCGAGAGGCCTCTAGCTGAGATTCCACATCGACACACCGGGAGCGTGCCTGCATGGAAGTCCCATTTTGTGTAGCAGTACATGGCAATTTGACACTGCGTGTATGTTTGGCATGATTGTGTGTATGTCCTAGTGTATGCATACAGCTGTGCTACCTCTGCGGTTGATCACTGCGTGTATGTTTGGCATGTATGTCCTAGTGTATGCATACATCTGTGCTACTTCTGTGGTGGATCACTGCGTGTATGTTTAGCATGTATGTCCTAGTGTATGCATACATCTGTGCTACTTCTGCGGTGGATCACTGGTGTATATAGGGAGAGAAAGCAGCTCTTCCAACATGACAGGTGTGTGTGTGTGTGATTGCTACACCTCATCCACACGAGCAGTCAAGCCAGATTCCTGAGTACCTTCCTAATTTGAACCAAAAAAGACATGCTACGTGTTTGAACGGTGCATCGCACATCATACGCGCACAGGCGTGTACACAGACCACATGGGAATTGTTTGTGCACAGACCACATCCACCTCATCATTTGTGTACAGGCGTGTGCTCAGATATCCCAAGACCATCTTGTTACGTGGATATATATCGCACGAAGCACAAAAAATGGCATCTGTCGGATTACCCTTATAGCAACGTTTCACATCTCGTCAAAACATATGCACACAGGCGTGAATACAGACCACATTTTATTTGTTCCAGCCTTGAGCCTGCTAGAGCACTTTTAGAGCCATATCAAAGGGTAGGACAAATACTTTAGGCTGTAACAACGTGCTGAGCATAAGTGGGCAATGGAGCCTACCTGATCTAGCTGTTGCTGAAGAGCTTGCGACGTCTGTGTGATGGATGCTGCCTCTTGGCATGCCTCGGCCTTCGCTTGATCTAGGTCAACGCACTGCGTGAACGACAGTGAAATAGACCTCACAAATATAGTTTTTTGTCAAGGAATCTTGCTTGCTATCGGCATTACTCTGTTACTCATTTGTAGGGTTGGCCAGAGCCGTATAAATACACCATATACGACAGCACATTTGTGACATCCCTGCCAAGGATACCGTACACATGTATGATTCTGGCCAACCGTACGTGTTTGCAGTGTGTTTGTGTGGTGCATCGGAGTGTCCCAGGAGTGGCTGGCCAAACAGCCACTTGCACTTCCATACCTGTCTCCATACGCCACACACATATGCTACTTAATTTTATTAAAGACGCGAATGATCCCCTCCTTGCTTCAAATCTAACATGGAGATCACCCGCTCCCTTATGTGTCCAGTTCTGTCTCACGCCTGCCAAGTCCACACTTCTTTCCACCTCCACATACATGCATTGCATCAGCACGTTCACACCTGCAGCCTGAGCGTGATCAGCTCTGTCTGCGTTCCCTCTGTCTCACGCCTGCCAGGTCTACATTTCCTTCCACCTCCACGTACATGCATCAAGGAATTCACACCTGCTGCCTGAGTGTGGTCAGCTCTGTCTGCGTGCGCTCTGTCTCACGCCTGCCGATGTCAGCAGCGGTGTCTTGGTCTATCTGCTTTTCGTCCCGCAAGTGGTCCCTGTTTGTGCAGACAAGCGGAGGTCCAGTGGGTGATTGAGGTCCAGTGGACGATTGATGGTAATGATGGTAATGATGGTCCAGTAGATGATTGAGATCCAATGGTTGATTGATGGCAATGATGGTAATGATGATCCAGTAGATGATTGATGGTAAGGATGGTCCAGTGGATGATTGATGGTAAGGATGGTCTAGTGGACGATTGATGGTAAGGATGGTCCAGTGGACGATTGATTGTAAGGATGGTTAGGACGGTCCAGTAGATGATTGAGATCCAATGGTTGATTAAGTTAAAGGCAACCGGCTGATGTGCAGGTGATGTTAAAGCATACCTACAAACCAATGAAGCTATTTTGTTTGACAGGCAAACAACTATGCAGCAGTGGTCTCGTTGTACAATGACAGTGTCCACACTGATTGAGCTGAAGGGTAAACGGCAAACATGCAAAAGTAAGCAGTCGGATCAAGAGGTAGGTAGAGCTGGTACTTGCAGGCGCACATACACTACCTTATATTTGCCTACGACACTGATACAGTGCAAAGCAATGGAGCTGCCTGCATCGTGCCTTGTGCAGCACAAACACACACACACAAACACACAAACACACACAAACACACAAACAGACAAACACACACCTTGCTGCTTCTGCAGCTGCTTGGGCTTGCTTGTGGCCCTCCAGCTGTTGTTCCTACAGCAAGGCCACACAACATGTCAGAGCTGCACTTCTGATAAAGAGCAGCGTGCATGAAGGAGAGACCCCTTACTTGTGCTCAAACTAGCCAAAGTCCCACCAGAAAAGGACAAACAATTGGAAACGCATGCATGAAGGAGAAACAAAAGGATACGACATGGGAAAAGCGTTCATGAAGAATAGAAAAATGAGTGGCCAAGGGTAGGCACGAAAGTCATGCCTAGGGTGCCGCCAGAACCAGCGTGAACCCAGCATGTTTGGCAGGAGAAACCTCCAAGCGCACGGTCAAATGTCCAAACTCTGTGCAGATCAACAGGAACTGCCAGCGCCATGCATTCATGGTGGTGCAAAAAATTCACACGGCGTTTGCCAGCCAACAAAAATGTGACGCACACCAAAGGTCACAGACTGGTCATACCTGCATTTTTTTGCCAGCCAACAAAAAGGTGACACACACACCAAAAATTGCAAACTGGTCATACCTGCTTTTTTTGCTGCTCCTGGACTGCAAGCCGCTCTTGACGCAGCTGTGCACAGTCCTGCGAACAACAGTTGTTAGGCAGATCACATGGGAATGGCAATGGCACAGCCAATCACACGTTAAGCGTTAAGCAGACTGGAGCATCTTTATTATCGTTTATGTTGAGCAACCTACATCTACAATGGTAGTGATGGCAAATAATGGACTAATAGCCGCTCTCTGGCCGGCAGGCAGTAGGCCAGTAGGGTGCTGAGCAAAACTGCGCACCCTGTTGCTGTACCAGCCATTTGCATCCTGACAGCAAAGTCACTTTGCGGACAAGTCTCATGCAAGGCGAGGGCCTTGCTACTTGAACTATTGTTAGGCCGTAGGTGTGCGTGTGCGTGTGTGTGCGTGTGTGTGCATGTATTTGTGCATGTGTGTGTTTTTGTGTGTGTATATAAGTGTGTGCAGCATCTCAAAACGGCAGATCTGAGATCTGTGATCAATGCACCAACAAAGAACGTTTGAAAGCTCTCTTAGTTCACGCATGAATGATGCATGCACGCATTTTAGAATCCCATGGCACACGTACCAGCAATTGCAAGGGAGCTCAGGTTTCTCTACCTCCGTCATAAAGGAAAGTTAAGGTACAAGTGGCGGCCACTGCACACACACACACACACACAAACACACACATGCATACACAGGTGATGTCACAGCTGCCATCCGTACCTGGGTGAGGGCCTCCACCTGCAGCAGCAGCTCCTCCTTCTTGTCTTGGCTAGAATGAATGACTGCCTGCATCTCCTGTGTGTGTATGTGTAGGAAGTCGTGGGTTTGTGTGTGTGTGTGTGTGTGTGTGTGTGTGTGTGTGTGTGTGTGTGTGTGTGTGTGTGTTTGTGTGTGTGTGTGAGTGTGTGTGTGTGTGTGTGACACCATGCAGTTTGCGCTTGCCACTCTCCTCCTGCTGCTCACTCATCCAACTGATATTGAACGGTGCCTACGTTGAAGATGTAATAGCACGATGATGATGTAACAGCACGAGATGCATCAGCATTTATAAATCACGTCCTACCAAACCAGCATGCGCAATTTGGGGAACCAAGACCATCAGCGTTCATAAAAAAACGGAGGTATGCATGAGAGGTGGCCTTGCTTTAGGACAAGAAGCCTGCCCATCCATAAAATCAACCAAGCTACCTGGATGCGCTGCTCCAGTTCTTCCAACTGATGCCTTGGAATGGTAGTCATTTCATCAGCGTCGTCTTCTAAATCATCCTCCCCCTCATGTGAGGCCCCGTCGCTGGTTCGCTGTAAGGCAGGCAGGATGGGGGAAGTGCACCATCAGCAAAGGCTTTCTATTGTCAGCAGCACAGGGGGGGGGGGGGGGGGGCTGCCACACAGAAAAGCATGATGACCCCTGCTTCCCATGTGCGTGAAATGTCAGTCATGCCAAACTGATCACGCCACAATTTCGTATTGCAGCACCCTGCTTCCCATGTACATGAAATGGCAGTCATGCCCAATTGATCACGCTGCAATTCCATACTTCCATACACAGCAGCACCCTGCTTCCCTGTGCATGTCATGCCGGCCATGCCAGATCAATCACTCCGTGGTAATATCATCACCTATTCGTGGCTTGAATTCATACGCAGCAGCACCCTGCTTTCCTTATGCATGCCATGCCGGTCATGCCGTACGATCACCATAACTACGAAATTCCATACACAGCAGCACCCTGCTCTTCCTTCCTTGAGGTCCTGTCGCGGAAGCGATGAACACACGGAACAATACATTAACTAGAGAATCAGGAAAAAATAGTGGCACGGACAAAGAAGTTGAGGGGGCTGCAAGAGAGGTGAACTCATGCCATAGGTCGTAGGGACATGACAAAGGCAGCAGGAACCTCTGGGTCCTACACACCTATACACCTACACACTGCAGCAGGTCTAGCTTACTCCCACAGCGTGCCCCACTGCATCTCAGCCCGTATTTTGTACACACAGAAGCAGTCTTCCACCCAGCCCGTATTTTGTACACACAGGGGCAGTCTTCCACCCAGCCCGTATTTTGTAGACAGAGGCAGTCATCCACCCAGCCCGTATTTTGTACACACAGAGGGCAGTCATCCACCCAGCCCCACCCCCACCCCCACCCCCACCCACCGACACAAAATGTTATGCAATGTCCCACCAATCTGCGCGCTACGTTCACACCTTGACAATCACGCTCAAGCAATACCTTGCCAATCTGCGCGCTACCCTCACACTCAATTGCACACAGCCACCGGCTACAGGACGCCAGCAGCAGCCCCCCCCACCGTGCGCTTGCTCCTGGTCATCACACACACACACACAAACACACACAGCCACCAGCTACAGGACGCCAGCAGCATCCCCCTCACCGTGCGTTTGCTCCTGGCTCTGAGGAATTGCGCGGAGGCGCTCGCCAGGGGGCTGCTCAAGGACAGGCTCACATTACCCAAGCTCCTAAACTGCTGCTGGTAGGCTGAGGTCATGGGGAGGGCCTGGAAGTCCTTGGTTTGGGAACCGCTGGACATGGCCCGCCTCTTGCCTTGTTGAGCTGCTGGGCCCGTAAGATGGCCCTGCTGCAAGGGCAGAGGCAGGCAGTGTTTTATTGCGTGTTTGTATGTGTACGTGTGTGTGCTTATGCGTGTGTGTGTGTGCGAGTGTGTGCGCATGCTTCGTTTGCTGTGCTCTGTTTGTGCCAGCATCTGAGTGTGTTGTATGTGTGGGTTTGTGGAGGGTGCAGGAGGGGGGAGCACATGCATTTATGGCAAGCTGCAACGCATACAAACATCGAGATGAGAGTAAGAGGGACTAGTGGCAGTGTCACCATGTTTAACAGTCTCATTAACCCTGTACATGTGGCTGGAAGCATCCAATATGTTTGTTACTGTGGTTTGTTACAGTTGCCTTGAGAAAACCAGTGCCTTAGGACCATCTCCTTGGGAAGGCACGCACAGGTGTGTGTGTATGTGTGTGTGTGTGTGTGTGTGTGTGTGTGTGTGTGTGCTTGTGAGTTGTGCCTCCGTGGTGTGTCCATTTGTTTGTATGAGATGGTTCGTTCTTGTACTTACGAGATGCCTGTGCAAATGAGCTGTTTACTTGTGGTGCATAATGCGTGCATAATTACGGGGTGGCATCATCACATGACGTACCCCTCCAGGAGTCTCTGTTTGTCTTTTAAGCCCAAGCTCCTCGCACGCAGCCTCAAAAGCTAAGTGGCATTTACCCAGGGCCTGTTAACAATCAAGGCGAGTACTTCATGTGTGTGCGTGTGTGTGTGTGTGTGTGTGTGCGCGTGTGTGTGTGTGTGAGTGTGTGTGTGTATGCATACACACGTGCATGTGCGCAAAGGTGCGTTGCCGCGTTTACGCATGTGTGTAAAACAGACATGACCTCCTCCTTGTCTACCCTTTTCGTAAACTTAGCAGCTGCAGGTCCAAGCTGACACCCTAAGCCGCACCTCTCTCTGCTTCTCTAGTTCAGAGTCTCGCTCTGCTAGGGTCGCTGCCTGCTGCTGAATTGCTTTGCGCTGCTGCTGCATCCCCTCCTGCTCCTGCTGCAGTTGCTCCTGCGCCTGCTGTAGTTGCTCCTGCCGCTGCTGCTGTTGCTGCTGCTGCGAGTCCTGCAGTTCTTTGAGGCCCCGGCGCTGCTGATCCAGTTGCTGCAGCTGCACCCCTGCCTCCTCCTGCTGCTGCTGCACTTGCACCTTCTGCACCTCCAACCCCTGCAGCTGTTGCTGCACTTGCACCTTCTGCACCTCCAGCTCCTGCTCCTGTTGCTGCACTTGCACCTTCTGCACCTCCAACTCCTGCTGCTGTTGCTGCAACTGCCGCGCCAGCTGTTCCTGCTTGTTGTTTTGCTCCTGCTGCACCACCCTCTGCTGCTCCAGCAATTCTGCCTGCTGCCCTTGCAGTACCACCTGTTGCCCCTGCACAGGTTGTGTGTGTGTGCGTGTGTGTGTGTGTGTGTGTGTGTGTGTGTGTGTGTGTGCGTGTGTGTGTGTTGTGCGTGTCTGGACATGTGTATAACTGTGTTTGCCAGAGTCCGTAATTATGTGTGCTCGCTTGCACATTATTCCTGTCTGTGTAGGGTTGACCAGAACCGTATATATGCACCGTACATGACCGTGTATTTGGTGATTTCCCTGCCAAAAATACCATATACACACCGTATATACATGGACCTGGCCAACCCTATGTATGTGCTTCCTTTTTCCATGTGTGTTACATCCACTGTCTGCACTTGCAAACCCCTTTCCATGCTCACCCGCTCCCGTTCCTGTGCCTCCTCTGCTTGTCGCTGCGCTTCCCTCTGCTGCTGCTGTACCTCTTCAATCTGCTGCTGCTGCTCCTGCCGCTGCTGCTGCAGTTCTTGCTGTTGCTGCTGTACCTCCTGCTGTTGCTGCTGCGCCAGCACCTCCTGCTGCTGCACCTCCTGCCGATTCTGCTGCACCTGCTGCTGCTGTTCTTGTAGCTCCTGCTGCTGTTTTTGTAGCTCCTGCTGCTGTTTTTGTAGCTCCTGCTGCTGTTCTTGTAGCTCCTGCTGCTGTTGTTGTAGCTCCTGCTGCTGCACCTGCATCTGCTGCTGCTGCTGCTCCAACGCTTGTTCTCGTTCATGTACATCTTGTTGATGCTGTCGCACCTGCTGCTGCTGTTGCCGGAGCCCCTGCTGCCTCTGCTCTGCCTCTTGTGCCTGATGCTGCAACGGTGTGGACATGGCGTCCAGTTCCAGCCTACGCAGCAGAGTTATGTGATGTGTGTGCATAGATATCTAACCAGCTCAACCTATGCCTAGACACCTATCCAGCTCCAGATATCTATCCAGCTCCAGCCAACGCAGCAGAGATACGTGGTGCCTAGGTAGCAGAGATATGTGGTGCCTAGGCAGCAGAGATTGTGCCTAGATACCTATCCAGCTCCAGCCTATGCAGCAGTCATGTGATGTGTGTGCATATACAGGCGTGTGAGTATGCAGGAGCGAGTGTGTGTGTTTGTGTGTGTGTGTGTGTGTCTGGCAACGTGTCCTGGTGTCTGAGAATGTGTGTGTATTGAAATGTGTGCGTTTGTGTCATAGGAAGCTAGTCAGGAGATCTAACGATGACAACCAGCCTTTTTCACACCAGCTGTACTGCCTAAGCACACAGTTACCTCAGGAGATCTAAAGATGACCACCAGCCTTCTTCACACCAGCTGTACTGCCTAAGCACTAAGCACACAATTACCTCAGCGGACCCACAGCCATGAAATGCGTGATGACACCTTATTTCACACCACTTGTGCTGCCTATATGCGCAGAAACGCTTCAGCACACACACACAGCCACGAAATGTGTGACGAAACCTTTGTAATCTGGACCTTCCCTGTCTTGTTTTAATCAAGGCCCTCTCGCCCACCACTTCACAGGCAGATCAGAGCTTTGCTTTTGCAGGGCACTCCCGTACTTTTGCTAACAAACTCAGTCTTCATCCAAACTCACCTCTTTGCCTGCAAATCAAAGCGAACTCACCTCTTTGCCTGCAAATCAAAGCGTTGCTTTTGCAGTGCGCTGTCAAGCTCCTCTAGCCGAGCCCACTCTGCTTTGAGCGCGTCACGCTGCTGCTGCTGCACTGCCTCGTTAGCTGCCATTGCAGCAGCCATGGCATCCAGATCCGACTTCTACAGACACAGACGTGGAGGTACATTTCAAATTTCGTCCCACATTCAATCCCACAATGCACATGCCTGTGCCATTGTGTTGCCACAAACTAAGGTCAGACCTCACTTAGGTTCTGCACCACAGCCCCACAGCAAACAAAAGCGTCCTGGTTTAGCAGCTGTCACTGTTCTTTCAGACAAACTGCTTTTTCAAAGAGACACTCCTTTGGGTAGGCTGCTCATCACACTTCACCACCAGCTAAAGCTGTGTGTGTGTGTCTGCTTGTGTGTATGTGTGTGTGCGTGTGTGTGTCTGCTTTTGTGTATGTGTGCATGTCCGATGTGTATGTGTGTGTGTATGTATGTGAGTATGTGTGCGTTTAAGGAAGCAAGCCAGGTTACCTGCTGCAGAAGCTGTTGCCCCCTTGCTACTGACTCCTGTCTGCTTTGCTCCAGCCCTTGCAGCTCTTTGAGCCCTTCCTCTAAGCAGGCCTGAGTCTCAGCCAAACTGTGTGTATGCGCACGAGTGTGTGATGTGTGTGTGGATATGTGTGCAGTAGTTTTTGTGTGTGTGTTCTTGTGTGTATGTACGTGTGTGTGTATGTGTGTGTGTGTGTGTGTGTGTGTGTGTGTGTGTGTGTGTGTGGATATGTGTGTGTAAGAGAAAGCATGTACGTGCGTAGAAATGAAGAAATTTAGAGGAAGTCTGACAGCTACAAGCATGTGCACGCTCACAAATACTTGTCAATATGCACAAATGCTAACGTACACAAACACATACACACACATGTTTACATACACACAACATACACATGTAATGCATATAACGTCCACCACCTGTCCTCCTCATACCCCCACCTGGTCTCATGCTCCTCACACACAGCCTCCTTTTCAGCAACAGCTTGCATGCGCTGACTGTTCAGCTGTGCCTGCGCCTCCAGCTCCTGCGACCAAGCCTCCAAGCGTGCACGCTGCTCCGCGACCTGTGAGAAAGGAGGCAGGGCCTTTTTGGTACTCTCTTGGGGGCAAATTTTAGTGTCACAGTCTACACACACACACACACACATACACACACACACACACGAATCAGGGCGCAGTACGGAAAGGCTACCATTTTGTGCTCACTCTAGCCTGAACCCCACAAATACGAAAAAACACATTGCTAGATTCGGAAGCCATGTCAAAGCTGAAATTGTCAGCGACCAGCCTTAAATCTATTCAGTCAAGCTCCACTATACTGTGCTACCTTACTGAGGCCAGCACATCTGCAATGCTCTGCTTTATAAGCCCTTGAGCTCGTAGAAAACAGCCACCCTCTTTGATTAATGTGGGGGAAGTACTGATCACTGTTTTTATTTCTTATTGCCATCATGCATGTGGCAAACTTGTTGTGTGTAAACTGTTTTATTTCTTATTGCCATCATGCACGTGGCAAACTTGTAGGTATAGGTGTACGTGTAAGTGTAGGTGTAGGTGTAGGTGTAGGTTATTGCCATCATGCACGTGGCAAACTTCTTTTAGGTGTGTAGCCCTTTCATCCTCACGTTACCAGCCATAGTTGCGACCTGCCGTTGTGGGAGGAGTGCACAAAAGAACAAACAGCAAGCAGCGAATCACAATTGATTGACGCACACACCCACAGATACAATGAAGATACTTACTATATGCTTAGGGCCTGCTAGAACCCTACATTCACGCCCGTGCATGACTCATCTGTATGCTGAATAATTTCCAGCTTCAGGTATAATGCATGTACTGCAACACAATGTTTCAACCAGCCCTGATCAATATGCAGCATATACACCGCACACCTCTTGCTGTAAACTCTAATCAAGTGGCATACTGCATACCTCCTGCTGTGCACACTAATCACCACGCATACTGCATACCTCCTGCTGTGCACACTAATGACCATGCATACTGCATACTGCATACCTCCTGCTGTGAAGCTGTGGCCTTCTTTTGCAGCTCCTCCACTTGCTGGGCCTTCTCTTCTGCAGCTTGTAGCTCCCGCTGCTGATTTCGGATCTGAAGCACACACACACACACACACGCGCGGATGAGCAGTGAGTGGGCACATGCTTTGCATCGTTGTGCAAGTGACTGCCATTTTCAACCTGTTATCCAGACCTTTGGAATAAGCATCACATACATCTTCTGCTCCTTGTCAGGCTCTAATCCCCTTGCGTACAAGTCAGCTTTCAACTGTTCCCAATTCAGGCCAAATGGCCAAATCTGCAACTGTCTGCCCGCCCTGATGTGCTCTCTCTTTAACATGCCCCCCCCACCTACTCTTGCATGTTTGTTCCCTACAGGACCTTTCCTTCGTAGGTCCCATTTCTGTTCACACACACACACACACACACACACACACACACACACACACACACACACACACACACACACACACACACACAGAAAACACACACACACACACGACCTGCATGCACGTCCTCAACACTCCTTTTGGGTGACACAATCCAGAAAAAAAACATCCTTCCCTAGGCAACGTATTCTGCCAGGAAGTACATGCCTGACGATGACACATGATGCCATCGTTTTTTCCACCTCTGGCTGGCCAAGCCTTGCAAGTCACCTGCTGCCGTGTAGTTTGCAGGTCTTGCTCCTCCTGTGACATCTCCTCTCGTCTACGTGCCAGCCGGGTTGCTTGCTCTTCCAGCATGGCTTGGCGTTGGGCAGTCTGGACGGAAGGAACCAAAGGAGGCCATGGCAAGACTAAATGGACATTGAATAATGGCAGATGGCGTGCACCACAAATTCCATCAACGAAAGCCATAAAAGCTCATTTCAATTCACAGCCCCCTTTCATGCTTCCTGCAAAAGCCTTTCATCGTAACCTCAAACGGTACGGTACTTGCATCTGTAAGAAAAAAGTCTCAGCAGGGGTAAACTCCTCTTCACACATCTGTAGGGTTGGCCGGAACCATACATATACGGTGTACATACGGTAGTTTTGGCAGGGAAATCACCAAATATACGGTTATATACGGTGCATATATATGGTTCTGGCCAATCCTACACATCAGACATCAATAAGCACAGGGGGCCGCGAGCTCATCACTCTATACAACTTTTGCACATATGGCGAAACAAAGCACTTTCATCTCGTGACATGAACATTACTGAACTTGACTGCTCCCCTGCTCCTCTACTCAAGCTTATTGCCAAAATAGACCATGCATGCGTTTTGACCTTAACGGCCTTACATGTGTCACACGCAAAAGGCTACAAAGTTGCCAGAGTAGACTACGCATGTGTTTTGACCTTATCGGCCTTACATCTGTCACACGCAAAAGGTTACAAAATCGCCAGAGTAGACTACGCATGAGCAGCCTTACACCTGTCACACGCAAAAGGCTACAAAATGCATACCTGCTCCTCGACCAAACTGCGCTGTTGCTGCAGCGCTGCCAGCGCAACATCCGCGGATGCTTGCTGTTGCTCTGCTTGGAGCCGCTGTGCTGTGATCTCACGCTGCTGGGTGGCGGCAGCCTCCTCGGCACTGTAAGTATGTGCGTGTGATTATGCTTGTATGTGTGCATGTGTGTGCGTGTGTACACGGACGTGCGTGGGTTGCAAGCATACACGATCGAGGGGGCAGTCTGCACTCAAACACAATTGTGTCCTCCCACATACTTGCTCACTGTTCAAACACAAGTTCATCTGCATTAACGCAACCTGAAGTATAATGGCTAGGGTTGGCAAACACCGGATAACTACGCTGTGTATGACCGTATATTAAAAAGTCCCTGCTGTAAATACCGTGTATGCACCCTACATATATGGTTCTGGCCAACCCTGATTATGGCCACAACACCCTTTGTTCTAGGCTTTCCTGTGAGCCCATAGAATGGCGTGTAAAGCACGCCACAGCATATGCCAATCATTCATCTGTGCTGTCGTACTGCCATGCCTCATTGTGCACCCTGATCCTAATAGACATGTATGAGTGCCTTCACCCAGTCCTTGCTGTTGGGCTTAACAGACACACGCACACACACATCAACACACACACTTACATGCCTACAAAGCACACAAAGCACACCACAGCATGCCAGCCGTTCACCTGCGCTGCTGTGCTGCCACTGCTTCTTGGTGCGCCTTGAGACGGGCGGCTTCGGTTTCCGCCACCACCTGCTTCTGTGAGGCTAACTCAGAGGCCAGTGCAGACAAGCGTTTGTCTTCTGCCCTGAGGAGCTGCCCACGCTCCTGTGTGTGTATGTATGTATGTGTGCGCATATGTACCAGGAGCAGACCACGCTCCTGTGTGTGTTTATGTGTGTGCATGTGTGTTTTTGTGTGGTGATGGTGCTCATGTTATAGAGAACAAAAGGATTGAAACAAGGGGAGAGCCTCGGTGTATGGCCACTTGTCTCATGCCTTCTGTGCATTTGTTGCGTACGTTTGTGTGTGCTTCTTATTACCTGGCAATGTGACGCAAACTTGTTTACATTTGTGTGCGTGCAAATGTGTGCATGTGTTGCGTAAGTGCTTCTTGCTACCTGTCTTTTTGAGGCAACCTTGTTCAACTTGTGTGCATGCAAATGTGTGTGTGTGTGTGTGTGTGTGTGTGTTTCTTATTACCTGGCACTGTGAGGCAACCTATTTACATTTGTGTGCATAAAAATGTGTGCATATGTTGTGTACGTGTGTGTGTGTGTGCTTTTGTTACCTGGCATTGTGTGGCATCCTTGTTTACGTTTGAGTGCATATTTATGTATGTGCGTGTGTGTGTGTGCGCGCGCCTCATTGTCACCTGGCACTCCGAGGCAACCTTGACCAGCTGCTGCTGCTCCGCTACGAGCTCTTTGCTCAGCGCCTCAAGCTGCGTGCGCTGCGCTGTGGACGTGCTCCTTTCCTCAACCCCGTGCTGCATCAGATCACGCCCCTCAGCCTGCGCGTGTGTCAGCAATTGCAAGCGTAAGACTAATGTATTGCGCGTGCTGCGATGTTGAAACGCGCACTTTTTCTCATGGACCCTTGCGGCATCAGTCAATGCCCCTCAGCTTGTGCGTGTGAGCATCTGAGAGAATGTGTGTGTGTGTAAGTGCCAAACGTAATAACGTACCTGACATTGCTGAGCACGTTGCATGAAAGCTGATGCACGTGCTGCGGCCGCTTGCAGTGAGAGGGCCCACTGCTGCAGGCTGCCTTCCCGCTCCTGAGATCATAGAACAATGCTTTATGATTATTAACTTTAAAAGCATGCACATGGCACACATAATGATCAATAACTTAGGGCCAGTACTGTACAGCCGTGCAAACATGTGCATTGCATAAATCATGCCTTCCCACTCCTGAGACAGTGGAGCGTATGATTAAGCATCACGTCAACACGTCTTGTACAAAGGTAGGCCTGGATCGTACATTTGAACATTCTCATAAATACTTTTAATTACCAAGGTGCTCCATGCCATAGGTGAGCCAATATCGTACAAAAACACAAATTGAGCGTTCTGGAAACTAAGGTGCTCCATGCAGAAGGCAAGCCAATTTTGTACAAAAACACACACACAACAACTGTGTGGCAACTCAATTAATGCCATCGAATACGGGGCAAATACGCTTCTTCACCACATTTATGAGGCTGCACAATGAATGAATGCCCAACATAAAATGAATGCCCCACAAAACACAACGCTCCTGCTAGTGCAATCAACTTGCAAAGTGCAGCTCACTCTTACCAGCACACACCATTTCTTGACAATCTGACCACACGCAGTACTGTATGATACACAGGGTTGGCCGGAACCATATATATACGGTGTGTATACGGTGTTTTTGGCAGGGAAATCTACAAATATTCGGTCATATACGGTGCATATATACAGCTGTAACCAACCCTAATCACACACCACCAACAACCCCTTAGCAGCAGCAACATTAAAAACAAAGCGCCCGCACGTCGCATCATATGCTGTGCATGTGCTGCTGTCTAGAAGCAATCATCTCGCACACACCATCAGGGCATTCCGCCGCCGCTCAAGCGCGACAGCTGTGGCCTCTGCATCCATGGACGAGTCCAGCAGCGTCACAGTGGGCACCTTCCAAGCAGCGCCAGCTGTGGATGGGGACAGCAGCCCAGGGGTGGGCGCCTGCGAGGTGTATGTGTGTGTACGTGTGTGTACGTGAGTGCTTGCGTGTGAGATTGCGTGCATGTCTTTTTGTGTGTGTATGTGTGTGTGCGCGTCAATGGGCACCTTCCAAGCAGATCCCGCTCTGATTGGAGGAAGCAGGCCAGGAGGAGGAGGAGGCCTGTGCAGCGCATGGGTGCTGCAATCCTGGACATACATAGTCGCATATACCAGCAGGTCGTTGCATAGAGCTGCTTGGAGCAAGCATAAGAAAAGGGGGGATGCTTGCTTCAGGTGGTGCGTGCCAGTGGTGGGCATCAACTCATTCAACTCAATGCATACTCATAAAGTTGGCCAGAACCATATATATGCGGTATGTACACGGTATTTTTGGCAGGGAAATCACCAAATATACGGTCATATACGGTATGTATATACGGTTCTGGCCAACCCTACGTACTCATGCATACTCAGATCTTGCATCATGCCTGGCACGTATCCCCTGCAAAGGTCACAATACCTTTTAGCACACGCAAGCACAGTCATGCAAACACGCACGCACCCATGTGCCTCCCCCCGCACACTAATTTCCCTCTGCGCACGCATACATACACACGACTGTACATTCACAGCAAATGCAGCATCTGAAACCGCAAAAACGCAACGTCTAAAATACCTACTCTTAGGCACGCACGCGCACACACTTAACCCACCATGAGGTCGTCAATTTCCTGTAACTCATGCGCAACAGCCTCTTGATCCTCAGGAGCCACTCGTGCGGCAGCATGGTGCTTACCACCACTCCCTCCAGAGCCTGATCCTGTGCTTCGTCGTGAGCCCCCACCCCCTCCTGCATACATTTGTGTGTGTATGTGTGTGTGCATGTGTGTGTGTGTGTGTGCATGTGTGTATGAAATTGGTTCTGCCTTTTTGCGGGTTCGTAGGCCTCCAGAGGCCTGGCTCAGCACACACAGACACAGATGCCTCTCTGCTCTTTACAACTTGCGCACACACCTGCTCCCCCTCCTGCTGACAGACTACGCAGTGCCAGTGCCTGCTGCTGCAGGGTGTGCCAACCCTGCTCTTCACAACTTGCGCACACACCTGCACCCCCTCCTGCTGACAGACTACGCAGTGCCAGTGCCTGCTGCTGCAGGGTGTGCCAACCCTCCAAGACCTTGGACTCACGCGACTCCAGGGTGGCTTCAATGCTGCTCAGCACCTGTGCGTGTGTACGTGAACGTGTGTGTGTGAACGTGTGTGTATGTGTGAGTGTCTGCGTGTGTGCGCACGTGTGTGGGCGTATGTGTGTGTGATATTGAGTGCATAGGTACCACTTTTTTAAGTGGTGCGAATGCCTCTTTAACCGGGAACCTAGACCATATGCATATGTACAAAAGACACAAAACAACACCGAACCTTGTGCTTACCTTCGTTGCCACATTTGAGGCATGACAGTGACGAGCATAATTTCACAACACAGTCATTTCACACATTGTAGTCAAATGCACACACACAGACACAAACACACACAGGCACAAACACACACACTCACACACACAGACACAAACACACACAGACCTTGCGTGCAGCCTCTGCAGCCTTGCGATCCTTTGCTGCCGCCTCAGAGGCTCTTTGCGCAGCAACCTGCATTTCACTTGCAGTTTCTGCAAGCTCTTTGAGACGAGACACCTCCTGCAGTGTATACGTGACGGTGACACAATGTGCAGGCTGTGTGTTGTGCCATAAGCATGTTCCCAATTTACAAATTACCTCTGCTATATTTTTCAGGCAGATTGCTGCTAGTTGTGCATCCTTGCAAGTGCTGTGTTTTGTTGAAAACATGGATGCAGCTCACTCGTCTGCCTTATGAGCCAAGCTACTTGTGTGCAGCTCTTTGAACAGATCGCGTGTGTATACAAGACTATTCATTCTTGCGACAGGAGAATAATTATAGCTTAAGATGTGGCGTGTGAATAGACTGTGTCGTGTATAAACACACCACATCTTTCACCTATTAGCCACTGG
>Ga0307963_1000133_pt1:7500-40612 | contig 40612 bp, 45 predicted proteins | sample OrgLakmetagen594_FD_201829 | JGI IMG/M metagenome (GOLD analysis project Ga0307963, IMG submission 201829) | Saline water microbial communities from Organic Lake, Antarctica - #594 | ecosystem: Environmental > Aquatic > Non-marine Saline and Alkaline > Saline | place: Antarctica... | reverse complement strand
GCCACGTGAAGAGGAGACGGCGAGGCTGGTCTCCTGATAACCATGCATAACCAACACAGGTCGCCAGACCCGACAAAAATTGAGAGAGCCACTGCAACGAGTACAGTGGCTCTATTTTTTATTTTCTACATCCACTCCTGTGCGCTCTCTGCTCATACTCGTGTGTCTATCTGCTAGCTCTACTACTCGTCTTGTTTGTCTGCCACACCATGTCCCTTCCCGGAGCTGAAACCGTTTACTGAGACATTATCGGTCTCGTCAATTTCATGTTAATATAACGAGGCGAATAATAATACTCAAACCTTACACGGTACCTCTTATGGATTCCTCTAACGGTACCTCTTAGAATGCTAACATGTTGTCAATTGATTACCAAAACCCTCAAATCCAGAAGAAAGGTTATCAATAAGACTGGCACATCCAGCTTATTTAACAAGACATATAGAAACTCTCAACTGTCAACCAACTTAACTGCTCTGTCACACGGTTTGTCGCTGCCACTGATTGGGCGACAACTATCACAGGTTCTCTTGCTCATCCTGCTTGAGGTTGATAGACCTGCTGACCTGCGCTCATTCTCCCAGACTTGCAAAGGCATGCACTCGTCATCCCTGGACCCCGTCCTAGCAGCCTAATCAGGAATTTCGCCAATATCTGCATTAATAACTGTGTTTCTTGGTCCTTGGGGAGCCTACATATTTTTGGCAATATCCTTTCAGTTGGTGGTTCAAGAAAAGGTATGGTGCCTGCATTTTTGAAATTCCTGATTACAATGGTTACAATGGTTACAATTGGGGGTGACCTTCAGCCAGGTTGTTTGGCTGATCGGCTGCTGACTGGTCTCGGCCAGCCACAAATAAATCCATAAGCTCAGAAAGAAAAAGAAAAAGTCTATTGTTCTGCTGAGAAAGGAAATCATGAACAAGTTGGTTGTTGACCTGTTGCAGCAAAAAGGGTTGGGTTGCTGAAAAGTCCTCAAAAAAAGGCGTAAACAGGAAGGAAAAGTGTTTCCTCAGCTCACAAACTCGATTGTAACCATTGTAACCATTGTAACCATAAGCAATACAGTACACAGCCAGGTCCCCTCCCATCATGTGCAACAATAGCGCTTGTTAGAACTCAAGGCCCATGACTGGAGAGAATGGGCCTTCACAGATGGACGTTGTATTCTTTTTTAACAAAGAAAATGGATCTCTTTTACATGGATTGCAAGTGTGGGCCATGGGCTTCTACCAGTTCTCTGGTGGCTCATGCCCTTGCGCTCTCTGCACACACGTATGTGTGTCAACTAGTGGCCCTCATCTTTGATTGGCTCCCACACTGCTGCTCCTTCCAGAAGCTGGGACCATTGAGCGACGCAGACAGACCATCTAAATTGGCCAAACAATCAAATAACCGTAAAACCGTTGCTCACATTATAAATCCCAGTAAAAATCACACAATTCGTCCATGCCACTGATTTAGCATGACAGTGTTTACATACGTCAAGGGGAGATAGCAAACTCCCTAAGAGAGGCAGGCTGGAAAATAAGGACCACAGCCTCTCCTCTAGTTAAATCACAGAAGTAGGAAACGAACGAGAGAGCCTACACAGGCAGTGGAACCACTCCCACATGATCAAAATCATAGCTCTTTGTTACTGCCAGGGTGCTGTAGGACTGCTTCATCACAGCAAACAAAAGAGGTCCAACAAAAAGTGCTAAGTCCAGCAATGTGAAAAGGGATACACGGAAAGACAGAGTATTAATTAAAGAAAAAGATAGAATCTGCGGACAGCTGTCCGGAAGTGAAACCATGACCCCACGCATATAAGGAAAATAACCAAGCTATGTGAAACTCCTCCGCCAGCCAACGTCATATGTTCATGAGAAAACACTGTCAAAGTAAATGACACATTACATTCCAGCCAGTGACAAATCACAAAACATAGAAAAGAAAAACTACGCAGGCAGAAAAACACTCCCTGCATCAATCAAGGAAACATAACAGTAGGAGCCAATACATAAGGAATGCCAGTGAAACATGCACCCTTTATTGAAATCAACAACAACTTATCACTCGCAGTCACAGCAGGCAGTGTCGCCCTATATTCCTCCCTCCTGCAAATTGTGTATTGCATCACGCTCCAAAGTTGCTATCCCAGTCTGCAAAGTCACAAAGGAAACATGTAAATATACACGCTGCAGTCACCGCTGCCTGGCAGGACACAATTGAAGCTTCAGGATGGGTGCGTACGCTGGCATGGTGCATACGCTGGCATGGGTGCATAGTGCATAGTGCACTGGCAGGGCGAACACGCTGGGGTAATGTCGTCATTGAAAGGCAGCCCAGCCTCTTATGCTACTTCAAGTCAACCGCCTGCTCGTTTTTGTTTTCCTTCCGCAGCAGCACACTACAATTTCCCCCTTCTTTCTGAGATTATGGATGCGTTTGTGGCTATGGCCGAGACCAGTCAGCAGCACACTACAAATTCCCCCTTCTTTTTGAGATTATGGATGCGTTTGTGGCTATGGCCGAGACCAGTCAGCAGCACACTACAAATTCCCCCTTCTTTATGAGATTATGGATGCGTTTATGGCTGTGGCCGAGACCAGTCAGCAGCCGATCAGCCAATTTGCAGCCTGGCTGAAGAAGCCGATCACCCCTGACCATTGTAACCATTGTGTGCCAGAGGCCACGTTGAGGGAAGGCAAGCGGGATGCAAGTTATGTTGATTCCCAATCTGTGTGTGTGTGTTTGTGTGTGTGTGTGTGTTTGTGTAACCATGTGTGTTTTTGTGTGTGTGTGTGTATGTGTGTGTGTGTGTGTGTGTGTGTGTGTGTACGTAACCATTGTGTGCCCGAGGCCACGTTGAGGGAAGGCAAGCCGGATGCAAGTTATGCTGATTCCCAATCTGTGTGTGTGTGTAACCATGTGTGTTTGTTTGTGTGTGTGTGTGTGTGTGTGTGTGTGCGTATGTATGTATGTATGCAAAGGAGTCAGCACAACTGGTAACTACCATGGTCCTCACAAACTACCCAAGGGGAGAGGAATGACAAATTGTGATTATGCCAGGAAAAAAGAGCAGTTGTGAGGACTAAGGAAGTAAAAAGATGAAGAAACAGGAGAGAAACACAGATAATAAGCAAGAGTGATAAAGCGATATCACTTTGTTGCTCTACAAGAACTGGAGTTTTAAGTGTTACACACTGAACTCAGCAGTTCTTAATCGACTTATTCCACTCTGTGCACTGGCTGAGGTCACTCCAATTTTGCGCACTAGCTGAAGCCAGTGTTACACACTGAACTCAGCAGTTCTTAATCGACTCATTCCACTCTGTGCAATGGCTGAGGTCACTCCTCATCAGCTCACTCCAATTTTGCGCAATAGCTGAAGCCAGTGTTGCACACTGAACTCAGCAGTTCTTAATTGCCTCAATCTACTCTGCGCATTGATCGAGGCCAGTTCTTATCAACTCACTCCAATTTTGCGCCCTAGCTGAAGCCAGTGTCTAATCAACTCATTTCCACTTTTTTGCACCAGCCGGGTTCAGGTTTGAGTGCTTGCTCTACATTTTACGTCAACCTTTGAGTGACGTAAGACTTTAAACCAACCTGCCCCCACTTTGCGTTAATTGATCGAGCCCAGCTTTGTGCCTAATGCATCTCTTTTGTATTTAGCTGCTGAGTCCAGCTACTGTAAACTGAAGTGTTCTTTCAGTGTGAAACGCACAAAGTGATACAAAGTATCATACTTATTTATGGTATCACATTTATATATATGTTCCTTTATCATTTGTCACCCTTGCTTACTATTGCCTCGGCAATAAATAGCCTGCCTACTGCAATCCACGATGCAAACGAAACAAAACCCTTTGTTTCACCTTTCGAATGTTCGAAAACTCACATAAACAACTCTACAACTCTGTGCATCCCCAATGAGTTTACAACTCAGTCACATGTTTTACCAACACTCACATAGACGAGGCAGGCATCCTAGGTGCCCCTCAGCCCGCAGTCGTGAGTTCCCCTGTGTGCACAGCAGTGCAACACTTGAGTTCCACTGTGTGCGCAACACTGAATAACTCCACTGTGTGCACAACAGTGCAACACTTATGAATTCCCCTGTGTGCACAACAGTGCAATACTTATGAATTCCCCTGTGTGCACAGCAGTGCAACACTTATAAATTTCCCTGTGTGCGCAACACTTATGAATTGCTCTGTGTGCGCAACACTTATGAATTCCCCTGTGTGCGCATCAATTATGAATTGCTGTGTGCGCAACAATTATGAATTTCCCTGTGTGCGCAACAGTTACGAGCTCCCCCGTGTGTGCAATACTTACGAATTCCCCTGTGTGCGCAATACTTATGAATTAACCTGTGTGCGCAACACTTATGAATTCCCCTGTGTGCGCAACACTAATGAGCTCCCCTGTGTGCGCAACACTTACGAATTCCCCTGTGTGCGCAACACTTACGAATTCCCCTGTGTGCGCAACACTTACAAATTTCCCTGTGTGCGCAACACTTATGAGTTCCCTCTTGTGCGCAGCGCAGCAGTGCAACACTTGAGATGCTCTGTCCACGCAACACTTATGAGCTTCCCCATGTGCGCAATCGGTCGACATTTTTAAACATGCAGCACTTATTGTACCTTTCCCCTGTGTGCACAGCAGCCCCACACTAATTTAAATTCAGCACTTAATTGCACCTCCCCCCTGTGTGCAGTGTGGCGCTTTTTAACTCGCAACACCTAATTGTGAGAGGCCCTCAAAATCAAAATAGGACAAAGAACCGCGGAGCCTTGCCAGAATGTTCACCAACAACTTGTACTTGATATTGGGGTGAACGCTAGTCACTGCTTCACGTAATGGAGTTAACACACACTCACACACACATATTGTGGTGAACGCTAGTCACTGCTTCACGTAGTGGAGTTAATACACACTCACACACATATTGTGGTGAACGCTAGGCACTGATTCACGTAATGGAGTTAACACACACTCACACACACACATATTGTGGTGAACGCTAGGCACTGCTCTACGTAATGGAGTTAACACACACTCACACACACACACATATATTGTGGTGAACGCTAGGCACTGCTTCACGTAATGGAGTTAACACACACTCACACACACATACGTGTTCGTCTGTGCAAGCCTGTGCATATGCCTTATCGCACCGCAGCACATCATAGCGTACACAAACACACACACATGCACACATGCACACATGCACACACGGGTGATCATAGCTGTCCTTTATGTATACACTATCGCACTAAACATGTAATTAGAATTATGGTTTGTGTATGAAAATTGTAGGAAACGGGCCAACCCTACCTGCCACGCCAGCGTAGCCTAGCATTTTTAAACCAGGGTCTCCCCTGCACGCGTGCAAGTTGCCCCATGATATTCTCAGGCCCTCGTGTTTGTATGGTTGGCCGGAACCATGTATATACGGTGTACATACGGTATTTTTGGCAGGGAAATCACCGAATATACGGTCATATGCGGTGTATATATGCGGTTCTGGCCAACCCTACGTATTTGCCATCCAAACAATACACCAATAGGCACAACAGCAACAGGCACACTGCGCTGGGTCTCGTACACAGCGACGCTGCCAGCATAGGTTTGCAACTTGACTGAAGCCCTGAACATGACAGAAGAAACACTTCTTGGTTTTGTGGAAGCACTCTCTCTCCATGTGCACTTCAACAATATCTTGAGGGGAGCGCTTTCCGGAGGGAAGAAGAAACACTTCTTGGTTTTGTGGAAGCAATCTTTCTCCATGTGCACTTCAACAATAGCTTGAGGGGAGCGCTTTCCGGAGGGAAGAAGAAACACTTCTTGGTTTTGTGGAAGCACTCTTTCTCCATGTGCACTTCAACAATAGCTTGAGGGGAGCGCTTTCCGGAGGGAAGAAGAAACACTTCTTGGTTTTGTAAAAGCACTCTCTCTCCATGTGCACCTCAACAATATCTTGAGGGGAGTGCTTTCTGGAGGGAAGAAGAAACAACGGTTTTGTGGAAACACTTTTTCTCCGCGTGCAATTCCAGGTTATCTTGAGGGGAGTGCGTTTTTGGGAGGGGTGGGAGGCCCAAATTTCCTTGCCTGCCCTCGGCCTTTCTCCAGACCAGCTGTTTCAACAACGCGTCGTGGAATGCCTCTCGCACCCCTACTTGCATTCCCTGCACCTTGACATACGCACCAATACCTCTCGCATCCCTACTTGCTTTCCCTGCACCTTGAAATACGCACCACTACCTCTCGCATCCCTACTTGCTTTCCCTGCACCTTGAAATACGCACCAATACCTCTCGCATCCCTACTTGCTTTCCCTGCACCTTGAAATACGCACCAATACCTCTCGCATCCCTACTTGCTTTCCCTGCACCTTAATCGGGCCTTAAACGCACCTTAATATACGCACCAGCCCTTAAATACAAAAGCCCTAATAATACGCACTACCCCTCGCATTACTACTTGCTTCCCTGCACCTTCAAATACGCATTAGTACCCCTCTCTCCCTTCCTATCTACCACCCTCACACAAAATTCACCTTGGTCCAGTTTGGTCTAACGCTTTTTGAATTACTACGCATCTCGCATCGCTACTTGCTTTCCCTGAATTACGCACCAGTCCTTGATACGCACCAGCCCTTAAAATACGCACCAAAAATTGCACCTTAAACGGGCCTTTAATGCACCTTTACATACGCACCAAAATGCACCCCTCGCTCCATTCCCAGCTACCATCCTCACACAAAATCCACCAACGTTGCTTCTGGATCTGTGCCCCAATCATAACGTATACAAGCACGTACCAACTCACCACCACACACACACACACACACACACACACACACACACACACACCACACGACTCACCATAAGTTGGATCTGCCTCTAGTGTGGCTTCTTCTATGTCGTTCAGCAAGTTGGGGTTCTGCTGCAGCAGCTCAAAGGGGTCTTTGTTGAACCACCTGGACGCACAATCGTTTTCGCAGCAGCTCAAATGGCTCCTTGTTTTTAAACTACATGCACACACGTTTTACTGCAGCAGCTAAAAAAAGTCCTTGTTTAACCACCTGCACGCACAACTCTCCCCGCAGTAACTTAATGTGTCTTTGTGTTAATCCACCTGCGCATAAATGATTTCCGCAGCAGATTGAAAGGGTCCTTGTTAAACCACTTGCATGCATTGTGCAGCGCAACCGTAAGTATGTGTGCACAACAGCGCACCAGAAGAGTATGTAATGGTTTCTTTTTGATTTTTGATTGTTGCCTGAACAGCAAACCAGGTGGGGATCGCCGCGCCGTTCAGGCCTTCCTACGGAGCTACGGGCTGGTACAAGGTGATGTCTTGAAACAAAGCAGGTGCTTCTGTAACACTTCAAAATTCCTGCTGGTGGCTGTCTCACTCTATTCCAAAATCTTCAAGACTCTCCACACTCGCACTCCGCAAAACAAGACGTAGGCCTTTGTGATACAAAGCTTGTCACCCACAGAGTTGGGTCATAATTATAGAGGTGATACTCTTGCTACTCGGTTTCAAAAGGATCTGCCTGAACAGCAAAGGCTTTAGCTCTTTCCATTTGTAGCATCTGCGCATGTTCCAAAGCATCATGGCCAGGCATGGTTGATCATAAGAGAGATTGGGGTAAGCAGCCCACCTTTGAAGATTTGACATAGACAGCTGCATCTGGGCGGGCTTCAGTAGGTCCGGCACGACTTCTATGACGGAATCAAGGTCAGGTAGCCGTCCTGCTACCAGGTTCTGTATCTGTAAACGCATTTTTTATTATTTGTGTGTGTGAGTACATGTGTGCGTGCGTGTTGTGTGTGTGCATGTGTGTGTGTGAGTTGTGTGTACGTGCGTGCATGGGGGGAGATCACATTCATGTGCAAGATGCCAGCTTCTAAATAAACGTATCTTGTGCAGAACAATTCTCACTTGTTTTGCCGCTACGTGTATATTTCGCAACTGTAATTCCTACCAGAAACAAGGCAAAGGTGCGAGTCTGACGGCAAGCATGTAGTAAGGAAGGCTTCTTACTAGTGCTCACACTAGCTAGATACCGAGCGAGTACTTTCAGATCTCCTTCACCGAGGGTTTACAAAACTAGCCAGATTCAGACCAAACACCTTTTGATCTCCTTCATCAAGGGTTTACAACAACTGGCCAGACCAGACCAAGCACTGTCTGATTTCCTTCACTAAAGGTTTACACAAACAGCTGGATCCTGACCAAAAACTTCCTGAGCTCCATGACCAAGGGTATACACACACGAGCTAAAGCCTGATCAAACACTTTCTGAGCTCCTTGACCAAGGGTATACAAAGATGAGCTAAAGCCTGATCAAACACTTCCTGAGCTCCATGACCAAGGGTATACACAGATGAGCTAAAGCCTGATCATTCACTTTCTGAGCTCTTGACCAAGGGTATACGAAGATGAGCTAAAGCCTGATCAAACACTTTCTGAGCTCCATGACCAAGGGTTTACACACACGAGCTGGACCTCGACCAGGCGCTTTCTAAATATCCCCCATAAGTCTCATCACACCTTGAAAAGCTACACACACAATGCACAGTGATGGGGCACTGTACACTGCATGTGCACATGGACACAAGGAAACCTGGGCCCAGAAACGGATTATCCCCCATAAGTCTCATCACACCTTTTTTGGGGGGGAACAGAAGAAAAAGAGAGAAAGGGGAGGAAAGGCCTGTTGGTTGGAGAACCTTCTTGCAACTGCCCACCTAAACGGTTCTGCTTGTGTGATTTAATTTCTGTTAACGTTGATTTCCATGACATGTCTGTTTGGCCCTCGCCTACCTCGACCACCTACCTCTATGGTATCGTCTTGAATTTGCTTAGAGGAATGCAGCAGGATTTTAGGGCTCTGTCTGTGTGGATTTGTTTTCTACGGCGTGTCCATTTTTTGCCATCCACTTCCTCGATCACCCACCTCTATGGCATCCTCTTGAACTTGCTTTGAGGACTGCAGCAAGATCTTGGGGCTGCGTGCGATGATCTTTGACAGATTGGCTCGTGGGTAGTACGACTGCATATATGTGTTCAAGATATAGGTATATGTATATATATGTGTGTTCAAGATAGCAGACGTGGCATGCATGTATGCGTGTTGAGCCTAAGAATTGGCTATTGCAGGGCACGAGTAGGTTGGCTGAGACAGGGTACGTGTAGATGGGCTGGTACAAGGCACGTGCATAGGGTTGGTCAGAAATATATATATATATATAATATATATATATATATACAGTGTACATACGGTAATTTTGGCAGGGATTTGAATCAAATACACGGCGTGTATAAACGGCTCTGGCCAACCCTACACGTGTAGACCAGCAGATACAGGGCACGTTTAGATGAGCTGATACAGGGCACGTGTAGATTGGCTGATACAGGGTATGTGTAGATTGGCTCATACAGGGCACGTGTAGATTGGCTAATACAGGGTACGTGCAGATTGGCTCATACAGGACACGTGTAGATTGGCTAACACAGGGCATGTGTAGATGGGCTGATACAGGGTACGTTTAGATGGGCTGATACAGGGTACGTGTAGATTGGCTCATACAGGGCATGTGTAGATTGGCTGATACAGGGCACGTGAAGATTGGCTGGTACAGGGTACGTGTAGATTGGCTAATACAGGGCATGTGTAGATGGGCTGATACAGGGCATGTGTAGATGGGCTGATACAGGGTACCTTTAGATGGGCTGATACAGGGTACCTTTAGATGGGCTGGTACAGGGTACGTTTAGATGGGCTGGTACAGGGTACGTTTAGATGGGCTGGTACAGGGTACGTTTAGATGGGCTGGTACAGGGCACGTGCAGATGAGCTGGTACAGGGTACGTGTAGATGAGCTGACACAGGGTACGTGAAGATTGGCTGATACAGGGTACGTGAAGATTGGCTGATACAGGGTACGTAAAGATTGGCTGATACAGGGTACGTAAAGATTGGCTGATACAGGGTCAGTGTAGATGGGCTGGTACAGGGAGTGTGTAGAGGGGATGTGGCGTGAACCTTATTAAATAAGCACACATATGCAGGATATGACCAGCCAGAGCACCAAGATGAGGGAGGCTTGGGGTTGTCGAGTTTCCAGGATAGCTTCGAGCTTCCAGGATAGTTTTTGAGTTTCCAGGACAGTTTTCGAGTTTCGAAGGTAATTTTTGAGCTTTTAGGATAGTTTTCGAGTTTCCAGGATGATATTTGAGCTTCTAGGATAGCTTTCGAGTTTCCAGGATGGCAAACATCATCACAAAAAAAGGGAGTAAAAAGACCCGTGGTAGTTAGAACCCATATGTCACTGCGCAGGTAAACGCTCCCCACATCAAACAAGGAGTTGTTGTAGCAGGGCGTTGTGAAAGGCAATCTCAAGATGTAAATTTGAACGGGTATCCCTGCATGTCACTGCGCAGGTAAACGCTCCCTACATCAAACAAGGAGATGTTGTAGCAGGGCGTTGTGAAAGGCAATCTCCAGATGCAAATTTGAACGGGTATCCCTGCATGTCACTGCGCAGGCAAACACTCCCCACATCAAACAAGGAGATGTTGTAGTAGGGCGTTGTGAAAGGCAATCTTAAGACGTAAATTTGAACGCGTATTCCTGCATGTCACTGCGCAGGTAAACGCTCCCCACATCAAACAAGGAGCAGGTGTTTTGGAACCTACTAGAACAGGGAAATGGCAGAGGCCACTCCCACACCTCGGCTTAGTAAATTTGTGTGTGGAGGCTCGAACACGATACGCAGTGATCTAAATGATAAGACTTTAAGACGCTGCTGGCTGACCCTTCAGAATGATTATGACCTGGGCAGCAGCTCCCTTGACTTGTGGAGGCTTCACTACAGAACAGAACAGAACAGGTATCCAGTGCATTTAGTGACGCAGTGACACAAACTGGGACGCTGCTGGCTGACCCTTCAGGATAATTATGACCTGAGCTCACCTTCAGGATGATTATAACCTGGGCAACGGCACCGACGTCTTTGATGAGAGCGACCCTGGGAAGCGCAGGAAGAGGCAAAGTGCGTGAGAAGTGTGTCGAGCGACACAAGGATGGTTGGTGTACAAGGAAGGGGGCACATTGCTGCTCCTACTTCAAACACGTGTGTGTGTGTATGTGTGTCTATGTGTGTGTCTGTGTGTGTTTGTGTGTGTTTGTGTGTGTGCGTATGTGTGTGTGAGTAAGGTTTTGCTTTAGTGAAAAGTGAAAAGTAAGAGGCACCCTGAAGAGCGCAGGAAAGTTAACGTGCGTGAGAAATGTGTCAAGCGTTGCAAGGCGTGAGAAATGTGTGAGAAATGTGTTGAGCGACACAAGGATGGTTGGTGTACAAGGACGGGGGCACTTTGCTGCTCCTACTTCAAACACGCATGTGTGTGTCTGAGTGTGCACCTGGGTGTGCGTTTATGTGTGTCTATGTGTGTGTCTGCATGTGTGCGAGTCTGAGGTTCATGCTTTTGTCAAAAGTAAGAGGCACCCTGAGGAGCGCAGGAAAGCCAACGTGCGTGAGAAATGTGTCAGGCGATTCAAGGCGTGAGAAATGTGTGAGAAATGTGTGAGCGGCGCAAGGATGGCAGGTGTGAAAGGACGGGGACACAATGCTGCTCTTGCTTGAGAGTGAGGGGGAGGAGCTCCATGATGGAGCAACACCAAAACGAGTCTTTTGTTTGTAAAACAGGTGTGAGAAAGGGGACCTTGCTATTGAGTGTGGCGTTAGGTTACAAATAGGGTTGGCCAGAACCGTATATATACACCGTATATGACCGTATATTTGGTGAATTCCCTGCCAAAAATACCGTATGTAAACCGTATATATATGGTTCTGGCAAACCCTAGTTATAAATTTTGATGCTGTGGTGCACACTGCATCAGAAGCGATGCAAGCGGAAATCCGAATCACTGGTATTTAAACTGCCAGAGTTTTGATGTTGTACCACTGAAGCATAAGCAATGCAAGCATAAATCCAAACCAGCGCGCCTGCTACAGGCCACCCGATCCGTTAGGCTTCTTGGCTGTGATGCATACAGCCACGACTGATCAACAACTTGATGCTGATGATGCTGACACACAACTGATACTCTTACTGATTCACAAATGGTATGATGATACTGATGATGCTGATGATACTGATGATGCTGATGATGCTGATGATGCTGATGATGCTGACACACAACTGATACTGTTACTGATTCACAAATGGTATGATGATACTGATGATGCTGATGATGCTGATAATGTTGACACACAACTGATGCTGTTACTGATTCACAAATGGTATGATGATACTGACGATGCTGATGATACTGATGATGCTGACACACAACTGATACTGTTACTGATTTACAAATGGTATGATGATACTGATGATGCTGATGATGCTGATGATGCTGATAATGTTGACACACAACTGATGCTTTACTGATTCACAAATGGTATGATGATACTGATGATGCTGATGATGCTGACACACAACTGATACTGTTACTGATTCACAAATGGTATGATGATACTGATGATGCTGATGATGCTGATGATGCTGACACACAACTGATACTGTAACTGATTCACAAATGGTATGATGCTACTAATGATGCTGATGATACTGATGATGCTGATGGTACTGACACACAACTGATACTGTTACTGATTCACAGATGGTACGATACTGTACACAACGGATACCGACACCGATACACAACTGATACTGCCGCGACTGCTTCACTAAAAGCATTTATGCACATGATTTTGAGCAGAAGGCAAGGCCACCGCACCAGCTAGAAGCCTTCATTCTCTCCAGGTTTGGACTCAAATCAGGCAGCAGGCTCTCCAACTTTGCAATGCCCTCTTCAACTTGGGCACGACTCAGGCCTTCTCGCTTGGCAGCCTGAATGCGTGGTGATGGACGACACGGGCAAGTGTGGGTGTGAGTTTCTATGTGTGTATTTGCGTGTATGAGTGTGTGTGTGTGTGTGTTTGTGTGATGAGAGGTTCAAGTAGTTTACGGTCACATGTTGTGTAGTCATGTATGGTGTGTGTGTGTATGTGTGTGTGTGTGTGTGTGCGTGTGTCATCACGCGTGCAAGCTTGCGTATGTAAGTGCAATGCCTTCATTAACCTAAGCACGAATTACCTTAGAAACCGATCACTTAGCTAGCAACACCCTCAATGTCTTACCTCAGCAATCTCTCCAACTTCACGTTCCCTTCTCCGGGCAGTGTGGTCGAGTTGCACAATGGGCAGCTCCACTTGAGTGCGCTTTGGCAAGTACATCTGGCCTGTGCGTGTGTGTATGTGTGTATACATGTGCATATATATGTGTATGTGTGTGTACATGTGCATATATAAATGTGTGTGTGGGTCAGTGTGTCAGTGTGTGTGCATGTGTGTGTATGTGTGTGTGTGTGTGTGTGTGTGTGAAGTTGTGTGTGTGTGTGTGTGTGTGTGCGCGCTTATGTGCATGTATGCATATGTGAGTATGTGCGTGTATGTGCAAGTGTGTGTGCGTGTGTGTATGTGTGTGTGCATCTGTGTGTGTATCTGTGTGTGTGTGTGCGCTCGTGTGTCTCTCTTTCACTCACCAAGTGTATATCTGTCCTCTCGCGTTTGGCCCTGATGCCAGATCGTGTGTGTGTGTGTGTGTGTGTGTGTGTGTGTGTGTTTGTGTGTGTGTGTGTTTTGTGCGTGTGTGTGTGTATGTGTGTGTGTGTGTGTGTGTGTGTGTGTGTGTATGAGTGTGTGCAAAGGAAGAATGTGTCAAGACAACTCACGTTTGTGTTGCAAGCATTGTCCATGAGACGCACCTCAGACTCTGCCGCGTTGTCCCAGGCTTTTGCAAGTGGAGAGGATTGAGGCTGTTCAGGGGGCGCATCAGGGGTTTTGCCTGGGTCAACTGACTTGCATCTGGTAACCCTCCTTGCGGTAGCACTTAAGGACAAGGGTGCACGGGTGTACAGCATGGTTGAACAAAAATGTAAAAACTGTAGCCTAATGTAGCCTAATTAGCACATAAATCTGGCAAAATTAACAAAATGACGAAAAAATTGTTCGACACATTAGAATGCGTGCCTTTAGAAGGTGGTTTGGATGAGCCGTGCGCTTTAGGCCCTGATAACCTGTCTGAGGGCACACTGCCTAATGGCATGCGGTGAGTGAACCCTCATCTGTGTAAATCATGGTGTTCGGCTGCACATGGTACAGAACTCACAGTGGCGTGCAGCGCAACACGTTCGCACTCACTAATGCGCATGGTAAACCTCCAGGTACTACGTCCGGAACCATGCCAAACCAAAGGACCGCATTGCGCTGGCTCTTACTGTCAAGGTATTGAAGCAGTTGGTACAAACGTCACGATTTGTACCAACTGTATGCTGAAAGATGATTCTGCATCCCGCGGAGCCATCATTAAATACGCACTGGGTTGTCCACCACTCTTGAAATCAATTGTTCAATAATACTGGAGCATGGTTGAGCCTGTTTGGCTTCTCTGCACTGCAACAACCTCCTGCTTCCCGTCTGTTTTAAACACGCATTAACTAGAAAAAAGTAAAGTGGATGCTTGAGGGCAGCTTGGTAATAGGTAACTACAGCTTCCTTTGCAGGCATACTGCTGTAGCAAAGCTCTCTGTAAATGCCCGTTATTGCCACTTTCATGTGAAGAATTGGTTACACATTGTAAGTAGGTGCAACAAGAATGAAAGTGCTTTGGTTAAAAGCAGCCCCCCTGCCTTATTGGTCCTGTATGTTCTTATATTCGTGGGTATATGTTATGACGTGAGGGTGGTTACCTCCCGCAAAGTCCTATGTGAGAGGTAACGTGACTGAGGGGTTGAGATGGGGACCCACTCAAATGGAAGGGCAAGTACAAATGTACTCTCGTAAATATGAACATACATACACACAGATCGGCAGTGTCGTCGAAGAAGAATCAGAGCGAGGCATTGCCCACATCGTGGAGCATTTGGTGCGAGAGCTTCGTATCTGAGCTTTGTAAAATGTATAGCGTGTGTTCCTTTGGTTGACATGTTAGCCTGGTGCGAGAGCTTTGTATATGAGCTTTGTAAAATGTAAAATGTATAGCGCGTGTTCCTTTGGTTGACATGTTAGCCCGGTGCGAGAGCTTTGTACCTGAGCTTTGTAAAATGTATAGCGCGTGTTCCTTTGACTAACATGTTAGCCTGGTGCGAGAGCTTTGTACCTGAGCTTTGTAAAATGCATAGCACGTGTTCCTTTGACTAACATGTTAGCCTGGTGCGAGAGCTGTGTACCTGAGCTCTGTCAAATGCATAGCGCGTGTTTCTTTGGTTGACATGTTAGCCTGGCCAGCAGAGGAGCAGCAATTCTCATCATTGTGAACTTTGACGTGCGTATTGCCCGACAAAAGCTTTGTCAACTGTAATGCGGGTATTGCCCTGGCCCCCAAAATTGAAAGCACGAGTAAAAAGTGTGTGCCGACTTGAATCTTTTGTGTAGCATTTAAGGAGGCTCAAATCTATGACCGCACTAGCAGAATTTGTGCATTCGCTAAATCTAGCTGAGTCTGTGGCCTTACTAGCCAAGCCTATGGCCGCACTAGCCAAGCCTGTGGCTGCACCAGCCAAATCCGTGGCCGCACATTTAGAGCCCAATAAAGTACCCATTTTTGTCAACCACTTCTGTTTCCTGGTCACATACCTTTGGTTAAATTGTCGGGAGGTTACTTGCCATCGCCTAGACATTGTGCTGTGTTTAGATGTTCAACCTCTACACTCTCAATAATCTGTTTGTGACGTACTGTGTGCAGACCTAGGGCAAAGCAGACTCTGTTTTTAATGTGATGTGCTCAGGCCTGCAAACCCAAACCTGCTTATAAATGTGCAAATGTGCTGTGTGCAGGCCTTCAACGCCACCAGGCCTGCAAACCCAAACTTGCTTTCAAATGTGTAGGGTTGGCCATAACCATATATATACGATATTTTTGGCAGGGAAATCACTAAATATATGGTCATGTACGGTCCGTATATACGGTTCTGGCCAACCCTACAAATGTGCTGTGTGCAGGCCTTCAACGCCACCAGGCCTGCAAACCTAAACTTGCTTACAAATGTGCTGGCCTTCACTGCCACCAGGCCTGCAAATTTAACGCCACCAGGCCTGCAAACCCAACGCCACCAGACCAGCAAACCCAAAGCTGGCCTTTAGCGCCACCAAGCCTGCAAACCCAAAGCTGACCTTCAGCGCCACCAGGCCTGCAAACCCAAACTTGCTTTCAAATGTGCTTTGTGTGCAGGCCTTCAACGCCACAGAAGAGTACAACAACCACGAGATCGTCAAGTTCCTGGAAAAAATTGGCGCACAATTTGGGGCTTGTCAGGTGTGTAAGCGAACGCTTGCGTTGTTGATGCTTGCATTGTCTCATAGAGTCGGGCACCTGGTTTTATCTTCTCTTCTGTGGTGGTGGAAGTCGAAAGTTATCTTGGTACCGAGTCTGTTCCTAAAGTATTATGGGGAGTGATGGTTTCCCCTGTCTTTTTTGTGTGTGTTACTTTTCCAGGCAACTACGTTTTGCAGTTACTGCTGTTACAAAAGGGTATGAAGAAGGCACCCTTTTTTTATGTGTTCAGCATGCGCTACTCAGGTGCAGAGCCAAAACACTATGTATAGGGTTGGCCAGAACCGTATATATACACCGTACATGACCGTATATTTAGTGATTTCCCTGCCAAATTTACCGTATATACACCATATATATGGTTCTGGCCAACCCTAACTATGTACGGTCTTTAAATGGCTCTTTTTAAGGCATTCCTCCGCTGGAATAGGCAAACATGATAAGTCCAAAAATTTGCCAGAAGAGAGCCGTACCTTGCCAGGTCAGCAGTGCTGAGATCATTTTTGGACAGAACTGCACATCATGTTTTGCACATTCGTTTGCTTGTACCGCCTATACATCCGTGCATCTACCAGAGGCCACAGCCGTGTGATGTGGCACCAGATAAATATTTATATTAGATTTACATAGGGGACCTTCAGCCAGACTGTTCGGCTGCCGAGCTGTGTGTAATGCAGCACCAGAAATGGCATTCATATGTGTAACGCGGCACCAGAAATGGCATCCATATTGTGCAGTGCGGCACCAGAAATGACATTCATAATATGTGCCGACCTTTTGTTTGGAATCACTCTTTTTCGAGACACACGTCTGTTGTGTAGGGTTGGCCAGAACCATATGTATACGGTGTGTATACGGTATTTTTGGCAGGGAGATCACTAAATATACGGTCATGTACGATGTATATATACGGTTCTGGCCAACCTCACTGTTGTGTGATCTGTGCACTACAGATGCTTGGTAGCGCTCATCTTCAGCACTTCTAATCTGTTCTATCCTGTATGGCACAGAATAACTTTCTCCACCGCCCTTACATTCTCACCTCAAGGCTTGTGTGTGACACATGACAAATGACACATGACACATGACACATGACACATGACACATGACACATGACACATGGCACATGACACATGGCACAGAAGAACTTTCTCCACCGCCCTTACATTCTCATCTCAAGGCTTGTGTGTGACATATGACACATGACACATGACACATGACACATGACACATGACACATGACACATGACACATGGCACATGACACATGGCACAGAAGAACTTTCTCCACCGCCCTTACATTCTCATCTCAAGGCTTGTGTGTGACACATGACACATGACACATGGCACATGACACATGACACAGAAGAACTTTCTCCACCGCCCTTACATTCTCATCTCAAGGCTTGTGTGTGACACATGACACATGACACATGACACATGGCACATGGCACAGAAGAACTTTCTCCACCGCCCTTACATTCTCACCTCAAGGCTTGTGTGTGACATATGACGTATGACACATGACACATGACACATGGCACATGGCACATGACACATGGCACATGACACATGGAACAGAAGAACTTTTTCCACCGCCCTTAAAATCTCACCTCAAGGCTTGTGTGTGACATATGACACATGACACATGACACATGACACATGGCACATGACACAAGGCACAGAAGAACTTTATCCACCGCCCTTACATTCTTCCCTTAAAGGCTTGTGTGACATATGGGTGCTTGTGTGAGTTGACATCTCGCTCTATGTACTCTCTGTATGACACAGAGGACGACGATTCACCCTTAATTTGTCAACTCAAGGCTTGTGTGTAACATTTGACACTCTCTCTCTCTCTCTCTCTCTCTCTCTCTCTCTCTCTCTCTTTCGTCTGCTCATGCTTGCGCTGCTCACAATAATCGCTAGCACACACATAAATACATACATTTACACATGCATTGGCACATTGACATATACACACACACGCAAATTTGCGCTCATGTCAGGCTGCTGGCACTCTCACAGAACGCTTGCACCTACACCCACACTCAAATAAGCACACATATGCACACATACACACTTGCACACACGCCACTCATGCCAGGCTTGTGCCGCCACTCATGCCAGGCTGCTGAAACACTCATGCCACTCATGCCAGGCTGCCACTCATGCCAGGCTGTGTGTGAGTTTGCTGTGTGCCACTCATGCCAGGCTCTGTGCTGCCACTCATGCCAGGCTGCTGAAACACTCATGCCACTCATGCCAGGCTGCCACTTATGCCAGGCTGTGTGTGAGTGTGCTGTGTGCCGCCACTCATGCCAGGCTGTGTGCCGCCACTCATGCCAGGCTGTTGACACACTCACTCTTACAGAACGCTTACACAAGCTCGGATGAGACCTGCTACCAGTTGGTGGTGCCCACCGACAAGCCTCACCTGCTGGCAGATGCCCTGAAAGTGATGGCCCAGTTTGCGTTCCACATCAGGTGCGTGTGCCAATGCCATATAGCTCGCAGGATGATTGTATATTTCGTACACTGCTATCAGTTAAGATGCCCACTGACAAGCCTCACCTGCTGGCAGATGCCCTGAAAGTGATGGCCCAGTTTGCATTCCACATCAGGTGCGTGTGCCAATGCCATATAGCACGCAGGATGATTGTATATTTCGTACACTGCTATCAGTTAAGATGCCCACTGACAAGCCTCACCTGCTGGCAGATGCCCTGAAAGTGATGGCCCAGTTTGCGTTCCACATCAGGTGCGTGTGCCAATGCCATATAGCACGCAGGAAGATTGTATATTTCGTACACTGCTATCAGTTAAGATGCCCACTGACAAGCCTCACCTGCTGGCAGATGCCCTGAAAGTGATGGCCCAGTTTGCGTTCCATATCAGGTGCGTGTGTTAGTGCAAGTTAATTCAGAACATCATTTTAAATATTCAGTACTCTCCAAACCAGTCAATGGTGCCTGTTGACCCTCAGGCCCTCAGGCCCTCAGGCACATGCGCATGATTTTGGCAAACACATGCGCGCGCACACACACACACACACACACACATGCGCATACGTGCACTCACACATAGCACAAACACACACACACAAACATTCACGCACACGCACACACGCACACACGCACACACACATTCACACACACAGGGCTGCCCCGGGTGACCTCACGAAGGAGCGTGGAGCTGTATTAGAGGAGTGGCGCATGAGCAGGGATGCCGCAGGAAGGGCACAAGAGGCACACTGGCAGCTGATCATGCAGGGCAGCAGGTGTGTGCATTTGTGTGTGTGTGTGTGTGTTTGCATGTCACATGTGTACTTGTGTATGTATTTGTATATGTCTATGTATTTGTGTATGTGTATGTGTGTGTATGTGTGTGTCATATATGTGTGTGTGTGTGTCATATATGTATTTGTGTGTGTGTGCGTGTGTGTGTGTTTATGTGTGTGTGTTTGCATGTCACACGTGTACTTGTGTGTATTTGTGTATGTAGGTATATGTATATGTGTATGTATTTGTGTATGTGTTTGCGTATGTATTTGTGTATGTGTATGTGTGTGTATGTGTGTGTGTCACATATGTATTTGTATGTGTACGTGTGTGTGTTTGCATGTGTGTATGTGTGTGTGTTTACATGAACAGAGCCACTGCTTGTAACAGTTACTTATGTACGCCGCAAGAAATTAACCACTGAACCACAAAGTATTTGCACCCTCTTGGTGTGCAGGTATGCTGAACGGCTGCCTATCGGCACGGAAGACATTATTCGCAATGTACCCGCTGACACAGTGAGTTGGACATGCACAGCTTTGTGTGTGTGTGTGCCTGTGTGTGTGTGCCTGTGTGTGTTTGTGTGCTTGCCGACACAGTGAGTTGGACATGCACAGCTTTGTGTGTGTGTGCCTGTGTGTGTGTGTGCTTGCCGACACAGTGAGTTGGAGATTCGTAGCCTTATGTGTGTGTGTGTGTTTGTGAGTGTGTGTGTGTGTGTGTGCCTGCCAACACAGTGAGTCGGACATTCATAGCTTTTGTTTGCGTGTACCTGCTGACACAGTGAGTTGGACATTCGTAGCCTTTTGTGTGTGTGTGTGTGTGTGTGTGTACAATGTGTGTGTGTGTGTGTGTACATGCGTGTTTACATATGTGCTCACAGTGAGTTGGACATTCATAGCTTTTTGTGTGTTTGGGAAAAAACGGACAAGATTATAAGCGCTTTTGTTAGGCTGCTCAGAAATTGTTTGGCCCTGAAACGTCTGCGCACTCATGTCGAAAAGCGTTTGAGTACCTGACTCGGTAGGCTGCTTCCTTGTTCCCGTCCCATCAAAGGATTTTTGTTAAGAGCAATTTTGTTAGGCTGCTTCAAACACTTTTACTTTCATCCCTGAAATGTCTGTGCACTCATGTTCAAAAGTGTCTGGGTTCCTGACTCAGTAGGCTGCTTCCTTGTTTCCGTTTCATCAAAGGATTTTTTTTTTTAAGCAATTTTGTTAGGCTGCTCCAAACACTTTCACTTTCATCCCTGAAATGTCTGTGCACACATGTCTAAAAATGTTTGGGTACCTGAGTAGGGTTAAAAAATATACACAACCTCGACATGTCCCTAACATGAAGGTGCGCGCGTTCTACGAGCGGTGGTATCGTCCGGAAAACATGGCCATTGTGGCTGTGGGCGACATTACAGACACTGGTAAGAGATAGACCAGATGCAAGTACATCCTTAAGCCTGCAGTTGTCAGTTTGAGACACACAAATGTAATCGTTCTGAATGTCATTTCTGCGGCTGTGGGCAACATCACTGACATTGGTAAGAGATAGACCAGATGCAAGTACATCCTTGAGCCTGCAGTTGTCAGTTCGAGACACACAAATGTAGTCGTTCTTAGACATTTTTGTGGCCGTGGGCAACATCACAGACACTGGTAAGAGATAGACCAGGTGCAAATGACTAAATTTAGACAAACTTGTAGACCCCAATGATGGGTAAGGCACACACATACAGTGAAACACACAGTCACACACACACACTGTCACACATACACAATTACACACACATACACACACAGTCACAGTCACACACACACTCACATACACACTGCCACACACACACACACACACATACACACACATTCACAGTCACATACACACACAGTCACAGTCACACACACATACACACTCACACACACACTGCCACACACACATACACATACACACACATTCACAGTCACAGTCACACACACAGTGCCACGGTCGTCTACACTGAACACTGAGAGCTTATGCACTGACACATGAAGGATTGGCCATAATCGTATGCCTACACCGTAAAGGACCATGGGTATAAAATTAAAGTTGGCCAGAACCATTCATTTTTCGGGGTATATACGGTGTATATACGGTGTTTTTAGCAGGGAAATCACCATACATACGGTCATATACGGTGCAGATATACGGTTCTGGCCAACCCTACGTGTAATGATTCCTTGCTAACATCACTGTGTATACATCATGTACGCAGGGTTGGCCACAACTATATATGTACGGTGTAAATACAGTATTTTTGATAGGGAACTCCCCAAACATACGGTGTATGTGTACACGATTCTGGCCAGCCCTAAATAAATGTATGTGCCTACGGCTCTTTTTAGTACGCAAATACTTGCAATGTGTACGCATGGCAGGCGCTGTTGTTGAGGAGCTGATCAAAACGTTTGGGCAGGGGCGCAGTAGAGATCTCACCCCAACACCTGAGCTGCCCATCTTTGACTTTGCACCGCACACACAGCCACGCTATAAGGTGCGTGTGAAATGAGCAAACAAAGAACAAAGGATATGACGAACGTGATTTATGAATTGCTATGTCTCGCCCTTGTTTTGTGCAGGCTGTGAATGCTTGTGAAATGAACAAACAAAGAACAAATGATATGACGAATGTGATTTATGACTTGCTATGTCTTGCCCTAGTTTTGTGAATGCATGTGAAGTGAGCAAACAAAGAACAAACAAAATGACGAATGAGGTTTATGAGTTGCTATGTCTCACCCTTGTTTTGTGCAGGCCGTGAATGCATGTGAAATGAACAAACAAAGAACAAATGATATGACGAAAGTGATTTATGAATTACTATGTCTTGCCCTTGTTTTGTGCAGGCTGTGAATGCGTGTGAAATGAACAAACACAGAACAAACGATATGACGAATGTGATTTATGAATTGCTATGTCTCACCCTTGTTTTGTGCAGGCTGGGAATGCTTGTGAAATGAACAAACAAAGAACAACCGATATGACGAATGTGATTTATGAATTGCTATGTCTTGCCCTTGGTTTGTGCAGGCTGTGAATGCTTGTGAAATGAACAAACAAAGAACAAACAATATGACAAGTGTGATTTATGAATTGCTATGTCTCACCCTTGGTTTGTGCAGGCTGTGAATGCTTGTGAAATGAACAAACAAAGAACAAATGATTTGACGAATGTGATTTATGAATTGCTATGTCTCACCCTTGGTTTGTGCAGGCTGTGAATGCTTGTGAAATGAACAAACTAAGAACAAATGATATGGCGATTGTGATTTATGTAATCTCGCCTAACCGCTGCTCCCTGCCTCAAGTATTTCAATGCCCCCTCTCAGAGAGCTTGTTAACACACAAAAATACACCAAAATCCAATGTAGGGTTGGCCGAGCATCATGTTGTCAACATTGTGCGCAGCTGTATGTGGAAAGGGACGTTCATGAGAGTGCGTGATGCACACTGTTCACTTGTGCAATGACCAACTTCGAATTGTGCGCAGGTGTTTGTGGACAAGGACGTTCATGAGAGTGCGTGACGCACACTGTTCACTTGTGCAATGGCCAACTTTGAATTGTGCGCAGGTGTTTGTGGACAAGGAGGTGCAGGAAAGCACTGTGTACGTGAGCTTCAAGCAAAAAAGGCCAGCCATGTCGACGCCTAGGCAGCTGCTGGAGCACTTTGAGGTGTGTGTGTGTGTGTTGTGTGTGTGTATATATACATCTGTATATATGTATTTTGTGTGAGTGACTGTGCATGTGTGCAATTGTGTGTATGCACATTTGCATGTGTATGTACGTCTCTGTGTTTGCATCTTTCCTACAGTATGTGTGGCTCCGGCCAATGCTTTCCGGAAAAGTACAGTTTCTCTCTGCAAGGTACCCCTCCTGGATCCTCCTTCTTTTCCCCCTGTAACGTGTGTGTGTGTTTGTGTGTGTGTTTGTGTATGTGTGTGTGTGTATGTGTGTGTGTGTGTGCGTGTGTGTGTGCGTGTGTGTGCGTGTGTGTGTGTCTGTTGTGTGTGTCATGTACTTGTATTGGACCGTGACTTTGTAAATTGAGCTCTGAGCTTGACTCTTTGTTGTGGGCCATATGGGTCATTGCCAAAGGAAACCCCTTTGTGGGGCTTGCACGCACACACACATACACACTTAAACACACGCACATGCACACACACAGTCTTACATCTTCCAAGAGGTCCTCAACACACAAGTATACACACGCACACATACAAACAGTCTTACATCTTCCAAGAGGTTTTCAACACGCATGTGTATACACGCACACACAAACAATCTTACATCTTCCAAGAGGTCCTCAACACGTATGTATACACACACACAAACAGTTTTACAAATTCCAAGAGGTCCTCAACACATATGTATATATACACACACAAATAGTCTTACATCTTCCAAGAGTCCCTCATCACGTATGTATACACACACATACACACACAAACAGTCTTACATCTTCCAAGAGGTTCTCAACACGCATGTATACACGCACACACAAACAGTCTTACATATTCCAAGAGGTCCTCAACACATATGTATACACACACACTCACACACACACACACACAAACAGTCCTACATCTTCCAAGAGGTCCTCAACACGTATGCATACACACACAGTCCTACATTTTCCAAGAGGTCCTCAACACGCGGTTGTTCAAGTTGTCAAGAGAGCAGGAGCCCCCGTTTGCTGCTGCTGCTGTGTCAGAAGAACCTCTGTGCGCCACCACGCAGTCGCTGGTGCTGACAGCTGTGTCGATGGAAGGTGCGTGAATCTAGATTTTGAGTTCTGCTGCTGTGTCAGAAGAATATATTCGTGCCACCACGCAGTCGCTGGTGCTGACAGCTGTGTCGATGGAAGGTGCGTGAACCTAGATTTGAGTTCTGCTGCTGTGTCAGACAGCTGTGTCGATGGAAGGTGCGTGAATCTAGATTTCAAGTTCTGCTGCTGTGTCAGAAGAATATATTTGTGCCACCACACAGATGCTGGTGCTGACAGCTGTGTCGATGGAATGTGCGTGAATCTAGATTTTGACGTCTGCTGCTGTGTCAGAAGAATATATTTGTGCCACCACACAGTCGCTGGTGCTGATAGCTGTGTCGATGGAAGGTGCGTGAATCTAGATTTTGAGTTCTGCTGCTGTGTCAGAAGGTTATATGTGTGCCACCACACAGATGCTGGTGCTGACAGCTGTGACGATGGAAGGTGCGTGCACCTATATTTTGACGTCTGCTGCTGTGTCAGAAGAATATATTTGTGCCACCACACAGTCGCTGGTGCTGATAGCTGTGTCGATGGAAGGTGCGTGAATCTAGATTTTGAGTTCTGCTGCTGTGTCAGAAGGTTATATGTGTGCCACCACACAGATGCTGGTGCTGACAGCTGTGACGATGGAAGGTGCGTGCACCTATATTTTGACTTCTGCATATGACGTTTGTACCCATAGCTGCTGCACGCAGGCAGACACACTGGTGAGCAAACGAGTGTATTTATATGGAGAGCGCTGTGTTTAGAAAAGAAGTAGAATAAACTACGCAGGCAGTGAAAGCCACTCCCCACATCAAATAAGGAAAAGGAGCCACTTTGGTACCGAGTACCGTAAAGCTCCTCCACCACTGCGTTAAGCCTTTGTTGAAGCTAGAAACCGAGTTAGTTGTCAAATATTGTTGCTTTCGTTTTTTGTTATGCAAGCCACAGCGGCTCTGTACGTGAGGATGGTTGCACACGTGCTTTCTCTGCCGAAAGCATATCCTCTCACCCAAATTCGTGTTAGCGCATCTTGCAAGCCCTAAAATGCTGCCGATTGAAATGGTGGCACGACCTTTCTGTTGCAATTTGCCTAGGGTTGGCTAGAACCGTATAGACACGCCGTATATGACCGTATGTATGGTGATTCCCCCGCTAAAAATATCGCATGTACACCGTATATACGTATAAATATATGGCTCTGGCCCACCCTACATATGCCTTAAACTAGCAGGACCAGAGAACGTGCTGCATGCCATGGGGACCCTATGTCCGCTGGTGCTGATGGTGGCGCAACCTTGTCTATGCTTTTAATCACTTACGCTGAACCCAAACAGATTTAGCGCACGTGCTGCATGCCCTAGGGCCTCTATTGGTGCTGATGGTGGCGCAACCTTTTTTTTGCTTTTAATTACTTACGCTGTACCCAAACAGGTCCAGCGCACGTGCTGCATGCCAGGGACTCTGCTGGTGCTGATGGTGGCGCAACCTTGTCTATGCTTTTAATCACACGCTGCACCCAAACAGGTCCAGAGCACGTGCTGCATGCCCTCGAGACTCTGCTGGTGTAAATGGTGGCGCGACCTTATTGTTGCTATTTAAAGATACGCTGTGCCCAAACAGGTCCAGAGCACGTGCTGCATGCCCTCGAGACTCTGCTGGTGGAGGTGGCGCGCATTCGACAGCACGGCATTAGCAGCAAGCAGATTGCCCCAGCACTGGCAGACCTGAAGGTATGGTAGTGTGTAAATAGGGTCGGTCAAAACCTTATATATACACCGTATACTTGGTGACCTCCCTGCCGAAAGTACCAGGCATAAACCGCTAATTAAATGTTCTGGCCAACCCTAGGTATAAACTATGAGGTGTCCATGACATCTGCCAGAAAGAAAGTCATTATTAAGGATGGAGCAGATCCCCATACTAAAGGCCCAGCACAGATGGATTACACAGTGCTGTGTATTCCCATTGTACTTGACCGTTAGTATGGGGCTTTGTTTGCTGCAATCACCGTGCTTACACAGTGAGCACATACACCCAATGTACCGATCTGGCCAATCCAATTAAACACTGTACAACCATTGTACTTGACCGTTAGTATGGGGATCTGTTTGCTGAAATCACCGTGCTTACACAGTGAGCACATACACCCAATGTACCGATCTGGCCAATCCAATTAAACACTGTACAACCATTGTACTTGACCGTTAGTATGGGGCTTTGTTTGCTGAAATCACCGTGCTTACACAGTGAGCACATACACCCAATGTACCGATCTGGCCAATCCAATTAAACACTGTACAACCATTGTACTTGACCGTTAGTATGGGGATCTGTTTGCTGAAATCACCGTGCTTACACAGTGAGCACATACACCCAATGTACCGATCTGGCCAATCCAATTAATAAAGGGTTAGCCAGAACCGTACATACATATGTACATTGTTTTTTGTATGCAGGGTTAGCCAGAACCGTACATACATATGTATGGTGTTTTTTATATGTAGGGTTAGCCAGAACCGTACATACATATGTACATTGTCTTTTGTATGCAGGGCTAGCCAGAACCGTACATACATATGTAAGCTGTTTTCTATATGTAGGGTTGGCCAGAACTGTACATACATGTGTACATTGTTTTTATATGTAGAGTTGGCCAGAACCGTACATACATATGTAAGCTGTTTTCTATATGTCGGGTTGGCCAGAACCGTACATACATGTGTACATTGTTTTTATATGTAGAGTTGGCCAGAACCGTACATACATATGTAAGCTGTTTTCTATACGTAAGCGTTTTGAAAGCATAGCATGTATGTGAGTATGTGTGAGTGAGTGAGTATGTGAGTTTGTGCGTGAGTGTGTGTGCGTAAACCATCCATACCTCACCTTAACTCTTTAACCATGTCAAACTCATTCATGCTCATGTATGTTCATTTCATCAAATGCATTTCATCAAATGCATTTCATGCTTGTTCATGGATGTCCCCAACCCACAGTTGGCCCCTTCTGTTGCCATGTGCTCCCTATTGCTTCATCCTCAATCGTACGGCCTTACATTAAGTGTGCCTCTATTGCTTCATCCTTGATCGCACAGCCTTACATTAAAGTGTGCCTCTATTGCTTCATCCTCGATCGCACAGCCTTACATTAAAGTGTGCCCCTATTGCTTCATCCTCAATCGCACGGCCTTACATTAAAGTGTGCCTCTATTGCTTCATCCTTGATCGCACAGCCTTACATTAAAGTGTGCCTCTATTGCTTCATCCTCAATCGCACAGCCTTACATTGAAGTGTGCCTCTATTGCTTCATCCTCAACCGCACAGCCTTACATTAAAGTGTGCTCCCTATTGCTTCATCCTCAATTGCACAGCCCTACATTAAACATGTACGTAAGAGTTAAGCAGATCGCCTATCTCAAATTGATCTGAAGGCAGTTGCACAGTGTACGCACGCAAAATGAAAACAAAAAGGCTGAGATGAAACTGCCCTCACAAATACCGGCCAAATCAGGACCTGTGTCTGGCTCACTGTTTTGTTATCCTGGGCGGAAAATAGTGTACTTATAGGATTGGCCAGAACTGTATATATGTGCCGTATGTGACCGTACATCTGATGAAATCCCTGCCAAAAATACCGTATATACGTATATACGCTGGATGTAGGTATGTAGTCCTGGCCAACCCTATGCACCTATGCACATACCTGCACGCATGGCATTGGCGTGGAATGGTGGCTGGCAGCACGAAATCAAAACAAATATCTCCAAGCTGCCTGCCATTCCATTTCCATTCCCATCAATTCAACCTCGATCACATAGGCTCATGCAAAAAGCACGCACAAGGAGCAAGTTTGTTCTTTCTTTCTTGTGGACGTGTGGGATATGAGCACGTTGGGTTATTTCGTTTTGATTATCGTAGGCCTACATCAGAAGCATATTCAAGGAGCAGACGCATGCGAGATGACTGGACACCAACCCACTTCCCTTTCCAATCGAGGGTCATTGTAGGCTGACATCGAGAGATGACTGCACACCAACCCACCTCCCGTTCCAATTGACTAATCTTAGTCATTGTAGGCTGACATTAAGAGATGACTGCACACCATCCCTCTCCCGTTCCAATTAATTTATTTGGGTCATTGTAGGCAGACATTGAGAGATGACTGCACACCAAAACACTTCCCGTTCCAATCAATTAATTTGGGTCAATGTAGGCAGACATTGAGAGCACGTACAAGGAGCGAGACCAGTCCTTTTGCTGGGATGTGCGGGACGAATACATCCGCAACTTTTTGCATGGAGAGTTGGTGACAGGTGTGTGGGCATGTGTGTTTGTGCGCGCGCATGTGTGTGCGTGTGTGTGTGTGTGCATGTGTGTGTGCATTGTAAACTGCTTGTGTGTTTGTGTGTGTGTATATGTGTGTGTGTTGTTGGTAGAATGATAGCCCCCACAGCTTTATGTAGTAAGAGCTGGTTACAGACGTTTTGCATGTGTATATGTGTGTGTATGTGCATTGTAAGCTGCGTGTACACGTGGGAGTGTCACGTGTGTTTGTTGGGTTAACAAGAAATGATGTCACGTGTGTTTGTTGTTCCATCACATGCGGAAATAGCTCGACAAGCGCTTGCTGCAGGTTGTATAGTCCCGTTTGTTATACATCATATAGTTATGGCCAACCCTTGTGTGTTCCAAGAGAGTCAGATACACACACACACGTGTGTGTGTATGGGTGTTATCAAGCTTGCTCTGACATGGATCCATTGCTGATTTCCTATACTGCGCTGAAGACGGCTTCTGCCGCAATGGCCTCTTCATCGCCGATGCAGGTCTGAAGTAAGCAACCTTCAACACAGAAATCAGTGACTAAGAAGGCAGGAGTACGCAACCTTTAACACAACCTTCAACACCTTCAACACATAAATCAGTGACTATGAAGGCAGGAGTACGCAACCTTCAACACAGAAATCAGTGGCTAAGAGGCTCTGCTGATTTATCTTGTCCAAAGTTGATACCATCTAACGTTGATGCCCTCTTCATCGCCGATGCAGGTCTGAAGTACGCAACCTTCAACACAGAAATCAGTGATTGAGAGGCTCTGCTGCTTTGTCTTGTCCAAAGTTGATGCCCTCTAACGGTGATGCCCTCTTCATCGCCGATGCAGGTCTGAAGTACGCAACCTTCAACACAAAAGTCTGTTGATTTGTTTTTTCCAAAGTTGATACCATCTAACGTTGATGCCCTCTTCATCGCCGATGCAGGTCTGGAGTATTGAGACCAGAGACAAAAAATTTCACTGCTGATCTGTCCTTTTTGACTGTAATATTTCGAAAGAAGTCTCTGCTGCTCTGCCCTCTGCGATGAACGTTGGTGCTCTTTTTTGACGATGCAGGCCAAGAGTGTGAGACCTTGGACAAAGGATCCACTGCTGATATGTACTTTTTGACTGTGAAATTTCGAAAGAAGTCTCTGCTGCTTCGTCATTTTCAGCGTTGATGCTCATTAACATTGATGCAGGCCAAGAGTATGAGACCTTGGACAAAAGATTCCCTGCTAATCTGTACTTTTTGACTGTGATGTTTTGATAGAGGTCTCTGCTGCTCTGTCCTCTGCAATGAACGTTGATGCTGTTTATTGAAAACACAGGCCAAGAGCATGAGACCCGCCTGTCCAAGACCTTGCTCACAAAAATCGGGATCAACAAGGAGCGGGTGGAGGCTCAAGCACAGGCATTTAAGACTACCGAATCATGCGTGGTCAAGGTGTGTGCTTGTTTGTGGGCGTGTGTATCACTGTCGGGTGTGTTTTTCCTATGCACACGTATACAGTATGCCAGAAATATGTTGAGGCTCAAGTTCAGGCATTTAGGAATACCGAATCATGCGTGGTCAAGGTGTGTGCTTGTATGTGCGTGCATATCACTGTTGGGCGTTTGTTTTCTATGCACACCTATGCGTACAGATGGAGGCTCACGCACACTTAATGTAGGTCAAGCGTTTCTAGGGCTGGCCAAACCTTTTATACGCATGCCCATGGTCTGTATACACTTTTTTGGAAGGGTTTTTGGAAGGGGAACCTTTACCGTTTTACGATTGTTAAGCGACGGTGTTGGCCAAGTGCTGAGTATATTACAAATCCGTCTGGTCCCAAGCAATCCTGCTTCAGATTGTCATTTTTGTTGCCTGAAAACACATCCTCGTCGGACCACTTCGTACGGCACACTGTCCCAATGTTTTGAAGGCGGGCCTCAACTGCACCGCTGATCAATTCACTCTTCCTGATCTGTGTGTGTATGTGTGTGTGTTGGGATAGGTGGTCAGGCACCTGCCCTACGTCTTGGAGGCGGACTTAAATTGAAATTTAATGTGCCATTCAACTCACGCTTCCTAATTTGTGCATTCAGGTGGTCGGGCACCGGCCCAGCGCCTCGAAGGCGGACCTAGGTTGGCTTACATTCTTGCTGGTCAACTCGTGCTTCCTGATCTGCCTGTGTGTTTAGGTGGTCAGACGGGCCTAGCGCCTCGAAGGCGGACTCAGAGTGACTTACATTCTTGCTGGTCAACTTACGCTTCCTGATCTGCCTGTGTGTTTAGGTGGTCAGACACCGGCCCAGCGCCTCGAAGGCGGACATAGGTTGACTTTAATATTGCCGGTCAACTTACGCTTCCTGATCTGTCTGTGCGTTTAGGTGGTCGGGCACCGGCCCAACATTTCTGAGGCGGACCTAGGTTGACTTTTATATTGCCGGTCATCTTACGCTTCCTGATCTGTCCGTGCGTTTAGGTGGTCGGGCATCGGCCCAACATTTCTGAGGCAGACCTAGATTGACTTTCATTCTTGCTGGTCAACTTACGCTTCCTGATCTGTCTGTGTGTTTAGGTGGTCGGGCACCGGCCCAGCGCCTCAAAGGCGGACCTAGGTTGACTTGCGTTCTTGCTGGTCAACTCACGCTTCCTGATCTGTCTGTGTGTTTAGGCGGTCGGGCACCGGCCCAGCGCCTCGAAGGCGGACCTAGAGTGACTTTAATATTGCCGGTCAACTTACGCTTCCTGATCTGTTTGTGTGTTTAGGTGGTCGGGCACCGGCCCAGCGCCTCAAAGGCGGACCTAGAGTGACTTGCGTTCTTGCTGGTCAACTCACGCTTCCTGATCTGTCTGTGCGTTTAGGTGGTCGGGCACCGGCCCAACATTTCTGAGGCGGACCTAGATTGACTTTCATTCTTGCTGGTCAACTCACGCTTCCTGATCTGTCTGTGCGTTTAGGTGGTCGGGCACCGGCCCAACATTTCTGAGGCGGACCTAGAGTGACTTTCATTCTTGCCGGTCAACTCACGCTTCCTGATCTGTCTGTGCGTTTAGGTGGTCGGGCACCGGCCCAACATTTCTGAGGCGGACCTACTTGCGGTGGTGCAACGAGTAGAAGAGATGGAGGCGTCGGTGCGTGTTCCCTTTTTGTCCGATTATTGTATGAGATTTATCGTCGAGCAAATGCCGTGTGGTGCAACGAGTAAAAGAGATGGAGGCGTCGGTGCGTTCCTTTTTTGTCCGATTATTGTATAAAATTCATCCTCAAGCATGCTGTGTGGTGCAACGAGTAGAAGAGATGGAGGCGTCGGTGCATTCCCTTTTTGTCCAATTATTGTATAAGATTATCCTCAAGCAAATGCTGTGGTGCAATGAGTGGAAGAGATGGAGGCGTCGGTGCGTTCCTTTTTTGTTCGATTATTGTATAAGATTATCCTCAAGCAAATGCTGTGTGGTGCAACGAGTAGAAGAGATGGAGGCGTCGGTGCGTTCCTTTTTTGTTCGATTATTGTATAAGATTATCCTCAAGCAAATGCTGTGTGGTGCAACGAGTAGAAGAGATGGAGGCGTCGGTGCGTTCCCTCTTTGTCCAAAAAAGTAAAAGATTAAAAGCGTCTTCCCCAAGCAATTGCTGTGGGTCGAAGGGTGGAAGAGGTGGATGCAAATGTGGTTTTGATTTTGTTGGTGCAAATCCAATTCCCCAGAAATTCGTCGAGGAAGAATGTGACAGTGGAGGAGTTATACGGTACCCAGTACCAAAGTGGCTCCCTTTTTTTTAATTTATGTGGGGAGTGGTTTCTCACTGCCTGCGTAGTTTTCTCTTTTCTTTTAATGTGACAGTGGTACTGTGGAGGTGGAGGTAGTGAGGGTGCGTGCTGTGAGTGTTGTGTGCATTTTTATGTGTGTATGTCCAGGTGATGCATAACGTATGCGTAGGGTTGGCCAGAACTGTACATTCACACCGTATATGACTGTATGTATGGTGATGTTCTAGGTAAAATACCGTGCATACAGTTTATGTGCACGTGTAAATGTGTAGGGCTGGCCAGAACCGTATATACACACCGTATATGACGGTATGTATGGTGATTTCCCTGCCAAAGATATCGTTTATACACCGTGTCTTTATATGATAAATGTATGGTTACCGTATATGTGTATGTATGATAAATTTATGTTTACCGTATATACACCGTGTCTTTATACACCGCTATACATTTATAATTCTTGCCAACCCTATATTTGTGTGGATGTGTGGATATGGCCGACCCTTGTGAAGTACACGCGAGTGCGACAAAAAAAGGATGAGGCTGACGTGCGGTGGTTTGGTAAATTTGTGA
>Ga0307963_1000133_pt1:0-2500 | contig 40612 bp, 45 predicted proteins | sample OrgLakmetagen594_FD_201829 | JGI IMG/M metagenome (GOLD analysis project Ga0307963, IMG submission 201829) | Saline water microbial communities from Organic Lake, Antarctica - #594 | ecosystem: Environmental > Aquatic > Non-marine Saline and Alkaline > Saline | place: Antarctica: Organic... | reverse complement strand
TCGGGAATGTGTGCCAGTGTGTGCGTGTGTGTGTGTGTGTGTGTGTGTGAGTGTGTGTGTGTGCGTGTGTGTGTGTGTGCCAGTGTGTGTGTGTGTGTGTGTGTGTGTGTGAGTCTGTGTGTGTGTGTTTGTGTGTGCGTCTGTGTGTGTTTCCGTCCCTGATCGTGCACCTGCTCTTCACCACACAGTTTGTAGAGCATGTGAGGGGTGTGTGATTGTATGTGTGACTGTGTATGTGTGTGCACATGCTTGTGTGTGTGCGTGTGCATGTGCCTGTGCGTGTGTTGGGGGGGTGGTAGGGTGGGTGGGTGGGGGTGGATATGTATGGGTAGATAGGTGGGTGCGTGCGTGCGTGTGTGTGTATGTATGTATATGTGTGGGTATTTAAAGTCCTTACTTTTTAAACACTCGCTTGCACCAATGCTATAATTTTGGTAGCACAGACCATGTGGGTTGCAGTGATGTTTGCTATTCCGCGTGACAGGGTCAAGCCACACCTCACAAAACAAAGTCAAGTCATACTGCACGTAATAGGGTCAAGTCATACTTCACAAAACAAAGTCAAGTCATACTTCACGTAACAGGGTCAAGTTATACCTCACAAAACAGAGTCATGCCATACCTCACATTACAAAGTAAAGTCATACTTCACGTAACTGGGTCAAGTCATGATTGTTGTATAGCTCAATTGTAGGGTTGGCCAGAACCGTATATCTGCACCGTATATGAGCGTATATTTGGTGATTTCCCTGCCAAAAGCACCGCATATACACCGTATATATATGGTTCTGGCCAGCCCTACTCATTTGTATCCACCTAGTATTTTGGGTGGGCTTTATCAATGCATTGGACAGGCATCGCTCCATTCGAGCGCGACAGGCATGTGTGTGCGTGCATGTGAGTGTGTGTGTGTGCGTGTACGTGTGCGTGCGTGCGTAACACACACACACACACACACACACACACACACACACACACACACACACACACACACAGGACCTTGCAGAGGTTGAAACCTTGGTGCCATGTGTGTCGCAACGATGTTGTGTGAAAATGCACAAACGCACAAACACACACAAACACACACAAACACACACACAAACACTCACAAACATTCCGTGCACTTTGCAGTATTTATAAACTTGGTGCCATGTGTCTCACGACAATGTTGTTAGATATGCTCACAAACACTCACAAACATTCCGTGCACTTTGCAGTATTTATAAACTTGGTGCCATGTGTCTCACGACGATTTTGTTAGATATGCTCACAAACACTCACAAACATTCCGTGCACTTTGCAGTGCTTATAAATTTGGTGCCATGTGTCTCACGACGATGTTGTGATGCTGTAAATGTTTGTGTGTGAATGTGTCTGCGTGCTGCAGAGTCAAGGTTGATGAGGCGGAGCTCAAGGTCGTGATGCGGCTACTGAAGCAGGTGTGTGTGTGTGTGTGTGTGTGTGTGTGTGTGTGTGTGTGCGTGTGTGTGTGTGTGTGTGTGTGTGTGTGCGCGCGTGCGTGCTTGTGTGCTTGCGTGTGTTCATGCACGCATGTGCGTGTGTGTGCGCGCATGTGTGCGTGTGAGTGTGTGTGTTTGTGTGTGTGTGTGTGTGCTTGCGTGTGTTTGTGTGTGTGCGTGCGTGCTTGTGTGCATGTGTGCATGTGTGTGCTTGCGTGTGCGTGCATCTGTGTGTGTGTGCGTGCGTGCGCACGTGTGTGTGCATGTGTGTGCATGTGTGCGCGTGTGTGCATGTGTGCGCGTGTGTGTGCATGTGTGCGTGTATGTGTGTGTGTGTGTGTGTGCGTACGTGCGCGTGTGTGTGCATGTGTGTGTGCGCGCGTGTGTGCATGCGTATGCGTGCGTGCGTGCGTGCGTACTTGTGTGTTTGTAATTGTGTGCTTGTGCGTATTGTACTCTCATCCTACCCTATACCTGATACCAAAGTGCTTTCTGTGCCACGCAGTTGGGGTGTGAGCATGATCACTGTTTTGAAAGATTTTTTTCCAAAAATGACGCACAGCAGGTTGCTAAGGCAAGCAATAGCAGGATGCTTAGGCAAGCAATAGCAGAATACTAAAAGGCAAGCAATAGCAGGATGCTAAGGCGAGCAATAGCAGGATGCTAAGGCAAGCAATGGCAGGACACTAAGGCGAGCAGTAGCAGGATGCTAAGGCAAACAACGCATATCAGGCATTGCACATAAGGACAAAGAAATGGTTACCTGCTTTGCCCAAACTGTGCCCAAACATGCCCAAACGGTGCCCAAACATGCCCAAACGGTGCCAAACGGTGCCCACACATGACCAAACGGTGCCAAACGGTGCCAACCGGTGCCCAAACGGTGCCAAACAGTGCCAAACGGTGCCAAACGGTGCCCAAACGGTGCCAAACGGTGCCCAAACGGTGCCAAACAGTGCCCAAACGGTGCCAAACGGTGCCCAAATGGTGCCAAACGGTGCCAAACGGTGCCAAACGGTGCCCAAACGGTGCCAAACGGT
>Ga0307963_1000128_pt1 | contig 41031 bp, 43 predicted proteins | sample OrgLakmetagen594_FD_201829 | JGI IMG/M metagenome (GOLD analysis project Ga0307963, IMG submission 201829) | Saline water microbial communities from Organic Lake, Antarctica - #594 | ecosystem: Environmental > Aquatic > Non-marine Saline and Alkaline > Saline | place: Antarctica: Organic Lake... | reverse complement strand
CCACACAGCACGGCACAGGTGTCTTTGATCTGCACACAAAGAAGTGGGCATTGTCAGCAAAGGAGCGGTCTGTGACTAGCTGCTGCCCCCGCTTGTAGTCTTGCGCAACCACCAACCCACACAGCACGGCACAGGTGTCTTTGATCTGCGCACAAACACAGGGGAAGCACGTGTGTCCCCGCTTGTAGTCTTGCGCAACCACCAACCCACACAACACGGCACAGGTGTCTTTGATCTGCACACAAACACACAGGGGAAGCACGTGTGTGCACAAGTGTCAGTCATGCGCACTGCAGTAGGGTTGGCCAGAACCATACATTGATAGGTATATACGGTGTACATACGGCTCTTTCAGCAGGGAAATCACCATACCTACGGTCATATAAGGTGCAGATATACGGTCATATAAGGTGCAGATATATGGTTCTGGCCAACCCTACACTGTAGTCATGTGCACTGTAGTCATGCGCACCGTAAACGGAGCGGGTCTGTGTCCAGCTGCTGTTCATGCTTGCGATAATGCGTAGGGTTGGCCAGAACCATACATATATACGGTGTATATACGGTATTTTTGGCAGGGAAATCACCAAACGTATGGTCATATACGGTGTATATATACGGTTCTGGCCAACTCGAATAATGCGCAACCATCCCGCCCCAAAAGCAAAGCACTCATCCAAGAAAGCAAAGCAAAGCGTCTTTGGAGCCCACACATTACGACCGTGGAGACATCGCACACGTTTATAGATTTGCGTGGACAGGGAATTCAGCAGGGTAGGGCATGCAGCAACAGACTAAGGGAGCGCGTGCTTTTAAATCTAGGCAGCAGCGACGATGGTAGAGCATGCTGCATTTCGGAATGCTGCTTCAAGCGCATGCTTTTGAAATTAAGCAGCAGCGACGATGGTAGAGCATGCCGCAATTCGGAATGCTGCCTCTCACAGGCGATCAACGCCACAGTACTTTTTACTCTTTTCAGAGCAGCAGTGTTTGCAGCGCTACTGTTTCACCAAAGCACGCCTTTGATGCACACCCACTTGTATCACCATCACCAAAGCACCATTGTATCACCATCGTATCACCATCACCGGAGCACGCCTTTGATGCACGCCCATTTGTATCATCGCAGGCTTTGGAAACGCAAATAAGCACATAAGCTGGACCCCAACAAATGATTCAGCGCAAGCTTACAGGCGATAAAGCTGAATCCAGAGATGCGCACCTGAGTGTGGACTCGCCCAGACTTGTTCTTCCAGGTCAGAATGTCAACCTGGGCGTGGCGGAGGTAAAAATGTCTTAGTTTAAGGGCACGATCTGCAAGCACTTAGTTCACAGACGTCTCAGCTTCATTGGCAACAAGGTAGAGGCAAGAGTAAACAGCACCATACACTCGGATCCCTTGGTCTGCATTTAATGCCTTCGATCCTTGATGCGTCAGCTTGAATTTGGTTTGGTAGTGCAACAGTTTCAGAGAGGCACCAGGCCTCGACCTGCTTTACCTCCTCTTAATTGACAAGCGAAGGAGCGTCGCAAGCGACGCTGAAAAATTGGCAAAGCCCATCACGCGTGCGTGCATATGTGTGTGTGTGTGCGTGTGTATTCGCGCGCATATACATGCGCGTGTGTGTAATTGAAAAAGCTTGCTACCCTGCTTGTAATTGAAAAAGCTTGCTACCCTGCTTGACGTTTAGTGCTCACACTCAGCGCTGCTTTGAAGACAGTATTGTCTACAATCCTGGCTAGAGCAGACCACACCTTGTGTCCGTGCGTGTGTTAGTGTGTTAGTGTGTGTGTACGTGTGTGCACTCAATCACAATCACCCCCTCTAATAAAGATATGAGCACTCTACAATCTCCATAACTCCATACACATTCGCGTGTCCTGAATAACTCAACCCACACATTTCTCAACTCACACAACTCACGACCCACACAACTTTTCTGTCCACTTGCTCACGCCCACCTATGCCTGAAGACAATTCTCACTCTATCCCAATTAAATCCGCGTCAAATCTGCTTTGTACCTTGTCTGTGACCTACTCATGCACAGGACTGCCGGCCAAAATGTACACCCTCCTTTATCCGTCAAAAAACGCCTTCGCACCTTACCTGTGTACTCACACTCACACTCAGCGCGGCCTAAAACATGGCACAAGCATTTATTATTTATTGTGTATTTATTATTTATTGTGTATTTGTTCCACAACCAGCCGCTACCACACCATGTATACAATTGTATACTCGCTCACGCTTTGAGTGAGTGGCTTTTGAGCGTGGCTTAACAGAGGGCACAACTTTCACTTAAGCCGTACCTTGTCCGTGTACTCGCTCACGCTCAGCGCAGCCTCCAAAAGGTGCAGCAGCCGCCGCTGCTCCTGCTCAAGACGCAGGGGTATGTACTTTGCACGTTCCGCAAAGTTGGAGATGCTGCCTAAACTCTGAGGCGCAGCCGCATCCTGGGAGGAGGCTGAGGCCTCTGCATCGCCCTGTGTGAGCAAGCAAGGAAATCAGGAATGTGGTTTTGCTACCGCCTGCATCGCCCTGTGTGAACAAGCAACGAAATGAGGAATGTGGTTTTGCTACCGCCTGCATCGCCCTATATGAGCAAGCAACGGAATGAGGAATGTGGTTTTGCTACCGCCTGCATCGCCCTGTGTGAGCAAGCAACGGAATGAGGAATGTGGTTTTGCTACCGCCTGCATCGCCCTGTGTGAGACCAAGCAACGAAATGAGGAATGTGGCATGCTACCGCAACTGGCATGCTAAATAGATAGAGCTGCCTACAGGCTCCCAAGCACAGCTGCAGAGAGTTCTTGGTTTGGTCAGGAAATGACTATCACTGGTAGAAAGGATGACGAGACTCATGCCACCACGATGATCTCTAAAAAAAGAAGAGGAAAAATAAGAGACAAAACAGGTCTGAAACAGCGTGTCGCAGGAAAGGCGGCACCTCTCGCAATGGTTGCAGAACAACGCGTCACCCATCCTTATGGACTCAGAACAACGTGTCACCACTCGTTATGGCTTTACGACAACACACCACCACTTGCTCTGATTAAGAGCATCGTGTCACCTCTTGGCATGGTTTCAGGACACCACGTCACCACTCACGATGTTCTCATCCTCTTGCGCATTGCCTTCCTCATCCTCTGGGGCTCCCTCCCTCGGTCGTTTCATATCCTCGTCGTCGTCCACCTCAATGCCCGCCTGAATGCAACACACACGATTTAAATGAGAACATGATACACAAGGAGGTGCATGCCTAAATTGAGCATCGCGAGCTTGTACTCAAAATAAATTGAGCATCGCGAGCTTGTACTCAAAGAGGGGTGCAGGACAGTCCCAACTTCAGCCTGTAGGTGATTAAGAATTTTGCTAATTTTTAGGGTTGGCCAGAACCGTATACCGTAGGTTCACGATCACTTCGGAAATTAATTAATTATTTGGCCAGAAAACGAAAAATTTTATTAATTCTTGGAGGCCTCTCCGAACTGAATTCGAAGTGATAAATTAATTATTTTTAGTGATTTTGAGGTTGATATCGAAATGAGCTCCAAGCGCGCCAGTGTGAACCCCTGGCCGGGTTCTTGAAGCCCCTGTCCCCAGCCTCAGCCACAGCCACAGCTTCAGCCTCTTCAACAAACAGCAGAAGTGCACAGGCAGAATTCACAGGGGGCTTCAAAAATAAATTCCCGACAGGGCCCTCCTGAAGTGCCCTCGAACCCAAAAATTATTCCCCAGACCCCCTCACGAACTGAAATCGAAAATTTAATTAATTAATTAATTAATTTTTTGAAAGTGTGGTCCCGAAGTGATTGTGAACCTACGGTATAACGTATATGACCGTATGTTTGGTAAAATTCCCGCCAAAAACATCGTATATACATTTATGGTTCTGGCCAACCCTACTTATATTGAAGAAGCCCTACAATAAGTATGGTAATTTCAAGGGAAGCATCTCTCTAACTTGTTTCTGACCAGATGAGTTGTAGTCACATTGATTTTACCGCTTGCCTTCATGTGCCTGCTTGCAACCGGGCATAGGTCACAACATGCAAGGATTGCAAGTAAAGTTTCAGCATAATACACATGCGACATGCTGCGTTGTCCTTACTAACTTGTTCGCATTTAATCGCATCATGTGCAACACCCTAAAAAACGCTCCCTTGAGGGGAGGGACCTTTAGAGCTCCCCAGGTTTCAATAGCATCCCGCACAAGAACAGAAAAAGAAAAAACTTTGCCAACTCGTCATAGTGCACCACCAAACTTGGAGCTACCTGTCCGCATTAATTCAGGATCATGCCCGTAATGCGTTCTACGCTGAAACTGTAACTCCCCCATTTAGAAATGCATTCAAACCTTCCACTTCCCATTCACGCTCACACCTGAGCGCTGCTCCGCTTCTGGTGCTTCAGCACGTCTGCTTTTTGCTGGGCCGCAAACGCCCTGGCCTCCGTAGCGCTCTCCTCCAACTTCGCCGTCAGCTTCTCTAAGTCAGCTAGGCGCTCCTGGGGTGCGGAGCAAGTGCGCAAAAGGTGACAGATGAAGGGCAGAGTAGGAACACAAAACCTCAAAAGAAAACGCCAGCAGCGGGAGAATGGCAGGACAGTTGTCCCTAAGAGAAGCTGAGGGCTGGTGCAGGACCTTCATTCAGTTCAATGCAAGAAACGCAGCACTGAATAGTGCATGAAAATGGTCTACAACGCCTGCATTTCTCGCCCAGTTCCCTACATAATTCCACACTCAAGCAAAATACGAATAGCACTAGCAGAATACAATATTGCAGCTCACCTGGGGCCCCTCTCCCCCTCTCAAATGTTCCAACGCAGCAGCAGACAGTTGCACCAGATGCAGGGCGTCCTGCTCCTTTTCACTCGCCCTGTGGTGTGTGCATGCCATGCGCAAACCACCATATGTAGCGTTGGTGAGTAGATAAATGTGTGCGTGAGCATGTGTTAACTTATGCGTGTCTTGCGCCAGTTTTGTGCATGCTGTATGCCTGTGCACGTGTGTGTGCGTGCATGTGTGTACGCGCATGTATGTGCATGTGTGTTTGCGTGCGCCTCAGGATACGGCAAAGCAATATAAGCTGGAGTTGGTCCAGGATCTAAAAAAATCGTCCTCAGGCCCAAATTTAGTCCTCACCATTCCGCTAGCTGCTCCTGGGCGACCCTCAGCCTATTGCTTGCATCCTGTGCCGCATTCTCTGCGTGCTCTCGCGCCGTTTGAGCTGTAAACCAAGTACAAACAACAGGAGGAACAGTTCCTCTAGGGATGTATGACGTGCCAGCGGTGATGAAAGGGGTTAGCAAGGAGGATAAAAACCCTCCTCTGTTCACTCACCCTGAAACATTTGCTCCTCCGTATTTTCGTCGACTTGCATGCCAGAGGCACTTTGCTGCTGCTGTTGCTGCTGCTGCTGCAGGTGATGCTGCTCGTCCAGGACAGCATGAATTGCAGGGTTGGGGTTCTGTAAAGCAAACAAGGAGGCAACGGAGAATCCAGTTGTACAATTAGAGCACAGCCCACATGCACAAAAGCAGACAAAAGCACACATGGTCCTTGGAAGAACAAGCATTGAAGGCATGCGTGTATGCACACAAAGCGGCCTTCAAGACCACACTCCTTTCATGCCAGATGTAGCTTACCATCCGGCTGTACTGCCTCCTCCTAAAAAGGCCAGCTAGAAAAATGGTTAGGCTCTCAATAAAGCTTGAAAGCATGCAAAAAACAAACTACTCAGCTGAGCTGTCCCACTTATAAGATTTTTTATTCAATAGGAAGCAAAAATTATGGGCACGGCTTGGGATTTTCGTGGCCAATCCCTCTCCGACTCCGACGCCATCAAGATCGCCAAGGATCTCGCGAGCAACGGCAACAAGCAAATAGAGTCCTGCGATTTGTCAGTGAGTTGCGGTCAACCAAATGTTGGTCAAATGTTGGTCAACACACACGCGCACACACACACACACACACACATATACACACACACACAACATTCACATACACACTCATACATTCACACACACACACACACACACACACACACACACACACACACACACACACACACACACACACACACACACGCACAACATGCACATAAACACGCATACTTGCACAATGACACACACACACACACATACACACACACAAACAAACAAACAAACACACACACACACACACACCAAACAGTGGTTAGCTTTTGTACTCGTTACCTACTAACTGCAGGGCAACAACATTGGGCAAGTAGGAGCTAAGGCGCTTGAGCAGGTAGGTGGGCAAAGTATGTGTGCCCATGCATGTGCGGTACTGTGAATGTGTGAATGTGTGTGTGTGTGTGCGTGTGTGTGTGTGTGTACTCATGCATGTGCAGTACTGTGAATATGTGTGCCGCTTGAAATTTGTTTGTAGTACTGCTCAAGCTGATTTGAATGGGAGGGATGGTTACCTCACATTATTCCTGTGTAAACACCTTTGCAGTCTGTACGATTTGAAAACAGTACCCTCACCAAACTGGTGCTTGGTGGCAATCCATGCGTCACAACTTGCCCGGACATTGTGACAAACATTCAGAGACTCGTACAGGTAAGCGCGTACGGTTGTGCCTCCCCATTATCGATGTATGGTTGTAGGCACACAACGCCGGTACAGGCTTGACAAAGCACTATTATATTTCAAAGTTCAAACTGAGGGCAGCACTTAGAGCTGCCCGCTCTTACTTATACATTGACCAGCACACACGCACACACATACACACGCACACACACACTCACTCACTCATACATACACACAGAGGAATGCCACCCTTTCATGCAAGACCCCTCGCACCGCCCGCACCCCGCGTGTTCGCCCGAATGCCCCTTCCGTGCCTGCTGATCCCCCACCCGATGTACTGAGCAGCGGCAGCAGCATCACCAATCCCCTCATGCCCCCCCCTCCTCCCAGACATGCCGCTCACCACAGCCAGCACCCACCACCTGTCCACCAAAGCGGACCTGATGCTGACCCCTGCTTGGCACCTGAACCTATTCCTCAGCTGTCAACTGAGTCGGCTCAGCCAGCTGTCGTTCCTGCTCCAGCTGTCGCTCCCGCTCTGGCAGCAGCTGACAGCAAGGCAATTGAGCTGCAGCACCAGGGTGCAGGAATTTTTGAGCAGCGCCTACAGCGGTTGGAGGAGGCATCTTTCCAGGCCAATGATCAGATGAAAGAGGTGGGACCTTAGTAACATTGCTTCATTGGGTTTACCTCTCATCATGGAAAGGCTGGCGGCTTCTTGAGCAGAGGGTGGAAGGCCTCGTGCTGTGTGTGCTTCTTTTTTCGCTGAATTGAGGCTAGCATAATTTGTGCTGTAAAGGATACTGGACGCAGTAAGGTTGGCAGAAACCTCTGATGCACTTCACGAAAGCTGTCAATCTCAAACGTGGCGCTCATTGAGGTTCCGTGTTCATGGCCAGAAGGAGGTACCAGCGCTGGACCAGATAACAGTGACACACACACACGCACACAGGCATGCATGCTCGTGCACGCGCGCACACACACACACACACACACACGCACACACACCACAGACACGTGAACGCTACGGCATGTGTGCAGGTGTTGACGGCATTACAGGGAAGCAACCCTGATGCCAGATCAGAGCAGCCTGCAACCCAGGTAATGCTTGCTGAGTATTCAGGTATTGCTTGCTGAGTATTCAGGCAATTTTGATTGTTTTGTGTCTAAAGAGGCAGTGCATGCAAACACCCACACGTGCGTGCACAAGCGTAGCTATTTGCCAGCACGCAGGCTCCTACGTTACAAAAATAATTCCTTTTTAATTTAAAGGTTTCCCTTAGGGTCTACGCACCAAGCAGGAGTCCTAGCCCTTTGAGCTGCTTAGTCAACCTTGTAATGTGAGCATAAGCCTCTGTGGCCTGCAAGGCTAAGCAGCTCATGCAACCTCTGTTAGGTGCGCACAACGGTGGTACACCACACTGAGATCTTCGAGAGCGGCATGTTCAACACCTAAAGGCCCTCATGGCCAGGGCCGTTCATTGATGTGTGTGTGTGTGTGTGTGTGTGTGCGTGCGCCCTAAACGTGCACACGAGCCACCTACTGTATAACTTGCGAATAATTGTCTGTCTTTAGGAGCAGCGCCTTCAGCTCCTAGAAGCTTCTGTGGCCGACAAGGCTGAGCAGGATGCCACGGAGCAACGCCTGCAGAGGCTGGAAGATGCAGTGAGTATCGTGGGTTTAATTAAAGGCTTAGAAGCTTCTGTGGCCGACAAGGCTGAGCAGGATGCCACGGAGCAACGCCTGCAGAGGCTGGAAGATGCAGTGAGTGTCGTGGGTTTAATTAAAGGATGCCACAGAGCAACGCCTGCAGAGGCTGAGGCTGGAAGATGCAGTGAGTGTCGTGGGTGTAATTGAAGGATGCCACAGAGCAGCGTCTGCAGAGGCTGAGGCTGGAAGATGCAGTGAGTGTCGTGGGTGTAATGAAAGGATGCCACAGAGCAGCGTCTGCAGAGGCTGAGGCTGGAAGATGCAGTGAGTGTCGTGGGTGTAATGAAAGGATGCCACAGAGCAACGCCCGCAGAGGCTGGAAGATGCAGCGAGTGTCGTGGGTGTGATTGAAGGCCTTGCCGCCAAGTTGCGCTGTTGTGTGTGTGCTTGTTGTCCTTGTAGGATGCATTTATGTTCATGGTTTGATCAGGGGGCGTCGTGGTATAAACGTAAGAAACAATTCAATGCCTTCGTCTGATGGCTCATTCTGTGCATTTAATTGGCGGCGAGCGAACCGGGAACAGCCTAAACCTAATTCCGCAAGGGAATAGGGGTAGTGGGAAGACGTTAGGCTCCTCAATCGTTAGATTGGCCTAATCCCTCTGTTGACCGTTCATACATAGGATTGGCCAGAACCGTACATGCACCGTATATGACCGTAAATTCGTTGATTTCTCTGCAAAAAATACCGTGAATACACCGTTTATATGTGGTTCTGGCCAATTCTATTCACACAAGTACCAGCATATGGGTATTTAGAGGTGAAACCGGGCTATTTTGGCCCCACGTGCGGTCAAACATACCTACCAAAAAATGGGCAAAAGCATGTTTACCATGCTCGATAAACTGTCAGCTTTTTGAAGCACAGACGCATGCCTTCCCTTGTTGTCTGGCGTGTGTGAATGTGTGTTTGCGTGTCTGAAAATTGCTTGTGTTTTATGTATGGGTATACTACATGATATACTGCCAGTACCTATTAAGCACTTAGTTTTGGATGTTCAGTGATGGCTGGCTCCTTGCTACGCTTCTGTTTTTTTTCTTGCGTGCCCACATTGGCATCAATAAGACGCAATCTTGTGTGAAAGTTAGTTGGTCATAATCTAATAAAGCGACATGCGTTTGTTCCTATGCTTGCTGCTGAACTACTTGCATTATTAGCTCTCTGTGTACCTCGTACTCCGCACCAGCTCTACATACTTGGTACCTTCACTTGCCAATTTTCACCAGTGTTTGCACGCCTCAGTGTTTGCACGCCTCAGTGTTTGCATGCCTCAGTGTTCGCATTCCTCAGTGTTTGCATGCCTCAGTGTTTGCATGCATCAGTGTGTGCATGCCTCAGTGTTTGCACGCCTCAGTGTTTGCACGCCTCGGTGCTTGCACGCCTCAGTGTTTGCATGCCTCAGTGTTTGCACGCCTCAGTGTTTGCACACCTCAGTGTTTGCATGCCTCAGTGCTTGCATGCCTCAGTGTATGCACGCCTCAGTGTTTGCACGCCTCAGTGTTTGCACACCTCAGTGTTTGCACACAACATGTAAATCAACGCTCTCATTCGTGCAAGGCAGCTTCACTGGCGGCACAAAATCCCCTATTGCTCTGCTCCCCTCATCTCCACTCCCTTACTGCTCCCTTATTGCTCCCGACAAACAACGACAAGCCTTATCTTTCTGGCTTTTGTCAATGAGCTTAGCTTGAATCGCCAGTAACCAGTAACATTGCTGTACGAGTAATGTGTTGCCCCTCATTCTGGGCCTTGTCGGATAGCTTTGCTGGATACCTTGGCTCAGATGGCGCGCGCTTGCTCCCTTTTGCTTCCGTGTTTGGAGTTGGATTTGATAAACACCTTGCCTCTCCTCCTTGTCGAAAACGCGCAACTGCACGATCTCACCCGCACAGGCTGCTGATGCACAGGCTGCTGATGCGCACAATATCACTGTGACTGCACGATCTGCACTGCGACTGCACGATCTCACCCACACAGGCTGCTGATGCACACGATCTCACTGCGACTGCACGATCTGCACTGCGACTGCACGATCTCACCCACACTGGCTGCTGATGCACACAATCTCACTGCGACTGCACGATCTGCACTGCGACTGCATGATCTCACCCACACAGGCTGCTGATGCACACGATCTCACTGCGACTGCACGATCTGCACTGCAACTGCACGATCTCACCCACACTGGCTGCTGATGCACACAGGCTGCCGATGCGCTGAGTGGGCTGCTAGAGATCAGGCAGCTTGCGGCAAGCATCAGCCATCGCCAAATGAACCATATCCATGAGGTGAGCGTGCCTGGATGTGCGGCAAGCATCAGCCATCGCCAAATGAACCATATCCACGAGGTGAGCGTGCCTGGATGTGCGGCAAGCATCAGCCATCGCCAAATGAACCATATCCATGAGGTGAGCGTGCCTGGATGTGCGGCAAGCATCAGCCATCGCCAATTGAACCATTTCCATGAGGTGAGTGTGCCTGGATGTGCGGCAAGCATCAGCCATCGCCAAATGAACCATATCCATGAGGTGAGCGTGCCTGGATGTGCGGCAAGCATCAGCCATCGCCAAATGAACCATATCCTTAAGTTGAGCGTACCTGGATGCCGTCCCTGCCACTGGTGTGCCCAGCCATCCACTTTCAAGGGTATCCGTGGATTGGGTGTGGGAATTGGCATGTGGGTGTATGTATGTGTGTTTGCGGATGTGTCTGTATGTGCACAGGTTACTGATCTACCTCAGGCAGCATGCAACGTGAGCAGGTTGTAAGACAGGACGAGCAATGGGCATGCGTTTGCATACAAATTAAGCGTCAGTCACTGCAGTTTTCTGTCATTGCTCGTCTTTGTGGCAAAACGTGTGTGTATGGGCAACACACTCGACCCTTGCTGCTGGTGTAGCGCTTGTGAGCCTACATTGAGTGTGCTGTGTGTGTGTGTGAGAGTGTGCGTGTGTGTGAGTGTGTGCTGTGTGTGTGTGCTGGATCACCGGCTGCAACTTAAACTTTCCACACAGGTTGCTGAACCACAGACTTAAACACCGGCATTTTTCATGTTTAAACGTGCAGATCGCTGAACTACTCGAGGCCGCTGCTGCTGACCGTGCAGCGCTGCATCAGCGTGTGGCGGCCATGGAGCAAAAGTCCTCGCTGTGCAAGGTGCGTGCGTGTGTGTGTGTGTGTGTGTGTGTGTGTGTGTGGAGTTTTGAGCTTGTGACGTGCTGGTGAGTGTACTGCACGTGCATGAAAGTGCACGTGTGTGTGTCAGGAGTGTTGAGCTTTTGACGTGCTGGTGAGTGTACTGCACGTGCATTTAGTGCATGTGTGTGTGTCTGGAGTGTTGAGCTTTTGACGTGCTGGTGAGTGTACTGCACGTGCATTAAGTGCATGTGTGTGTGTGTGTCTGGAGTGTTGAGCTTGTGACGTGTTGGTGAGTGTACTGCACGTGCATTAAAGTGCATGTGTGTGTGTGTCAGGAGTGTTGAGCTTTTGACGTGCTGGTGAGTGTACTACACGTGCATTAAGTGCATGTGTGTGTCTGGAGTGTTGAGCTTGTGACGTGTTGGTGAGTGTACTGCACGTGCATGAAAGTGCATGTGTGTGTCTGGAGTGTTAAGCTTGTGACGTGCTGGTGAGTGTACTGCACGTGCATTAAAGTGCATGTGTGTGTCTGGAGTGTTGAGCTTTTGACGTGCTGGTGGGTGTGCAGCACGTGCATGAAAGTGCATGTGTGTGTGAGTGTCTGGAGTGTTGAGCTTTTGACGTGCTGGTGAGTGTGCTGCACGTGCATACATGCATGTAAGTGCATGAAACGCGCACATCCTTGGTCCTGTGTGTGCTGAATGTCACTTGCTGGAGTGCAATTTAAAGTGGTTTTGAGTGACAGATGGTCTGTTACACTAATTTGAGCGACAGAAGGTCCGTTACACTACGACTTGATAGAGGCTGCACGCTTTCACCGGTTTGCTGGCTGCTGCTGCCCTTGTGCACACCAGCAGCAAATGCTGAAAGCCCTCAGCCACGCCATGGTAGCACCCACACTGCACAAGCGCACACATATACATATATCACATACAAGCATCCACAACACACACACGATTTCAGGCTTTGGAGGGCCGGGTGGCCTCTCTGGAGCAGCAGCAACTACCTCAAAGAGGCAGCAGCAACCTGAAAGAGGGCTCGCAGGACGTTCAGGAGGGCACCAGCGATAATGCACAAGCAGGGCCCCCCACGCCTTCAGGTAAGAGTGGCCATCAGAGTGTGTTCATTACGCACATTGAGGGTGCATCAATTTGTCTCATCCCAGGCCATTCTACACGCACAGCCACCTCATTCGCAGACCTTCAGATCAGTCTGCACAGTACTGCTGTGTGGTAGCAAATTCTATTGCAGTGTCACAGAAGCACTAGGCCGAAAGGACCGAACCAGTTCCGGTGGTTGGATGCCACTTTGGCACCTTCCTATTGAGGGTCAGCCAGATCTCATCATACAATGAATGCAGTTATATCAAGGATCAGCCAGGACTCGTGATATAATGAATGCACGCTTTCTGTGGCAGGGAACGCTGACAGATACGATCATGCACATGTGTTCACGCTGACAGATACAACCATGCACATGTGTTCACGCTGACAGATACGACCATGCACGTGTGTTCACGCTGACAGATACGACCATGCACATGTGTTTACGCTGACAGATACGACCATGCACATGTGTACACGCTGACAGATACGACCATGCACATGTGTACACGCTGACAGATACGACCATGCACATGTGTACACGCTGATAGATACGACCATGCACATATGTACACGCTGATAGATACGACCATGCACATGTGTACACGCTGATAGATACGACCATGCACATGTGTACACGCTGACAGATACGACCATGTACATGTGTAAAACTTTGGCTGATCCAGATCAGTCAGCTGAAAGCAGCAAAAAGCACAAACGTCTGGCTCACCGTATGATAGGAAGGTTGTCAAGGCTCCCTCCTCCTCATACAAGTCACCAAGGCCGATGGTGCCCAGGATCTTTGTTAGCCCTGCAGCAGAATGCAGCAAAAATGCATGCAAGTGTGAGAGGGTGCCAAGAACCGATCACATCAGATCAATGGAGTCCAGGATTTCCGTTAGCCCTGCAGCAGAAACGCAGCAAACATGCATGCAAGTGTGAGAGGGTGCCAAGAACCGATCACATCAGATCAATGGAGTCCAGGATCTCCGTTAGCCCTGCAGCAGAAACGCAGCAAACATGCATGCAAGTGTGAGAGGGTGCCAAGAACCGATCACATCAGATCAATGGAGTCCAGGATCTCCGTTAGCCCTGCAGCAGAAATGCAGCAAACATGCATGCAAGTGTGAGAGGGTGCCAAGAACTGATCGCATAAAATCAAATTAGACCAAATCAATTCATTCATTTAACAATGAGCCTGCATCATGCTTACCATAAGGCATCGCATTCATGCACACGCACACACACACACACACACACACACGCACGCATACTTAAGACACACATACAAACACCCCACATTTCCCCCACACATACACACACATGAACACACACACATGGCACAGCACCATCTATATTCCCATCCAGCGACGGACGTGGCCACTTGGCAACCCATCCGTGTTTCTTTTTGTGTGCATTTGCAGCAGGCATGAAGCCTGGAGAGCCTGCTAGCTCTTTAGCTTCCATGAGGAAGCCTGCAACCTGTAGTCACTTGAGCAGCCTCAGTTCCCCTGTCACGACTCCGGGCATGGGACGCCTGGGGGGAGCCAGCAGCCCAGGGAGTGTGCAGTCCGTCAGCAGCGGGATGGTGCATGGAGGTGCGTGTGCTGGTGCGTGGAGGTGCGTGTGCTGTGTGCTGGTGCATGGGCATGGAGGTGAGCAGTGCTGGAGCATGGATGTGCGTGGGGGTGCGCATGCTGGTGCATGGGCACAGAGGTGAGCAGTGCTGGTGCATGGGTATGGAGGTGAGCAGTGCTGGTGCATGGAGGTGTGTGGAAGTGCGTGTGCTGGTGCATGGCCACGGAGGTGAGCAGTGCTGGTGCATGGAGGTACTTGTGCTGGTGCGTGTGCTGGTGCATGGGTATGGAGGTGAGCAGTGCTGGTGAATGGAGGTGTGTGGAGGTGCGTGTGCTGGTGCATGGGCATGGAGGTGAGCAGTGGTGGTGCTAAAAAATGCGTGTGCTAATGAATGGACGAAGGTTGCCCTTTTTCTCTTCTCTCAAAAAGAATTCAGTGTCCATGTGAGTTGTGGGAGCGTGTGTGGGAGCCCCTCTCCCCTCAAGAGGTGGTGCCATTTAATGGTTGCTCTTGCATGGTGCCTTGGTGCCATTTAGTGGTTGCTCTTGCATGGTGCCATTTGATGGTTGCTCTTGCATGGTGCCATTTAATGGTTGCTCTTGCATGGTGCCATTTAATGGTTGCTCTTGCATGGTGCCCATGTGTGCAACGTAAAGGTACACGAGCCTGTCCTTTTCTACGCGCATAGCATGGATTCGCGGTTGAATGACAGTCACACTGACGACGTGAAATGGTCGTGATCTGCCTTGGGAAGATCTGCCTTGAGAAGTTGGACGAAACGCACACACATACGTGCATACTAGGGTTGGCCAAAGATGTATATGTACACCGTATATGACCGTATGCCATGATTCCTGTTTTGTCTGACGGTGTATGGTAACCAAAACCGTACATACATGCATACTAGGGTTGGCCAGAAATGTATATGTACACCGTATATGACCGTATGTATGGTAGCCAAAATCGTACATACACCGTATATATGTACGTATGTATAAATGTATGATTTGGGCCACCCTAACACATACACACAACAACCAACCAACCCTAGTACATACACACAACGCACAACTGCACAGAGCCGCCCGTGTATGAGCGCCCCACCAACCCTGGCCTAGCAGCCATAGGCACTGTGCACAGGCCTCATTCTTCGCTGGTGTGGTACAAGAACATCGCAGCAGCAGGTGTAGCTGGGAACCCTACCGAAATTGGCAGCACAGATGCCGAGGACAGCCCGCGTGTGCAAGGTACAATGCATGCACGTGTGTGTGAATGTGTGTGTGCGTGTGTGTGTGTGTGTGAATGTGTGTGTGTGTGCTCGTGGGGGGGAGTTGTGGGTGCGCATGGGTGTGTGGGTGCTTGCGCATGAGGGCGTGTATGTGGATGTGTACAGACCTTGCAGCATCAAGGTATTTGGTAGCTATTTGCAACAAATTGATCGCATTATTTTAAAAGAGCATTTGCATGTTCATAAGGCACGACGCGTTCACGTCTTGTTCAGCATGTCGGCGTGGCAGAATTGATCGCATTATTCTTAAAAGAGCATTTGTATGTTCATAAGGCACGACGCGTTCAGTCTTGTTCAAGCATGTCGGCTTGGCAGAATTGATCGCATATTTCTTTAAAGAGCATTTGCATGTTCATAAGGCACGACGCGTTCACGTCTTGTTCAAGCTTGTCGGCTTGGCAGAGAGGAGGCACATATCTGACACAGGGTCAAACCATATGCTTGCAATTCTGCAACCCTGGTGCCGTGCTCAACCAGATCTCAACCTTGCTCAACCAGATCTCAACCGTGATCGTCCAGATCTCAACCTTGATCGTCCAAATCTCAACCGCCCTCAACCAGATCCCAACCGTGCCCAACCAGATCTGCTTGCAACTCATAAAAGCAACTCACACACCCCACATTCTTGCACAGCCACCATTCCCTTCTAAATCGTATCTTTCGATCCTTTCCCCCCAAATCACACAAACGCACACGCACACAGCAGCCATGCCACTTGATAACCAAGAGGGAGAGCCACCAGCGGCGGGAGGACACCCGCCCCCAGCCCTGATTCTCCCCGGCACCCGTGACAATGGTGTGGCTGACCAGCACAGGCCTCACAGTGCATCTGAGCGTGCTCACAACTCGGCTGAGTGTGCTCCCAACTCTGAGGGTCACAGTGGCCACGCAGTCAGTGACAGTTCAGTTAGTGACTGCCAGCCCAGCCCCTTGGACATCTGCCGCTACCGCGCCCGGCCCCAGAAGGTGCGACACTTTTTGATTTTTGAGGTGGTTCTGTGGATGTGAAATGGGAGAGGAAGCACAAGGCATGTCTGTGTTCCGGAGCCCCTCGGGCATCTGCAGTTGCCACGCCCGGCCCCAGAAGGTGCGACACTTTTTAATTTTCGAGGTGGTTTTGTGGATGTGAAATGGAAGAGGAAGCACAAGGCACGTCTGTGTTCTTCAGCCCCTCAGACATCTGCAGTTGCCACGCCCGGCCCCAGAAGGTGCGACACTTTTTAATTTTCGAGGTGGTTTTGTGGATGTAGAATGGGAGAGGAAGCACCAGGTACGTCTGTGTTCTTCTGCCCCTCGGACATCAGCAGTTGCCACGCCCGGCCCCAGAAGGTGCGACACCTTTTTGATTTGAGCACATACTGGTCTGAGAAAAAGGGAAGGTACTTGAATGTATGTCGTGCCACCCCAAATCATCCTTGACGTTTTTGAAAACTCTCAGATCAGGGACGTGAGATAGTTCCCTGAGCTACTGCCGACTCGCTCTTTTAGTACCTTTAGTATGTAGTCACAGTGGGGTCGCAACTTAGAGGGGGCCTCACCTTTTACATTGGTGTGACGTGTGTGTGAGAGCGTGTTCATGTGTTCGTGTGTGTGTGGCATGTTTGTATGTGAGTCGCAAGAGAGTACTTGCTGTTCGTTCCAACCATATCCAGAGTTAGCCAGAACCATATATATCATCGTTCACGACGGGCATACACCAACGGCCATAACGACTTTCCACGCACACAATACGCAGGCACATAACTCTGCCGTGTCTTCTGAGACAGGCACCGTCATCGTTCACGACGGACACGACGACCCCACCGACGGTCAGCTGGCCCACCGAGGCAGCAGCAGCAGCATCAGTCTGAGCACACACCAAAACGCGCACAGGTGAGCTGCAAAGTATGCAAAGGGATATGACTGACACGTAACGTCAGACACATACACAACACGCACACACACTTGTGCACACACTCTTCTACATGTACACACAGGTGCACACCCAGGCCCCTGTGCCTGTTCAAAATGCGTGCACACATTTGCTCATACTGGTTAGATCCGACCAGCCTCTGTGAGAGACATGCACACACGCATACGCATACAGGCACATGCATACAACGCACACAAACCCTCCCGTGCCAAAATCATACACACTAACACACACACACACACACACAAAAACACACGCACACACACAAAACACACGCACACATGCAGCAGCAGCAGCTTCTTGTCACAACAACAGCAGCAGCAGCAGCAGAATCTTCCGCCCAGCGGCTGTGATCCGTACACTGGGGAGAGCAGGAGGGGTGGGCTCGATGGCGAGGCAGCCTGGGGTAGCGGTGTTGCTGGTGAGAACGGCTTCTGCGATGACACACACGAAGGGCCTTGTGTGGCACCTGCAGGCTTTTGGCACGAGCCTGAGGAGGAGAACGACAGGCTGGGGGGGGAGGGAGTGCCAGGTACGAGAAAAAGCGTGCAACCTTTGCTTTCCTTTCCCTCACACCCCACAGATGCCCTTCGTGTGTGTCATCGCAGAAGCCGTTTCTTTCACCACCCTTTTTTATTTTCACCACCCTCCTCCTTTACTTGTGTGTGCGCGTAATTGTGCGTGTGTGTGCGTAATTGTGTGTGTGTGCCCATTGTTACTCTCAGGCGTTGGACCAAAAGGGGAGGCAAAAAGCTGCCGTGCGCCGTCACGCAGTTCAATCGACGTGGCACAGTTGTTGCACTCCATGGTGCGTTAGTGCGCGCATAAACACACATGCACGCACATGAGTACACGCATGTTCACACACACACACACACGCACATACACACACACGCACATGGCACACAAGTTATTGCACATTAAGCTTGTTGGTGTTCAAACACAGGCACACCCATGAGAGCTCCATCACAGCCCACCCACACATCACATGCATAGAATGATAGCACAAACACACACACACACGTGCACATATAGGGGCCGGACTACATAGCGTGGGGGGGGCAGGCTGCGCCGCAGCTGGAAAACCAGGCAAGAGTACGAGTGTTGTAGAGCGCAGCACAAAAGCCGTAGAAAACCTTGATTCCATTCACACAAGATTCCAAGGCATGACACCTAGCGTGTTTAATACATATTTCACACTTCTAGAGTTGGCCAGAACCATATAGGTACATTTACGTATATACGGTGGTGCATATACGGTATTTATAGCAGGGAAGTTACCATACATACGGCCATATATGGTGTGTATATACGGTTCTGGGCAACCCTACACGTTTCCACTGCACATGTTCGATGCACATGCTGTTCAATCGATGCACATGCTGTTCAATCAATGCACATGCTGTTCAATCAATGCACATGGTGACCATGGGCGTCACTTGAGGAGGTTTGGGTTGTGACAGGTTTGCCCAGATGGGCGCCATCCTAAGAAGACCAGTGCGACTCCTTTGCTTTAACAGCATGCACACAACACACACACACACATACACCATACAATTATGCACACACACTCACACGCACACACTCGCTCACTCTAACAGGGGGAGGAGGAGCACGTGGATGACTTACAGCGGCTGGACCAGGTGCACTCTGGAGGGCAGCCTGGCATGTTGCAGCTCTCTCCGCAGAAGCCTCAGCAGCCTAGCATCACAGGAAAAGGCCCAGGAGCTGGCGCTCCCACTACAGCCAAACGCACAGTTAAAGGCAGCCCTGCGCGTGCGCACAGGCAAAAAGCACAATCACCTGCTAAGCTGCCGCAGCAGCAGCGGCAGGAAGTTAGGCATGCGTCTCCCACACCCAACTCAAAACAGGTTCAATCTCGAAGGTGTGTGTGTGAGTGTGTGTGTGCGTAGGCATTCATGGTGGAGTGGATCTGTAGGTCAGTTAGTAGGCCTACAATGCTAAGTCCTGCTTTGTGTACAAGCCTACTGAGCATATCCAATTTGAGCATCCTTGTCAGTTTATTGGCACTATATCGCCCGCCTTCTGAAGACCTAATATAAGTAGCCATACACACATGATTCTCCTTTCTTAGTGCTTTCCACTTGCCGTCCTTAGAAGCAGCGTTGTTGCTGAGATGTAATATAGGTAGGCACACACACATGATTCTCCTTTTTTAGTGCTTTCCATTTGCCGTCCTTAGAAGCAGCGTTGTTGCTGAGATGTATTATAAAAAAGGCATACACACATGGTTCTCCTTTCTTAGTGCTTTCCATTTGCCGTCCTTAGAAGCAGCATTCTTGCTGAGGCGCACTGACATGTAGGGGGGGACAATTGTTTGTGTCCTTACGCATGGTGCTCAGTTTTTATATATGCTATATGCTACATGCTTATGCAAAAACATATGTATTAATTTATGCAGAGGGAGCGGAAGACGGTGCCTGTGCAAAAACACACGTATTGATGTGCAGAAAGAGGGAAAGGGTGACGGTGCCTGTGCAAAAACACGTATTGATATAAGCAAAAAAAGGGAGAGGGTGCCAGTGCCTGTGCAAAAACACACGTATTGATTTATGCAGAAAGAGGGAGTAGGTGACAGTGCCTGTGCAAGAACACACGTAATAATATATGCAGAAAGAGGGAGTGGGTGACAGTGCCTGTGCAAGAACACACGTATTGATATATGCAAAAAAAGGGAGAGGGTGGCAGTGCCTGATCACAAACACACGCATCAATGTGCAGAAAGAGGGAGCGGGTGACGGTGCCTGTGCAAAAACACACGTATTGATGTGCAGAAAGAGGGAGAGGGTGCCAGCCTTCTCTAACCCTGTGACAGTGTGTGCAAAAGCATTAATGTGCACAAAGAGGGAGAGGGTGACAGTGAGTGCCTGTTCAAAAACACACGTATTGATTTATGCACAAAGAGGGAGTGGGTGACAGTGCCTGTTCAAAAACACACGTATAGATTTATGCAGAAAGAGGGAGCGGGTGACGGTGTCTGTGCAAAAACACACGTATTGACATATGCAAAAAAAGGGAGAGGGTGCCAGCCTTCTGTGAACCTGTGCAATCTTTCTCTGCTGACCTCCTGTTTGCAGCACTTCCCAATTGTGCCACTACTAACTTTGTGTGTGTTTTACCCTTGTCTAAAAACACCATCTCTAGACACTCAGCATTTGCTCGCTCTTTCGTCCCGACCCGCCCTCTGGCATAGACGTGTCCTATAAGGCGTGTGTTCTGCACCTCTCGAAAACATCATATGGCTGCTGGAGTACATGGCTCTATTGTTCAGTCCTTTAATTCTTTTACGCTGTTTCGATACATCTGATTAGTGCTCCAAATGATTCCAGGTCCCTTTCCTGATTCGTTCTGGTGACACCCGTGATCCCTAAATAAGTAGAATCTCCCTATGGAATTTTTGTCTTGTTGCTTTTGAACGGATCTAACTCAGGCTTTGACATCATTTGTTGCCCTTGTTGCCTTTGTAGGTCCAGTGCGTGTGGGCAGCCACTGTCCCCTTTAAAAAAGTCCCCTCTGAAGCCCAAAACCCTGCATCAGCAAAGCAGTGTCGGCGCATGTTCTTGATATCACAAGTCCTTCTGATAACTTAGTACTATCAGTTGACTCAGTGCTTTGCAATCAAGCACAACCAAGCAAGCTGTCGCAGTTCTGATGTAGTTAGTGAAATTTAGCACCAACATACAAGCGTAGGGTTTGACATGCACAAGGTTCCATATATTTCATGTGGTGGGGGAGACTCACGGCACTTCGGGCCAATGTCTCTCCTTGTCCTTATTTGATGCAGGGAGTGTTTTGCTGTCTGCGTAGTTTTCTTTTCTTTTCATGTTGTTTTTCTATCGAGTTGTAGTGAATTCTATCTTGTGCTGAACCTTTTAAGCATAAATCTCCACTGATAAAGGTCAGCATGTATTGAGGAACAGTCAGCACGTATTAAGGAAAGGACTAATGTTTGCTGCTTAAAGGAATGAACCAAAGTGGCTCTTTCCACCCCGCTTCTCAGACCTAAACACAGGTTTACCTCCAGCCGTTGGTGGAGTTGCTGCCAATGCACCACACGCTCGCAAATCGACAGCCACAAACACCATGCAACACAAGCGTTTACACAAATTATCACTCCTCCCACCCAGCATATCGATATCATCAACCCAATAACTTACTAGGTACACAACAACACAACCTTTGATATTGCAGACCACCCAGCACCATCATCACAGCGCAGACCCCAAAGGAAAAGAAGATGTGAGATCCTCGATATACCCCATAACCTTCCTAGCCTGAACCTGACCCCCTTGCGCAACACGCATATTCAACAAGAACTCTGGACGTACAAGAAGGATAAGGCTTCTTCAATGACACCCACAGAGGCCATCAACACACTCTACTATGATGATATGGATATCCAGCACATAGATAATTGGAGGTTCTTCACCCCCAAGAAAAGAGAGATGATACACCCCAAAGACAGAAACAATACCACACTTACTATGCCCCTATTTATATTGAAAAATGGGCCTTTCCCCTCTTTTAATCAGTTGGACTAGTGCCCAAATCGAGTAAGACAATTGCCCGGAGCCAAATAAGTGCGCAAGCTGTGAAATTTGCTCCTACCATCTAGGACTTGAATCTCAAGACCTCTCCCCACCTTTTAAATACATGTACATCTGTGACGTCTGCAACCGTACCTACCACTGGCAATGCTTGCTTGAAACATGCTGCTGCAACGCCACTGAAAGGGAAGCCATTGATGCCAATGATTCATGGGCCTGCTCTGCTTCTATTAATCTGAACCAAAATGAAAAAGAAAGCCATATCCACTTTCAGAAAAGAGGAATTGTGGAAGTCTCATGGAACCCAACCTGGGAGCCAGAAGAACTACAAAACACGTGTGAAAGCTTCAAGCAGAGCCTCAATAAGTTTGAAGAGCAAATTACCGCGCCAAACTTATCTCAGCCCACACCAGATGAACACCTAAATGATCTTCAAAAGCAAGGGTTATCTGCCATTCAAGAGGGCAATGCGTACCAGCCCTACAATGTCGATCTTCGAAACGAAGTTAGCTTTGACATCCAACCCACCAACCCACAAGCTGACATTACGGCCACAGGGCATTGTGAGTACTGGATCACAACCATTGATTTCATGGAGTATCAAGAAAAGAGTACCCTATCCTCCCCAGATGACACTATGCTTCCTGAAGTGTACACTGACATAGTAGCCTGTAATTACAATGTCAACGGAAAGTGTAAAGGTATGCTTACTCCCGAGCCCCTTCACATACTGCAAAAAGGTCTCCGATAAGGCAAAGTGCAGCGGCCTACACGGCCACATTAAACCTCCACCCATTAGCTTTGCATCAGAGCTCGTAGGCCTCACTGCACGTAAAGACACCTCTGCCTCTAAACATACGAACAAAAAAATCACTCTTTCGCACGGACACTCCCCTCCCACATCACCACCGCCTTTCAAAAGTGGGCCCTGGTCACTAGAGAAAAAATGGCATCCCCCCTTGATCATGACCCCAAATTCGATTCTCCCATTACGGGAGTGAGCACCCAAGGGACAACGTCTTTTGGGCAAACACCAACGCCTTCCCCTCCCGATTTTCTGGGTTCTCCATCTGCCATCCCATTTACCATGAAAACAACATGCTCTTAGCAACAAGACACGCCATCTACTCTGCTGCTGTCAGCACAGAGGTTACAGCCACATTCACGCTCCTCCTTTTCTGGATTAAAAAAATGACCACAAATCCCTATGCATCACTCTGCCGCAAATGCCCACACATATGTACATTCCTGGGCACCATCCCATCAAACCAACTCCAATATGCGGAAGTACCCTTCTGGAACAACATACATATACCACTTCCCACACGCACCTGGGAATTGAAGATCATTGCTATATGGAACACCAAGGGCAGGGTCTGCCTCAATGCTCACAACAAAGACTGGCTAAAAAACTTGACAAAGAAATCCCTGAGGCAAAGTGGGAAATTTAAAACATAACCATCCCTACCAAACAGCCTTAGGTTCCGGACAACACTCAGGACTCAACAAATCTAATAAGCTACCCAATGACCACCCTCAAGCCTCAGAAGGCCCAGATAAAACAAGTGCCCTGATTAGCACTGACCAACCTCATTATTGTATTACTGACGAAGCACCCCAAAACAGCTCCAGCCAAAACCTAAAGCGTGAGGTAAAAGATTGGCGGGATTGGACCTACACTGATGGCAGCCTCCAAAAGAATGAAGTAGGGCAAGACACCGGATCAGGCGTATACCACCCTCACTTAAATGTTTCCCACTATGTAAACCCAAAAGGCATGGGTATAACCAACACCATCTCACGGGCAGAGCTAGCAGCTATAGCAGCCAGCTGCAATCATACACGGCTACTCACGTATAGCCATTGACAGCCTTACATCACTGCACCAAATTAAAAGGGAGCTCTCACACTTGAATCTCCGTCGCCACCACATCCAAGGAGATGTTCTTCAATCCATTGCTAAAGCAATCCGCCAATCACCATCGCGTATCCACTTCTTTAAAGTAAAGTCCATGCCGGTATTATCGGTAGCTAATGAGCATGCCGACGCCCTTGCTAAAAAGTCAGCCACCACCTACGCCGGCATTGATGACACCTCCATCAGAACAGCAGGCCCTGAGGGAAACCCCTTCTACAACATCCACTGGCCTGCAAAAGAAGACATAGAAAACCAATCACAAACTCATAATTATACCCATACAACAAACATGGTCCATTCTCCTCCCCCAAAGCTTTGGTACTTACCAAACCACCGTGACGCCCTTCAAGCACGCATGCATTTTCTCCATAAACTGGGAAATGCCAAAACTGAAGCGAACTACCATGCGCACAACCAGACCCTCATAAAGGACGGCACTGCCAATGGAGCCACTAGCAACTAGCAATGCTTACCCTAACATCATCCGATGTCCCCATTAATAACAAATGTATCATTATAAAATACAGAACAGGCACCCTATATAATCAAAAACATGCGGTATTGTTCAAACTCTCAACAAGTCAAACTTGCCCCCTCTGTTCACAAGTAGACAGTGCCCTGCTCATCCTTTCTAGGTGCCAACACATGCAAATAAGGAACATGATCACCGAAAGACACAACTTAGCATGCCGCATGATCTTTAAGGCTATCAGCAAAACAGGTTCCTTAGGGTCATGCATTGTCTCCAAAGATATAGGCAACGACCGGATGATCATGCAAAATCTCCAGGTTCCTGAAACAGCCGAAATTAGATTTGTTCCCAAATGGCTCTTCCCAACCCGCTTCCCAGATAAAGACGGATTTACCTCCAGCCGCCCATATTTTGTGCTGGTTACTCCCATCGCTGCAAAAACACAAAAACAACAAACTAATGTAGGGGGGTGGGTTCTTCGAAGTGGCAGGGGGCAATTGAGGGAGACTTGGAGCACCTCAGCAGCACCGCCAGCCACCAGTAGAGCCACTAACCCCAGACAGCAACAACCTAAAGACCTCAGCAAACCTCGGCGTGACATCCACCTTGATTGCCGAGATCAAGTACTGTGAGGACACCAGACCTCAGACCAGCTGAACGCCGCAAAGGAACAGCACAAAGACCTTTGCAACATTCTCCAAGGAGCCTCCGTTACTCTCCACATCATCCTTTTGGGTGTGGGCGGCACCATCTACAACACTCACTCACACTCTGAAGCCTTCAAGGAACTGGGTCTCGATTCTCAAAGAGTTCAGAAGCTTGCCTCCAAGCTCCATGTGCACTCTGTGAATTTTGCTGCTAAACTTGTCCATACTAGACGTGCCCTTTCCAGTACTGTCATCAACTCTCATCAGGAGCCGGTTTCAGGCCCCCCTGATCCCCAATGGTTTATTTTTTCCTTTTCGCGGTGGAGGAGCTCTACGGTACTTGGTACCAAAGTGGCTCCTTTTCCTTAATTAATGTGGGGAGTGGCTTTCACTGCCTGCGTAGTTTTTTTCTTTTCTTTTCTTTTTTTGATGCCAATAGATCAACAAGAATTGCACGAACCAGATGGGGAAGAGGCTCCAGCGTGTGATTGTTGTAGGTAGTGCCACCCACTCCCAAAAGGATGGTATGGAGGGTAACGGAGGCTCCTTGGAATATGGAGCAGAGGCCTTTGTTTTGTTCCTGCGCGGCGCTCAGCTGGTTTTGCGGTCTAGTGATCTCACAGTACTTGATATCGATAAGGTGAATGTCACGTTGTAGAACGCTGAGATCCTTGGGTCGGAGCTGTCTGGGGAAGGTGGATCTGCTAGTGGCTGGCGGTGCTGCTGAAGTGCTCCCAGTCCCCCTCAATCGCCCCCTGCCACTTCTATGAACCCACCCTCCTTCATTGCTAGTCTGTTGCTTTTTAGTTTTCGCGGAGATGAGCCAATACAGCATCCAGACGGCCGGGAGGTAAACCTATTCTTATCTAAGAAGCGGGGTGGAAAGAACCACTTGGTATAATCCTAGTTTCAGCTGTGTCGGAAATCTGAAGATTTTGCATAGCCAGCCGTTTGCTGCTATCTATATCCATGCAGACAAAGCAAGATCCTAGGGAGCCTGTCTTGCTGATGGCTTTGAAGATCATACTGCATGATAAGTTGTGTCTCTCAGTGATCATATTTCTTATTTGCGTGTGTTGGCATCTAGAAAGGATGTGCAGGGCACTGTCTAGTTGAGGGCAGAGGGGACAAGATTGGCTTATTGAGTGTTTAAACCATACCGCATGCTTTTGGTTGTACAGGGTCCCTGTTTTGTACTTCATAATGATGCACTTGGTTTTAACAGGGACACAGGATGCTGTTAGGTAAGCGTTGCTAGCGGCTCCATTGCCAGTGCCATTTTTAGTAAGGGTCTGGCAGTTTGCTTATATATTGGCATTTCCTAGTTTATGGAGAGGGTGCATGTGTGCTTGTAAGGCGTCATTGTCTGTTGACAGGTACTAAAGCCTTGATGTAGATGACTGGGCTGTGTTTGGTTGGTTTTGAATGACTTGATGTTCTTCATGTTCTTTTGCAAGCCAATAGATGTTGTAGAAGGGATTTCCCTCAGGACCAGCTGTTTTGATGGAGGTATCCGCAACGTCAGAGTAGGTTGTGATTGATGTTCTAGCAAAAGCGTCAGCATATTCATTGCCTACAATACCTGCGTGGGATTTGACTATGTGGAAATGAACGGGAGATGGTGACTGGTGGATTGCTTTGGCAATGGATTGGAGGACATCTTCCTGGATGTGGTGGCGGTGGAGGTTTGGGTGTGAGAGCTTTTTCCTTAATATGGTGCATTGAGGTTAGGCTATCTGTGGCTATATGGGAATAGCCGTGAATGATTGCGGCTGCTATAGCTGGTAGCTCTGCACGTGAGATGGTTTTGGTTATACCTACGCCTCTTGGGTTCACGTAATGGGATATGTTTAAGCAAGGGTGGTATACACCTGATTCTGTGTCTTGCCCATCCTCGTGTTTTGTAAGAATGCCATCAGTGTAGGTCCAGTCCCGCCAATCTAGTACATTACGGATCAGGTTTGGGCTGGAGCTGTGTTGGGTTGCTTCGTCAGAGCTCTGAGGTGGGTCCAGGGTACTATTTTTATCTTGAGGGCCTTGTGGGGTTTGATGGTGGTGGTAGCTGGGTAGTTCTTTACTTCATCAAGGCCAGGAGTTGTTTTTACAAAGTGCAGAGGGGTAGGGGTCATTATGAATGCTATTGATTTTCCACTGCCTCAGGAATTGTTTTTGGCTAGCTCTTTTAGCCAGTTTTTGTTGCAAGTATTGAGGCAGTTTCTGCCTTAAGTATTTCATATGGCAATGATGTGCATCTCCCAAGTGTGTTTGGGAAGGGGCGTCTGTATAATGTCCCAGAAGGGTACTTCTGCATATTGGAATTGGTTTGATGGTGTGGAGCCCAAGAATTTGCATATGTGCGGGAACCTGCGGTAGAGCGATGCGTAGGGATTTATGGTCATCCTTTAATTCCAGGAGGGAAGAAACATGAAGGTAGCTGTTGCCTCTGTGATAAGGGCAGCAGAGTAAATTGCACGCCTTGTTGCTAAATACACGGTGAAAAAAATAGGAAAATAGAACGCGGTCGTAGTATAAACACTACCGGTGACCGGCATGGATTAAAAAAGGAGTTATTTTGTGTTTTGCCTCAAAATGAATGCAGAGACACAACATCCAACCTGGTAAACAACAAAAGAGAAAAGGCTCTTCTGTGTGGATCAGGTGGTTGGGAGGCAGAAGCCTGCACACCACCAGGAGTATTACTCAGGTAATTGTGGGAGTTGTGTTTAATGTCTCGCCTCATTTGTATGATTTTTGTTGCAGACCTGATTGCATGTAGGCAGCAGTTTCTAAAAACAGCAAAGTCACACTTCATGTTATACTCCTTAGAGCTAAAAACAGCAAAGTCACACTTCATGTTATACTCCTTAGAGTCGGGGGCACAATCTACAACCAGTACACCATAACTCCTCTACTAAACCTGGGCATCCCTTACACAAAGTGCACCAACAAGCCACTGCACTACACTGCCATGCAATAAAAAGCTTAAACAAGATAACAAAAACAAGACACAAAATATAATTCAACAACGACAACAGTGATAATAGGTGGTCTGATGGGTTACTGGTAGAGCGGCTGGCTTCAGGAGGGCTCGGCGCAGGCCGGATCGTATGGCTGACTACCCGTCAGATCCTCATTCAGTCTGTTGTTTCTCTTTTCTGATTTTCGGTGGGGCTCTGGATAGTGTGAGCACTAGTTGAGAAATGCACGCTTTTGGTTGTACATCAATTTTGGTACACAGTTATAATGGTATTCCCAAATCAGTTACCTATGTCTTTCTCAACAATGTTTTGCTTCATCAGTTCTTGGTGTTCTGCAGCATTTTGCGGACTGATGCTTTAAAACCTTTTTTGATTTAGGACATAGTTTCGTACAAACCAGATGAGACACCATGAACAACCAAGGAGGCTGACTGGGGAAATGTCCAAATATGTGCCCTTTTTGCACTCTGAATCCAGCCATTTACTGCCCACTCAGCCAACTGAAACCATTATGGCTTTAATTGAAAGCTGATATTGTAAGCTGCACGAGGATGTGCTTATATTCATGTAAGTCACAGTGTGCGCAACTTGACGGGGGTCAAAGCCCACCTTGACTGCCCAAACCTTAATTTTGTGCCTTTCTATGATAAAACAGCACATGTTGAGCCACATCACCACGCACTTCATCTTTTCACTTTATTTTTTTTGCAATCATATTTGTTTATTACAACAACACCATACCACACAAAAGTATGCCATTTGGTGGAGTGGGTGATCTGATGTGAAGATTTTGTGGTGAAAAGTGGGGTCCACGCCCCGGAAAATCAGACACGTGTGCCCTAAGTTGCTATGTTCAAGCTTAGGTGCAAATAAAAATTCAGAGCAAGGGCTACCTCTGGGTGCTAAGCTGGATCAGTCAGCCCCCTCTGATGGAACAACATTACCCCCCAAACTGTAGCACTCTTTGTGGTGTGTACGTCCTTTGCCTCCCAGCCACTGATCCCATTCTAAAACCCTTCCCACTCTTTTTACTCTGCATGTCGAATGTTGTATGACCCTGCAGAAACTGGATGGTGCAGAACACAAAGCGTCATTTTTGATGATAAGCATGTTAATGTGTACACTTTTTTCCCATGCTGATTGTAAATGGTGCATGGTGCACGGTGCCACCAGCTCCAAGGGCCACTACATGAAGTGTGATCTGGTCAGTTACGAATGAATTTGTAACTGTAGACCCAAAGTGACCGGGCATGGTACATCAATCTTACTGATATATTTTTAGAAGGAGGGAACGTAGCTGACAAAAGCTGCTGACAAAACACTGTTAGTCAGCAGCAGTGGATTTTGTGGTAAAACTTCTTTAGCTAATGATGTACAATGTGTTGAATCGAACTGGAGTGTTCCAACCATGTGCCACTTGACTGTTTTTATAACAAAAGCAGTCTCCAATGCGTTATTACATGGATGGCTGCATGTTCTTCTTGTGGAAGCATGTCCACACCTTGTACTGGACTGCTGAAATTTGAGCATTTTGTTGGCCGCTCATTTAATTCATTGGTTTACATGAAACTCACCCAGTCAAATGCAGGCTAAAAGAAGAGGTTTGTCACTCACAACCTTATTTCCAACCCTCCTCCTCCTTCATTCGGTAATTCTTAGTTTTTGGAAACTGGAGTGAACGCTCTACCCTCAGTAGAGCATGAATTCCTACATTTTCTTTGAGCAAACTTATAAATACGAAATTGATCAGCTTTTCATATCTTTGAGTGAAATGCCAATAGGGTCTTGACCAGCGAGTCTCAGAAAGTTAAACTTTCTGACGGCAAAAAGTACAGCCTGTTACAGCTAGAAACACACAAAAGCGCTAGCTTATCTGTTAGGTGTGTGCTTGTGTGTGTGTGTCTGTGAGTGTGTCTGTGTGTGCGTGTGTGTGTATGTGTGTGTGTGTGTGCGCGTGCGTGCGTGTGTTTGTGTGTGTGTGTGCGTGTGTGTAGTGCGTGTGCTTAAATGTGCGCACAAGCCTGTTGCACGGAAACTTGAAAGTTTTACCCTGTTTCTGATACTACATCATGTACAGGGGTGAGGTTTTCTTGAGATCAAGCTGACTCTTCCACTTCTTCATTTCATCTTGACTCTTTCACTTCTTCATTTCATCTTGACTCTTCCACTTCTCCATTTTATCTTCCTAAAAGCTGTAAACAGTGCAGAATAGGGTCTCATTATATTTGTAATGATAAGACGTCCTAGGGAAAGTATTGTCAGCAAAGAAAAATAACGAAAGCGCCGCAGATGTAGGCGTTTTATTATTACGTGGATTCGCATGAACACTCCATCAAACACTACACTCATAAAAACAAGAAATGCACTGCAATACAATTTAAGCAACAACAGTCATGGTGCCACGGCACTCAACCCCCCTGACCCACACTAGTTTTCTTTTGTGCGTTCGTAGTGGGGGGTAGTTGCCTGGTGCGGGCGCCTGCGTAACCCCAGGGTGACATTGCTGGCTGTGTCACCACTATCAGCGGAGCCTTTTTTTTCTATATTAGCACATCACATCATCATGCTGTGTGCACGAATGGCGACTTTGAAAATTTATGTCGGTTGCAAACAACGAAAAAAACACAGAAACACAAGAATGACGACGTAAATAAATCGACTGAACGAGGTCCCAGGGTTGACCCTCTGAGACCCCTTGGGGTCAGTCATCTCCCAAGTCGCCATAATATTGGCAGATTTTAATCATCTTTACAACCTCACTAATAGCATCAATAGCATGCAGTGAGACAGAATTTTCGGATAATCGCAGGACAGCCTGCACAGTTGTCAACAGAAACTGCTATGGAGATTTAAACTGGTTGATTTGTGATATTTTCCTGCATGATCTGGGTGGAGGGGAAAATATAGCTGGATGGATTGGGTAAGATGAATACACTATACACAGTAACACACGCGCGCGTGCAAAACACACACACACTCACACACACACACACACACACATATACACACACACACACATACACACACACTGCATACACACACAATGCATACACACACAATGCATACACACACGTGCACAAACGAGAGCACACACACACACACAATGCATACACACACAATGTAAACACATGTGCACACACGCTAGCGTGCGCGCGCACACACACACACACACACACACACACACACACACACACACACACACACACAAACACACACACACATACACACACACACATACACACATGTGCAAAACACACACACACATACACACACACCTGCAAAAAAAACACATATACACACATATACACACATACACACACATACACACACGCACACATACACACACATGTACACATGCACGCACATACACCACACACACATGCGCACACACATACACACATGCACACACACACACGCACACGCGCACGCACGCACGCAAGCACGCACGCAAAATCGCACACACATGTACACACATATACACACAAACACATGCACTCAAGTACGCGCACACGTACGCACACATACACACGCAGGCGCACGTGCACACACACATACACACGTATTCACATGTACACACATACACACGCAGGCTCGCGCGCACGTGCGCGCGCGCACACACACACACACACACATGCACACACACGCGCACACACACACACACACGCACACGCACACACACACAAAGTCACACACATTTACATACATATGCACGCAAACACATGCACTCAAGTACGCACGCACACGCACACAGTCCCACTTTTTCTCTCCCTCTGAATGCAGGGCTCCCTCCAGCAGCCTGACGCAGGCTCGAAGGAGGTCCTGTTCCTTGTCCTCAATTTCCTGAGCTCAGTGCCTCTGGATGCTGCGCGTCAGGCTGTCGTTGAGCTTGAGGCACAAGCTCTGCAGGCGGGTTTGCTACCCACACGCACAGACATATTTGGTAAGGGACTTGGCTGGTCCATACCACCATCTTGCTTCACGCATCCCTGAGCTGAACTAATCAAAATATACTCTGCACTTTATGCACTTGCACAACCGTGCAGCTCTGGATTGGCAGCCTTTTTGTGATCTCGCCCCTCAATCCTCGTGCTAATCCAGCCTGGCCTTCTTCCTTTCGTAGCTGCTCAACTTCCCAACCCTCAAGCAACCGACCCTCCCATCTCCCCCTTTTTGAAACCTTTTTATCTCCCCCTTTTCAAAACACGCGCACACACACAGGCCACGAGCACCCCTGCAGTTTGCACGAGCTTCAGCATCGCCTTCCCCATTTACCACCCGGTGCCCTGCCACACTTACTGGGTCAGCTTCTGTCTGTGAGGCAGCGGCAACCGGGGGCAGAGGTACAAACGTACACACACACACGCACACACACCCAAGAAGACGAGCTACAGCTCATGGCTGGCTTTCAAATCTAGCCTTGCACTCGACATTAATCATGAGATCATAAGCGCACATGTATGCATATGATTAATTCAAGTCACTCCACGTTAGCCTCGTGCATTTTGTGTTGCATATGCACGTTAGCCCCGTGCATTTCGTGTTGCATATGCACGTGCCTCGTGCATTTCGTGTTGGATATGCACGTGTCTCGTGCATTTCGTGTTGCACATTATACACAGGGCATCCGCACCCTGCTGGGAGATGGACACCACTCGCTGCTGCAGCTCCCCTTGCTTCCCACTCACACCTCAGATGACCAGCTGCAGCAACAACAACAACAACAACAACAGCAACAACAACATGAGCGCCACCGCACTTTGCCGGAGGCAACCTTGTCCCCCCTCGCTCCTCCTACCAACGATCGGCACAAGCACAGCCCCCACAGCAGCGCACTCGTGCCAGCAGCATCGCGTCCCAAGTACAGCCATGCATCTTGCATGCTTCACACGCCGCGTGTGGTGGGGAGGAGTATGCTGATGCCTCTGAGCAGCTGGCCACGACCACGGCAACTTGACAGTAACGTAATTGCAAAGGCCTTGAGACACGCCCGGTGCGTGCGTGCGTGCGTGCGTGCGTGCGTGTGTACGTGCATGTATGATATCATGTTGTTTTCGTGTGCATGTGTACGTCTCCCACAATGAGCTTTGGGTCTTTATTATTCGCGCTCCGCCATCTAATAGATTGGTGGAATCACTGTCAGCCATATTCAGGAACAGCTTACATCAAGACATAAGACGTTACACTATGCAAAATGCCCAGTGACAAAGGCCAGATCACAGGTCATCTGAACGACCTGTGTGCTATGCATTTGACTGTACTTTGCACTTTGCACTTTGCACTTTGCACTTTGCACTTTGCACTTTGTACTTTGCACTTTGCACTGGCGGCTCTCTAGCTATGCAACTCTGATCCTATGACACAAAGGAGGTATCTGCCCCCCTTTGTCTGAGTGCTCAGCTCCTCAGCAGTGCTTAGCTCTATTCAACTGAGTGTTCAGCTACTCAATTGAGTGCTCAGCTCTTAGGTGCCCAGGGCTGAATCTGAGCACTCAGATTCAACCTCTGTAATGCTTAGCTCTATTCAACTGATTGCTCAGCTATTCAATTCAGTGCTCAACTCTTAGGTGCCCAGGGTTAATCCACCTGTTCTGAGGCTCAGCTGCCTGACAGTGACGATCTCTGTTCCTTTTATCAATTCTTAAGGTGTGACCACAGATCGCGCAATTCGCAAGGTGCTGCAGGGGTGCCTTGGTGTGGCGGGTATTGGCGTGCCTTGTTTGTGCTTTCCTGCCCAACAGCAAAAGAACTTTTGACGTAACAATCACCGCCTCCTTTTTCCTTCCAGTGTTGTGCATATACGGCGTCAATCACAAATGGCACCGTTAATTACGGTGCTTAAATGACGTCTACATCACATAACCGTAATTAACGGTGATATTCATACTGACGGTGGGAAATCGTAAGTAACGGTGCGGCGTCAGGTACTCAGTGGCTCAGAGTGCCAACTCAAGCTCCGATTTCCCCACAAACAACATTTGCGATTTGTGATTTGCGATATAAATATAAAATGTCCTCCGGTAATCAGGCCAAGAGGACTCGTGTGGCCCTGAGTCAGTCGAGCCTGGCCCGGCCTGGCCAGCTGCTGACAGTTTCCCACCGTAAATTACTAATCCCTGACGGTTTCCCACCGTAACTAACTAATTCCTGACGGTTTTCCACCGTAAATAACTGTAAAGCCGACCGTCAGACATCAAAAATTTACATCACCGTAAATTACGCCTGAGGATTAGTTTTTGACGGTCAAAACCGTAAATTACGCCTGACCGTCAAATGACGGTTGACGGCGTCAACCGTAAAGTGCACAACACTGTTTCCTTCGGGTACATGCGCAGCTTTGGGTTTTAGTGTTTACTTTTTACCTTGCAGGACACTGCGTGGACACAGGCTTGCGGTTTACTGCTTGGCTGTGGACGACCGATACATCGTCACAGGCGCAGATGACTGGCTGGTCAAGATTTGGTATGCACGCTTCATTGCACTTTCTTTGACCGACTCTCAGAGTTGCTTGTGTCGGCTTCAACAGAAATTTGGCGGTGTTTGAATGAGTTTGAGAGTCTCTCCACGATGCACGCTGATCAGCTGAGTCATATACAGTTGATGATTGATAATGGACTGGCCCTGGTGTTTGAATGAGTTTGAGAGTCTCTCCGCGATGCATGCTAATCAGCTGAGTCTTATACAGTTGATATTTGATAAATGGACTGGCCCTGGTGTTTGAATGAGATGAGAGTGTCTCCTCAGATCACCTCATCCTCTTGTCGTCCTGCCTGCCCTTTCTTTCCCTTGTCTACTTACCCTTTCACGTGTGGTGGCGCAGAAGCAGAGATCACCTCATCCTCTTGTCGTCCTACCTGCCCTTTCTTTCCCTCGTCCTACCTACCCTTTCACGCGTGGTGGCGCAGAAGCAGAGATCACCTCATCCTCTTGTCGCCCTACCTACCCTTTCTTTCCCTCGTCCTGCCTGAACTTTCTTTCCAGCACGTGCGGCAGTGCAGGTGCAGAAATCATGCCGTCTGTTGACCGTACTGCCTACTCCTCCTCATCTTAAGCACCTTTACGCACGCTCTGTTTCTTCTTATCCACCCAGGAGCGCCCACACAGGCAGGCTGCTGTGCACGTGCCGTGGCGCAGACGCAGAGATTAACGACCTTGTGATCAACAAACCTTCGGGGGGAACCCTCCTTGCCGCTGCTGACAACGACGGTTGCATTCGCGTGTGGAGCCTGCAGGTCTGTGCGTATGAGCTGATCTTGGTTTTCTAACAAATGTCAGGCACGCTAATGTTGTAGGCACCCTCCCTTCCCCCAGGCCGTTTTGCAACAAGACTCGTCATTTAGCATGCCAGTGCGCATGTGCCTTCTGCTGCAGGCTTGCAGAGTTGCAAGGACCCAAAACGGCGCATAAGACTCATACCGTACATATTTTAATATTTGGTATATCGTAGGGCTATTAATAGTATTAATTATTTGGGTACCTTAGTCTGAGGCCATTCCTGCAGCAACAATCGTTTCGGCCTCTGGTTTCTTTGCTGTGTGGCCACACGTGCGCGCTGTCGTTTATTTATGCTTATGGATAAGATCTGCGTTAGCAATGAAAATTGCATTCGTGTGCTCCTGTTCCCCCCCCTGCAATACGGCACACTGGGACACCCAATATCTATGCTGTGTCATGCTGTAAAAACTAATCGCCTACTGAACCCGCACTCTGTTGCTCCTATAGGATAGTACGCTGGACTCCCAGTGTCCGTGCTTTGTGGCCACTGGTGGAGTCATGCTGTAAAAACTAATTGCTCACTGAACCCGCACTCTGTTGCTCCTATAGGAAAGTACGCTGGACACCCTGTTTGCGTGCTGTGTGGCCACTGGTGGAGTCATGCTGTGAATTCTAATCATTTTCTGAACCTGCATTCCATCACAGGATAGTACACTGGGGCACCCAGTGTCCGTGCTGTGTGGCCACACTTCTGCTGTCACCTTTCTTCACTTCTCGCCCCTGATGCCATGGGTCCTCTTATCGTCATCTTTTGATGGCACCTGCAGGTGCGCACGCACACACACACGCACGCAAACGCAAACGTTTGTGTGGCTTTGAAGTTCGGATGGGGGATTCATGTTGCGCTTGGGCAGCAAGCTTCTACAGGCTGGATTAAGGAAGCGCTCTTATTTAAGAAAAAGTTGTCGATGTATTGAGAAGAAGACATCAGCCACGGTTTTGAGAAAGGCTGCTTGAAAGGACCTAGTGTCATGTGCTTTTTCTCAAGATCTGGAATTAGCGCTAGGTGGTTGAACGCTTGTAAAAACGTTGTAATGCAAGAACAACAAGATCTGTTGTCAATCTATCATGCAAAAAATGTCTTCATCAACATGATTTCATCTGTTCTTGTGAACAATCTCCTGTTTAAGTGCAAAAATATTAAATTACTTTTATTGAATGACCGGTCAAATGGCTGTTTTGCTTTCTAACCTGCTTATTGCCCTCTGCCACAAAATTTTGAACCAAAATCGTCACTTCCTACCTGCATCTCCCTGCGCTCCAACCCTCATTTTTATACCCTTTTGACTTTTGCCCCTATATCATGTGACGCAGGATCTGGAACACCGAGATTCCCTCCTCTCCTCCCTGCATCTCCCTGCGCTCCAACCCTCATTTTTATACCCTTTTGACTTTTGCCCCTATATCATGTGACACAGGATCTGGAACACCGAGATTCCCTCCTCTCCTCCCTGCATCTCCCTGCCCTCCAACCCTCATTTTTATACCCTTTCGACTTTCGCCCCTATCATGTGACGCATGATCTGGAACACCCAGAACCTCTCCTATCCTCCCTGCATTGTCCTGCGCTCCATTCCTCAATTTTAGACCCTTTTGACTTCTGCCCCTATCAAGTGACGCAGGATCTGGAACACCAGAATCCCTCCTCTTCTCAATGCATCTCCCTGCGCTCCAACCCTCATTTTTGCACCCTTTTCACTGTCGCCCCTATATCATGTGACGCAGGATCTGGAACACCCAGAATCCCTCCTCTCCTCCCTGCATCGTCCTCCGCCCTAGTCCTCATTTTGGAGCCCCCCTGCAGTCCAGCACTGTAGCAACCCCCAAGCAAGGCCACCAGCCACGTGTAGAAAGTGTGCCAGCACCAGAAGCAGGTATATCCATTGTGCCCTCTGCAGGGGGGGAAGGATCGGAGGCAGGTGTGGTGGCCAGAGGTGCAGGAGGAGGAGGAGCCTGTGCAGCAACAACGGTAGCTTCAGCATCCACAGTAGCAGGGACAGGACAAGCGCTGCCTGCAGCCAGAACAACAGCAAGTGTTCCTGCAGCGGGAGAAGCAGGAGCAGCAGGATCAGGTGCAGCTCCAACGGCGGCTGCACCTGGAGACGCGCAGCCTGCCAGAACAGCAGCAAGCATTCCTGCAGCGGGAGAAGCTGCAGCAGCAGGGTCAGGTGCAGCACCAACAGCGGCTGCACCTGCAGAAGCGCAGCCTGCTGGAGCAGCAGCAAGTGTGCCTGCAGCAGAAGCAGCGGCAGCAACAACAGCAGCAGGGTCACAAGGAAACGGGATTGCCGGTGCTGGTCGAAGGCTCAGAGTGGTGGTGAACACAAGCGGGGCAGCAGGGGTCCGGGCTGCGCACCCAATCGGGCAGGGAGGAGGGGGCGAGAGAGGGGTTCACATGTATGGTCCGCTAGGGGAAGGGCGGATGACTAGGGGCTCTGCCGCAGCTGCTGCTGCGGCGGCAGCAGGGAACAGCCCTGCTGCTACTGCTGCTGGAAGGACGCGAGGTGGGGCTGAGTGAGGGTTAAATTGCTAAAGTAGAAGGTTTTAATCGTGTTCAATTGCTAAAGTAGCTGTTTTTTTCACTTCTGCTGAATCGCTGTTGTTAGGCCCATTAGTACCAGCCAAGTACCACACGCTCTATATGTCTGGGGCGGTATCAATGTGCTGAAGCCCTTACTCCAGAACTAAAATGTGCATGCTAATCTGTTGCACGAATTTACAGCTGGCTGCCTCTGTGCTGCATGCAGGTGCGGCATCCGGCGGACCTGCTGCCTCTGCCAACGCTGCAACAGGGGCAGATGAAGGTACCTACGTGTTTTCTCACTCTTTGACACCGGTTTCATAGGTCCTGAGGAACACACACAAACAAATGCACCACAAGCACTCACATCCACGCACACACACATGCGCACACACATACATGTGCGCACACTTATGCACTGCATGCACTTGTGCACACACACAGGGGGTGGCGTTGATGGAGAAGCAGGGCCCAGTTTTGTTGCACCCGGCCTGATCTGCTGTCGTTTCAGTCCTGACGGCTCCTTCATCTTTGCAAGCGGGAGCGACGCCGCTGCATATGTTTGGTTTTGGGATTCCCTGGCACGCTTCAAGGCGGCGCATGGGCAAGCAGCGCAGCTACAGCAGCAGCAGCAGCAGCAGCAGCAGCAGCAGCAGCAGCAGCAGCAGCAGCGGCAGGAGCAGCGGCAGGAGCAGCGGCAGGAGCAGCAGCAGCAACAGCAGCAGCAGCAGCAGCAGGAGCGTGAGCAGCAGCAGCAGCAGCAGCAGCATCTAGGGCAGCAGCCGGAGAAGGGTCTGGATCATATAACGCCCACGAGGAATGCTGCGGGATTGAAGAGGGTGGACCCAGATGTATTTGGGCATCAGGCAGGGGAGGGCGTCCTTGGATTGGAGGAGTGGTTCAGTGGAGATGGGGGCGAGGCTCCTGTGGAGTTTGCCCGGCTGGTGAGTGTGTCAGCAGCAGATTGGAGGAAATCAACAGCCTGGACGCAGCTAGTACTCCTGTTGCTAAACTTGAAGTGTGTAGGGTTGGCCATAACCGTATAAATCCACCGTATAGTGGTGCTTTCTCTGCCAAGAATACTGTGTATACACCGTATCTAGGTATATGTTTCTGGCCAACCCTACAAGTGTGTCAATAGGTGCACGTATACTTGATACCTAATCCATAATCACTGGTTCAATGACAACTTTTGCATCGTCTTGTTACGGGCGCAATTAGTACTCTCTTCGCTAGGCTATCCGTCTGTTGACAAGTACCTGCATGCGTAATTATTCCTCCCCATATGCAATCGCAGGAGGGCCACAAAAAGGACATCCACTTCATTGTGTTCTCCAACAATGGAAGCGCGGTTGTGACTGGAGCCAAGGATGGCACACTGCGTGTAAGTGTGTCTCTGTTTTTGTGTGTGTGTGTGTATGTGTGTGTGTGTGCGTGCGTGCACGTGTAACAGAGTGTGTGTGTGTTGCAGCACGTGCATGAAAAAGGTGTGCAGAAAACATAGGAGTTGCCCAATCAGATAAGAAATTTACGCAGGCAGTGGAAACCACTCCCCACATTAATAAAAAAAGAGCAGCCACTTTGATACCGGGTACCGTAAAACTCTCACCACAAAAAAGAAAAAGACCAATGGGGACCAGAAAAGGATGGATCAGGAGGGTGCAGGCTTTACCTGAAACTCATGATAGTTGATATTAGTACCCATCAGCTAGCTAGCAAATAAATAAGGCTGTCCTTCTCTGTCGTTACACGAGCGCCTGATTGTCTAGTCGTTGTATTTTACATATTTTACATCGCACAGTGTGGTCACATTGCTTTTGCACTAGGAACCAAGCACTCTCAACTTAAAACACGTGCGTAGTGCAAACACCTAAGATACCATGGTCACACAGTGACACACACACAAGTGCACGCATGTTTGAGCAAACACAAGAAGCACACAGAACACGCACATACATGTACGTTACATACACACATACAGGTTTGTACACATCCACACACACAGGTATGGCGGCAGCAGCAGCTGCATGGAGCCTCCCTCCTCCATGCAGCATCAGGGCATGCTCCTGTTGGACCTTGGAGACAGGTAGCTGCAGTGGCGTGCCTTCCTGACGAAGCAGAGATTGCCCTAGCCAAGTCTAAGCGGAGGCCGCCTCAGGTAAACGGACCAAGACTACTGTCGTGTTGCTGAAGGAACAACATCAAATCCTGGCTGCTGTTGTCGTGCACACACACACACACACACACTCGCACACACACACACATGTAAAGTCAATTGGCTGCCTAAGGGAAGGCACAACGCCAGATCCTGGCTACCATTGTCATTGCACACACACACACACACACACACACACACACACACACATGCGCACACACACCCACATATCATCAAAAACGTGCATGTGTGGGGCAGCGCTTAAAAGGAGTTTAAGGCACGTTCTTATTAGCCGCTTCAGATGAAAGGTGGCCGAGCACTTGACTGCTTATACTTAAGAAATTTAACATGATCCTTCTTCAACTTTTACTCTTGTGAGAAGTCAATGCCTTCAGTAAAGGCTTCACTACAGTATTCTCTTCATGTTGGATGTCTATGCATCATCTCTTCCTGTCAGGTGTCAATGTGTATTATTACATAGCAGCATAGCAGCATGCTGCATCATCTCTTCCTGTCAGGTGTCAATGTGTATTGTTGCATAGCAGCATGCTGCATCATCTCTTCCTGTCAGGTGTCAATGTGTATTATTACATAGCAGCATAGCAGCATGCAACAGCTTGTTGCCTGCACATCGCAATTCTTGCCCGTGGGCTCAATGCTGGCCAAAACCACTCCATACTATTGACATGCAGTAAGTTCGGCAAAAAATCACCAGAACTTGCAGCTTAAGATGCACCTATTAATGCCATTAACATTAACATGCGCGACACACATGCTTGTAGGCGCCAGGCATTAATCAGGTGTCGTGGACAGTGGACGATCGAAAGGTGCGCAAAAGGACATATTCAGATTCTTGCTTGTGTATGCTGCAAAGGAAACATGCTGCACCTACTCACGCCTCAAAATCTTTTCAACTGCATTACTAGCAAGCGGCATGTGTGGGAAGGCGTGCATGCATGCTGCTTTGGGGTGTGCATGTTATTATTGCTGTTAGCTGCAGCTACAGCTCGCATTTTAGGTGCCTCCAAGCATGTGCAATTCGATGCTCTGTAATCTACAATCCTACGTCTTGCATCTAGCTTTTAACCCTGCTCCATCGTATGCCCAAGGTTCTATGCTACAGTTCGCTGTAGGCTTTGTCATTACACCAAGCTGCCGTGGAGGGAGATCAAAACCAAAAATGGGCTGCAGGCCCTCACAAAAGCAAAACAA
>Ga0307963_1000122_pt1 | contig 41571 bp, 34 predicted proteins | sample OrgLakmetagen594_FD_201829 | JGI IMG/M metagenome (GOLD analysis project Ga0307963, IMG submission 201829) | Saline water microbial communities from Organic Lake, Antarctica - #594 | ecosystem: Environmental > Aquatic > Non-marine Saline and Alkaline > Saline | place: Antarctica: Organic Lake... | reverse complement strand
GGCTGGATCAGGGTTGCCCCCATTGTCCAATATTCCCCACTGCTGCCTCCCGTAGGAGTTCGGGCCGTGTCTCAGTCCCGATGTGGCTGATCATCCTCTCAGACCAGCTACGGATCGTCGCCTTGGTGGGCCTTTACCCCACCAACTAGCTAATCCGACATAGGCACATCCAATAGCGCAAGGTCCGAAGATCCCCTGCTTTCCCCCTTAGGGCGTACGCGGTATTAATCCGGGTTTCCCCGGGCTATCCCCCACTACTGGGCAGTTTCCTATGTATTACTCACCCGTCCGCCGCTCGTCAGCGGGTGCAAGCACCCCTGTTACCGCTCGACTTGCATGTGTTAAGCCTGCCGCCAGCGTTCAATCTGAGCCATGATCAAACTCTTCAGTTTAAATCATACAGAGGTCCGAAGACCTCAATTCTTGCTCAAGACAAAACTCAATGTTCGACGAGTCACTGTCCTGATATTTCAGTTCCGAAATACCTCGGCCAGCGCCCACACGAATTACTTGGTTAACTTTTTAAAGAGCGGCGGGAACGTCTCCGTTCCCTGATCAAGGTGGCGTATTCTACAGTGAATCACCGCCTTGTCAACCGGTTTGAGAAGAAATTCGATGACCGGAATCTCTAATGTTTTCAAACGGTTGTCGTTCGATTTTTGGCCCGCCTAACTGGCTTGCCCCTCGAGCGAGATGCGTATTCTACAGCCCTGCGGGGAGGTGTCAACGGTTCGTAAGAAACTTTTAAATGAAAGCGACGAAATACTGTCAGAAAACCGCTTTTACGTGGCCAGAAGACCGCACTGCCTTCTGCCTCGCGTCGTCTATAGAATCGCCTTTTGCCAGAGCAACCCCCATACGCCTCTTACCTTTAAGCTCGGGTTTTCCAAACAGCCTGAGAGATACGTCCGGTTCTGCGAGCGCCTTTTCGAGACCGGAGTAGGCAACCTCTGATGAATCACCTTCGGGCAGGATCACAGCCGACGCGCTGGGCCCAAGCTGTCGGATTGCTGGCACCGGCAGATCCAGTATCGCCCGGGCATGGAGTGCAAACTCAGAAAGATCCTGCGATACCAGCGTTACCAAACCGGTATCGTGAGGCCTCGGGGACACCTCCGAAAACCAGACCTGATCACCCTTAACAAATAACTCTACGCCATAGACCCCGTGGCCACCCAGATTATCGACAACGGCTTGAGCTATCTCGCGGGAACGGGCGAGTGCTACCTCGCTCATAGGTTGCGGTTGCCAGGACTCCCGGTAATCACCATCTTCCTGGCGGTGCCCGATGGGGTCGCAAAATGAAATGCCATCACGATGCCTGACCGTCAACAAAGTAATTTCATAATCGAAATCGACAAAGCCTTCGACGATGACCCGGCCCTTTCCTGCACGCCCGCCGGACTGCGCGTACTCCCAGGCTCGCTCAATATCGCCGGCAGTTTTTACGGTACTTTGCCCTTTGCCAGACGAACTCATGACAGGCTTCACTACCAGCGGTAAGCCGACAGCTTCAACCGCAGCCAAATACTCTTCTCTGGATTTAGCAAAGCGATAAGGCGATGTCGCCAGTCCAAGCTCTTCGGCGGCGAGCCGACGAATGCCCTCACGGTTCATAGTGAGATTGACCGCTCTGGCGGTGGGGATAACGCGATAACCTTCCTGCTCCAGCTTCACCAACTCCGGAGTGGCGATAGCTTCAATTTCAGGAACAATCAGGTTTGGCTTTTCCATCTCAATCACATATCGCAGTGCGGCTCCATCCAGCATATCAACGACATGGCTACGATGGGCGACCTGCATAGCTGGCGCATCGGCGTAACGGTCCACAGCGATCACTTCCACGCCGAGACGCTGCAACTCTATAACCACCTCTTTGCCAAGTTCTCCGGACCCACAGAGAAGCACACGAAATGCATTGTCTTTCAAGGGCGTTCCCAGCGTCACGGTATCTGGCGAAGGCGTTTGGGACATGCGAATGATTTCCTTAGTTAAGGGGGAGTTACAAGAACTCAGACGATGGTTGCTGGTGCTCAGAGGCTTACTTGTTCCTCCCGCTGCGCTACCTTTTCGAGCACTCTGCGTCGCTCCTCGTTGTCCAGACGCGGCCAGCTCATTATTTCGTCGCTCGAACGATGACAGCCGATGCACAGGTCATTCTCATCCAGAGCACAAATGTTTACGCAGGGTGACTGCACCCGATCCTGTCTGCGCATATCAATCCTCAGACTCTGAAGGATCACATGGCTTCAGGCACTCTACGTAGCTGGCTGCGTTCTTGACGTAGTGAGCGGCGCTCATTTCAAGCATTTTCTTTTCGTTATCAGTCAGTTCCCGCTTTATTTTGCCAGGCGAACCTACAACCATAGAGCCGTCGGGCACTTCCATGCCCTCGGGAATGAGCGTATTCGCCCCGATCAGGCAATGCTTGCCGATCTTTGCGCCGTTAAGGATAACCGCGTTGATGCCGATAAGTGAGTAGTCGCCAATGTCACACCCGTGCAGCATCACTTTATGGCCGACAGTAACTCCTCGGCCCAGATTCAGCGCGAGGCCCGGGTCTGTGTGAAGCACCGAGCCATCCTGCACGTTGGTTTCCGGGCCGATGGTAATCCATTCGTTGTCGCCCCGGATGACGACGTTGAACCAGACACTGGACTGCTCCATCAGCCGGACGCTTCCGATAACGGATGCGTTCTCGGCTACAAACTGTCCCTGCCCATTCAATTCAGGTTTTCTGTCACCAAGCTCGTAAAACATATCAGCCTCCTCTAGCCGGCTCGAGAAGGTCGATACCGGCGCCATACACTGCGTTCAGAAAGTCCACCAACACGACGGCGGACAAACCCCAGATCTGGTAGCGCTCCCAGCGATAGCAGGGCACGTAAAAAGTATTGTTCATAAAACTGAGAGCGTCAGTGCGTTCGCGACGGTCTTCCAAAAAATAACTGACCGGGACCCGGAAAATGCTCTCTATTTCGGCGGGATTTGCCGTCAGCGGATGATCGCCGGGAATCACTCCAACGTAAGGCGTAACCAGAATCTGATGCAGTGACATCACCTGACTGAGCGGGGCAATCACCTCCACCTGATCCGGTGGCAAACCAATTTCTTCATGGGTCTCCCTCAGCGCGGTAGCTGCCAGGGAGTGGTCGGCCAGATCCCGGCGCCCACCGGGAAATGAAACCTGCCCCCGGTGAGTGCTCAGATTTGCGGATCTGAGCGTAAACACAATTTCCGGATTGCTTCGGTCGTCCGTCACTGGAACCAGAACACCCGCCTCCGGGTAATCCAGTGTTAACAGCCTGGGAACATAACCTGACAGGCGTTCATAAAGTAGATCGCGCAAAATCTGGCTCCGTTTTTACATCAGACTCTTGAATGAGACACCCGCAGCACGGATAGTTACATTCACAATTATCACTTTTCCATCTTACGGTGAAGCGAATGAAATACTGCAGTACCTGCGGCGAGCAGGTCGAACAAAAAATTCCTCAGGGCGACAATCGTCATCGTTACGTGTGTGTCAGTTGCGAAACCATACATTACCAGAATCCGCGAATTGTCGCCGGTACGGTTCCGATTCTGGACGGCCGGGTACTGCTTTGCCGCCGGGCTATCGAGCCCCGATACGGCTACTGGACCTTGCCCGCTGGCTTTATGGAGAATTCCGAAACCACCCTGGAAGCTGCAGCCCGTGAAACCCTTGAAGAAGCTCTGGCCACCGTCACCATGAACGAGCTCTACACCGTCATCCATGTGCCCCACATCGACCAGGTTCACATGTTTTACCGAGCCACTCTGACCAGTGAGGACTTCGGCGCAGGCGAGGAATCACTGGAAACCCGTCTTTTTCCGCTCAGCGACATTCCTTGGGATGAGCTGTCCTTTCCTACCGTTCGCAGAACGCTCGAACTGTTTCTGGAAGACCACAAGAACGATCATTACCCCTTACACGTTGAAGATATCCGTTACCGGATGAACAAGTAAGAAGGCCAGCTACAGGTCTTCCATGCGTAAAACGTCATAGGCAGGTTCCTCATATGGGTGCGCCAGCCTGAGCGCAGCGATGGCTGCCTTGATGACGCTGTCTTCGCAGACCAGCTCAACCCGATATTCACTCACCCTCTCAAGCTGCCCCGAATGCCCCAGAAATGGCTGGCTGCCATCGAGCGGACGAAACTGTCCTTGCCCCTCGCACTGCCACGCACAAGAATCGTAATCCCCGATCCGACCGGCTCCTGCCAGGAACAATACACTTTTGGTTTCTTCGAGGTGACTTTCAGGAACAAAATAGCAAAGCTTGTACATCGAAAATACCTCTTGAAACTATTACCTGACAGGACAAAATTCCCCTTCATTTCCCTGTCAAAAACCTAATATTTTGGTCAGATTAGGCAGTTACGAACTTACCCACAAAATCTGTGGATAACTCTGGGGAAAGATTTTGGGAACCCTCGTCCACGCCCCGCGATTACTGAGCTTCCGTTAAATTGGCGACAAATTACCCGATATCGATAATTTGTTATTTTTCAATTAGTTACTATTGTCCAGTAAAAACTGAATCCAGACCCATTGCTTTGTACACACAATAACCATTCTAATCCCAAAAGTGTGCATAAAAATCTGAAGGTCAAGCCCGGAAAGGCGGATTTAACAAAAAAACCGGCCTGGATCGTGTCACTTTTTTGGTGCATCCAGACCGGTTGTTTCAGTGCCCGACTATTTAACCGTACCAGCGCCGCGCGTTCCTGAACATTCGCATCCAGGGAGCATCCTCGTTCCAGTGCGCAGGATGCCAGGAATGCTGGGAGGTTCGGAATACCCGCTCCGGGTGGGGCATCATAATGGTGACTCGCCCGTCTCGCGTGGTGATGCCGGTAATGCCGTCGCCCGATCCATTCGGGTTATAGGGATATCGCTCGGTGGCCTGCCCCCGGTTATCAACATAGCGCAAAGCCACCAGTTCGCTTTCGGCCAATTGCGCCGCTGAAGCGCCACTGGCAAATTCGACCCGGCCTTCGCCGTGCGCAACGGCGATGGGCATTCTGGAGCCGGCCATACCATCCATGAACGCCGAGGGGGACGACGGCACTTCCGCCATAACCAGCCTTGCCTCGAACTGCTCTGACTGATTTCTTACAAAACGGGGCCATCCCTCGCTGCCGGGAATCAGCTCATGCAAGCTTGACAACATCTGGCAGCCGTTGCAGACCCCCAGGGCCAGAGTGTCCTGACGGTTAAAGAACGCAGCAAACTGATCTCTCACACGATCACTGAACAGGATCGATTTCGCCCAGCCTTCGCCGGCACCAAGAACGTCACCGAAGGAGAATCCACCACAGGCCGCCAGCATCCTGAACCCTTCCAGGGACACCCGGCCAGATAGCAGATCGCTCATATGCACATCGACCGCTTCGAATCCGGCCCGGTCAAAAGCTGCCGCCATTTCGACCTGCCCGTTAACGCCCTGCTCACGAAGCACCGCTGCTTTGGGCCTTGCGCCGGTGTTGATGAATGGCGCCGCAACGTTATCATCCAGATCGAACGTCAGCTCAGCATGCAATCCGGGATCTTCTGCATCCTGCAGGTTGTCAAATTCTTCCTGCGCACAGTCGGCATTGTCCCGCAGGGACTGAATACGATAACTGGTTTCCGCCCAAAGCCTCTGAAGCTCGGCGCGGGGGCGCGAGATGACGTCTTGGCCCTCGAATGAATATCTTAGCTGGTCCTGATCGTTCAAAGTACCGATCACCGATATATGATCGCCCAGGCCTGCCGCCGAAAACTGCTGAAGAACGAAACGGGTATCCTCGCGCCGTACCTGAATCACCGCGCCCAGCTCTTCATTGAACAGTTCCCTGGGGAATTGGGAAGGCTTTTCCGCAAGGCCATCCAGCTTGATCTCAACACCGGTGCGGCCGGAAAACGCCATTTCCGCGAGGGTAACAAACAGTCCACCGTCGGAACGGTCGTGATAGGCCAGTAGCTTGTCGTCGCCATTCAGACCCTGGATCACCGCGAAAAAGGCCTTGATATCTTCCGGGTCATCAAGGTCCGGCGCAACGGCTCCAACCTGGGAATAAACCTGGGCCAACGCGGAACCACCCAACCGGTTCTGGCCCGCCGCCAGATCCACCAGAATCAGGTCTGTCTCACCGGCATCGGTGATCAGTTGCGGTGTCAGCGTGCGGTCAACATCAACCACCGGGGCGAAGCCACTGACGATCAGCGACAGGGGGGAGGTCACACTTTTCTGCTCGCCGCCGTCCTCTTCCCAGACTGTCTTCATCGACATGGAATCTTTGCCAACCGGAATGGCAATACCCAACGCCGGGCAAAGCTCCATACCAACCGCCTTAACGGTCTCGTACAGATTTTCATCTTCCCCGGGATGGCCCGCCGCGGCCATCCAGTTCGCGGACAACCGGATGTCTGAAAGCGCCGCAATCGGCGCCGCTGCGATATTGGTAATCGCTTCGCCCACGGCCATGCGACCAGATGCAGGCGCGTCGATGACGGCGACCGGGGTGCGCTCTCCCATTGCCATGGCTTCACCGGCTTTTACGTCAAACGAGGTGGACGTAACGGCCACATCACTGACCGGGACCTGCCACGGGCCGACCATCTGGTCACGGGCGACAAGACCGGTAATCGTGCGGTCACCAATGGTAATCAGGAAGCTCTTTGAACCCACGCTGGGAAGGCGCAGCAGGCGGTCTACAGCATCATTAACATCAATCTTGCTGGAATCGAAGATCGGCTTGGTAAAAGATGAACGGATAACGCTACGATGCATCCGCGGAGGTTTGCCGAACAGTATCTCCATCGGCAGATCAACAGGCTGGTCATCGAAGTAGGAATCCCCCAATTGCAGGTGGTGTTCCTCGGTCGCGTGGCCAATAACGGCATAGGGGCAGCGCTCACGACGGCAGAGGACGTCAAACCGCTCAAGATTCTCAGGCGCCACGGCCATAACGTATCGTTCCTGGGACTCGTTGCACCAGATTTCCAGAGGCGACATGCCCGGCTCATCGCTGGGAATGTCCCGAAGCTCAAAACGGCCGCCACGGCCGCCATCCTTGACCAGTTCCGGCATGGCGTTCGAGAGGCCGCCGGCACCCACGTCGTGAATGAAGCAAATCGGGTTATCGTCGCCCATCTGCCAGCAGCGGTCGATGACTTCCTGGCAGCGGCGCTCCATTTCCGGGTTGTCGCGCTGAACGGACGCAAAATCCAGATTTTCATTGCTGGAACCGGAATCCATGGAGGAAGCCGCACTACCGCCAAGGCCAATCAGCATGGACGGCCCGCCCAACACGATCAGCTTTGCGCCGACCGGAACGTGACCTTTTTCAACATGATCAGCACGGATGTTGCCAAGACCACCCGCAATCATGATTGGCTTATGATAGCCGCGAATTTCCTCACCGTTGGCGCCCGGGACACTGGCCTCAAACGTCCGGAAGTAACCGGCAAGATTGGGCCGGCCAAATTCGTTGTTAAAGGCTGCACCGCCAACCGGCCCTTCGATCATGATATCCAGCGGCGATGCAATGCGCTCGGGCTTGCCATAACCAATCTCCCAGGGCTGGCTGTCCCCGGGGATATTCAGGTTCGACACAGTAAAGCCGGCAAGCCCGGCTTTGGGCTTGGAGCCCTGGCCGGTCGCGCCCTCATCACGGATCTCACCGCCGGAACCAGTCGCCGCGCCTGCAGCGGGCGCGATTGCTGTCGGGTGGTTATGGGTTTCCACCTTCATGAGTATATGAATATCTTCCTCGTGATAATGATAGCTTCCAGTTACCGGGTCCGGGAAGAAACGACCACCCTTACTACCCCGGATAACCGAGGCGTTGTCCTTGTAGGCGGAGAGCACGCCGTCGCTGTTCATTTCGTGGGTATTACGAATCATCGCAAACAGCGATTTGTCCTGACCTTCGCCGTCAATATCCCAGGAAGCATTGAAAATCTTATGTCGGCAATGCTCCGAGTTCGCCTGGGCAAACATCATCAGCTCAACGTCTGTCGGGTCACGCTCAAGACGGGTAAACGACGTCACCAGATAATCGATTTCATCTTCTGCCAGCGCCAGCCCAAGCGACTGATTCGCCACTACCAGCGCCCTGCGACCGCCAGAAAGAACGGGTATACGGTTGAGCAGACGCGGTTCGTCGGTATGGAACAGCAGTTCGGCGCCACCCATCTCGTGAAAGACTTTCTCAGTCATGCGATCGTGCAACAGGGTCGCAATCTTTTCTCGCTGCTCCAGACCGAGTTTACGGCCGGATTTCACATAGTAGGCAGTGCCACGCTCAATACGCCGGATCTGCCGCAAGCCACAGTTGCGGGCAATGTCGGTCGCCTTGCTCGACCAGGGCGACAGCGTGCCCGGGCGCGGAACCACCAGAAAAAGCACACCGTCCGGTTCCTGGACCGGCACACTAGGGCCATATGTCAGCAACCTGTCCAATACCGCCTGATCGCATTCCGTGAGATCAGACCCAAGGTCTGTAAAGTGCATAAATTCAGCATAGACGTGCTCTATCTCGGGCACGATTTCCTGAATACGTGAATGCAGCTTGCGGGAACGGAAAGGCGAGAGCGCCGGAGCGCCGCGAAGTTCGAGCATGATCTAAACCTGTGTACGAAACGGGTTCGTCGGGGTTTTACCCGGCCAACTGAAAGGCCGCAATGATACTTGAAAGCGAAGCCGGGATACAGCTTCCTGAAGCCTTCAGATGCGGTACGAATTTACAACATTTTGCACAGATATTGATCAATTCATTTGACCGCAACAGCGAGACCATAGATCATATCGACTAGCCATGGAGGCTATGGAATGGGTGTGTACGCATAGGTGATCGAAATAGAACTCGTGCCGTACGACTCATCGACTTGTTGTGAGGGAGTTCAGAACTTTGCCTAACGATGTTCAGCATTGGCTGATGGCTTTACCCGGGCGCGCTTTGGTTATCGGTGTCGCTCTGCTGGTGATCGGTTGTTCACGACCCAGCACACTTCAAGAGATCCGCGCAGAGGGCGTTCTTCACGTCATCACCCGGACTGCACCCTCCATTTATTTCGAAGGCCGCGACGGCAAGACCGGCTACGACTTCGAACTGGCCCGAATGTTTGCCGATGAACTAGGGGTCGAACTGAGGCTTCGGGTCGCGGACGACAACACCGAAATACTCTCCGTTCTTGACCGAAATTTTGCGCACATCGGTCTGTCGGGCCTGCCTGCCAAGCCCGACTTTGATTCCCGCTTCCACTCGGTTGCCAACGGCATTCAGGCGAAATCTGTCGTGGTTTATAACCGTGATGTCGAACGCCCGGAATCCCTGGAGGCTCTTGGCGGCAAACATCTGCACCTGGTGGCCGATAGCAACCATCGAACCCAGATACCTGTCCAACAGGATCCAGGTAACCCGATCAACTGGACTCCGCACCAGAGCCTGGATGCTGCCGGCATTCTGGCGCGCGTCCAATCCGGTGAGTTTGCTTTCGCCGTGGTCGCTTCCAACGAGCTGGACCTAAATCACGTTTTCTTCCCCCAAGTCAAACGGGCGTTCAGCCTGAACGATCCAGCCGATATTATCTGGCTGTTCCCAGGCGAACAGGACAAGAGCCTTGCTGACGCGGCACGGAAGTTTCTGACAAAGGTAGAAAACAACGGCACGCTGGCGCAGCTGACCGAGCGATTTTACGGCCACCTGGACCGGTTGAATTATGTGGGCGCCCGCACTTTCGTCCATCACGTCGAGAACCGGCTGCCCAAATATGACCATCTATTCCGGGAACATGCCGAATCCTACAGCCTTGACTGGCGGCTTCTGGCGGCCATTGGTTATCAGGAATCTCACTGGCGCCCTAATGCCGTCTCACCGACGGGTGTGCGTGGTCTGATGATGCTGACGCGCAACACCGCCAGCCACATTGGCGTCAGCAACCGTCTGGATGTGGAGGAGAGCATTCGGGGCGGGGCGAAATATTTCACCATGGTTCACCGCAAGGTGCCCGAACGCATACCGGAACCGGACAAAACCTGGTTTGCGCTGGCCTCTTACAACGTTGGCTGGGGCCATGTGGAAGATGCCCGACGCCTGACCCAGGGCGCTGGTAAAGATCCGGACCGCTGGATGGATGTGAAAGAGTTTCTGCCTTTGCTGGCGCAGAAAGAGTGGTACACCAAAACCCGCTATGGATATGCCCGGGGCAACGAACCCGTCATCTATGTGCAAAACATCCGCCGTTATTACGATGTTCTTGCCTGGATGACCGCGCCTTCCGAGATCGCAGGCGCCCACAAGAAGCCCTGGTTTAACGAACTTGAGGGTATGGAGCCGACCGTCGCGCCCGGACCCAGGTTGACCAGAAAAGAAATCAGCCAGAGGTTCCCGGAAGAGCTGGGCTACCTGCCTCCGACGCTTTGATCTTCAACCCGATCATCGTCAGTCCGGTAGGTTTCCAGGGCAGATTCGATGTGATCGCTGGCATAGCCCCTGCGCGCCAGAAACCGCCCCTGCCGACCTTTCTCATCCCAGTCCTCGCGAATATCCGATAAACCAAAACGTCGGTCACGAACCCGGATGGCACTCTCAGTCCACTCCTTATCAGTCATTGAGGACAGCCACGGCGGAGGCCGCTGAATGCCGCGCTGCTGGAGCTCAGCGATTATCTTCAGGAGGCCATAGCCCAGATCGAATCGCTGGCGTGCAAATACATCTGCAAATCGCGCGTTATTCAGCCAGTCGTTAGCTTCGTATTCATCCAGCACCTTTTCTATTATCGGCGCCTCAACCTTCCGCTGACGCAGTTTCAGGTCAAGTTCCAGGCGGCTGTGCTCGCGGCGGGCAAGCAGCCGCAGTGCCGCTGCCCTCGCCTTATGTTCCGGATCTTCCTGTTTTGCCATTTCAGCTCTTCCCGCCCTCGCCTTCAAAACGCTAGACTAGCGCCCATATTTTCCAAAGGATACCTCCATGGCTGCGTTCATCCAGAAACTTTTCGGCAGCAAAAAAACATCCGCCCCGAAACCGAAACAGGTGGAACCCACCGGGCCGACGGTCAACCAGCAAGAGAAATCCGACCGTCAGGATGAATTACGTCAGCAACAGCTCTCGCAGTTGTCTGCCTCGCTGTCACAGACAGAGCTGGAGTCACTGGCCACTCAGGGAGTTACAGCGGACATCCGGCTGTCGGCAGCAAAATTGCTGGCTGAAGAGGAAAGCCTGCAGCGGGTGCACAAGCATGCTAAAGGCAAAGACAAGGGCGTTTACCAGGCTGTTCGTCAGGCACTGCAAACCATTCGCGCCGGGGAACAAGAGCAACAACAGCGGGAGCAGGCCATCTCAACGCTGATCCAGAACGCCAAAGATCAGGCGCGCAGCGACGACACCAAGCTGTTTGAGCCCCGCCTCGAAGCACTGCTGAAGCGCTGGTCAGCACTGGAGAATCATGCGACGGAATCGCAGTCCAGTGAATTTTTGCAGGCGGTTCACGACTGCCGGGCCCGCATCGAAGTGATGAACACTGAGAAAGCACGGGAAACTCAGGCGTTGGAGCAGAAAAATCAACGTTCAGAAACCCTGACGCTGCTGAAAAACACCCTCAACGACCTCAGGCAGCCCTCCGAAGATTCGGAGCCTTCAGTAGCCTCCCTGGATGCCCTGCAAAAAACCCAGGAAAACCGATGGCTGGAAGCTACCCGCGACACCACCGTCGAGAAGCACCAACAGAAGGCCTACGAGTCACTGATGCTGCCCTTGCGTGCTTACATCTCGGCACTCAAGCACATGGGGCAAAATCGTGAAGCCATTCAGGCGCTGATCAATCCGGGCGAGGCAGAGGGTCCTGACGGTGACAGTGACAGTAATAATGCCACTGACGCCCCTCAACCGACAGCCGAAGAGTTAATGACCACCATTGAATGGCCAGCAGAATTTTCTATGCCGCCGCTGCTTCAGCAACTGGCCCGGACAGCAGGCCAGAAGCCGCAAAAGGAGCCAAAAAAGGACCTGGACAACAAGGATTCCGAAGAACAAAAAGCCCTGACCGAAACGGTCAAAGAATCCCTGGTCCGACTTGAGCAAGCACTGGAAGCCCAGCAGTTAAAAGAATCAAAACAGCTTTTCAAAACAGTGCAACAACAATTCAAACAACTGGACCGTCGACACGGCCAGCCGCTGCAGGCTCGCATGCAACTGCTTGGCGGCCAACTGAGTGAGCTTAGTGACTGGCAAGGCTTTGCCACCCGTCCGAAGCAAATCGCGCTGTGCGAACAGATGGAACACCTTGCCGAACAGCCCATAGAACCTGAGATCAAGGCAGAGCGCATCAAAGAGATTCAGAACGAATGGAGGGGGCTTGGCGGCTCTTCAGACCGGGAGCTCTGGACCCGCTTCAAGCAGGCGTCCGACCTGGCCTATGAACCCTGCAAAGTCTATTTTTCCGCTAAATCCGGATTGAAGCAGGCTAACCTTGAAGCCCGGAAAACGATCGTCGAACAGCTCAAAACCTTGATCGATAACGCCGACTGGCAGTCCATCGACTGGAGGGCGGCGGAGCACATCCACCAAAAAGCACGGGAAGAGTGGAAAGCCGCATGGCCCATCGAGTTCCGGGATAACCGGCCGGTGCAAAAGGACTTTGACATCCTGCTCAAGCAGCTTGAAGGACCGCTGAACGAAGAACGGAAAAAGAACGAGGCGCTCAAGCAGACTATCGTGGAAAAAGCCGAAGCACTGATCGAACATGAGCCATTGGCTGAAGCCATGGACCAGGCAAAGTCGCTGCAGAGTGAATGGCAGCAGGTGGGCATCACCCGCCATCGCGAAGACCGAAAACTCTGGCAGGCGTTTCGCAAAGCCTGCGACCAGATCTTCGCCCGCCGGGACGCCGCGAAAAATGAACAACAGGAACAGAGTCGCGCAGCGGATGAAAAGGCCGTTGCTGTCCTGGAAACATCCCTTCAGCAAGGCGAAACCCAATCTGAGGAAGACCTGACCGGGAGCCAGACGCAGTTGAACGGCCTGATGAGCGAACCGCTATCAAGCCAGGTTCAGAACCAGGTCCGGCAGGAGCAGGCCCGGCTCAGATCGCTGATCGAATCACTGCGCAGCCGCGAGAAGCTGGAGGCATGGCAAACGCATATCCGGGCGCGCGTTGAGGGCCCGGCGAACGAATCCGACCTGCCACAGCACTGGCAGACACTGGGCAAAAATCTGGAAGCTGCTGATGCTGCCGAACTGGTGATACGCGCAGAAATCCTGGCTCAGATACCGTCCCCTGCGGACGAACAGGCACAACGGATGGAAATCCAGGTTCAGCGCCTGGCAGACGGCATGGGCGGCAACGGCAACGATCAGGGCGCATTGCCCCAGATGGAGAGCCTGGTAGCAGGCTGGTGTTTGCGGCCAGAGGACGATTCAATCAATCAGAGCCGCGCTGGCCGACTGATTGCGGCGCTGGAGGCGGCAGCCAGCTGACCGGGCTCACAGCTCTCTTTTATGGCCTCGCACAAATTCCCTGGCTTGCTTCACGGCGACCAGGGAATCCTTCTTCATGGCGTCCATCTCCCCCTCTGCCATGTAGAAAACCATATCAACGCTGTGCCGGTAATACTTTGAAGGCAGACGGTTAAGCGCCACGCACATCACGTCGGTCAGAAAATCTTCCTGATCGTCGGGTTGCTGCGTTTTATCGATGGCTTCCGCCACCAGCTTTTCATAAAGGTTTTCAATAGCGTCTATCTGGGACATGGCTTTACTCCTGCCTTGTTTAATTATTGCCTTTACACCATAGATCCCGCTTCTAGAAAAGTCATGAGGCCATTGAGCGCCATGAGCAGTTTCGCCAATGCAATTGGCACTGCCCGCCATTACCCCTTCGGCACTCCAGCCGCTATGGTTATTAACTGTAATTCGAATGAGATTCGATCACCCGACAGAGGACAGGACATGACCACCGAAGCCTATATCTTCGACGCGGTCCGCACGCCCAGAGGGCGCGGCAAAAAAGACGGTTCGTTGCATAGCGTTAAACCCATCAGCCTGATGACGACGGTGCTCAAAGCACTTCAGGAACGTAATAGCCTGGACACGTCACAGGTGGACGACATAGTCCTGGGATGCGTAACAGCCGTTGGCGATCAGGGTGCGGATATTGCCAAAACCGCCGCCCTGGCTGCGGACTGGGACGACCTAGTGGCTGGCGTCACCCTCAACCGTTTCTGTGCTTCAGGGCTGGAAGCGGTCAACCTTGCTGCCATGAAAGTACGTTCAGGCTGGGAAGACCTGGTGGTTGCCGGTGGCGTCGAGGCCATGTCCCGGGTCCCCATGGGGTCAGACGGCGGAGCCTGGGCCACCGACCCTGCCACCAACCTTCACACCGGGTTCATGCCCCAGGGTATCGGAGCAGACCTGATCGCGACACTGGAAGGCTTCAGCCGCGAAGATGTGGACGGATTTGCCGTTAAATCCCAGCAAAAAGCCGCCAACGCCTGGGAAAAAGGCTATTTCGCGAAATCCATCATTCCGGTTACCGACCAGAACGGCGTCATTATTCTCGACCGGGATGAACACGTTCGTGGCACCACCTCCCTCGAGTCCCTGTCCGGGCTCAAGCCGTCTTTCCAGATGATGGGGGAAATGGGCTTCGACGGAGTGGCGCGGGAAAAGTACCACTACGTGGAAAACATCAAGCACGTACATCATGCCGGCAACTCTTCCGGCATCGTTGATGGCGCTACCGCCATGTTGATAGGCAGCGAAGCCAAGGGCAAAGCCATGGGGCTCAAGCCCCGCGCTCGGATTCTGGCTGCCGCGGTGACCAGCACAGACCCGACCATCATGCTGACTGGCCCCGCCCCGGCCGCGCGAAAAGCCCTGAAAAAAGCAGGCATGACCGCCGATCAGATTGATCTGTTCGAAGTGAATGAGGCCTTCGCTTCGGTTGTGATGCGGTTTCAGCGCGAACTGTCCGTACCGGATGAAAAGGTCAACGTGAATGGCGGAGCAATTGCCATGGGACACCCTCTGGGCGCGACCGGCGCAATGATTCTGGGCACCCTGCTCGATGAACTTGAGCGGAGAGAAAAGCGCTTTGGCCTGGCCACCCTGTGTGTGGGCGGCGGCATGGGCATTGCCACCATTATCGAGCGCATCTGAGCCGACAACAGAATTCGAGGAGATAGTCATTATGAGCGCCATTCAATACGACCTGGGATCAGACAGGATTCTGACCCTCACCATCGATATGCCGGGCCAGTCCGCCAATACCATGAACGCGGATTTTCGAGCCGCCCTGGCCGAGACAGTCATCCGGGTTAGAAACGATCTCGACAAGATTGCGGGCATTATCATCACATCGGCCAAAAAAACCTTTTTTGCCGGTGGCGATCTGAAAGAACTTTACCGAGTGACCCGCGAGGACGCGGAAGCCTTCGAGGCCATGGTCAACAGCCTGAAAGCTGACATGCGCGCACTGGAGACCAGCGGCAAGCCAGTGGTCGCGGCCATCAACGGCTCAGCCCTCGGCGGCGGCCTGGAGATCTGCCTGGCCTGCCATCACCGAATCGTTATCGACGACGATAAAATCCAGCTCGGCCTGCCCGAAGTCACCCTCGGCCTGCTGCCCGGTGGCGGCGGCACCCAACGCTTGCCACGAATGATCGGCCTGGAAGCTGCTTTTCCCTTCCTGATGGAGGGCAAAAAGGTCAACCCAAAAGCTGCGCTGAAGGCTGGCATCGTGGATGAACTGGCCAGCTCCCGGGAAGACATGCTAACCAAAGCCCGGGCATTCATTGAGTCCAACCCCAAGTGCCAGCAACCCTGGGACCAGAAGGGATTCAAAATTCCCGGTGGCGCACCGCACCACCCGGCCATGGCGCAGAAACTGGCCATTGCTCCGGCCATGCTGAAACAGAAAACCAAAGGTTGTTATCCGGCGCCCGAGCGCATTCTGTCGGCCGCTGTGGAAGGCGCGCAGGTGGACTTTGACAACGGCAGCCTGATCGAGACCCGCTATTTCGCTGAGCTGGCCATCGGTCAGGTCGCGAAGAACATGACTGGTACCTTCTGGTTCCAGCTGAACGCCGTCAACGCCGGTGAGAGTCGTCCGCCAGGCGTGGAAAAGGAAACTTTCCGCAAAGTGGGCGTGCTGGGCGCGGGCATGATGGGGGCTGGTATCGCCTATTCCACCGCATCCCGGGGCCTGGACGTTGTACTCAAGGATGTTTCTCAGGAAAACGCGGATAAAGGTAAAGCCTATTCTGAAAAGCTGCTGGCCAAAAAAGTCAGCCGCGGACGCATGACGGAAGAGCAAAAAGCCGACGTGCTGGGCCGCATCACGGCCACCGGCTCCGCCCAAGACCTTGAGGGCTGTGACCTGATCATCGAAGCGGTTTTTGAGGACAGCGACCTGAAAGCAAAGGTCACGCAGGAGGCGGAAGCGAAGCTGGTCCAGAACGGCATCTTTGCCTCCAACACCTCTACCATCCCCATTACCCAACTGGCGGAAGCCTCCGCAAAGCCGGACAACTTCATTGGCCTGCATTTCTTCTCCCCGGTGGACAAGATGCAGCTAGTGGAAATCATTGTGGGCGCCAAAACATCTGACGAAACACTGGCCCGCGCGTTTGATTACGTCCAGCAGATCGGCAAGATTCCGATTGTGGTGAACGACAGCCGCGGCTTCTTCACTTCCCGAGTATTCGGAACCTTTGTCAATGAAGGCATCGCCATGCTGGGCGAAGGCATTCATCCGTCCAGCATCGAAAACGCAGGGGTGCTTGCCGGCATGCCGGTAGGGCCGCTGGCCATTTCCGATGAAGTCAGTATGACGCTGATGCAGCACATCCGGGACCAGAGCAAAAAAGACACGGAAGCAGCGGGCAAAAGCTGGAAAGCGCATCCGGCGGAAGCGGTAATCGACCAGATGGTTGGCACCCACAATCGCAAGGGCAAGGCGGCAGGCGCGGGCTTCTACGACTATCCGGAATCCGGCAAAAAACACCTCTGGCCAGAACTCGATACGCTCTACGTGGACCAGACCAAGGCCCGTTCAACCGACCTGCAGGATCTGAAAGACCGCATTCTGTTCATTCAGGCCATCGAAACCGTCCGCTGCCTTGAGGAAGGCGTGCTGAGGACCGTGGAAGACGCCAATATCGGCAGCATTTTCGGCATCGGCTTCGCCCCCTGGACCGGCGGCGCCATTCAATTTATCAACCAGTACGGCGTCCGTGCATTTGCAGAACGGGCGAAGGACCTCGCCGGGCAGTTTGGTGAGCGCTTCAGCCCACCGGCAATGCTGTTGGAAAAAGCAGAAAGCAACACCCCTTTCGCCTGATTAGCCGCTGTTGAGCACCGGGCTACCTGAGGGTGGCCCGGTGCCAGATACAAACCTGCCCTGTTCATGGACAGATTGTCACGAAGCGAAACCTTCAGCCTATAGCAACACCCTCTGGCCTTGCCTACAATGAAACTAATGATTCAATCCAGCATTGCACGTAAATCGTATATTCTGCCCCCAGATTCGGTGTCAGCGGTTCCCCGCTGTACACGCAGTGTCCTAAATAGTGTCCTAAATAGTACGCTAAATAGCGCCCCACATCGTCAGGTAACCATTCTATGAGCATCGCGGAACGCCTTATGACCCGTCACAGAGAATCGGATCATCCTGTCAGACACCTGTTCAGGGCAGTAACTATCGGACTTTTCCTGGCCTTTCCGGCCCAGGTATTCGCCGCCACGGAATCCCCCGATGCAACCTATGAGCCGGTTTCCCCGACGGTGGCCCAGGCTCGGGCGAATATCCTGATTGCCCGGCAGTTACAGTTCACTCATTTTCGCGATATGGGAATCAATGATGATCTGTCCGGCGACGTGTTCGATGCCTACCTCAATTACCTGGACGGCCAACACATCTACCTCAGCCAGAAGGATATTGATCAATTCAGTGCCGTCAGGGAAAGCCTGGGTTCCGCGCTGAAGACCGGCCAACTGCAACCCGGCTTTGATATCTACAACCTGATTCAGAAACGAATGATCGAGCGGCTGAACTTTGCCATCGGCGTTGTCGAAAGCGGTATCGACAAACTCGACTTCCAGGGCAACGAGCAGATTCTGGTGGATCGCTCAGATGTCGACTGGGAAGCCGACGCAGCCGCGATGGATGCCCTCTGGATCAAACGCATCAAGAATGCCGTATTGGCCCAGCGCCTGAACGGCAGCGACGATAAAGAAATCAAAGAATCCCTCCTGCGCAGGTACGAAGGCCAACTCAAGCGCACCATGCAGGCCCGCAGCGAGGATGCCTTCCAGGCCTACATGAATGCATTCGCGGGCATGTGGGACCCCCACACATCTTATTTCTCGCCTCGTACCTCGGAAAACTTCAACATCAACATGAGCCTGTCTCTGGAAGGCATCGGGGCGGTGCTGCAGTCTGATAATGAATACACCAAAGTGGTCCGCCTGGTTCCCGGCGGCCCGGCCTCCAAGCAGGGCCAGCTTCAACCGGCTGATCGCATTGTGTCTGTCAGCCAGGAAGATGAAGATAAAGTGGTCAACGTTATCGGCTGGCGACTCGATGAGGTGGTTGATCTCATCCGTGGCCCACGGGAATCGGTGGTGACGCTGGAAGTGATTCCCTCCGATGGGGCTGATGAAACCGTCACCAGAACCATTGCCATCAAACGTGACGAAGTAAAGCTCGAAGAGCAAAGCGCCAGCAGCGATGTGATTGAACTGGACCGCAACGGCAAAAGCTTCCGCATTGGCGTGATCACCATTCCAACCTTCTACGCCGACTTCAAGGCGATGATGAACAACGACCCCAACTACAAAAGCACCACCCGCGATGTTCGCAATCTCATCAATGATCTGAAGGCTGAGGGCATAGACGGCATCGTGATGGACCTCCGTAACAACGGCGGTGGTGCCCTGCACGAGGCCAATGACCTGGTGGGCCTGTTCATTGAAGAGGGGCCAACGGTGCAGATACGCAATTCCAACAATGATGTAAAAGTGCTGGAAGACGAGGACCCGTCCGTAAGCTACGACGGCCCGCTGGTCGTACTGGTGAACCGCATGAGTGCATCCGCGTCTGAAATTTTCGCAGGTGCCATTCAGGATTATGGCCGCGGCCTGGTTGTGGGCTCACAGACATTCGGCAAAGGCACGGTGCAGGCCGTTCGACCGCTCAATCATGGCCAGCTCAAGATCACCCAGAGCAAATTCTATCGCGTGTCGGGTGGATCCACCCAACACAAGGGCGTGATTCCCGATATCGAAATCCCTTCCCGAGTCGACAAAAAGCGGATCGGCGAAGACTCCCTCGACCACGCCCTGCCCTGGGATCAGATTGAAGCGGTGCCCCATGACCGTTACTTCGATTTCAGTAGTGTGATTGATGAACTGCGCATCCGTCATGAAGGTCGCTTTGCCGAGAATCCGGAATTCCGGCTGCTGCAAAAAGAAATCGACTTTTTAAAAGAGCAACGTGAGAAAACGACCGTCAGCCTTAACATTGATCAGCGGCAAGAGTACCAGTCCCAGATTGAAAGGGCCCGGCTCACCATCGCCAACGCTCGCCGGGAAATTCGTGGCGAAGCCCCGTTCGACACTCTGGAACAACTTGACGACTGGCAGGATCAGCGGGCCGCGGACATCGATAACACGGATGAAAACATGGACTTCATTATCGAGGAAGGTGGTAATATCATGGCAGACATGCTTGAGCTGGATCAGCGTATGGCCTCTATACTGCCGCCCAAACAGATTACGGCTCAGTCACTTTAATTCTAACGACAGCTCCGGGCGACCTTAATGGCAAACAGGGACGGCGATCGAAAAACCGCAAAATTGCTGGAAGGGATGCTCATGGACTCCATGCACGCTATGCGATCCATGGACGAGGTGGAGCAGGTTGAACAGGTTGAGAGCACCGTCCCTGTAACGCCCTCTGCCCCAGAGGCCGAACAACCCGCAGGCCCGGAACGGGAAGCGGAATCTCTGGTTGAACGCATTGCCGGTTTTACCGGTTCGGCACTGCGGTTTGCGGCAAAATCTACGGATACCTCCCTCAAAGTTGGCCGGGCCCTGATGAATTCTCAGGACCAGCTCAGGATGATGATGGTAGCAGGCAACTCCCTGCGGGATATCCGTGAAGTGGCGGGCCTGACGCTGTCTGAGATGAGCGAAGCCCTGAACCTGAAAGACAAATCGGTTCTGGAAGCCATCGAAAACGGCACCTCCACCCTCTCGTTCGAACTGATCCTTCGCCTTGCCGCGCTGATTGCCCGCAACGATCCGATTCCGTTTATTCTGCGAACCACCCGCAACTACAATCCAGAAGCCTGGCGAATGCTGGACGGCTGGGGCGTTGGCCGCCTGCCCCTTCAGTTTGAACGGGAGCGGCAGTTCATCAATATTTTCCGCAGCCACGACGACGCCCGTAATCTCTCCGATGAAGGCTTTAAGAAAGTGCTTGAATTTACGCGGCACAGTTTCGAGATGTCACTGCATTTCATAGAACAGCAGGAGCGCGAGCTGGCGGAGTTTAAAGCCGGCCAGACGTCCGTTCCAGACCCGGAAACAGAATAAAATCAGCAGAATAATTTTTTCATACCCGCTGTGTCCGGGCGGCTGACTACCCCCTTCTCCGTGACAATGACATCAATAAGGTCCGCCGGAGTCACATCAAAAACCGGATTGAAAACAGCGACTGACGCCGGCGCCATCGGCACATCCCGAACCTGTCGCAGTTCCTTGCCATCCCGCTCTTCAATCGGAATCTCCCGGCCTGATTCAAGCGCCATATCCACGGTGCTGGAAGGCGCTACTACCATAAAACCCACACCGTGATACCGGGCAAGCACTGCAAGGCTGTAGGTGCCGATTTTGTTGGCCACGTCACCGTTGGCGGTAATACGGTCAGCACCGACGATGACCCAGCTTACTTTGCCAGAAGCCAGAATGGCCGCAGCGGCACTGTCGGCGTTCAGGGTGACGGGAATGCCGTCACGGGCCAGCTCCCAGGCGGTTAAACGGCTTCCCTGCAACCAGGGCCGGGTTTCACCGGCAAATGCGTTCACCAGCAACCCGGTTTCATGCAAACGCCGGATCACGCCCAGCGCCGTGCCGTATCCGCCGGTTGCCAGGGCACCGGTATTGCAATGAGTCAGCACTGACATTGGCTGGTCAGTGTTCATGTGCGCCAGGGCATGGTCCGCCATGGCAAGATTGGCTGCCAGATCATCCTCGTGAATTGTCACAGCAGCAACGGCTAGCGTCTCAATGGCGTCTTCCCTGGTGCCACAGTTTCCAAGCTTTTCCTGCATCCGTGCCAGGGCCCAAAAAAGGTTAACCGCCGTGGGGCGGGATTCGGCCAGCGCTTTGATGGAATGGTCTATCTGCTGTCGCCAGCTGCCTCCTGACGCTTCCATGGCCGCCAGCACAACACCATAGGCCGCGCTGATGCCGATCGCGGGTGCGCCTCGCACAACCATGTCCGCAATCGCCCTTGCGACGCCCTCAGCGGTGTCCAGCCGCAGCCAGACTTCCTGATCCGGCAGCAGGCGCTGGTCCAGCAATTCCAGGCTGTTGCCGTGCCAACGCATGGCGACCGTACCGATTAATCGATTGCCGGGCGTTGCCGGGGCCTGATTCATACAAAACTCCAAACCAATATGACGAGAACGCAGTATACCGTTAACAGCGCTTCCAACTCAGCCCCAGGGTAGTTCTCGGGCGGGTCGATCGCTATACTTCCCGCCTGATTTCTCTGATCGTGTCGGGATTGAGCTGACCAGGCGACACGACAACCACAAGGCAGGATGAATGACGGCAGATACCATCAACGCAGCAGATATCCGCATTAACGCCCGCTGGCTGATCCCGATAGAACCGGCCAACACCGTTCTGGACCATCAGGCCGTGCTTATACAGGGGGACCGCATTGCCGCTATTCTGCCCCAGAGCGAAGCTGACGAGCGTTACCGTGCCAAGGAAGTGATTGATCTGCCGACGCACGTCGTCCTGCCGGGGCTAATCAACACCCATGGCCACGCCGCCATGTCGCTGTTCCGGGGAATGGCAGACGACCTGCCGCTGATCTCCTGGCTGAACGATCACATCTGGCCAGCCGAAGGTGAGTTTGTCAGTGAAGCCTTTATTACCGACGGCACCCAGCTGGCCATGGCGGAAATGTTGCGCACCGGCACGACGACTTTCTCAGATATGTATTTTTTCCCCGAAACCGTGGCACAGCTGGCCCATGATACGGGAATGCGAGCCCAGGTCTGCTTTCCATTACTGGACTTCCCCACACCCTGGGGGTCCGGCCCTGACGAATACCTGAGCAAAGGCCGGGCGTTCATTGAACAATGGACTAACAACGCATTCATATCGCCAGCGATCGGCCCCCATGCGCCCTACACTGTATCTGACGAGCCACTGACCCGGGCCGTGGCGCTCTCAAAGGAAACTGGCGCTGCCATACAGATCCACCTGCATGAAACCGCGTTTGAAGTGACCGATGCCCTTGAGAAAACCGGAACCCGGCCAACCGCTCGCATGGCGGAACTGGGACTACTGGGGCCAAACACCCAGTGCGTTCACATGACCCAGATTGATGATTCTGATCTGTCGCTGCTTAAGCAAACCGGTGCCCATGTAATTCACTGCCCGGAGTCCAACCTGAAACTGGCCAGCGGCTTCAGCCCGGTCCAGAGAATGCGGGAAGCGGGCGTTAATGTGGCCATTGGCACAGACGGCGCGGCCAGCAACAACGATCTGGATCTTTTCGGCGAGTTAAACACCGCGGCCATGCTGGCCAAGGCCGTTGCCGATGATGCCTCTGCTCTTTCAGCTCACGAAGCGCTGGCAATGGCCACCATCGCCGGAGCGCGGGCCATTGGCAGGGAAAGTGAGCTTGGTTCGCTGGAAACAGGCAAACTGGCAGATATGATTGCCGTCGACCTGAGCGATCCCTTTCTGCAGCCCGTATATGACCCAGCCTCCCATCTGATCTACAGCCGCCACGGGCGGCAGGTCAGCCATAGCTGGATTGGGGGCGTACCTCAAGTTCAGAATGGCGAGCTGACACGCATCGATGTACCAGACCTGATGTTAAGAGTTCAGGACTGGTCGGACAAAATCCGCGAGCAGCAGTCCCGCTGACATACCATCTTTCAGGATTGAGCAAATTGCCATGAGCAACCAGAATGTCGATCAGAACGAAATTGCAAAATTCAATGCACTGGCCAGCCGCTGGTGGGACCCGACCAGTGAATTCAAGCCATTGCATGACATCAACCCGCTGCGGCTCAACTACATTGAAGAGCGTTGCCCGCTGGCCGGGAAGCGCGCTATAGATATAGGTTGTGGCGGTGGGCTCTTGTCTGAGGGCATGGCCCAGCGAGGCGCCCACGTAACCGGCATTGATATGGGCGAAGCACCGCTGTCGGTCGCCAAACTGCACGGCCTGGAGAGCGGCGTCAGCGTCGACTATCAACAAATCACCGTCGAGGAACTGGCCAGCGATCCGGAACATGCTGGCCAATACGACTTGGTTACTTGCCTGGAAATGCTCGAGCACGTTCCCGACCCCGCTTCCGTCGTCAGGGCCTGCGCCGCGCTGCTGAAACCAGGTGGACATCTGTTCGTTTCCACCATCAACCGCAATCCCAAATCGTTTCTGTTCGCCATTGTGGGCGCCGAGTATGTGCTGCGCCTTTTGCCCAAGGGCACGCACGCCTGGCAGAAGTTCATCCGGCCCTCGGAAATGTCTGATCACCTCCGACACGCAGGCCTGGAAGTCAGCGATCTGACTGGAATGACCTACAACCCGTTCACCAAAGTCTACCGACTGGGTCGGGATGTCGACGTCAACTATATGATGCACGCCATCGACTCACGCGGGGAAGATTCATCGTCGTGAAGCACGAGCCTTCTGTTGTTCTGTTTGATCTCGACGGCACGCTGATTGATACCGCGCCGGATTTTATCCGGTGTCTCAATGAACTCAGGTTGTCCCGGAGCCTGGAATCACTGCCTCCGGCCGTTATCCGGCGGTCAGTTTCCAACGGTGCCAGGGCCATGGTCCGCATCGGCTTCGGGCTGGAGCAAGATGAGCCGGGCTACATCGAACTGCACACCGCGTTTCTGGATCTTTACGAGGCAGGTGTCGCCATCGAAACAACCCTGTTTGAGGGCATGGAAGATGTGCTTGGCTCACTGGAAGCCCGCGGAATTCCCTGGGGCATAGTCACCAATAAGCCGGCACGCTTCGCAACACCTCTGATCCGTGCACTGAACCTGGAAAAGCGGTGCGCCACGCTGATCTGCCCGGACCATGTAGCCCAACGCAAACCCCACCCCGAAGCCCTGTTTCTGGCGTGCAACGAAGCGGGAGCAAGGCCTGAACAGGCGATTTACGTGGGCGATCACGAACGTGATATCGAGGCCGGTCGCAATGCAGGCATGAAAACCATTGCGGTGCGCTATGGGTATATCGAGCAACCGGAAACCGTTGATTTATGGCAGGCAGATCAGATCGCCGATACGGTCAGCGACCTGGCAAAACTGTTACAATAGCGGCTCTTGCCCGCCGCGAATGCGGCCCCATATACACCGTACAGATTCGGCCTTTGCCAACGGAGAAGCATCATGCAGGACTATCAGGCCCCGGCAGATTTACTGAAAGACCGCATTATCATGGTAACCGGTGCTGGCAGCGGTATTGGCAGAACAGCGGCAAAAGCCTACGCCGCCCATGGCGCCACCGTCATCCTGGTAGGCCGGACCGTTTCAAAACTGGAGTCGGTTTACGATGAAATCGAATCCGCCGGCCATCCCAAGCCCGCTATAGTGCCCCTGAATTTTGAGGGTGCAGCGGTCAAGGAATACGAAGAACTGGCGATGACCATCGAAGACAATTTCAACCGTCTGGATGGTCTGCTTCATAACGCGGCCATTCTTGGAACCCGCAGCCCGGTTGAACTCTACGATCCGGAGATCTGGTCAAAAGTCATGCAGGTCAATGCCACCGCGCCCTTCCTGCTGAGCCGGGCAATGATTCCCCTGCTTCGCAAGTCGGACGCTGCGTCAGTGATTTTTACCTCCTCCGGGGTTGGCCGAAAGGCGAAAGCCTACTGGGGTGCTTATGCGGTTTCAAAATTTGCCATCGAAGGCATGAGCCAGTTACTCGCTGAGGAATTAGACGATGACCGCAACAATGTGCGGGTGAATAGTCTTAATCCCGGCGCTACCCGTACCAACATGAGAGCCCGCGCCTACCCGGCAGAAAACCCTCAGCACAATCCAAAACCTGAGGATCTGATGCCGGTGTACCTTTACCTGATGGGCCGGGACAGCCGCGAACTGAGCGGCCAACAGATTGATGCGCAGCCAAAGTAATGGAACTGATTTTTTACACAACGTCCCAGTGCCACCTCTGTGAGTTGGCAGAAGCTCTGCTGGTGAGTACGCCCATGCCAGAGCCAATCCCGGTGGACGCGGTAGATATTGCCCAGTCCGAAAAACTGGTAGAGCGTTATGGCACGCGCATTCCGGTATTGCGCCGGAGCGACTCGGGCGAGGAACTGGACTGGCCATTTACCAGTGACCAGCTAATGAACTTTCTTCGATGAGGATCACCTGACATGTTGATGGTTATCTCCCCTGCCAAAACGCTGGACTATGAGAGCCCCCTGGCCACTGACAAAAACAGCCAGCCGGATTTTCTCGACGACGCCTGTGAACTGGTGGACCAGCTCAAAACGCTGGAGCCCCATGACATCAGCAAGCTGATGGGGGTCAGCGACAAACTGGCGCAACTCAATGCCGAGCGGTTCCGTGCCTGGCAGACTCCCTTCACGCAGGACAACGCGAAGCAGGCGATACTGGCTTTTAAGGGTGATGTATACACCGGCCTCGACGCAGAAAGCTTCAACGACAAAGAATTCAATATTGCCCAGAAGCGACTGCGCATGCTCTCCGGCCTATATGGCGTGCTGAAGCCGCTGGACCTGATGCAGCCCTACCGGCTGGAAATGGGCACAAAATTTGAAAATAGCCGTGGCAAAGACCTGTATGCTTTCTGGGGCACCAAAATCACCGACGAGCTGAATCGCCTGCTCAAAGCCGACGACGGCGTTTTGGTGAACCTCGCGTCTAATGAATACTTCAAAAGCGTGCTTAAGAAAGAGCTGGACGCCCGCCTGATCACCCCTCAGTTCAAGGACTGGAAAAACGGCCAGTACAAGATGATCAGCTTTTACGCCAAAAAGGCCCGGGGTCTGATGTGCCGTTACGCCATCCAGAACAACATCACCCAGGCCGACGACCTGAAGGGTTTCGATCTTCAGGGCTATCGTTTCAGTGAAGAGCAGTCCGACGCCGACAACTGGGTGTTCCTGAGGGACGAGCAGTAAACGACCGGGAGACATCAATGAGCGAAGCCGTATTTTCCGAAATTGCCATGCTGATCCTGCTCACCGGCCTGATCATCTGGATGGGCTTCATTGTCTGGGATCTGGCCAAAAAGTCCCAGGCAGGCAAGTTTGGCACCATTGTGCTGTTCACCATTCTGGGTGCCGGTGTGGTGGGCTTTATCATTAAAACCGTACTGGTTGAGATCATGCAGATCTGAGGTATCATCCCTCCCCTTCTCGAATATTGACATCACCCCATAACCAATAAGGACCCGGACCATGTGGTTCCGTAATGCCCGCGTATTCCGTTTTACCAAGCCCTTTGAAATAACGGCCGAAGCCCTGGAAGAAACGCTTCAGGCCGAGGCCTTCAAGCCCTGCGGCCCACAGGAGACCTCACGTCAGGGATGGGTGCCGCCCATGGGTAAACACAGCGACCTGCTCGTGCACAGCAGCGGTGGCTACTATCTGATCGCCCTGCGCAAGGAAGAAAAACTGCTGCCAGCATCGGTGGTGAAAGAACTGGTGGACGAAAAAGCAGAAGCCATCGAGGTCGAGCAGGACCGGAAAGTGCGCCGCAAAGAAAAAGACGAGCTCAAAGAAGAGGTCACTCTGGAAATGCTGCCCCGGGCCTTTTCCAAAAACCGCCGCTGTTTCGCCTACCTGGCACCGGCTGACGGTGTGCTGGTGGTGGATGCAGGGTCCGCCAAACAGGCAGAAGATCTGGCCTCTGCCCTGCGTAAAAGCGTGGGCTCGCTGCCCGTCCGCCCACCTGCGGTTGAACAGGCACCATCGTTTACCTTCACCGGCTGGCTGAATGAGTCCATCGATCTTCCCGCAGCCATCGAACTGGGCACCGAGTGTGAATTGAAAGACCCGTCTGAAGATGGCGGTGTGGTTCGCTGCAAGGGTCTGGATCTGCAAGGAGATGACATTCGCACCCACCTGGATGCCGGCATGCAGGTCACCAAACTGTCGCTGACCTGGGACGACAATATCTCGTTTGTACTGGATGAAGAACTGGGCATCAAACGCCTGAAATTTGGCGACACTCTTCAGGAAAAACTGGACGACGTGGATGTCGACGATGCCGCCGCACGTTTTGACGCCGCGTTTTCTCTGATGACCCTGGAATTGTCCCGGATGATTCCCGGATTACTGGAAGCGCTGGGCGGAGAAGACCGGTCGGCGATTGTGGAAGAACAGGCTTGATTTAACCGGCTGATTTGACTAACAAAGACTAGTGGGGGCTCTGATCAAGACGCTCCCGCTGCCAGTCTTTTTCCGGCTCGTTCAGCACCAGCAGCAGATCCATTACCTCCTCCTCGGAGTTAAACCTGGCTTCGAACCCCAGGTGCTCAGCCAGACGCAGCATTGGCAGATTGTCCGGCAGCACATTGCCCACCATTTCGACGGTACCTTTGGCACGGCAGTAATCGATCATCTTCTGCATCAGCGCCACGCCAAGGCCTTCGCCTTTCATCCTGTCGTGAACCATTACCGCAAACTCGCAGCGTAAATTGTCGGCATCGGTCCAGGTTCGTACGGTGCCCAGTGTTTCCTCGCCCTCCGCATCTTCCCGGGGCGCATTGGCGATAAACACCATTTCACGGTCGTAATCGATCTGCACCATCTGGGCGACGTCTTCCCGGGAGAAGTTCTTGCGATACTGGAAAAACCGGTAGCGAATGGATTCCGGCGACTGCAATTCATGGAAGGCCCGGTGGGCAGGTTCGTCCTCCGCCAGTACGGGCCGGATAATCACACGACGGCCGGACCTGGGCAGCACAATCCACTCTTCCAGCTCCCGGGGGTAGGCCTGAATAATGGGCTTACCGGGTTTGTCGGACAGGTCAATGGCCACATTGACCGCCACGGCCCCGTCGTCGTTGAACAGCAAGGGCGAGATCTCAAGACCGCGGATCTCCGGGATATCGATCACAATTTGCGACAGGGTTACCAGGGTCTCCGATACGGCCCGGATGTCTTCCTCCGGTTTCAGGCTGTGTTCGTTCAGTAATTTGTACATGTAGGTGCGCCGCAACAACTCCCGGGCCAGCACCATATTTAACGGCGGCAACGCAATCTGCCGGTCTGACATTACGTTGATCTGGGCACCGGCGGCACCGCAGATAACCAGCGGGCCAAACAGCGGATCGCGGGTGATGCCCACGCTGAACTCGATACCGCCCACATGCTGGTAAGATCGCTGAACCGCGTACCCCTGAAAGCCGCTTTTCGGGTAAAGCTTCTGGTATTCCTCCATCAGAAACTTGCAGGAGTCGATAATGGCACCTTCGCTATTGAGTTTCTGAACGGTGCCTTTATACCGCCGCTGCCCGGGGCTGAGCGCGATCAGCGGAATGCAGGACTGCTCGTGAATCAGGGTAATATCAATAGGGCGGCGTTCAACAGCAAAGCCCTCAAGCACCTCCTCCACATCATCACAGTAGATCGTATCCACGGTGTTGATGCCGTAATCCCGAATCAGATCCCGGGATTCACGGTTGGTGAGGCAATAGCGCTTATCCCGCAGGGCCTCGGTTACCATACGCCGGGTCTGGGATCGGTCCACAAGGTGGCCGGTAAAGGATTCCGGCGTTTCCGTCAGCAGGCGCTGAACCCGTTGATGGCGAACGTGTTGCATGAACGCAGTTACGGCTTTCTCAGGATTGAAAAACGAGGGTACACCGGCACGATAGAACTCTTCCCGGGCGTCCATTACCGTGCTCTGGCCCAGCCAGCAGGTAAACACATTCAGCCGGGTGCCCTTGGCGGCCTGAACCACGGCATCGGCGATTTGAAGGTTGTCTTCGGTCAGGGTGGGCGCGTACATCACCAGCAGGTTGGTGATCTGGGTGTCTTTGGCCAGTATTTTGACCGCGCGGGCGTAGAGTGCGGGCGAGGCGGCATAGCCAAGGTCAATGGGATTTTTGCGGGTCCAGTAAGATGGCAGACATTCCGCCAGCCCCTTGATGGTGTCTTCCGACAGTTGGGCCAGCTCCCCTTCCAGAGATGCCAGGCGGTCAACGGCCAGAACACCGGGTCCAATGCCGTTGGCCATGATCGCCAGACTTTCTTTGCGCAGGGTACGCATACGGGTCAACGTTTCCAGGGCATCGAACATCTGGCCCAAGCCATCCACTCTCAGCACGCCCGCCCGTTGCAGCATGGCGTCGTAGATCGGATCACTCTGGGTCAGGCCCACGGGCAGTTCATGGGGCATCCACTCGGATTCCGGGACACGGCCGCTTTTCACGGCGATCACCGGCTTGGTTCGGGAAGCCGCGCGAACCGCAGACATGAACCGCCGGGGGTTTGGAATACTCTCTAGATGCAGCAGAATCGCCCGGGTTTTGGTGTCCTGGGCCAGATAATCAATCAGGTCGTCGTGGTCGATGTCCATACCATCGCCCAGGGTCAGAAAGTAGGAGAATCCCACGCCCCGCGCAAAGGCCCAGTCAATGATCGAGCTGGCGATCGTGCCGGACTGCCCTATAAAAGCAACTTTGCCCGGAATAGCCCCCATGTGGGCGTAGGTGGCGTTGAGTTTTCGCGCCGGCACCATCAGGCCAATGGTATTAGGGCCAAGCACCCGGATGCCACTCTCCCTTGCCGCCTTGCGAACCGAATACATTAGCGGCTGACCGGTTTTGCTATGGCTCCGGGACATGCCGCCGGTCATCACAATGGCGGTACGAACCCCGGCCTCACCGAGTTTTCGAACCATTTTCGGCACGGTTGCCGGCGGCGTGCAGACTATCGCAAGATCCGTCCGCTCAGGTATCTGCGACAGTTTCCGGACACAGAGCACACCATGCACGTTGTCGTAAGGGTGGCGATTAATCGCCCATAACTTGCCCGGGTAGCCACCCGCAAGAAGGTTGCGCAGCACCATGCCCCCCAGGTTATCGGAGCGTTCAGACGCACCAACCACCACGATCGAATCGGGATTGAACAGGCTTTCAAGGTAACGGGTGCTCACGCTGGTCTCCTGGCTGATGTTGATCCTGATTCTGCGGCACGTACTGAAAACCTATCTTAGGCGCTTGAACCACAATGCGAAACGCCCCGGCCTTTCTACGACCAAAGAAATCAGGAAACCGCTGGTTATCCCTGATAATATTCATCAAATAACAGATATAACAAAGTGTCGGGGCCAGCAGCATGACAACCGGATTCTTTTCTCACGACGACTATACCAAGCATGTTATGGGGCCCGAACACCCAGAATGTCCCGAGCGCGTGTCCTCGATCATAAGCTATCTGGCCCAGACAGGCCTGGATCAGACATTGGACTGGGTGAAACCGGAAGAAATCACCCACGACCAGCTTTTACTGGCCCATCCGGAAGGCTACCTGCACCAACTTGAGCTTATGCAACCCACCAAAGGCCGTGTATACACCGACCCTGACACAGCGATGATGCCCCATACTCTGAGAGCCGCCCGTCTGGCAGCGGGTGCCAACATACAAGCAGTGGACATGGTGCTCAGCAGCCAGCTTACCAATGCCTTCGTGTGTGCCCGCCCGCCAGGGCACCATGCTGAGCGTAGCAAATCCATGGGGTTTTGCTTTTACAATAACGTGGCTCTGGCCGCAAAACGCGCCCTCAATTTCCACCATCTGGAGCGGGTCGCTATCATTGATTTTGACGTACACCAAGGCAACGGTACAGTGGATATTGTCGGTGGCGACGAACGTATTCTTATGTGTTCCAGCTTCCAGCACCCCTTCTATCCGCACTCCCATGTGCACCGCCAGGCGGAGAACATTATCAATACGCCGATTGCAGCCGGCGAGTCTGCCCTGGGATATCGAAAGATCGTTGAAGCGGCCTGGCTGAAGAAACTACAGGATTTTCGCCCCCAGATGGTGCTGATTTCCGCTGGTTTCGACGGCCATAAACTGGACCCGCTGGCAGAACTTAATCTCGAAGAAGAGGACTACCGCTGGCTGACGGAAATGCTTGCCAGCGTGGCCCACGACCACGCCAACGACCGGATCATTTCCACACTGGAAGGCGGGTACCACCTGAAGGCGCTCGCCCAGAGCGTCAACGCCCACCTGGAAGTGCTCAGCAACATTCACTGATGTCGTTCAGCGCCTGTCGAGGTCAATCGGCATCAACTGTTGGGCGTCGCGGGGGCGAATCCCTGAGCCTGCTGAAGATCCGGTCTCTCGCCTTCTCGCTGCAAGCGAATGGTGGTCCTGCGGTTGTCCGCAGCACGGCCTGAAACCGGGTACTGATCTGCGTGAGCACGCACTGTGACCAAATTCGCTGACAAGCCTTCACTGATCAGATAGTCCGCTACCGCATTAGCCCGCTCTTCTGACAGCGCACGGTTGTTAATGCGGGTGCCGCTGCTGTCGGTATGGCCATCCACAAACACCCGCTCTACCGTGGAATCCGCCAGCACATAGGTAACAATGTTATCGAGCAGACGACGGTCGGCATTTGAAAGGCTGGTGCTGCCGGGGCCGAATGGAACCCGCGACCGCTTGATCTGATCATAATTCACCGGCAACAGACCGGCCGTACAAGACCGATAAGCCGGAAGCTCCTGGGAGAAGTTAACGTTGGAGACCCGGACCCGCACCGGTCGGCGGTCATACCAGGATTCCCGTGTCACCGTCGGGCTCATGCCATCCATCAGCCCCTGAATCAGCATCATCGACTGGCGGGCATTAAGCTCCACCTGCCTCTGGCCATCGGAAACCGATACATTGCCCAGGGGTCGTGGTTTCACGCCCGGACGCCAGGCCGGGGCCTCGACCACCATGCGGCCACTACCGGGCCGCATCAGCGACAGCTCGGATTCGAGGAAGAATGACAGGTTTTCGCCAGCCCGGTGCTTGAATACAGCACGGCCATACCCGGGCACCTGGTGCACCAGCGTACATTCGAACACAGACTGGGACAGGTACCACTGGCTGTTTTCAATTCCGGCACCATAGGTGGCTGCCTGCAGGCCAGGGGCAATGATTGCGCCCACCAGTGCAGTGGCCACGCATAATCCCCGGAAATGTTCTGAAAATCTGGCCATACTGCCGGTCCGCTTGCTGAGTTCGGTCTACTGAGTTTTACGGCAGCCGACGGGAATTCTTTAGGCGTCGCACAGAAACAATCGGGTACTGGTTCTGATATAATCCCGCAAAATTTTTGCCCAGCCCGGAACCACGACATGACCGATCAGATCACGATTACCCGCCCTGACGACTGGCACCTGCACGTCCGCGACGGCGAGATTCTGAAAGATGTGGTTCCGGCAACAGCCCGACATTTTGGTCGCGCCATCATTATGCCGAACCTGACGCCCCCGGTAACGGATGCTGCCATGGCAATGGCATACAAGGATCGGATTCTGGCCGCAGCCACTGGCACAGGTTTTGACCCCTTGATGACACTCTACCTGACGGAGGCCACAACCCCGACCGATATAAGAGCCGCCAAAAATGCAGGTGTTGTCGCGGCAAAACTCTACCCGGCTGGCGCCACCACCAATTCCGACTCGGGCGTGACCGATATCCGGCGGATCTATCCGGTGCTCCAGGCCATGAGTGATTGCGGCATGCTGTTGTTGGTGCATGGGGAAGTGACCGACCCGGACATCGATATTTTTGACCGGGAAAAAATCTTTCTCGATAGAGTGCTTGCCCCTGCACTGGACGCGTTTCCATCGCTGAAAGTGGTGCTGGAACACATTACCACCGCGGACTCGGCGGACTTTGTGCAAAAGCACCCTGGCGGCCGGCTTGCGGCAACGATTACCCCGCAGCATTTGATGTATAACCGCAATCACATGCTGGTTGGCGGCATTCGCCCCCATCTATACTGCCTGCCGATTCTCAAGCGCAACCGGCACCAGCAGGCGCTGCGGAAAGCGGTAGCCAGCGGCGATACCCGGTTTTTCCTGGGTACCGACTCGGCGCCCCATGCCCAGGACCGCAAGGAAACAGCCTGTGGCTGCGCCGGCTGCTACTCCGCATTCAGTGCCCTGCCGTTATACGCTGAGGTATTTGAAGAACTGGGTGCACTGGGCAAACTCGAGGCATTCGCCAGTTTCAATGGGCCAGACTTCTACGGCCTTCCGAGAAACCGGGACACTGTTACCCTTATAAAGAAACCCTGGCAGATGCCGGCATCACTTCCCCTGGCCGATGGTGCAATCGTGCCTTTAAAGGCCGGTGAACAATTGCAGTGGCAAGTTGCCTAACCACAACATTCTGGAGCTCCAGTGACTGAAGAAACCAAACCGCCACATCCGATGTCGCGCCGCTTTCGCGGATTTCTGCCAATTGTGGTCGACGTTGAAACCGGCGGCTTCAATCCGGAGACGGACGCGCTTCTGGAAATTGCGGCCGTTATTCTGACCATGGATGAAGACGGCTGGTTGCGGCGCTCGGAAACCTACCTGCGGCAGATCGATCCGTTCGAAGGGGCAAACCTCGAACAATCCGCCCTCGACTTCACCGGCATTGATCCGTGGAGCTCGGAGCGTGAGGCGGTGCCTGAACGGGAAGGCCTGAGCGAAATATTCAGCCCCATTCGTAAAGCCGTCAAAGCCCACGACTGCAAACGGGCCGTGCTGGTTGGCCACAACGCCACCTTCGACCATAATTTTGTATTCGCAGCGGCCATGCGGGCGGATATCCGGCGCAATCCGTTCCACCCGTTTTCAACCTTTGATACTGCCACCCTGGCAGGCCTTGCCTATGGCCACACCGTGCTGGCCCAGGCTTGCAAGCTGGCGGGCATTCCGTTCAGCAACAAGGAAGCGCACTCAGCGGCGTACGATGCCGAGAAAACTGCAGACCTGTTCTGCGGCATCGTGAACCGCTGGCGTGAAATTGGCGGCTTTCCTCCGCCTCCACCACCAGAATCCCCCGAAGACGAACAGACCTCATAAAAAAAACCCCGCCGAAGCGGGGTTCTTTTTTCGCGAAACAAACTTACCAGTAAATACCTCGCATAATGGAAGCGAACGCTACCTGCTCGGTGGATACCTTCTGCTTCGCACCGGATTTTCCGCCAGCAGCAGACAGCGAATCCGGGAACATCCGATAGCCGGTGTTCATGACGATTTCGCCCATTTTGGGAGCAACCGCGTGCAGTACTTGTGCAAAGGTGCCTAAACGGGTCGCAATGCGCTTCGGACGGTAAACAATCGCATTGGCCACCATATCCGCCGCCTCTTCCGGTGTCAGGGTCGGCACCGAGTCGTAGAGCTTGGTCGGGGCGATCATCGGGGTTTTCACCAGCGGCATGCTAATCGTGGTGAAGGTTACGTTACGGTCGGACCACTCAGCAGCGGCACAACGGCTGAACGCATCCAGCGCAGATTTCGAAGCTACATAGGCCGAGAAACGCGGCGCATTCGTCAACACACCAATCGATGAAATATTGATCACGTGTCCGCGACGACGCTCCAACATCTTGGGCGCAAAGCCCATGATCAGGCGAACGGAACCAAAGTAGTTGAGCTGCATGGTGCGCTCAAAGTCATGAAAACGGTCAAAAGACAGATCCAGCGAGCGACGAATTGAACGACCGGCGTTATTGATCAGCACATCAACATGGCCGTGGTTATCGAGGACAGTCTTGACGAACTTGTCAGCGTCTTCCATCTCTGAAAAATCACACTGATAGGCATGCACGCTCGCGCCTCTGGTTGCCAGCTCGGCAGCGACTTCGTTCAAGCGCTCGAGCTTGCGGGCACCAATAACCAGTATAGCACCCGCGTCCGCCAGCTTTTTTGCCGTCGCCAGACCAATACCCGAAGTTGCGCCAGTGACGACGCAAACGCGGCCTTCCACGGTGCCACGCAGAGTGCGGTCCTTGAACAGGTCGGGATCGAGGTTACGCTCCCAGAAGTCCCAGATCACGTCGGCGTATTCTTCAAGCTTGGGCACTTCAATGCCCGTACCCTTCAGAACACGCTCAGTCTCCCGCGCGTCAAACTTTGTCGGGTAGTTGATAAACGACAGAACCGACGGCGGAATGCCCATATCATCCAGAACGGCTGACGTCAGGCGCTTGATAGGCGGCAGGTTCTTCAGGCTCTGGCGGATAAACGGCGGGATGAAGCCGAACATACGCGAATCAATGCGCATCGCCATCCGCGGCGCATGGCCTGATTCGCAGAAAATATTGAGGATCTCGCCCACTTTCTTGGGGTCTGAATCCACCAGGTGGAAACAGTTGCCGTTTTCCCCCTCCAGATGCGCAATGTGATCAAGTGCGTTAACCACAAAATCCACTGGCACAATGTTCAGACGACCGCCCTCGACACCGATGGTGGGAACCCACTGTGGCAGCGCATAACGGATCTTCTGGATCATCTTGAAGAAGTAGTAAGGCCCGTCAACCTTGTCCATCTCACCAGTGCTGGAATGACCGATGACCAAGCCCGGACGGTAGACGCGGAAAGGTACCTTGCAGCTCTCGCGAACCACTTTTTCAGATTCGTGCTTGGTCTTGAGGTACGGATGGTCAAGCTTCTCCGCTTCTTCGAACATATCCTCGCGGAAAGTGCCTTTAAACAGGCCGGCCGCCGCAATGGAGGACACGTGATGGAAGCAACCGGCTTCCATGGCCTCGGCAGCATTCACCGCACTGCGGGTGCCGTCGATGTTTGTGGCCTGCTGGGCCTCCTCATCAGCGCCCATGTCGTAAACGGCCGCAAGGTGAAAGAAATGATCAATGTTGCCCTTGAGCGACTTCATCGTCTTGGCGTCAATGCCCAGGTTCGGGCTGGTCAGGTCGCCAACGACCGCTTTAACGCGTTTTTCGTCGGTTCCCCATCGCCCACGTAGCACATCCAGCTTGCCCTGCGACTGTTCACGAACCAGCACGTAGACGGTGCCGCCACGAGCGAGCAGCTTGTCAACGAGGAAACGGCCGATGAAGCCGGTGCCACCCGTCAGAAAATAGTTCATTGATTATCCACCCTGCTTATTAACTAATTGTTGTCTGTCCCTGTTCCCTGCAATGGCCAGGATCAAAGCCTTGCCCCATTGGGAAACGTCGGCATTGTACTCAAATGCATTCCTCATGTATTGGACTTTTTTAGAGCAACTACTCATTTAACCTATTGTTTTAAATTGAGCTTTTACTCTAATTATGAGCAATGAACCGCGAAATAAACCGTCCACACATAAGGCACACTGAAATTGAGCCTAGCACATGGTTTTCAGCCTGCCCGCAAATCATCGTTATTACACTGATGAAATGAAACGGACCGCCAGCAATGACATAATCGGAAACTGTTTTTACCGCCCACATACACTTTTTCGATCTGGTAAACGTACTATGCAGAACAATGATCCCAACGCCGACCGCTACATCTCCATCGCCCGCGCCTGCCTGAAAGCCATTAACGACACGGCGGCGGATGCAGGTACCCGTGAGGAGAAGATTCAGGCGGTGTACGAGGCCATTGATAAAGCATTCAAAGCCGAGTTGTCAGAGTTGTCGTCAGAGTTGTCAGAGCACCGGCAGGCCGTTGAGGTAATGGGTTCCGTGCTGGAGCGGATTGCCAGTGGCCAGCTTGATGCGCAGGCGGCGGCAAGCCTGGCCAGCAAAACCCTGGACCAGCAGCCGGAAGCGACCCGAAACAACCAGATTCACTAACAGGCAGGCGATATGAACCAGAAGAGATTTGATGTTTTATCGATGATGTTTGCGGTGAGAACGTCAGTGCTGGCTTTGATGCTTCTGCTCCTCACCACGGGCCAGACCCTGGCGGCGAACGAGCCGGTAAAAAGTCCCAATGATGATAACGCCTATCGCTCCCTGAGCCTCGACAATGAACTTCGGGTGCTTCTGGTCAGCGCGCCGGAATCCGACAAGGCTGCGGCCTCATTAAACGTAGCCGTTGGCAGTGGCGACGACCCGACAGACCGAGAGGGCATGGCCCACTTTCTGGAACACCTGTTGTTTCTGGGCACGGAAAAATACCCGGACCCGGGCGAGTATCAGCAATTCATCAAAAGCCATGGCGGCAGCCACAACGCCTTTACTTCGTTTCGGGACACCAACTATTTCTTCGATATACAGGCGGAACACCTGAACGCCGCGCTGGATCGCTTTGCCGAGCAGTTCGCCGCCCCCCTGTTTACGGCAGAACTGGTCGACCGCGAGCGTAATGCCGTGCATTCCGAGTTCAGCGCCAAACAGAAGGAAGACGGCCGCCGCTTCTACTCGGTAAAAAAAGCCATCAGTAACCCGGACCACCCCTTCCACCAATTCGCCGTTGGTAACCTGACCACGCTGGAGAACACCGAGGAAAGACCCTTACGGCCGGACCTTATCGAATTCTGGCAGTCCCACTATTCCTCGAACCTGATGACTCTGGCGGTCTATGGCCCGCAGTCACTGGATGAACTGGAAACCATGGTCAGAGACCGTTTCAGCCGCATCGAAAATCGTCAGCTGAAAGCCAGAGTCTACAATCAGCCATTGCTGAAACCCGGCACCCTGCCCGCCCGGGTTCGGACAGCTGCGCTGAAAGACATCCGGTCCCTGTCGCTTTCATTCCCCATCCCCTCGCAGCAGGCACATTACCGCGATAAACCGGTCAGCTACATTGCCAGCCTTCTGGGCCATGAAGGCCCGGGCAGCCTGTTTGATCAACTGAAACAGGCCGGACTGGTCGAAGGCCTCTCCGCCGGCAGTGGCATGGATACAGGCACGGAAGAAACGGTAGAGATCAGCATGTCCCTCACCCCTGAGGGACTGGAAAAACAGGACCGCATACTGGACCTGACCTTTGCCTACATCGACAAAATCCGCGCTAATGGTATTTCCGAACGCCGGTTCCAGGAAATGAAGCAGCTGGCAGAGATCGACTTCCGCTTCCGTGAAAAACAGGCACCGATCAGCGCCGTTACCCGGCTTTCAATGCAGATGCCCCACGTGGCACCGGAGGATGTACTGCGGGCACCCTGGATGATGGAAAGCTACGTGCCTGACCAGTACCGCGACATTCTTTCGCGCCTGACGCCAGAAAATGTTCTGGTGGCGATACAGGAACCCGAACCGGACTTTGAGTCGCCCCAAAAAACCCGCTGGTACGATGCCGAGTATTCTGTCGTACCACTGGACCCGGGAGCGATCACAAGCACTTCTGACAGCGGCCGAGCGGCGGGTCTTGCCTTGCCCATGGAAAATCCGTTTATCCCGGAAAACCTGGGCATGATCTCCGGGCCCACCATGGCAGAGCCTGTTTCCCTTGGGGAAATCGAAGGCCTGGATGTCTGGTACGCCAGAGACACCCGCTTTGAAACCCCCAAAGCCAACGTCTTCATTGGCCTCAGAACGCAGGCCACCCGGGCATCGGCCCGCAGCAACGTACTGTCCGCCTTACTGCTTGATGCCATTAAGACCAACATCAACGCCTGGGCTTATCCGGCCCAGCTTGCGGGGCTGGATTACAGCATTTACCCGCACCTGCGGGGCATCACCCTTCGCGTGGGCGGTTACAACGACAAGCTCCATACCCTGATGACGCGCATCCTGACCCAGATTGCCGCCCCCACGCTGACAGAACAGCGCTTTAAAATCGCACAGGAACGGATGATCGACGGCCTGCTCAACAAAGCAAAGAATCGCCCCGTCGAACAGACGTCTGAGTTTATCCAGACCGCGCTGATCGAAGGCACCTGGAGCACCGAGGAAAAACTGGCGGCAGCCCGCGCCGTTAGCTTTGATGAACTGAAATCCTTCTCTGAAGCGTTTCTATCCCAGGTCGACCCCGTTATGCTCGCCCACGGCAACATGACCCAGGCGTCCGCCCTGAACTTCGCTCAGCAAGTGAATGCCTCTGTACTACGGCAAAGCGAGCTGGCAGAGGTTCCCCGCAGCCAGGTGCGGGCGTTGCCGGAAACCGAGACAGTCGCAGGCATCGAAGTAGACCACCCGGACACCGGCTATACACTCTACGCCCAGGGCGACAACACCGGGTTTGCCGAGCGGGCGACCTACCGGCTGCTCGCGCAGATTGTTGCCAGCCCTTTTTATGAAGAAATTCGCACCAACCGACAGCTTGGCTACATCGTGTACGCTATGCCTTACGAGATGCTGGAAACGCCCGCACTCGGGTTCGTGGTTCAATCGCCCGGAGCCAGCGCCAGCGATATTAACTCGGCGGTTGAGGCGTTCTCAAAGACCTTCATGAACACCCTCTCAGACATGAAGCCCAAAGACCTCACCCGGGAAAAGCAGGCGGTAATCAGCAAACTGCTGGAGAAAGACCGGCAACTGGGCGAAATTTCCCAGCGCTACTGGCAGGAAATCGACCGGGGCGCGACCGGCTTCAATTCCCGTGAGCAGCTGGCCGAGGCCATCCGGCAGGTATCGCGGGCGGATCTGATGGAGGCCTTTCAAGCCAAAGTGGTGGAACGCTCCAAGGCATTCCGGGTGTTTACGCAGCAAGAGCCAGGTGACGAACTGCCTGCCGAACTGCCGGCCATGGAAGCTCTGCTTGAGCAGCCTTTTGTGTCGGCCCCCTGAACTCAGGGAAGCTGGCTATCGACGGGGAACTGGCGGACAAAGCGCTGCCAGTCCTCGGGCTCGTCCACATCCCAGCGCGGTGATAATTGCACGCAGGACAGGCCTACCGCATCCAGCCGGGTAAGCGTTTCCGCCAACGCGCGATCGGTGCCCCAACTTACGCCATCCAGCATACCGACAAGATGGGTTCGAGCGCCGATCAGCACATATCCCCCATCGTCCGAGGGGCCCAGCACCACATCCGCCTTATCCAGCGCCTGCAATGCCTGATGAATATAACCCGCGTCCACTGACGGGCAGTCGCTGCCGATAATTAATGCTTTTGGGCATTCCGCCAACCCGTCGGCAATAGCTGCTTCCATGCGCTCACCCAGCACATTACCCCGCTGAACACCCTGCTTCAGGCCCAACGCTTCAATGCGTTTTATAATGGGTGTTGCAGCTTCCGGCACGCTCGGCAGCTCACGGTCCCATAGAAAGCGCACCTCACAACCACTGGATGACAGCTGGTTCAGCACCGCCAGGCTCAGCGTAATATGCGCTTCCAGCGCGCCCAGCTCCCCCAGTGCCGGCATCAGCCGGGTTTTAACCCGCCCTGCTTCCGGCCACTTGGCAAACTGCATGACCAGTGCCGATTCCGCTGACTTATTCTGCATTGCGCACATCCGCCCGATAGAGTTTTGCCAGTTTCTCCGGCGACTCGCCGCGCCAGTACCGCCAGCGTATCCGCCACATCAGAAATACCGTACGCCAGGGGCCGTGTTTCTGCCAACGGCGGCTGTCTGTAACCACCGGGTCGGAAATGCAGAATGGCCGGGAAAGACGCTTCAGCCGGGAACACAAATCCACATCCTCCATCAACGGAATCGGTGAAAAACCACCAAGCTCATCGAATACCGCCCTGCGCACAAAAATCGACTGATCCCCGGTCGCAATCCCGGTCAGCCGGGAACGACGATTCATAAACCAGCCAATCACACGGAACAACCGCCGCTGCCCGCTCAATCGCACATCAAACCGTCCCCAGACAAAGGAGGACGCAGCAAAATCAGCAAGGTGATCGAGAGCAGAGGAAGGCAGTCGCGTATCGGCGTGGAGAAACAGCAGGATATTACCGGAAGCAGCAGCGGCGCCCGCGTTCATCTGAACAGCCCGGCCCGGGTCAGACACAATCACCTGATCGCACAGGGGCTGTGCCAGGCTGGCTGTACCGTCATCACTGCCGCCATCCACCACAATAATGTCATGGCCCTGCGAACGCAGCGATTGCAGCCCCGAAAGTGTGGACTCAATGGTTTCGGCTTCACGCCAGACAGGAATAATCACACTCAACAAAAAGCGCTGCGGCAAAACGCCTCCTACCGGAAATGCAGATCCAACAGCTATGACCAAAGCCACAAAAACGAACGCACCTTGAGCCACAGCCCTTCGGCGGCTATCATACCGCCCTTCTCGCGATATTGCCCCTGTAGCTCATCCGGATAGAGCGTCCCCCTCCTAAGGGGAAGGTAGCAGGTTCGAGTCCTGCCGGGGGCACCATTAAGCCTTTCACCAAGATCCGCACCAAGAAATACTGCATTCCACAGGCAGTTGATCACTTGTGATTCCGCCGATAGGGGAA
>Ga0307963_1000120_pt1:2500-41781 | contig 41781 bp, 48 predicted proteins | sample OrgLakmetagen594_FD_201829 | JGI IMG/M metagenome (GOLD analysis project Ga0307963, IMG submission 201829) | Saline water microbial communities from Organic Lake, Antarctica - #594 | ecosystem: Environmental > Aquatic > Non-marine Saline and Alkaline > Saline | place: Antarctica... | reverse complement strand
CAATGATTAGGAGGTTTGCGTCGGCAGTGTTTAGGATGACAGAGGTGTGTCTACCCTCCGGGTCCGAGTGTACGAGTGAGCAGTTCGTTGCCAGGGCAATGCATTTGCGTACACAGACAATTGTACCACCGTTTTTGTTTGTGGAAGTCCACCATTTGTAGTTTGTGAGTAATTGATGTAGCCAAGGCTGGGGTTTGTTTCCTTTTTGCAATTTAATTCCTGTAAGGACCATGCTATCAGGGGTGTTGGTGGCTATCATGTGCTTAAGGTCATGCTGGCTAGTAAAGATGCCTCTGACATTGAGGATTAAGATTTTCAATGAGAAGAGGTATTTGGTCTCAATTTGGCTGGAGGTCTGTGTAGTTGGCGAGGTGTAGTGATGGTGGTTAATGATGTTGTGGTACTGTTTGGGGCTGCTATTTTTGATAATGGAGGACAGGGGAAAAGAGCCTTCAGGTTGAGAGTGCACGCTTTCTGTTTGATGGGTGTGATCAGCAGAATGGGTTATGGGGAGGGTTTGAGGGATTGTGGATATGGTGGTGGTGTGTCATCAATGCTGATCACAGAGTTGTTGACATTCGTACTTGCAGATTTACAATCTGTAAATCTGTAAACCTGTATTTGGATTGAAAGGCATGTTGCAGTCTGCTAGGTGTAAGACTGAGGTTGGCCTTAGGTGGTTCCATATGCTGCCGCATTCAAGGGTGATAATACTGCCTTTAAGTTTAGCCCAATTACTTGGGCTTGTAAGAGAGATGGGGTTTTATTTTTCAGACTTAAGCAGGTTTCTGAGCAATTTCTATTTTCTTAAGGGTCCCATTTCTGGTAGCAAAATTGACGGCTTCTTTAAAAGCGGCTTCGTTTAGGTGCTGGTGTATGATATCTGCCGTGATCTCTCCTTCTTTAATTCTCGAGATGGGGAATATCTCAGTATATATTGTTTTCCGTTGTTCCAAGGAAGGTAGTGCAGGAAGTGAGACTTTTAAGGAGCAGGAACAAGTCCATAAGTACAGGATGGACACGATACACACAGACAATCACTGCTGGCACACCAAACGGTTTAGCCATACGACATGGCCTGCCACATGCCCTTTGTGCGGAGGAATAGACAGTGCTCCACACATACTTCTTAGATGCAACAACCGTATTATGAAAAGAATGCACATAAACCGACACCACCACGCAGCTAGCCTTTGTGGTGAAGAGATCAGCAAAGGCAAGCTGGGCTCAGCAATTGTTACAATGGATGCTTGTAACAATGAAGACTTATCTGACCTTTACATTGAACCCCCTGATGACATTGAAAGAAACATTCCTGACTGGATTTTCCCAACACAACAAAACCTTCCAACTGGACATCCAAGCCGTCCAGATGGCGTGTTAGTTATGCCCATTGAGGAAAGAGGCAGGCATTTGGATCCCAAACAGATTCCCACTAGGGACAGAGACATACACCTTGTAGAATTCAAATTCTGCTCAGACATAAACCCGCAACAGATATTAGAAAGAGCGCACAACCAACATCAACCTCTTGTCCAGCGTCTACGAACAAGGAGTCAAAACAACAAAGTCACACTTCATGTTATACTTATTGGAGTCGGGGGCACAATCTACAATCCGTACACCACAACTCCTCTACTAAACTTAGGCGTTCCCACGCACAAAGTGCACCAACTAGCTACAAAGAAACGACACTGCCATGCAATATAAAGCTTGAACAAGATCATAAAAAGAAGACACAAATACACTTTATCAACAACAAAAGTGATAACGGGGGATCTGGAGGGGGGGGCACTGGTAGAGCAACTAACTGCAGGAGTGCTAGGTGCAGGCCGGATCGCATGGCTGACAATCCGCCGGATCCTCATTAGTCTCTGTTGTTTCTCTTTTTTGTTTTTCAGTGGGGCTCTGGCTAGTGTGAGCACTAGTTGAGAGCCTCTTCTTAATGCACGCTGGTGACTTCCAGTATAGACTTTTACTTTTACTATCAGGTAGTGCAGGAAATGGTTGAGGATGTTATCATTAAAGATACCCATGTTATTGGTGTAAAGTGGTCTAGGGATTTACTGTCCAGTCTGCGCTGTTTGAGGGTGCCTTCCATTTCTTGAAAGGGTGCAAGAACTTGGTTGCCGGAGAAAATGTTTTCCCCGATGGCCATATTAAAAGTGTGAACTAGACAGAATGCCTTTTCTTGTTTTTCCATTGAGGGTCGGGGATCCAGCACTGTTTGATTTAGCACTGTTTATCACTCCTTCTTCGGTGGCACGCAGGTACGCTGATGTGGATGGTAAATCTCTGCGTTAGGCAGCTATTCTAATCTTGGTTGGCCTTTAGAGTCATGTCTAGAGGCTTACTTTGAAGAGAAATGTATAATACAACCAAACGGCATGCGGCATACAACCAAACAAATGCGGCATACATTTAATCAAAATTTAGTACGGTGTAAGAAAAAACACGCAGGCAGTGAAAACCACTCCCCACATTAATCAAGAAAAAGGAGCCACTTTGGTACCGAGTACCGTAAAGCTCCTCCACCGCAAAAAGGAAAAGAAAAATCAATGGGGATCAAGAGGGTTGCAGGCTTGGCCTGAAACCGGCTCCTGATGAGAGTTGACAGCAGTACTGGAAAGGGCACGTCTGGTATGGACCGAGTTTAGCAGCTAAGTTTACAGAGTGCACATGGAGCTTGGAGGCAAGCTTCTTAACTCTTTGAGAATCAAGACCCAGTTCCTTGAAAGGCTTCAGAGTGTAAGTGTTGTAGATGGTGCCACCCACACCCCAAAAAATGACGTGGAGAGTAACGGAGGCTCCTTGGAGAATGTTGCTGTGTTAGACACTACTTCCCCTATCACGAGAAAAACACAAGTTGCTAATGCCTCGTTTACTCGGCACAAAATCCTCCACACCATCTTGCTAGGAGCAACAGGCACCATCTGCAGCAGCCACACAAGGAACCCACATCGCTTTCATGTACGCCCTCACCGACTTGCCCTGCTTTAGCCCAATTCCCCTCTTCTTTGAAGGCGTGCCTTCTTTTCTGCTTTTTTCTCTTCATTGTGCCGCTGCATATGTAGAGTGTGTGTACGTGTGAGGGCGAGTGAATATGTGTGTGTGTATGTGTGTGTGTTTGACAATTGTGTGTTTGTATGCACAAATTTGCACGTCTATATTCCCTTTCCTGTTACCTGCTGTCTTCTGACATTCACGCAGATTAAAGCGGCCTATATTCCGCTTGCGACCGAAGTCACAAGGAAGACGGAACACGGCACTGCCACCGAAACGGCTAGATCACCCATGGCTGCAGGCAAGGAGGCAGGGCAATAAGGGATGATAACGATTATGCACTGAGCTAGGAGGTGAGGCAAGGCTTGCCGGACATAAAGTCAGTTCCATATGTTATAGTGTGATGGAGCCCGAGGAGAGGATAGTGAAGGACGATTACTAAAGATGCATTTGGAAGGTAAGGGTCTCTGCTTTTCAACCTAGGGTTTGCTGCTTTGTTTTTTAAGCGAAGGTTTTGAACATGACACACAGTTACGCATGCACGCCCGTGCTCACAGGTGCCTCGCATGAATACGTGAGCTTGAATAGAGGATGTGAAATGAGTCTCTGGAGAGCTTACACTCCCGTGCGTGCACTCAACAGCTCCATAACGGATAAGGCAGACCCAGTCCTACGGTGAGAGAGCAGAAACGAACGCAAAGACGGTGCATCAGGCATGGGATTCCAACTCAGCAATAAACCCTAACTCTAAGATATTTTTGGGTCTGTTACTAACTCCTTGGTCGCCCAATCCCTGCCCTGGGACTGGACAGTCTCTTTGCAGCCAGGCCTATTTCACTGACTGAGCGAAATGCATTGGCATGACTGCAGAGTTACACAGCTGATGGGGCTGGCAATTATGCCCCATTCTCGTCAAAGCGCAACAGCATACGTGCTCGCCCCGTCTTTTTGTGTAAGAAACTCACCAGCGTGGTTATATGTTTCAGAACCGTCGGGAAGCCTTTGGTTCGGGTCGCTCGTACGTACCGGTATGTGCTGCATGCTGTTGACAGGATACAAATTTATTATTAATAATAATATTTTATAATAGTAATATTTTTATTTGTTGTAGCGACGGTGCCTTAGGGGTTAGGTTAGAAGGGAAAGGGGAAGGAAGTCGTGAGTGTTCAGGTTTTGATGTATTTTCGTGCTTTAATCTGCTCTACTTCAGGGAAGACAGTAGCAAAGAGAAATATCTACTCTTTAATTACCCACAACAGGTCGGACAGGGAAAACCATATTTAATATCCTCGCAAGCTGTAATTGATCAATATTTACCCATCATGAAATAAGATGCTGTGCCATCAGCAGAATGTCACGAATTGATGCTGCAACAAGAAAAGCGTCAAGTAACAGCAATAAATACGAGCTACAAACATGTAGGCCCCCCCATTTAAAAATAGACGTCTTTGTCTGAGATACCGGTCTGGACATTTGGAGAGTATATGTATTGTTACACACTAAGACACGCATAATGTGTTGAAAAAAGTGGTTTACAGCAGTACATACCGGGGGAAATATCCAGAGAACAAGTGTTTGGCAAGCGTACGCGTATAGACACTAAGCGTATAGACACCAAGCTGACGTGCAAAATACATACTCTACATTTACTTTGTTGCTGGCTGAGTCCAGCAAAAAAAAAACATCAGTCCAGCCCTGATCAGCCTGACATTTATGACTGCCATTTACACCCTTTGTATTACCTTTGAAGTGCATCGTACGAGACTTCTTCTCCATCCTCCCTATTTCAAAAACTATCGTGTGTTGTTGACAGTAGTCATTAGACACTAAAGCCCTCCTTTTTCAGAGCATGGCTGCAGACGGGCGGAATCTGGTGCTGTCCTTGTTTGTGGGTATTTATCTGTGGCGATCAAGAGTGTCTGCGCCGCTTCTTGAAACTGCCTATTTGCGTACAGGCAATCCACGAGGCGGATTTAGCCCTGCAGATAAGATTGGTGCACATAAGGAGGGCATCTATTTACAAGTGTTTAACTGAAGCGTAAGGCACGCACTCAGTACCAAACTAAAAGGGCGTAGGCAATGGATGGTAGACAAAAGGAACACAAAGCCTACTGGTAGTGATAACACAGCCATGAACAACAAAAGTAAGCAAGGGGCTGCAATGTATTGTAGGTGCCCACACCAGGCACCCTCCCACCATGCTAAGGACTGTTACTGTTCGTGGTGTGTCCTTGGCAATGATCAAAGTAAGTAGATCCGGGGGGTTGTGTGCTTTAGCAAACAGATCTGTACTACGACTGTTGCTCGTGTTGATGTTTATGATGTAGTGTACAAGTTATGTGCAAATGTGGTTTTGCTATGTACCGTACGCTGCGTATGATTTACTTCTTACATTTTACATTTGCACATATGCTTTTTGCAAAGTTCGTAACTCATATGTTGTACTAGTATACAGGGTTGTATTGCAGTGCATATGCCATATCTTGTGGCAAAACAAACGCGATTTTAAGTGTCACCACGTTAAATATCCTAAACTGCGTCTACGTTCCTTTTCCAGCTTGCAGCCTGCTCACGTTTAAACGCAGGCCTTAACTTTGCCTGCTCCCCCTCAACTAATTTTGTGCAGCTTGAAGAGAGTATGTCATGTTTGGAACATCAGAGCAAGCCATGTACCTCTATAAAGAGGTACTGACTTCTTTACTCAGCAAAACGCCAGGGTAGTGCGTCCCCACTGTGGTGCAAAAATTAAAACTGTACCGTTCAGCGTTCTGCCATATCACCACCCCCACTTCTTCCTTGAGCATTCCAAACACATTTGATTCTTGTGGTGTAGAATTTGGTGGTCGGGTGGGGCAGTGTGGCTGTGCGCCTATTTTGCACCCATTTTGCCACCAATCAGCAGAAAAAAGGCCGAATAACAGACATGCTCCAATCTACCTGTCCTCCAGCACACCCACCCACACCCACACCTCTTTTGCACCATGCTTTGATGTTGCTGTGAACAATGGTGCTCAGGGTCTGGATGGTGTATGCTGGGGGGAGGGGTATGACAAGGTGCGTGAGTGCTGTTACATAATTAGGTGCGTATCTGCATGCATGCCTTGCACGCGCGCCCTGACCGCACCTTTGTGCATTAGCCATCTGTACGCTTTACGTTACAAAGCACATTTAGGATAATTTCTGTAACTAATAGTGTCGTTCTTTCCGCTGTTCATGGACTCTGTAATAATAAGCCTAGCTTTCCATGGCAGCTTTTGTCAAGAATGGTCTTTAGATGGGAAAGACATGATTGCGCAAAGTGTTTGGCATAAGACAGCCCATATTCTGGTGTGCCAGCTGTGAAGACGACCAGTGCCCATAGCGCGCAGTATTTAGCCCTCAGTATATGTTATTAATAGTTGTGGCGCAACGCATTGCTTTAAAAGTTTAAACGTTTGCTTTATAGGCTGAAAACTCACATTTGCAAAGGATGGCGGCGCAAAGCTGGACACTAAGTTTTGCATCATCAAGCGCATTTTGTACCAAGCCCTGCTGAAGGCGTAAGCTTGAGCGGTTGCACAGCAGCAAGTGCATCCCTGTGCACAGCAGAAAAGGAGATTTAAATACTAGGTCAAAAAAGAAAGAAGGAGTGGTTGCATAGCAGCAAGTGTTTTCCTGTGCACAGCAGAGATGAGGTGCAAAGCCCATGCTGTAATACAAAGGAAGGAGAGAGACGAATTCTTAATGTGCACAGCAGAGATGAGATGTAGCAGTTGCATAGCAGGACATACTTGAGGTGCAATGTAGATGCTGTTTTAAAGAATAAGGAAGTAGCAATTGCATAACAGGAAACAATTTATCAGTGTACAAATATTTGTCTAAGAGGTGAAGAGGCGGATTAAATGTTGCGCCTTGGTGTGAAGAGTCCAATCCCAGCGCAATCAGTACAGGTGTGTACGTGATGATCACTGAAGGCCGTGCAGTTCTTCATGCACGTTATCACAACACAATTGATCCAGTGTGTGTATGTGTGTGTGCATGTGTATTTGTGCATGCACACGCATGCGTGTGTGAGCAACAATTTATCCAGGTAGTACAATGGTCATCAGATTGTGTCCAGCACTCTTCCTACTCTCAAAGGTCTAAAGTCTACCTGTGGCAGGGTTCAGTGCGATTACAGCGCTGTATTTTTCTACCGCTTTTTCAAGCTTGCCTGCCATGGCTGCTGTGTGCCTGCAGGTATTGTACCGATAACAAAGGTACAGAATAGCTAAAAGGGTAATTTGGAAATGTCAGGTGTTGCCTGCAGGTATTGTACGGATAAAAGATGTTGCCTGTGGGTATTGTAAGGATAACAAAGGTTCATAGTAGCTGAAAAGGGTGTTTCAGAAATGTCATCTATGTTGTCCATGTATTGCATGTTTCGTCTGCCCTGCCCTCTGGTTGGTAGAGGCATTCCTTGGCGATTTTCTGCAGCTGTACACTTAATGTGTGTTCAAATGCATGTGTGGGCCATAGAGTTAAAACTAGGGACCTTGCGTACAATTCTTATTTTGCTCATGTCTTATGCATAGGGCTGGCCAGAACTGTTGTTTGACTCTGTGACTGTGAAGCACGCGCTGCCGGCTGCCCTACTTTGGGGGCACATCCCTGATCAAGGTGTATGTTGATGCTAACACTGCTGCGCACGCAAAAAAAAACCTGCGCACGCAAAACCCTGCGCAAACATACTTATTAAGACCAGCTGCGCACGCAAATAAAAAACTTCACACACATGAAAAGAACTGCGCATACAAACTTACTTGACTTGCTGAAACGTAGGAAACCTAAGCATACCACATTCTTTGTGCACGCAAAAGAAGTACTACGAACACCACGTACTTACTACTAAGACCTGCTGCGCTCGCAAATATAGAACTAAGCGTACACATACTTAATAAGACCAGCTGCACATGCACATACAAACGTGTGCACACTTACTTACTAAGACCAGCTGTGCACGCAAATAAAAACTAAGCTATGAAAAATAAAAATTTGGTAAGTCCAATCTTTGTGATGAATTCCTCTATGCAATGCAAATTTGAAGAAACACACAACCAATCGACACTTGCAGGCATTGGCGTCCAGCACAGTTAAGGACATAGAGCTCGCGTTTGAAGACTTGCTGCATGCGATTGAGGAGGCATTCCCTGGAGGAAAAGGCCCGGACTTTGTCGATCTTGGGCGCAAGGGAGGTAAGTAGGTACATTCCGGTTCGTTCAATACAAGAAGGCTGCTGGCCTCAACAAACTGAGATCTGAGTTAATGTTACCTGGCCGCAACAATTGAAGCATTTCTCCTTGTCAGTGAAAGCTGTCAAATTGGTCATCGGCTGTCATCCCTTGCAGGGGAGGAGGCACAAAGGCGTGCAGCAGGCCAGACCCACGCTGGCCACATATTCACACGCGATGAACGTGAGTGCTTTGCATCTCTGCACAGTCGTAGAATGCAATGCAGTTAGAAACACTCTGGTTGTGGGGGGGGGGGGGTCTCTGGGCGGTGTGTTGTCAATAACAACGTTTCCACTGTGGGTCTCTTAGCGCTGCAAATGAGCGTTGCGATGGAGGCCCACCTTCGCATGCATACTGCATGCCAGTTGTGCGTCACATCCACAACTCTCGTCCTTGGCAAGCACGCACAGGAGGAAAAGGCGCAGCCAAGCAGTAAGATGTTATGAAGAAGAGAAGGCATGGAGGGGATGTCGCAGCTGGTAAGTTAATTTTGCGATCTCATTTCTTGCTCTCTTTCTGCTTGACTGCAAGATTAACATACCCAGTGTAATGAAGGGAAGATGCCATGTATAAATACACAGCCCTGTCAGGCCGCACTCGTGCGCGCACACCCCACAACCCCTTTGCGCCTCCCCATTTTCCTTCTTCTCACGTTTTCACAGGCCTCTCTTTTCAAGACCAAGTGAGTAACTGCCTTCGGGCAGTCAACAGCACCTACATCGCAACAACTGTGAGGAACAACCTCACAAGCGGTGGGTATTCATCAAAATATAAAGACACTGCCTGCGTTCTCATTACACATTTTCTTCACCAACAATTAGCAGTATGGACTGTGTTGGCATGGACTTTTATGGGTTTGTGAGGGGGGAGGGGCATGGAGTACGTGTGAAAATACTTGGCCCACATACTGAGACTTTGGGCAAATTATAAAAATGTTGCAACTCTGGAAGTACTAAGGAACATACAACCATACATTAAGCTACATGCAATTCCACTCTCCCTATCTCATGGTTGTACAGGGAGTCTGACGCACAAAAGCAGCAAGAGCAAGCTCCGTGTCCTGCGTGATGGCTATAAGAGGCTCACGCCAAAAAAGGGCTTCTGAGAAATGGATTATGTGTGGCTGAGACAGAAGATCTGGCCACCTGGATTTAATTTTAGTCAGGGTTTGATGTTATTCAGTAAACCAGACATTTTGCCAGACTGTTTGATTGGTCGGCCAGGGACTGTGTGCGTGTGTGCACGCGCATGCGTGCGTGCGTGTGTGCGCGTGTGCGTGCGTGTGTGCGTGTGTGCGTGCGTGCGTGTGTCTGGGTCCAAGCACATTTGCTGCTGACCTCTTTGAGGGGATCTTGTTACACACGCGGCACACAAGATGATGATTTGCACGACCTAGGCTTCCCCAAGCGCAGCGCCACTATTTCTTTTTTCTTTTGGTGGAAGGCGGTACCCGAAGTTTAATTAATGTGGGGAGCGAATTTTCACTGCCTGCGTAGTTTTTTCCTAAGCAACACTCGTGGTGGTATGCAAGCTTCTGCGGGGACCAACCACCTGATCCCCACTGTAAAACTTCTCTTAATTGTACTCTCCAGGTGGGATGTTGTGTGTCTCTGCATCCATTGGGTGGTGCAGAACACAATAACAACATCTTTTCCTAATCCGTGCCGGTAGTGTTTACGCTATCTGCTTTCTTTCTTTCTTTTGTCCTGATGGTATGGAGCCTATGTAGCCCAAAGATTTACATATATGCAGGAATCTGCAAAGAGTCTGAGGCCGAAAGTCAGCAAAATTCAAAAAGCATTGAGAGACCGTGCTAACTCTTAGACTGGGGGACCTAGTCTTTATGTTGAGTGCCTCGTGTTAGTGTAGCTAGACGTGCCCTTGGTCCATTGCCTTTAAATTCTCTACTAGCCCTGTCTTTTTAAGCCTTGGTTTTACGTAGGCACCAAAGTAAGCAGGTTCTCCTTCCTTCTTTCTTTCCCATGCTTGACCTTCTCGAATACGTTTTGCCCTTCTTCTCATCAACCTGGTTGCCCCCCCTACTTCTTATATCTCTTCCAGCCTGCCTCCCTTGCTCCCCTTTTATTCATCAACTTTCAGTTTGTTTCAACCTCGTAGTAGCGAATTTGCTATCTCTCTTGACCTATATCATAAGCAAACAACAAGAGACATACAACCAAACAAAGGGTTTACAAAGGGTTTACAAAGGGGGCAACCGGCAGCCGCATATGTTGGGCTGATAGGCATTGCTGGATCTACCAGCGTAAAGTTAATATAAAGATGTTCTAAGCCAGTGCCATTTTGTTCTCTTAAGACAATGATAAGTACAATCAAAAACATCAATCCTGCTACAAACGCTTCCTAGACCTCATTACGCTTGCTGCTGATGCCACTGGTATGACAGCAAGATAAATGTCGCGCAGAATGCAGCTGGGCTTTCCCATGGCCCCTTGGTATGACGCAACGTGCCGTGATTACAAAAGACGTATCAGGTGGAACAAACAAAAAAAAAAAACCTTTTGCTGAGCTGCAACAACAATGGGGGAAAAAAAAAGGCAGATGAGACGGTTGGACTTATTGATGCTCGCAGCCCAGAGGTATACAAACTGATGACTGTGAACAAACGAACTGGAATTTCTCCTATTTCTGCTGAGTCATGGACTGAGCACATTCAATCACATTTTGTGCAACCACAAGAGAGGGTTCCTGACGCGCTACCTGGACGATCGAACTGACCTACACGGCATCAGTTACTCAGTGACCAGTTACAATCTGGACAAGTTTCTCCTTCTGACATTGCAGTTCCACCCGGCCCTGGTGGAAGGTACAGAAACATGAACACTACCTTTCAATGTAGCAATGAGCAAGCACCTGTGTACGAGCTACCCCCCATACATACTCTGGCTACCACTGTCCAGAAAAAACATTTCAAACATGAACTTGCAGCCCAGCCCAGGTTTTGATCCGTTCTCTACGTCTTTCATCAAGCACGCAGAGAAAACAATTCAGGATGATCGTGGTAAGAGTCACACTGAAAACGTGTTGCTTCCCCTTCTTACTGACTTGTTCCATCTGTTCCTGTCAGACACCCCACATCTTTGGAACAAAGTTAAAACTACGCCTCTACACAAAAAAGGTCCAACTACGTCCCCCAAAAATCACCGTTTGCTAGCAATCAATGGCTGTATCTATAGATGTTTTGCAAACATGGTCAGGGACTTGCTGACGGATTGGGCTCTTGCTTAACATCAAATACCACACTTTCAATTTGGTTTCTGCCCCACAAGGAACACCAACCAACCCCTCTTTATTCTTCGCCACACTTGCGACTGCTAAAAAGGAAAAAAAGAGGGTATATACTGCTTTCCTGGACCTCCTTGCTGTCTATGACAGTGTTCCAAGCAAGAGAGAAACTTTGGAGGCACTTGCAAAAAATAAAGAGTTCGCAATATTCAAGAGATATCATTAAACCATGTACACAGGATGCCTACACCTTCTCATTGATGCCGACAATATATCCGAGGAGGTTGCACCCAACAGGGGCTTAAAACTGGGCTGCCCTCTGAGTCCCCTTCTGTACTCCCTTTATAGCAATGACTTAAACAGATTCTTGACTGTACAGAGAGGTGCTGCCACTGCCCTGGGTTAGCTAAGTTAAAATCCTTCACTGTGATTATGCTGATGACATCGCTCTCACTTCAAACACGGCTGAAAATTTGCAACTCCAACTGAACAAATTCTATGACTATACACGTTTCAAAGGGCTCAAGATCAACACTGACAAAACAAAAGTCATGGTCTTCTTCAGCAGGGGCAACTCTGCGATTCCCACCTTCACATACAACGGCACACCTCTGGAACTTGTCACTGAATTCAAATACCTTGGAATCACTCTTACTCGTGATGGAGGCATGCTCACAGCCTAAGAAGATGGCGTGCAACTTCAGGTCTGCCATTGCCAGAGTTTACAGAATTGGTGACAGCAAGGGTATCAAGCACAGAAAACATGCCATGCTATGGCTTTTCCAGGTCTTTGCTTTGACAGCTGGTCTTTACGGTTGTCAGGTATGGGCCACTTCTTCTCTGACATATGATTCCTCAAAAATCACCCCCACACATATCCTTCATCTTGGCTTCCTGAAAAGACTCCTGGGTGTCAAGGAAAGCATTGATACTCACTGCGTGCTCCGAGAAACAGGCCAGATGCCCACCTTTTTCTACTGGTTCAGATGCATCATACGATTTTGGAACAGTTTACTCTCTTCAAACAATCCTCTTCTTGAGAAAGTTGTGCAGACTGACCTTCTGATTGCAAATAGAAGCGATACATGGACTTATCAGGTTCTGCACGCACTCCAAGATTTCCCTACGTCTCAGCAATTTTTGAATGCCATACGATCTAGAGAAGCTATCGCTCAATATAAAACAGTCCGGGCTCACTTTGCGCGAACGTATTACTGGAAGCTGGAGAGAGCTTGGCAATTTGACACCACATGCATGATAATCACCATTCCAGCAGAATATGAGGACTTATCACACACAATCATAATAATATCTTGGTGTACCTTTGGGGATTGCTCCTGGCTGGTGGGATGACAGGAAAAGAAATCACAAGCATGTGTTACCTATCTACCTTTGCTTGGATATTTCCAACGTTCTCAGCCGTGCACTTTCTTGCCTTCGCCTTTCTGGCCATAGCTTTCTGGTCCAAAGAATGCGTCATAACAGGAATAGAAGGCCTTATAAGCTCAGGATCTGTGACAAATGTGACTGGCTCTCTGTTCAGGATGAGGAACACATTTTGTTGGACTCTGTCCGCATGAATATCTTGTTAGCATTCGCACACAGCACCGCCAGCTGGTCTTCCCACCTCAGTATGAGGATAGCCTAACTCGTTTGAGGACTTTTTTGAATTAACCAGATATTTGTGGTGTAGCCTCTTTTGTGGCTGAATGCCTAGCCTTTTCCCCTTGAACTTACCTTTTTGGTTTGGTTTCAGGCTTTTTCCAAGCTTCTGCTCAGATGCCCCCCAGAGGCATGATATATAGCGATGTAACTTTACCTTACCTAACTTCAATAAACTGGCCTCCCCAGCTTATTGAACGAGACCAGGCAAAATACCCTCAACTGAGATTCCAACTAACCAAATCATACGAATCGTCACTGCCAACAATTGGGCGTGATATGGCCATATTAATGTGCAACCACGATGAGGCCGAGATGTCTGTCTGAGTCATTGGTCCCAGCTCCGGGAAGGAGTAGCATTGTGGGAACCAATCAAAGGTAAATGGCACTAGTTGACACACGTACGTGTGTGCAGAGAGCGCTAGGGCATGAGCCAGGGACCGGGTAGCAGCATTCGGGACCACAGCGATGCAGGGTCCCACTCCTCTGCTGGATGGTTTTCCCACCTTGGAGGCCTTTCTTGGTCGGAATGCTAATCAATTATTAGTAGATGTGCTGAGTCTTATACCTTGCAGTGACGGTGATTTGATCTGACAGTCCAGGATAAATGTTGTCTGGCTCTGCATCCATTTGGTGGTGCAGGACAAACGACGTCCTTTCCTAATTTAAGCTGGTGATTACACTAGTATCTGCAGTCAAGACTATTGCAGTCGCCATGATGAATGGGACAGTATTGAAACATCCCTGAAAGGTAAGAGTTCGAGAAACCTTAAAGGTCTCCCCATGGAGCGTGAAACACTTGCAGGAACAAGTAGACAGTACTATCATGATATTATATACTAGGTATATGAATAAGTCTACGCAAAGCGAAACTCTCTCTATGCTAAAATGCCCCAGCATGCACAAAGAGAAAGTCTTGCGCTTGCTTATAAAGCCACAGCTCTGGTGAATTATCATTGCTTACCACTCATCCTGCACCACAATCATTAAAGGAAAGAAACACACACGCCGCAGTGCAAAACCGACAAGTGTGCAATTGAGGAAAGCTCCTGTGCAGTGCCCACTCCTCCCACAAGATCCACCGTGCACCCTCGATAATAAGGAATGAAGCAATGCTGGCATTTCAATCGCCAACATGGAATCAAGCCTTAAAAAGGCAGTGGCATAAGGCAAGGAGAAGCTCTCTGCAGCTGCACGAGCGACACAGGGGCGTGAAAAGAAACACAAAAGTCTCTTGCTTAATTTGCATTCAAGCTCTAAAGGGGCGGCGACAAAACTCCCCACAACAACGACGGCCAACGATCCCCTGCATGCTCCTGCAAGTCCATTGCTAGCATATACACTACCTGCGTTCTTTCACTTGCTGCACTTTCATCCTGCCTGTCGCCCTAGGTTATTAAACTGCCTAGAAAGAGGGCGACGACTAATCCAAAACATAAACACACGCAACAGCATGCCCGCACACATACAGGTCCGTGCATACAGGAACACTAGCTGGACAAATACTAGGGTTTTGGGCACGCATTAGCAGCACCACTTCTCTCTGCCTTTTCGGTAAATATACCGCCGCCTCAGACCAGATGAATGCTCGGCTGCCTTGAACAGTGTCCTTGGGCACGCATTAGCAGCACAAACATTCGCCCTCTTGGTAGATACAACGCCACCTCAGATCAGATCAATGCTCGGCTGCCTTGAACAGGGTTATTGGGCACGCATTAACAGCACAAACATTTGCCCTCTTGGTAGATACACCACCACCTCAGATCAGATCAATGCTTGGCTGCCTTGGAAGGGCGACGAGCGAAGGGGTTGTTGGGTAAACCAGCAGCATTACCGTTAGCCCCAGCCCCCCCTCCCCCAACTTGCTTGCGCTTGTTCTCCCCTTGTCCTCCTGTATGTGTGTATGTGCGTCTATGTTTGTGTGTGTTTAGGGATCGGCGTATGTGTGTGTATGTGTGTATGTGTGTGTATGTGTATGTGTGTGTGTGTGCGTGTGTGTGTGTGTGTGTGTAGGGATTGGCGTATGTGTGTATGTGTATATGTGTGTGTGTGAGTATGTGTGTAGGGATCGGCGTGTGTGTGTATGTGTGTGTATGTGTGTATTCGCGTCTATATTTGTTTGTGTGTGTGTGCGTGTGAGAGAGTGTGAGAGTGTGTTTGTGTGTGAGAGTGTTTGCGTGTGTGTGTGTGCATGTGTGGGTGTTTGATTCTGCAGGCACGGCAGTGGGCACGTGTAATTTAGAGGAGAGTTCAAACCACACAATTTCTGACCCTCGTATGCTACGGAGCACATCCACTGAATTCCCCTTGCATGTTAGTTGTGCACGTGTATGTGTGTATGTGTGTGTGAGTGTGTGTATATGTGTGTATATATATGTGTGTGCGCTTGTTCAATCAATGTGGATGATACTATGCACGAAGCACACTTCTGATTTATGCATTCAAATGCTTGATGCAGATCGGCACTATGGACACTGTAGAATTTTTGTTCAGAAGGTTGGCACACAAAAGCGGCTAATTGCGGAGGGAGCAAAAAAAAGCAGAGGCAATTTGTAGGCACAATATTATGTACCAGCACACCAGGCGCAGGTGGATAGCAACACACACCATTTCCGATGCTGATACAACCCGTGTTTCACAGCCACAAGTCACACACACACGCTCACGCACATATAATGCACACACAATGCACCAACACGCACACACACGCACACAAACACACACCAAGTGGCACTGGCGTAGCAGTGGAAGCGACTTGCTTTAGGGCCGTTAGCTGACCCCCACCGGTGCTTGGGGGATTGGAACCAGGGGCATCACCTGCGCAAATACGTGCGTGTGTGTGCATGTTGTGTTTGTGTGTGTGTGTGTGTGCGTGTGTGTGTGTGCGCGTAGTGTAGTTGAGTGTGAATGTGTTGTGTTTGTGTGTGTGGTGTGTTCGTGTGTGAATGTGTGTGTGCGTTTGTGTGTGAGTGTGTGTGTGTATTTGTGTGGTGTGTGCTTTGTGTGGGAATGTGTTTTGTGTGTGTTTGTGAATGTGTGTGTTTGTGTGGTGTGTGCTTTGTGTGGGAATGTGATTTGTGAGTGGTGTGTGAGTGGATGTGTGTGTTTGTGTGGTGTGTGCTTTGTGTGGAAATGTGATTTGTGAGTGGTGTGTTAGTGTGTACTTATGTGTGTGTTATGTGTGTTATGCGTGTGCATGTGCAACTTCACTAAAACAGGGTCGTGAGTTGTGTAGCCAAAGAACCTACTAACCCTTTTAGTTTGTGCACCTGGTGCTGCATTGGGGCGCCACACAAAGGTCGATCAAAACAACACCTCTTGAGCACTCAAGGCCTGCAATACTCTCTGAACGCACCTGTGCTGTACGCACCTGAGCTGTACCTTACTTTTTCTGAACGCACCTGTGCTGTACGCGCCTGTGCTGCATCTTAGTGCCGCACCTTACTTTATGTACGCACCTGTGCTGCACCTTACTTTCTGTACGCACCTGTGCTGCACCTTACTTTCTGTACGCACCTGTGCTGCAACTTACTTTCTGTACGCACCTGTGCTGCAACTTAGTGCTGCACCTTAGTTTCTGAACGCACCTGTGCTGTACGCATCTGAGCTGTACCTTACTTTCTGTACACACCTGTGCTGCAACTTGGTGCTGCACCTTACTTTCTGTACGCACCTGTGCAGCACCTTCCTTTCTGTACGCACCTGTGCTGCACCTTACTTTCTGAACGCACCTGTGCTGCACCAACACCAAACAAAGCTCACACTGAAAATTGATCACGGCCTGTGCTACTTTGTTCTTGGCCGCACCTGGTGCTGCATTGTTGTCGTGCTCCAACAGGGGTCCAGAGGCCTTGGCGGTTTTTTGGGGAAGGGGGGTGATCGTAATGTCCATGTCTTGGGCTGTGGTGTGTGTGTGTGTTTGTGTGTGTGCATGTGCGTGTGTACGTGTGTGTGTGCGCATGTGCGTGTGCGTGTATGTTCGTGTGTGTGTGTGCGTTTGCATACGTGTGTGTGCGTGTGTGTGTGTGTGCGTGTGCGTGTGTGTGTGTGCATGTGCGTGTACGTGTGTGTGCGTGTGTGTTTGTGTGTGTGCGCATGTGCGTGTGCGTGTGCGTGTGCGTGTGCGTGTGTGTGTGTGCGTTTGCAAACACGTGTGTGTGTGTGTGTGTTTGTGTGTGCGTGTGCGTGTGCGTGCGTGTGTGGGTGTGTTTGTGTGTGTGTGTGCATGTGCTTGTGCGTGTGTGTATGTGTGTGTGCGTGTGTGTGCATGTGTACAGGTACTGGTTCAGTGCGCTGTGATGAAGGCACACAGGGTGCAAATAACGTTCTGCAGGTAATGCAGAGCGGCTGTTGCAGAGGCCAGAGGTCATACAAACGCAACTGCCCCAGAACACACATGCACACATTTTGTCACTGCATGCTATCTGCAGCACCAACCAGTTGTTCAGAGGTGGAGGTCATACAAACGCAACTGCCCCAGAACACACATGCACACATTTTTTCACTGTATGCTATCTGCAGCACCAACGCTATGTGCTGAGTGAGCCACACATGCATCAGCCCTGTCGTACTCGGCCAGCCATTTCATGAATTTAATATACAATATATGACACGTATATGATGAATGCTGCACATATGATGTAAGGTAATAACTATCAGTAGTTCTGTAGTTATAAGTAGTTATGTAGCAGTAAAATCTACACCAGATTACGCGCACACAAATACATATATACACACACGCATTGCTCACCATCTGTTTGTTGCAGCACCAACGCCACCCGCTCAGCCACGGCAGAGGCCCTGTGGTGGTTGGCCAGCTTCAGAGCACCTTCCAGCGATCGGTGCAGCGACAGCTGGTGCACCACGTCCATGGCGCGTGCTTGGCGGTCGCTTTTGAGGGCGGCCTGTGTGAGTCACATACACACATGCAAACACACACATTTGATGGCACTGAATAGGGTGTTGGTGCAGTCATGGAGATTACATGCAGCAACAGCTGGTGCACCACGTCCATGGCGCGTGCTTGGCGGTCACTTTTGAGGGCAGCCTGTGTGAGTCACATACACACATGCAAATACAAAAATCGCCCGGAAGATCTTGAGCAGACTACGGTCCGCTTCTGACTGTCTGGTCAGCAGCTCGTCAGCTGAAAATAACATACGTAAACACAAACGGTCATAGTTATACACAAGGACATCCATTCATAACACTCATAACAATTACCTGGAAGATCTTGAGCAGACTACGGTCCGATTCTGTCTGTCTAGTCAGCAGCTCGTCTGCTGCATGCACCGCGTCCATGCCGGTACTGGACTCACACCTAGGAGAGCGTGTTTGTGTGCATGCGTGCGTTGTGTGTGCATGTGTGTGCGGGTGCGTGTGTGCGTGTGTGAGTGTGTGCGCATATGCGTATGTGTGTATGAGCGTGTGTGCGTATATGCGTGCACGCATGTGTACTCGTGTTTTCTTAGTTTTGTATGCTTAGAATATTCTAAAGGAATAGCTTCTGGAAGCGAAGCTCATATTCACTGGGATTGAGTAATGCACTTACGCACTTACGCACATACCTATATGCAAACAACACAACACATATACATACGCACGCACACACACAAGCATACACGCACAAGCATACACACACGCACATACACAATCATACACACACACGCACACACAAGCATACACACACGCACGCACACGCGCGCACACACACACCTCAGCCGTGCATTGTCTAAGCCTAGCCCGGTGAGCATGAGCTCCGCTTCCAGAGCAGGAGCCCCCCCCTCCACTGCTAGCACTGGCACTTGCAGCGGCAAGCGCGTAAAGAAGGGGCGGGGGTTGACCTGAACAGAGACAAGGGTTGGTGTGTACGTGTTTGATTGTGTGTGTGTGTGTGTTTGTGTGTGTATGTGTGGACCAGAACAGATGCAATGGTTGTGTGTATGTGAATATCTATGCACAGAGGCACAAGAACAGCGGCAATGTTCCATGCAAAACAGCAGCAGCTGCAGCGGCAAGCGTGTGAGAAAGGCAGGGCAGGGCAGGGTCAACCTCTCGCAAAAAGGTAGGGACCTGTAGGCACACACACACACACAGGTAAGGGCCTGTAGGCAGATCTTGAGCGAGAACTTAGAGCGGTGATGGTATGATGCCGGCAACTCGTCCTATGATGGTTTAGGTTGAATGAGATCCAATGACATTCAATGGAATTCAATGATGGTATCAGGAAGAAGCTATGTGACTTGCAACAGCAAGAACGTAAAAACAAGCAGGGGTCAGCCCATAATCAACAGTGAGAAAAAAATGGGACCCACAAGGAGCTATAATCAAGGATTTGAAGTTAGGGTAAAGATCTGAGGGCAGAGATCTTGAGTTAGAGTGAGGATCTGGATTTAAGAATCCGGAGGCAAGGATCTGGAGTCTAGGTGAGAAGCTGGACTTCAGGGTCTTAGAGTGTAGGACAGCTAGGTGCCTCCTACTGTTGCAGGTACAAACACACACCCCACACACAATCTAAACACATAATACATACATACACACACGCACGCACGCACACACACCGAGGGGTAGGGCTGCTGCTTAGGGCACATGATGGAGCACAGCTCGTGGCCTCGGATGGCTACCGGCCAGTACACCTCCCCAGACTTTGAGGCAGCAGTGGTGTTGCCCACAGGGAGCCACGATCCACCCATGGAGTGAGACCTGTGCGAGTGTGTGCACGTGTATGTGTGTTATGTGTGTGTATGTGTGTGTGATATGTGTATGTGTGTGTGTTTGTGCAGTGAGTGTTGGACTTTGAGGCAGCAGTGGTGTTGCCCACGGGGAGCCATGGCCTACCCATGGAGTGAGAACTGTCTTGTTTTGTGTGTGTGTGTGTGTGTGTGTGTGTGCGTGTGTGTGTGTGCGTGTGCGCGTGTGTGTCATGCGTGTGTTATGTGTGCGTGTGTGTGTTATGTGTATGTATGTTTGTGTGTATGTACGCATGCGTGAGTATATGTCACAATATGACAGCATTGACAAGAGCCATCGTTCATTCTTGTCAATGCTGTTCATGATGAATCATTAAGTAGATCTGTGTGTGTTTGTGCGCGTGTGTTTGCGTGTGTGTGTGTGTGTGCCTGTATGCGCACATGCGCACTGCTGTTCATACCGTGCATGCATTGCAACTCTCAAAAAACCTTGACAGGTTCTAGAATCTGCCCTCACTCCGAGCAACTTCAAGCTTGTTCAAGCACCTCCCCTCTTCAATGATAGTAAGTTATAATAACGGAGGCCCATTGACCCCTGTGCACGTACCTACAACATAAAAATGGAGTTGCCAAATTAAAATTGCTTGCCTCCTCCAACTTCCCAACAAACAAAGGCACCCAACCCCCCTCCGGCCACCCAGTTAGCAGAGGTTAGCAGCTTGGCAGCAAACTCAAAAACACACACAGGCAGACCCACCTGATTCAAACCACACCCACCGAGTCGGCAGTGGCGAGCAGCTCGACAGAAACAAACACACGCATGCACAAACGCACACGCACACACACATATGCACACACGCACACACACACACACACGTACACACAGGCAGACCCACCTGATTCGAACCACGCCCACTGAGTCGGCCGTGGCGAGCAACCCATCGTGTGTGAAGCCCAACCAAGTGAGCGTGGCCCTGGGGCTTAAAGGACATGGACCTGACAGCAAGCATACGCTGCCGGGCACGTCGTACACCTGTGCATGAAATGTTATTACTCTTTGGAAACCTGTTAGAAATGCGGGGCCAGGCAGCAAGCACGCGCTGCCGAAAATGTCGTATGCCGGTGAAGTCAAGTTGATAATTGGATGAGAGATGAAAAAGGGGGGCAAAAGGCCATGACAGGGGCTTCCAGAATGCAAGAAAATGCTGCCAAACATATCGTTGGCCTGTTTGATTTTGAATAGGCGACGCTTGTAAACAACAGGGCATTGAAGAGAAGAGAAGGGCCATGGAAGGGATTTAACCAGCAAGCTGGTGCTGCCAGGCACGTTCACGGTGTGGTGGTGTGGTGGTGGTGGTGGTGGTGGTGGTGGTGGTGTGTGTGTATGTATGTGTGTGTGTGTGTGTGTGTGTGTGTGTGTGTGTGTGTGTGTGTGTGTGTGAGAGAGAGAGAGAGAGAGAGAGAGAGAGAGAGAGAGAGCCTCACGTCACACACCAACGACAAAACGGACACTAAAGCGGTAAAGCACCAAGCATAAGAATATAAAAAAAAGGAAAGAACTTTGTCAAGACAAGAGTTTTTAGAAGTGCAGGCACATGCTGCCGCTAACGAATGTGCTACGCAAAGGTGGAAGAGGCTTGCACGGTGGTGCATCTATCAAGCTCACTCAACGTGCACATTAAGCTGTAAGGGCTATAACATGGCCAGAGGAATATGCAGAATAGAAGGAGGTTTGTATCTGCACACAATCAACAAAGTGCCATTACTCACACAAGCACACATGTGCATACACACACATACACGCACGTACGGACACAAAACCACACACGTAAACATGTCACATGCATTCAGACAAAACTCATACACACATACACAAGCACACACACACACGCACACACACGGGCGCAAACACACATGGCACCTACCGCAATCTCTAATTGTTGGGAGGTGGTAGATGGAGGACCGCCATGCATGACCACTGCCAACAGGTGCTCCTGTAAGTGAGAATACACACATACGCACTTAACCGTGAATGATGTGAGTAATCTGCATCACCACCCCCAACAGGTGCTCCTGCGTGTGAGAACACACACATACACACACAAATGCACTGACACGTGAACGCTGTGATTGATATGCATGACCACTGCCAACAGATGCTCCTGTAAGTGATAACACACACACAAATACACACACATAGGAGGACTGCCATGCACCACCACCCCCAACAGGTGCTCCTGTAAGTAAAAGCACAAACACATACATACACGCACATGAGGACCGTTTTACGGCCTTTAAAAAAAACTTAGACTCGACCAGACTCTTAGCAAAGCCTGTGCAAGCGCAAGATATAGGGTTAGATACTGGGCAGGATAAGAGAGAAAGAAAGGCCGCCCCCCTTTCTCCCTTGCGATTTAGGACCACAGACAGTAAGACGCCGCACAGACCAACTCCACGGGATGTGCGCAGCTAAGCAAGGGGGGGGTGCAGCGAAACATGTGCTCTCAAATGTCTGGTATCTCAGACAAAGACATCTATTTCTACATGCACACACAAGCATGCACGCACACATACAAGCACATGTGCACTCTTGAACTCGCACGCGCGCACGCACACACACACGCACCTGCGCAGTCATAGCTACCACAGAGCCTGGCAAACTCAGGATTGTGGTTTGGAGTCCAGACACGCTGAACAAACGCAAAAGGTGACCACTGGTAGCGGCAGCTGCAAACGTGGCACCTGCGTGTGCGTTTGCATACGTGTGTGCGTGTATGTGTGTGTGTGTGTGTGTGAGCACACATGCACAGATAACATACTAGTTGCTTACACATACACACGAAAGCACACACACACACTGCACGCTTTTCCACAAGCAGCCCCACACTTGCATAAGTAAAATACAATGCGCACCCCCCCACACACCCACACTTCTCCCCCCCCCCAACACAAACATATACACCCATACATACACACCCAAACCCACACCCACACCCACCCCACCCAAACACACCCACACACCCCACACACCCACCTCACACAAGCACACACACATACCTGCTGCCACACACTGCACGCTTTCTCCTGCAGGCAGCCCCACTGACCAGGAGCCGTTTGGGGCCCACTCTTCAAATGGCCTGCAATGATGCACGGCACCACAAATGTTGTTAAAAGCACTGCATGCACACATGCACATACGCACGCACAAATTATAAACACAAGCGTAACTATGAGCCCAGTTCTTAAACCCTTTATTTACACACATTGTTTACATGAACGCTGGATGTTGTTTGCACTCACACCCACACCCACACCCACAAAAGTAGTATACTTTTACACACAGCCACACCTGTACTTTTACACACAGACACAGCAACACCTGCACTTTTACACAGACACTTTTACACACAGACACAGACACACCTGTACAACAGCATCACACAGACACAGACACAGACGCACAAACATATACACACACAGACACAGACACAGACGCTCACACACAAACACAAACACAGACACAGACACTCACACACAGACACAGACACAGACACAGACACAGACACAGACACAGACACAGACACAGACACAGACACAGACACAGACACAGACACAGACACAGACACAGACACAGACACAGACACAGACACACCTGTACACCAGCATCAAGAGAGGGCCTGCCATGCGCAACAGGACTGGTGTACAGGGCTCCCTTCTCTCCCACAACAGAGTGAGGACTTGATCATCTCGTACACTTCACGCGCAGCATAACCCCCCAACCAAACCACCCTCACACACACACACACCTGTACACCAGCATGGAGGGACTGTCTCGCGAAACAGGGCTGGCGTACAGTGCACCCTTCTCCCCCAGCGCACCCACACTGAAACCGTAGAAGTCAGTGAGCAGCGGGACCCTGCCCAAGCCCATGGCATTCGCACGGCCGGCATCGTGAAATTGCAACTGCACAGGCACAGCACGGCACGGCACAGCGCAGCACAGGAAGGAGTGAGGGTGATGTTTTTTGATTTGGAGCAGGGGAGAGAATAACTTGCAAACTGTGCTTTGTACAAGACCCTGCCCAAGCCCATGGCATTGGCACGGCCGGGATCATGGAATTGCAGCTGTGCAGGCGCAGCACGGCACGGCACAGCACAGCGTACGTAGCACATGCTTAAGGGACGTCACCACCAAGATGTGTGTGTGTGTGTGTTTGTGTGTGTGTTTGTGTGTGTGTGTGTGTTCTTGAGCGTGTTTGAGCAAGAGAGTGCCTTTGACGGATCAGAGCAGCAGAGCGGTCTCTTGCGACAGAAGCACGTCACATTTGTTTAATGGTTCCCCATTAACAAAAGTGCAGTAGCAACAAACGTTGCATGTGATATCCAGACACTAGGAGCTGCAAGTCATAATGATGCGGATTGATTTTTAATCCTTCCAAAGAACACGGTCGTATAAGAAGGCCACTCACCTCAATCACGTGGTGGTCCTTCCAATCCTTCCAATCCTTCCAAAGTACACAGTCATGTTTAAGAAGGCCACTTACCTCAATCACGTGGTGGTCCTCTACAGGCCTGGTCACGATGCAGCCCTGCAAACACACACACAAAACGCAGCAACTCGTTTGGCCCCATGTGGAGGTTTGCGTGTGCTCTACAGTTTGAAATGAGGAACACAGTTTGGGCATAATACGTTGCGAAATTATGATCATTATGCAGGCAAGCCGAAAGTCCAAGCGCACACGCACTCGCACACACACATACACACACACATGCACAGGCATATACACATGCAAACACACACAGCATCATTACGTCCATGGTGTAAGCGAGGGAGCGTGCACACACATACACACACATACACAGACACACACATACACGCTTACGCAGGCATATACACACGCAAACACACACTGTACACACTGCATCATTACGTCCATGGTGTAAGCGAGGAAGCGCACACAAACACACACACACACATACACAGGCATATACACATGCAAACACACACACTGCATCATTACCTCCATGGTGTAAGCAAGGAAGCGCATACACACACACACACAAGCAAACACACACAGCATCATTACGTCCATGGTGTAAGCAAGGAGGCGTGCACACACACTCACGCATACACAGACACACACACGCTTACGCAGGCATATACACATGCAGACACACACACACCGCATCATTACCTCCATGGTGTAAGCAAGGAAGCGCGCCCCAGAGGCAGAGGTGGTTTCTACGGGCGTGCTGCCTGGTTGAATAGGGGCTTGAGGACTAGGGGGTATTGACGCTGCCTGGTTCCTGCACACACACAACACACACACATGTGTAGGTATGTGCAACACACGCACACGTGCACACACAAACGCGTTTGAAGATGTAGGTTCTGATACACACGCAAGTACGCTCTTGAGCCTGACGGCTAGGGGGTATAAAGGCTGCCTGATTTGTAGATGTGTGCACTGGCACATGCACAGGCACGTGCACCGGCACAGGCACACACACATCACACATGCATTTCCAGACGTGTGTACCTGCACACACGTACTGATGAATGCAGGTCCAAAGCTGATGCTGGCTTTGCAGCATCGCTCATTCCTAATTCATTTTGTTTTGCTTGTGCATCACCCCTTCTGGCTCCTTCCATTTAAAGGTATACCGTCTCACCACTCTCCTAACACATCTCTTTTCACACCTCTTTTTGCACACACCATCGTTCAAATACCCCACCATATACGCATCTGTAACATTGGCAACAGGTTTATCAATTGGATGTCAATTCTTAGTATCACTGCTCTTCGTATTATTAGTATCACTGCTCTTCGTATTGCTGGGTACATACAGCGCACATAACCAGCAATGACAGCATCTAGCTCACACATGTACCCTTAAAAATTAAATATGAACTACCACAACTCCCGTCACTCTTTTCCCTTCCCCTCTCTTCTTCTCCTATCGCAGAACCTGATCATGACTTACGCCACATATCACAACTCCCGTCACTTTTTTCCCTTCCCCTCTCTTCTTCTTCTACCGCAGAGCCTGTCTTGACTTACGCCACATATCACAACTCCCGTCACTTTTTTCCCTTCCCCTCTCTTCTTCTCCTATCGCAGAACCTGTCTTGACTTACGCCACATGTCACAACTCCCCCTTTCCATCCCTCAGACCATTACCATCCCACATGTCCATCACATCAAAACTCAATAACCAAATTCCGCCCAACAACAACACACAAATCATCATACGCAGCATCATATCACAACTCCACCATTCCACCCCTTGATTACCAACCCCCACGTTCAACACTCCAACACCCAACACTCATAACTCATTACCCAAATTCCGCCCAGCAACAACACACCTCATCATACGCATCGCCCCTCAAAGCTCCCGTTCGAGCCTCATAATTCAATATACTCAAATTCCGCCCAACGGCAACACACCTCATCATACGCATCGCCCGTCGAAGCTCCCCTTCAAGCCTCGAAAAATCTCCTCCCCCTCCATGCCTCCTTGCCAACCCTCCTCCGCTACCTGTTCCCACCCCTTCGTCTCCCTCCACCCCTTCGTCTTCCTTGCCTCGCTTCCCCCCCACCCTCCCGCTGCCTCCCTCTGACTCTCCACCGTCCTCGCCACCAAAAGCCGTGCCCCCTTCACTGCCACCTGAAAGTGTATTTAGGGTTAAAAGCAGAACAATGTATGGCTACGCCTCCTTCACTGCCACCTGGGTATGCATTAAGGGTAAAAATGCATCAAAGGTAAAAACATAGCAATGTAAGGTCGTAGCCCCTTCACTGCCACCTGAGTATGCATTAAGGATAAAAACAGGGCAATGTAAAATCGTAGCCCCTTCATTGGAGTGCAACCAGTGAAGCACTCTGTTGCTTTCCCTATTAATCTGTGTACATTTTTGTGTACATTGACTGTATAAAGCCTGCGACCCAACCCTGTCACCTCCTTCTTTACCAAGGCCACCATGACCCATACAGAGAGAGTTTACAGATAAAGCCATCAGTCAAATCGTGCGACTGCTAAGCACCATGACCCATACAAGTGCAGCAAAGTGACAAACACCATTCAGGCATATCACCCATACAAGTGCAGCAGCGCATAAACAGCATAGACCTGCTCCCAGAGAGGCTTCACAGCCACTTACCTTCATATCCCTTGCCATTGCCTTCCACCTCATCACAAATCCGCCACTTACATCGTCACAACCACACAGCAACGAACGCGTCAACAGAAGGTTAAGACACAGGCAGTACAGCCACACAGCAACAAACGCGTTAACAGAAGACTATGTATGGCACAAGCAGTACAGCCACCCACCATCGTCACCCTCACTATCATCTCCCGCTTCATCGTCAATCAAGCTGGCTCCTCCTGTGCGAGGGACCTTGCGCCCTTTGGCTGTGGTGACAGGTTCACGTACAAAACACGGAGCGTAAATTGGTGTGCGCACGTGTGTCGTGTGGGTGTATGTGCATGTTGTGTGGTTGTGTGTTAACATTTCACTGTCACATACCCAGATCGCACATAAGCTACATAAAAGGATTGCCCCCTTGGTGTCCTATACACAAACAAACGCACATCACACCAAGACAAACACAGATCACCGATCACAACTCAAAGCTCAAACCCTAATCCCTAACCCTAATCCCTAAGCCCTTTTATACATACACACACGCAATTTACAGACACATGTCAAACAGCTTACACCAGCCTCATTAATAGAGACAGACAAGCGCACACCATGCTACACACTCAGATCACAGAATGCACAGGCACTCAGATCACAGTATGCCACGCACTCAGATCACAGTATGCCACACACTCAGATCACATGATGCATTGTACTCAGATCACAAAAAGCACACACAGCTAACACCAGCCTCGCGTTTCCTTCTTTCTTTTGTCCTGCGCTCATACACATATTGTCACTGCACATTCCCTTTCTTTCGCTCTGTATTCTCACACGTTTTGTCACTGCACTTTTTCTTTCTTTTCTTCTTTACTCACACACTAAATCGTCAAATCCTTTTCTTTTTTTCTACCCACACACTTGTTGTCACTGCATACTGTCCTCCCTTTCTTTTACTCTATGCTCCCACACCCGCTGTCACTGAACACTCCCTTTATCTTGCTCTGTACTCCCACACGCGTTGTCACTGCACACTCCCTTTCCTTCCCTCTGTACCCTCACACTCGTTGTCACTGCACCTTTTACCTTGTTTCTTTGCCCCCTCCTGTCGTAGCTGCTCCAGATCGCAGGTGGGGCTCGGCAAGCGTGCAGGCACAGCATCTTGCCACACACCCACCCTCCCGGCCTCGTCCGCTACAGCCAAGCAATTACCTGCAAGCACAAGTTAGTCACAGACACCGTGTGGATGCGTGTGGATGTGTGTGGATGTGTGTGGATGTGTGTGTGTGTGTATGAGCAGGCACGGCATCTTGCAATAACCCCAAAACCTCCTAGCCTCTTCCGCTGCAGCCAGGCATTACCTGCTAGTGCAAATGCACTTACATAAACCATGTAGACGTGTGTATATATGAGTAGGCATCTTACTATCTCAACACAAACATTCACGTACAAAAGCACATGTACACACAAGCGTACACACATGCACACGCATACACAAAAGCACAAATATATGTGGGTGCCATGTGATGTTGATGGTACTGCCAGTGCCCAGACACACACACACATACACACACATGCACTTGCACACATAGACACACACCCATGCATACACACATAACAGACACACACACACACACACCTGTGGGGTGCCACGTTATGCTGCTGATGGCACTGCCAGTGTCTGGGCTCACACACACACACACACACACACACGCACACACACACACGCACACACACACCTGTGGGGTGCCACGTGATGCTGCTGATGACACTGCCAGTCCCTGGGCTCACGCTGTTCTCATCCTTCTCTGACGCAGGCCCACTCACAGCTTTGCTGATGACCGTGGATTTGGCCACATCCCACACACACACGCACGCATCCTCTCCGCCAGTTGCTGCATACAGACCTGCAGATCAATGCCATGTTCGCAGATTAGAGTTTGATGCTTCATTGGAAAGGCTTGGGCCACAACCCACACGCACACGCAGGCATCCTCACCGCCAGTTGCTGCATACAGACCTGCAGGTAAATGACATGCAGTGGATGCAAACAGATGTATACATCTTTGCAAAAGCAACTTATAAATTTACACACACACCATGCAAGGCATGTGACACACACACATGCAGATGCACGCCGACACAGGCAAACACATGGGCGCACACGCACACGCGCACACCGTGCACGCACGACCTCACACTCAAGTACACACACATAGGTACGCAAACACATACACACATCAATGTACACACACTCAGGTACATAAACAATTACACACACTAACACATTGGGTGATGCCACCTTTGCGGGCCCCCTCCGCCCTCCCCCTAAAAGCCGAGCGCCATCCAAACACCAAACACCAAAGCTATTCAGATCCGAGATCACCACCAGCACCAGCACCAGCACCAGCACCACCACCTTCTTACCGTTGGGTGAGAAGGCCACCACGTTCGCAGGCCCCCTATGCCCCCCCCCTAAGTAGCTGGACGCCTCCCACGACAGCCGCTCATACAGTGCAACGTCTCCATCTGCACTGCCTGCCACTGCCAACAAGGCACCACCGTCAGGGTGCCAGTCCACGCCGCATCGTGCAGCGGACGCTCGATCCACCTGCATTCAATAACACGCACAGCGTTTGGTGTACACACACGCACAGTGCAGCACATCTACATCCGCACTGCCTGAGTCCACGCCACATCATGCAGTGGACGCACGATCCACTTGCATCCAATAACACACACAGCGTTTGGTGTACACACACACACGCACAGTGCAGCACATCTACATCCGCACTGCCTGAGTCCACGCCACATCATGCAGCGGACGCACGATTCACTTGCATTCAACATGCGCACAGCGTTTGGTGTACACACACGCACACAGTGCAGCACATCTACATCCGCACTGCCTGAGTCCATGCCGCATTGTGCAGCGGACGCACGATCCACTTGCATTCAACACGCGCACAGCGTTTGGTGTACACACACGCACACAGTGCAGCACCTCCATCCGCACTGCCTGAGTCCACGCCACATCATGCAGCGGACGCACGATCCACTTGCATTCAACACGCGCACAGCGTTTGGTGTACACACACGCACACAGTGCAGCACCTCCATCCGCACTGCCTGCTACTTCCAGAGGGTCATATTCCCCTTGTCGGAATCTACAGACTGCACAAAATGTACGGAGAACCGGCATCTGAAATGGCTGCATGACACTGCTGAGTTCAGTGCGAGACTTAAGAACTCCAGTTCTTGTAGTGCAGCCAAAGTGATGTGCTACTTTATAACCCTTGCTTTTATCTGTTTTCTCTGTTGTTTCTTCATTCTTTTATTTCTTTGGCAATAGATCCCCCACCTACTGCATCTCATGATGCAAAAGAAAAACAGCTACATATCGAGATGTTCCGAGATGTCGACTCGGGTGGATGACAAGACAAGCGAATCGTCAAGGGACGCATTCTGTCTGCACGCAAATACACATACACTCTTATACACACATGCACACACGTACACATGCATATACACACATACACACACCTTGCGTACCACCTTCTTGCGTATCTGCAGCTTGCCTGTGCCGGCGTCATATACAGACAATGAACCGTCTGCCTGCAGTGTGAGTATGTGTGCGTTGTGCTAGTGTGTGTGAGTGTTTGTGCTAGTGTGTGTGAGTGCGTTGTGCTAGTGTGTGTGAGTGTTTGTGCTGTATTGCGTCGTCAGGTTCAACCAACCACCGTAGCAATACAGTACATGTAGGGTCGGCCAGATGCGTATATGTATACGCATATTTGATGATTCCCTGCCAAAAATGTCGTATACTCACTGGACATTATGATTCTGGCCAATCCTAAGTACAGCACATCAGCTAATTAGTTGTTGTGTTAGGGTTGAGTCTCACTCAAGCACACAGGCGGAGGATGGCAATGATGGCCGTCATTTGTGTGCCTCTCTCTTTCTCTGCTTCCATCCTTTTCAGCAACGGAAGCTTTAATTCCACAACCGGAGACGCGAGTGCACCGCAGAGAAAAAACTGATTGTCAGTGATGAAGGACAGTCTGAACTTACTTTGCTCCAAGATTATTCGCAAACTGCCGCATTTTTAAAAAATTTCCTGGCTGTTTTGTGGTGGAGTAAAACGCTGGTCGGGCCAAAAGTGGCTCCGTTTCTCATTTACCATGGGAAGTGGCTTCCATTGCATGCGCGATCTTTCCTATCTTCCTACACCCAATTCAAGCATGCGTGTTGGCTATGTGTAAGAAAAGAAAAACTACGCAGGCAGTGAAAACCACTCCCCACATTAATTAAGGAAAAGGAGCCAATTTGGTACCGAGTACCATAAAGCTCCTCCACCGCAATAAGGAAAGGAAACATCAATGGGGATCAGGAGGGTTGCAGGCTTGGCCTGAAACCGGCTCCTGGTGAGAGTTGATAACAGTACTGGAAAGGGCACGTCTGGTATGGACAGGTTTAGCAGCAAAGTTCACAGAGTGCACATGGAGCTTGGAGGCAAGCTTCTTAACTCTTTAAATTGAGACCCAGCTCCTTGAAAGGCTTCAGAGTGCAAGTGTTGTAGATGGTGCCGCCCACACCCAAAAGGATGATTTGAAGAGTAACAGAGGCTCCTTGGAGAATGTTGCAAAGGTATTTGTGCTGTTCCTTTGCGGCGTTCAGCTGGTTCTGAGGTCTGGTTTCCTCACAGTACTTGATCTTGACAAAGTGGATGTCACGCCGAGGTTTGCTGAGGTCTTTAGGTTGGTGCTGTCTGGGGTTGGTGGCTTTACTGGTGGCTGGCGGTGCTGCTGAGGTGCTCCCAGTCTCCCTCAATTGCCCCCGGCCATTTCAAAGAACCCACCCCCCTACATTAGTTTGTTTTCGTGTTTTTGCAGCGCTGGGAATAACCAGCACAAAATCTGGGCGGCTGGAGGTAAATCTGTCTTTATCTGAGAAGCGGGGTGGGAAGAGCCATTCGGGAACAATTCTACTTTCGGCTGTTTCAGAAATCTGGAGATTTTGCATGGTCATCCGTTCGTTGCTGCCTATATCCATGGAGACAACGCATGATCCTAAGGAGCCTGTTTTGCTGATAGCCTTAAAGATCATGCGGCATGCTAAGTTGTGTCTTTCGGTGATCATGTTCCTTAATTGCGTGTGTTGGCACCCAGAGAGGATGTGCAGGGCACCGTCTACTTGCGGGCAGAGGGGGCAAGTTTGAATTGTTGAGAGTTTGAACAATACCGCATGTTTTTGATTATATAGGGTGCCAGTTCTGTATTTCATAATGATGCATTTGGTCTTAAAGGGGACATCGGATGATGTTAGGTAAGCATTGCTAATGGCTCCATTGGCAGTGCCGTCCTTTATGAGGGTCTGGTAGTACTCATGGTAGTTCGCTTCAGTTTTGGCATTTCCCAGTTTATGGAGAAAATGCATGTGTGCTTGAAGGGCGTCACGGTGGTTTGGTAGGCACCAAAGCTTTGGGGGAGGAGAATGGGCCATGTTTGTTGTATGGGTATGATTCTGGGTTTGTGTTTGGTTTTCTATGTCTTCTTTTGCAAGCCAGTGGATGTTGTAGAAGGGATTTCCCTCAGGGCCTGCTGTTCTGATGGAGGTGTCAGTAATGTCGGCGTAGGTGGTGGCTGACTTTTTAGCAAGGGCGTCGGCATGTTCATTACCAATAATACCGGCATGGAACTTTACTTTGAAGAAATGGATGGGCGATGGTGATTGGCGGATTGCTTAAGCAATGGATTGAAGGACATCTCCTTGGATGTGGTGGCGATGGAGATTCAGGTGCGACAGCTGCTTTTTGATTTGGTGCAGTGATGTAAGGCTGTTTGTGGCTATAAGTGTGTAGCCATGTATGACTGCAGCTGCTATAGCTGCTAGCTCTGCACGTGAGATGGTGTTGGTAATACCCATGCCTTTTGGGATAACATAGTGGAAACATTTAAGTGAGGGTGGTATACACCTGATCCGGTGTCTTGCCCTACTTCATTCTTTTGGAGGCTGCCATCAGTGTAGGTCCAATCGCACCAATCTTTCATTTACAGGTTAGGTTTTGGCTGGAGCTGTTTTGGGCTGCTTCGTCGAAATTACAATTATGAGGTTGGTCAGTGCTAATCAGGGCACTTGTTTTATGTGGGCTCTCTGAGGCTTGAGGGTGGTCATTGGGCAGCTTATTAAATTTGTTGAGTCCTGAGCGTTGTCCGGAACCTAAGGCTGTTCGGTAGGGATGGTTATGTATGTTTTGAATTTCCCACTTTGCCTCAGGGATTTCTTTGGCAAGTTCTTTGAGCCAGTCTTTGTTGTGAGCATTGAGGCAGACCCTGCCCCTGGTGTTCCATATGGTAATGATCTTGAACTCCCAGGTGTGTTTGAAAAGTGGTATTTGTATGTTGTTCCAGAAGGGTACTTTTCATACTGGAGTTGGTATGATGGGATGGTGCCCAGGAATTTACACATGTGTGGGTATTTGCGGCAGAGTGATGCATAGGGATTTGTGGTCGTTTTTTTATTCCAGGAAGGGAGGAGCATGGATGTGGTTGTTTCCTCTGTGCTGACAGCAGCAGAGTAGATGGCGTGTCTTGTTGCTAAGAGCATGGTGTTTTCTTGGTAAATGGGATGGCAGATGGAGAATCCAGAAAAACGGGAGGAGAAGGCACTGGTGTTTGCCCCAAACACTTTGTCCCTTGGGTGCTCACTCCAGTAATGGGGGAATTTGGGGTCATGGTCGAGGCTAATGGGACGTGATCGTGCAGACCGCTGCATTTTGCCCTGTGAAAGGCCTTTCGTAGTATGTTAAGGCGCTCGGGAGTAAGCATACCGTTACACTTTCCGTCGACATTGTAAATACAGACTATTGTGTCAGTGTACACTTCAGGAAGCATAGTGTCATCTGGGAAGGATAGGGTACTCTTTTCTTGATACTCCATGAGATCAATGGTTGTGATCCAGTACTCACAATGCCCTGTGGCCGTAATGTCAGCCTGTGAGTTGGTGGGTTGGATGTCAAAGCTAACTTTGTTCTGAAGATCGACATTATAGGGTTGGTACGCATTGTCCTCTTGGATGGCAGAGAACCCTTGTTTTTAAAGATCATTTAGTGTTCATCTGGTGCAGGCTGAGATAAGTTTGGTGCGTTGTGTAAGCACTGGTGGGTTTTGGTAAGCACTGGTGGTGAAACATCGATAGCCTGTGACTTTTGATAACAAGTACCAGGAGGTATGTGTAGCCTGTGCGGCTGCTACGAGGGAGCGTCCCCTCAAGACCCCAGAAACCACACACTCTATATGTGTGCCCTAACTTCCTCCTGCTCTCTGCCTTTCACAATATTTATTGCACGCGGCTAAAACATTGCACGTGGCTAAAATCAGTAACCCGTGACTTGCCTGTGTGGCTGCTACGAGGGAGCGTCCCCTCAAGACCCCAGAAACCACACACTCTATGTGTGCCCTACCTTCCACCTGCTCTCTGCCCTTTGTAATATTTATTGCATGTGGCTACAATCGCCAAAGCCTGTGACTTGCCTGTGTGGCTGCTACGAACGCGCCCTCAGGGTCCCACGCCACACTCCGCACGTAGCCCTCACACCGCAGCTGACGAATGTTCTGTAGTGCAGGATACAAGGGGGGGCACAGCTGCTGTAAGCACAGATTGGGACATGTGTTTTAGGCACCTTGCTGAGCACCCCATGTGTTGCATGACCAGGATGCACTTGCAAACACACACACACACGCACACACGCACACAAGCACACACACACGCCATCATCCTTTGTATCTTCTGTCCTGTTTGTTAGGTAGTTTATTTGTCAGCTGCATTGTGAAGACATGTGCGAGGAGTGTGTGGAGCAGGGTGCCGTAAATACAGAATACAAGAGGATTTCCAACAACATGTCCAATTTGCTAATAAGCGTTTTTCCACAGGTCGTTACCTGCGGGTCATTGATCAGCTGTGTGAGAGGGATACGTGTGAAGAATGTGTGGAACAGATTGTTTGTAAACACACGCCACAAGGGTCCCTTCTAGTTCACACAAGTCAATAATCAGCTGAGGGGGCTCGTGTGAGGAGTGTGTGGCGCAGGTGTGTGTGTATGTGTGTGTTGACAATTTGGTGGATGCGTCCTGTGTGCGGCCTGAATTAGGGTGGCTTTTAAGCATCCTCCTTGATATAACGCCAAAACACAATGATCTCTCAGTCAGATCCCTTAATCCAGCTTACCAGCTCCCTTAAGCATAGGTGACACCGCTTCAATAAAATAGTGAAGGGGAGAAAGAGCTGCCGAGCAAGGCAGTCCCAAGCACAGTCATGCATGGTTCTTTACACACATGTGTGACGTCCTACCTGCACTTGTCTTGCATTTCTACGGAAAAGGACAGGATGCTCAACAACTCTCACTGGCACACATATACACATGTCAATGGACACACACTCACGCATTCATTCACACACACAAACACACACACGCACACACACACACAAGCACGCACACACGTGCGCACCTTGCAGCAACGTGCCCTTCCCCCCCCCATCACCTCCTACTCTGAATACTTCACCCACACGCGCACGCACACACATACACGTGCACACCCACCAAGCCATCCTTCGTCTGCAGTAGCCGAATGTTTTCCCCGTCTCCGGCAACAGCCAAGAGTGCTGCATCAGGGCTAAAGCTCATAGCACGCACAGGAAGCTGACTGCGTCCAAAGGTGCGCTCCACCTCCATGCTGGGCAGAGTCACGGCCTGTGTGTGCGTGTGTGCGCACACGTGTGTATGTGTGTGTGCGTGTGTGTGTAGTGTGCGTGTGTATTTGTGCGTGTGTGTGCGTGTGTGCATGTGGTGTGTTTGTGTGTGTATGTCTATGTGTATGTGTGTGTCTGTGTCAATGTACGTGTGCACATTTGTGTGTTGTGTTTGCGTGTGTGTATATATGTGGTGTGTGTGTGTGTGTGCGCGTGCGTGTGCGTGCGTGTATGAATGTTTGTGTGTGTATGTGTATGTGTGTGTATGTGTATGTGTATGTGTGTGTATGTGTATGTGTATGTGTATGTGTATGTGTATGTGTATGTGTATGTGTACGTGTATGTGTATGTGTATGTGTGTACGTGTACGTGTATGTGTATGTGTACGCGCAAGTGTGTGTGTGTGTGTGTGCATGTGCGTGTGAGAGTGTGCGCGCACACGCGCGCACCTACGTAATACGCTAAACAACTCCTGCCGACTCTTTCTGGTGTGCTGTGTATGCTATAGCTTGAGGCCAAGAAACAGGCAGATGGATTCAGGAGCATTGCATCTTCTGTATTTGCAGAGCTGGTGAGATGGCTGAATGTGTGCTGCAACCGTATCGACAGCTGACTGTCAAGTTCAAAACTTACTTTCACGGCGTGCTCCCCGCCCACCGCCACAAACCCAGATGGATGGTGCGCAAGGATGTTGCAGGCTCCGTTCTTGAGCACGCCCTCGCTCGCCGTGCTGGCCTTGACAGCCCCTGTTCTTCCGTCGTGCAGGCAAACGGCGCCACCCGCTCCGCAAGACACTAAGTAAGTATTTCCACATTTGGAGTAGGCAACGCATGACTGACCGCCTGTATCGGTCTGCTGCCCCTTCAGAACCAAGTGGTGATCTTTGGGTGCAGCCATATTGAAAAATGCGTTGAATTAAATGAAATGTTATGATCAAATAACTGTATTGTTGGTCTGGAATGCCCTTATAACTTTATAATCAAATGGCTTATCAGGAAATGGACTGCTCGTCTATAGAAACCAGCTCCGTCATAACATTGATCAGGACACTCTTGGGCACACAGGCTGCATCAGTCACTGAAGAAGGGCCTCAGGATGAAGCATCACGATTGCAAGAGGAGGCGGGTGAGTCCTGCTAGGTTTCTGTACGCTTGTGCACTGAAACACGCCAATTGATGCTCGCATTTGATGTTGAAACGCACACTATAACTGAGGCACTTGTTCAATGCTTGTGCATGACGCAGGAGAGCAACTCTGGGTGAGTTAATTGGAATGTGTGCATCCTGGATGATCACCTATTGGATGGGAGCAAATGTACACTTTGCAGCAAATCGTCAATCAATCAAGCAAGGGATAGTTGTTGCACTTCTAATAATGATTCAGTTCCCTGTGTGTTAACAGTTGTGCAGTTTTTCCCTGATGTGTGCGAGCTCTTTTCCGTCCAGCATGTTGCAACCCCTGACTCACAACATCTTACTATTATTTTTACGTGTGCAGGACATGGCGCTGGGTGATGAGCTCGCAAATGTCATGGTAAATTTAAATATGATTTGGGCCATGAAAAGGGGCGGGACAATAAGCTTGTTCTCTAACATGCTTCTTTCATTTCCTGCATTTGCTAAATTGCTCAGGCAGCACAGCCTCAGCCTTAGTATTAAGGCAGCCAAAACGCAACAATAATATTAACGTATCATATTTGACGCATCCGAGCAAACAATACATACATACACAAAACACTTGCCGCATGCTTCTACTGTCTCATCACTGCGCATCCCTCTTGATCTCTTTTACGAGCAGCACTGCATTGTGTGGTCAAGAGAGCTCAACAACCCACCTCAAGCGCACGCCATGCCATTCTCCTGGCCCTGCGCCCCCTGACCTCTTGCAGGTTCAAAGCCAAGTGTTGGACGTGATAAACACGGTGATGGAGGCGCAGATTGGCCCTAACGCCAAGCAGGGAGCCTCACAGGCATTGCCACACGCTGCGGGCGTCGCTTTCCACTCTGGGCGTGCGCGCCTCCTCGAGTGCTGCCTAGGCATTCTAGCTAATATAGGTAAGGGGGAGAAAGAGAGGTTGTGATCCTTGAGCAAGAATACACATTTTAAAATTCATGCCTACATTTCAGTGCATTGCCCAATCTTCCATATTTATTTTCTAGCTTCTTTATACCTGGCATGTAATGGCAGCCATTGAGCTCACTTGTAACTTTGCTTGTTTCACATATTTGCCCTGAATCGCTTCCCCTGAATCTATTTAGATGACCCATTTTGTACCTCAACCTTGGTTTTGTCTTGCATGCCCCATGCATGCCACTGTCACACACACACACACATACACGCACGCACACAAACACACACACAGTTTGCCACAGCCTGCAGAGGAGTTGGTACACTGAATCCCACAATCCACTGTCGTGTCATTTTTGTGTCATGCCATGCCATCAATGCATGCTTACAGCAAAGAAAATTCCCACAATTCTACATACACCCACTCTCACAAGCACTCACACATACACACCCATGCAACATGCGTACACCCATGCACACTTGCACAATCGTACAATAACTCACACGCACATGCACCTTCACACTTGCAAACACACACACACAAGCACGCATGCACACACACGCAGTCTGCCACAGCGCACTGAGCCCCCTTGTTGCTCAGCACGCCCCTCTGCTGAGCTTGCTCACCGGACAGTCCCTGTGGCTAGCAGAAGCACCCCCCTTAATCGAGCTGTGCCGTGCTGCCAGTGTGGGCCTACGCAATCCGGTATGCCTTCGTTATGCTCCGCTGTGGGACACGCTCTTTCTTCCCAGCAACCTCTCTCATCTTGTTTGGGGTGACTTCTTCAACTTGCCGTGCTGTGCTGCCTGTGTGGGCCAGCGCCAACCCGGTGTGCTTTCATTGTCTCTTTGTTGGACACATTCTTTTTTGCTTGCAACTTCATCTTGTTGGGAATTCTCTTTCTTTATGCTGGAGTTCTTTTTCTTTATGCTGTTCCGTGCTGCCCAGTGTGGGCCTGAACTGGTACGCCTTTGTGGTGCTCCTTTGTTGAGTAGGGTTGGGCCAAAACCGATGTGTGTACGACCTTTACATAGTACTCTTTGTTGACAGGGTCATCTCCAAATATACAGTGAACATGAACGGTTGAGGCCATTTCGACCCAATTAAACTGTCAATGACACCCGGGGGATGTGTCATACGGCGTATTCATATAATACGCCGTATTATAATAGTATAATACGCCGTATCGTATTTAAAACTTAATACCGTGTTGAACGTCCTAAATGACCGTATGACACATCCCTGATGGCACCCTTTCGTTATGCAGCGTCGTGCAGTGTAATTGGTACCCTACCTTTCGTTTTTATCCCACACATTTTTGTACATTGTTAACGCAGGGCTGGCGCGCGTGGCTGCAGCACCTTGCCACCCCTGCGGTGTGTTCTCAGCTGCTGTGGATCGTGTCTAGCACCTTGTACCCCCACCTGCATGCACCTGCATCGTATCTTGTTAACGCAGGGCTGGCGCGC
>Ga0307963_1000114_pt1 | contig 42863 bp, 42 predicted proteins | sample OrgLakmetagen594_FD_201829 | JGI IMG/M metagenome (GOLD analysis project Ga0307963, IMG submission 201829) | Saline water microbial communities from Organic Lake, Antarctica - #594 | ecosystem: Environmental > Aquatic > Non-marine Saline and Alkaline > Saline | place: Antarctica: Organic Lake... | reverse complement strand
GACCTATGACCCTCGATGATCTCAAATCCCGCCACAGCGCGTTGCTGGCGGCGCGCTACAGCGGCACGCGCTCTGTGAGCTATGATGGCAAAACTCTGACCTATGGCACCGATGCTGAATTGGCGGCCGCTGTCTTTGATATCGAACGGCGCATCGCAAAAGCCGAACGCGGCGCTGGGCGCATCTCTCGCCCCCATGCCGTAAAGGACCTGTGATGAACTGGCGGCAGCGTCTCGGGGCCTTTGTCGGTGGCTTTGATGCAGGCCAGCATCACCGCCGTCTGCGCGGGTTCCAGGCGACGCGCGCGCATGTGAATGCGCTGATCGCGGCGTCAGGACCCGATATCACTGCCCGCGCCCGCTGGTTGGTGCGCAACAACGGCTACGCGGCCAATGCTGTTGAAAGCTGGGCTGCAAATACTGTCGGCGACGGGATCAAACCAATCTCGCAAATTGCAGACGCAGCGCACAAGGAAGAGCTGCAGCGCCTTTGGTTGGCCTGGACGGATGAAGCTGACAGCGAAGGTCTGACCGATTTCTACGGGCTGCAGCGGCGGGCGGCACGTGAGGTGTTTCTGGCGGGCGAGGTTTTCTTCCGGATCAGACCAAGACGCGCAAACGATGGGCTTTCCGTTCCCTTGCAGCTACAGATGCTGCCCGCCGAGATGTTGCCGCTGCAGCAGACGGGAATGGCTGGCAATGGTAATTCCATCCGTCAGGGCATCGAGTTCGACCGGGTCGGACGCCGCGTGGCCTATCACTTCCTCCGGCGGCACCCCGGCGACAGCACCGATCCGGGGTTGGCGGGCGAAATGGTCCGGGTTCCAGCAAGCGAGGTGATCCATGTGATCGATCCGGTGGAAGCGGGTCAACTGCGCGGGGTCTCAAAGCTGGCACCTGCCATCGTGAAGTTGTTTCTGCTCGATCAATACGACGATGCCGAGCTCGACCGCAAAAAGGTGGCGGCAATGTATGCGATGTTCGTGACCTCCCCCGCCCCGGAAAACCCGCTGTTGCCGTCCGAGGATGACGACATGCTGGGCGGTTTCGAGATCAGACCGGGCCAAATCGTGCGTCTGGATCCGGGCGAGGATGTGACCGTGGGCCAACCTGCGGATTCAGGCGCGACCTACGAGCCGTTCCAATACCGCACGCTGCTTCAGGTCGCCTCGGCGCTGGGCATTCCTTATCCTTATCTGACCAATGACATGGTGAAGGGCAACTTCTCGAACTCACGCCTTGCCCTGATCGAGTTCCGCCGCCGCGTTTCGGCCTGGCAGCATTCGGTGATGGTCTACCAGTTGTGCCGTCCCGTCTATGCGCGCTGGATGGATGCCGCTGTATTGTCTGGGGCATTGGACCTTCCCGGCTATGAGGCTGACCGGTCACGGTTTCTGGCGGCCAACTGGCTACCCACTAAATGGGATTGGGTCGATCCCCTGAAGGACGCCAACGCTGAGATTGCCCAAATAGAGGCGGGCCTCAAATCCCGCAGCCAAGCCATCGCCGAGCGTGGTTATGACGCAGAACAAGTCGACCGCGAAATTGCGGCTGAGCGCGCACGCGAGCGATTACTCGGCCTCGACTTTCGCCGTCCCGGCTCGCCCGCACAAGGCGTGCAGGCTTTAACAGGCCCGGATGAGGATGAGGGCGAAGACGACGATAAAGACCCAGCAGATGAAACCGATGATGCGGGCCGCCCGCGCAACCCTGAGGACCAGACCTGATGTTCCACGCCCGCATTGCTGCGCGCGCCTTCAACACGCCGCTGCTGGTTGAGCCTTCCAAAGCCATGGCGTTTCTGTCCGGCCTTGGGCCGCGCATCCTTGGGCGCCGGGTCGAGATTGGTGACGAAAACGGCGGCCTGGAAAGCCTCGTCGCTCCGCCAGCGCGCGTCAGCATTCTAGCCGGTGGGCTGCTGGACGATTACCACCAACATGGTGAGACGCCCTATCCTATGCTCGACGGCATTGCTGTTATCCAGATCTCCGGCGTGCTGATCCACCGCGGGGGCTGGATCGGACAGTCCTCGGGCCAGACCAGCTATGAAGGGATCACAGCACAGATTGACGCGGCAGCAAGCGACCCGTCCGTGCGCGGCCTTGCATTGGAAATTGACAGTTTTGGCGGCGAAGTCGCGGGGGTATTTGACCTTGCAGATCGTATTCGTGCAATTCGCGCCATCAAACCCGTCTGGGCCTTTGTGGCAGAACACGCCTTCTCGGCGGGCTATGCGCTTGCAAGTCAGGCTGACCGTATCCTGCTGCCGCGCACCGGTGCTCTGGGCAGCATCGGTGTCGTGGTGATGCATGCTGATCTCAGCGGTCAGCTGGATCAAGACGGGGTGCGCGTCACGCTGATCCACGCAGGAAGCCATAAGGTCGATGCCAATCCTTACATGCCGCTCCCAATTGGGATCCGCGATGACATTCAGCGCGAAATCGATGTGCTGCGCTTCCTCTTTGCGGAAACGGTGGCAGCGGGACGTGGCGTGCGGCTGAGCCAAGAGGCAGCACTCGCCACTGAGGCTGCCAGCTTTCGCGGGGCTGAGGCTGTGGCGGCGGGTCTTGCCGACGAAGTCATCGATCTTGCGCGTGGGTTTGCCAGTTTTCGACAAAACTTGTCTCCCATCCGCGCAACTCTGCCATCCCGCGTGGCCACCAAGGCCCAATCCCAATCCCAATCCCGAAAGGATCCTCTCATGAGCAACGACACCTTGCCACAAACCGAACCAAACCCCGATGACGCGCAAGACGGCCAAACGCAGAGCGATATTGCCGAAAATAGCGGCACAGATCCCGAAGCGCCGCCTGCTGCTGCTTTTGCTCCCACACCTCCCGCAGCCTCGGGATCACCAAAAGCTGACCCCGCCTCAGCCCTCCAGACATCCATGCGCGCGGAACTTTCTGCCCAGCTTCGCCTTGAAGTGGCCGAGATCACCGAGATCGCAGCACAAGCGGGACGCCTCGGCATTGCCATCGACGCGGCAGAAGCCCTGAGGGAAGGCACAACACCTTCGGCGCTGCGCCGATCGGTGTTGGTGCATGCGGCAGCCGCAGCCGATGCGCGGGATGTGGTGGCAACAGCCCCCGCTCCGGCGGCATCACCAAACAGCGAAAGCCCTATTGTTGCCGCAGCCAAACGCGCCGCAGCCTCCAGCGCAAAACGCTAAGCGATTCCACAGCCGTCATACTCCCACGGCCGTCTTAAAATTCCGCCACTCCTGCCCAGCGGTGAATTGCTTATTTCTCCATCCCCAGAAGGATCCCCGACATGACTGTCCTGACCCAACCGCCCAGCTTGGGCGATATCCTCAAATATGAGTTGAACCCCAATTATACCCGCGAGACCGTCACCCTGCTGGCAGGAGCTGCCTATCCCGTGGGTGCTGTGCTGGGCCGCATCACCGCCAGCGGCAAATACAAGCTGGCAACCTCGGGCGGCACGGATGGCGCGCAAACAGCGGCCGCCATGCTGCTCTATCCCGTCGATGCCTCTGACGCTGATGGTACCGGCATTGTCATCGCGCGCGGCCCCGCCATCGTCTCCAAAGCCGCCCTCGCCTTTGACACCACCGTCGATGATGCCTCCAAAACCACCACCAAACACGGCCAGCTCGCAGCGCTGGGCATCATTCCGCGCGATACCGCCTGATCCAACCGCGCGTCCGTCGCAGCCATCCTCTCATCTTCCCTTGCCCCTCATTCCCCCGGAGTTTCCCATGACTATCACCCGTAATCCCTTCGACGCGGGCGGCTATTCGCTCGCTGAGATGACGCAGGCGATCAACATCCTGCCCAACCTCTACACCCGGCTCGGCCAGATCGGCCTCTTCCGCTTTGAAGGCGTCACACAGCGCTCAATTGTCATCGAGCAGCGCGAAGGTGTGTTGAGCCTCCTGCCGTCCGTCCCGCTGGGCGCACCTGCAACGGTGGGCAACCGCGAGGCGCGCTCAATGCGCTCCTTTGCCTTGCCCTGGATCCCGCATGACGATGTCATCCTGCCTGCTGATGTCCAGGGCATGCCAGCGCTCGGCCTCTCGGACGCAGCCGATCCGCTGGTCGAGGTGATGAACCGCAAACTGACTCTGATGCGCCGCAAACATGCCCAGACCCGCGAATATATGGAGATGAACGCCCTGCGCGGTATCGTGAAGGACGGCGCGGGGACCACGCTTTACGACTATTTCACCGAGTTCGGCCTTGAGAAGATCTCGATCGACTTTGTCTTTGGCACTGCTGGCACAAACGTGCAGGGCAAAGTCCGCAGCGTGCTGCGCGCCATGGAAGACAACCTGCTGGGTGAGACCATGACCACCGCGCATGCTCTGGTCAGCTCGGAATTCTTCGACAAGCTGATTAGCCATCCCAAGACCGAAGAGGCCTATAAGTTCTTCTCGGCAACCGGTGGCCAGCCACTGCGCGAGGACATGCGCCGGGCCTTCCCCTTCGCTGGCATTCTGTTCGAGGAATATAACGGCTCAGTCACCCTCTCGAACGGCACGTCTGAGCGGCTGATACCCACAGGCGAAGGCATCGCGTTCCCCTTGGGTACCTTCGACACCTTCACCACCTATGGCGGGCCTGCCAACCTTCTGGAGACTGCCAATACCATCGGCCTGCCGCTCTATGCCCGCCAAATGATAGACACCAAGGGGCGCTGGATTGATCTGATGACTGAAAGCTCGATCCTGCCCGTCAATAAGCGGCCGCGCATGGCGATCCGGCTGCACTCTGGCAACTGAGGCACCGCATGACCTCCGCCTTCGCTATCGCAATCGACCGGATCTTCCGCGATCCGCACATCGCCCGGGACGCGGTCTATATCGCCCAAGGCGGTGCTCAGATCCTCATCCGTGTGGTCACCCGCCGCGCGGATGAGATCACCGAGTTTGGCGCGGCACGACTGTGGTCAGACAGCACGCGCATTGACCTGCGCGTTGCCGAAGTCCCAAACCCACGTCCGGGCGACCGCATTGAGATCGACGCGGAGGCCTTCCTTATTCAGGGCGAGCCTGTGCGTGATCGCGAGCGGCTTGTCTGGACCATAGATTTGAGACCAGCATGAAACTCAACATTACCATCTCCCCTAACCTGGCCGCGATTATGGCAGCCGAAATCAAGGCAGGAGAAAAGGCGGTCACTGCGGCGATGCGTGCGGCCGGGACACAGCTTAAATCCGACTGGCGCGGGCAGATTGCGCAAGCGGGGCTGGGTCGACGGCTCGGCAATTCGATCCGCAGCCAGACCTATCCGAAGGTTGGTGAGAGCATCGATGCCGCAGCACTTGTGTGGTCAAAAGCGCCCGTGATCATCGGCGCACATGACACCGGGCCCCTGATCCGCTCCAAGGACGGCTTTTGGCTGGCGATCCCGACAGAGGCTGCAGGCAAGGGCGCGCGCGGTGGCCGGATCACCCCCGGCGAATGGGAACGACGGCGTGGGCTTCGGCTCCGGTTTATCTATCGCAGGCGGGGACCGAGCCTGCTCGTGGCCGAGGGGCGGCTGAACAATCGTGGGCTTGGCGTCGCCTCAAGATCAAAAACCGGGCGCGGAAAGGCAACAGTGCCAATCTTCCTGTTGGTGCGGCAGGTAAAACTGCGTAAACGGCTTGATCTGGCGCGGGATGCGAAGGCTGCGCAGGAGAGGATGCCGGGGGCGATTGTGGCGAAGTGGGTGGAAGGTCGGCGATGATTGGCGACGAGGATGCGGAGAATTCTCAGTGCAAAACTGGATCGCCTACGTCATCGGTGGGACCTATCTACGTCCAAGCTTGCCGAATTCGCTGTCCAGCAAGGCGCGGATTTTTTTCGATGCGCCGTGCAGGGCTGCGTCCACATTGGCATCATTGTGGGTGATGGTCTGCGGCTGCATTCCCTCGGGACGCGCTTCAACAGTGCAGCGAATATCGTCAGCCCCGCCCTTTGCACCATTCACATCGGCCAGATGCACCTCGATCCGTGACAGTCGGTCGGTCAGATGCCCGAGCGCGGACGTAACAACCGCTTCGGCCACTTCGGCCAGACGTTCGTCGCCTTGAATGTTGGCATCGGTATTCAGTTGAAACTGCATGTAGGTTCTCCCGTTTGTATGCGCTCATTTACCATGTAAAACCATGAAGATGAATGATCTGGCGCAAGCTCGCCTACACGATCACTAAAAACGCCTGCGCCTTTATAGCTTGGGCGAGGATACAAAGCCAATGCCCACGACCCGAGAAACCATTCTTACCGCGCTGCACACTGTGCTGCAGACGCTGCCCGCCACTGCCTTGCGCGGCGAGGTCCTGCCAGAGCGCATCCCTCCTGCGGGCCTGCTGATCCTGCGCGATGGCGATCCCGGCGATCCTGCGGTGACGCTGTCGCCCCTGACCTATCATTACCAGCATCGCAGCGAGCTTGAAGTCATCGTTCAGGGCGCGAACCGCGACACGGGTTTCGCTGTACTTTGCGGACAGATCGGCGCGGTGATCCGTACCGACAGAACACTTGGGGGTCTTTGCGACTGGATCGAAGCCGAAGCACCACAGCCGGTGGATTTACCTGTTGAGGGTGCGGCCAGCCTGAAGGCCGCGATCATCCCGATCGTTCTGCATTATTCAACGTCAGACCCGCTGGCCTGACCCGGTAGCCTGACCCACCCCACAGTTTGAGGAGAACACTATGGCACGAGCTCAAGGGGCGCGGGCGCAGATGGCGCTTGCGTTCGAATCCGTCTACGGCACTTCGCCCGCGACCGGTTACGTCAAGATACCCTTTGCCAGCGCCACGCTTGGCGCAGAGCAACCGCTGCTCGACTCGGAACTTCTGGGCTACGGGCGCGATCCCCTTGCACCAATCAAGGACGCCCTGACAGCTGATGGCAACGTGGTGGTTCCCATTGATGCCCGCGCGTTCGGCTATTGGCTGAAGGCCACCTTTGGTGACCCGATCACCACGGGCGCCGAGGCCCCCTATAGCCACGAATTCCGCTCGGGCAACTGGACGCTGCCGAGCCTCTCGATCGAGATCGCTATGCCGGAGATCCCGCGCTTTGCGATCTATGCGGGCTGCGTGGCCGATCAGCTGTCCTGGCAAATGACGCGCTCGGGGCTTTTGACGGCCTCGGTGTCCATGGTCGCGCAGGGAGAAACCTTGGCGACCAGCACCAATGTTGGAACGCCAGCAGAGATCGCGCTGCAGCGCTTTGGCCATTTCAACGGCGCCATCAAGCGCGAGGGGGTGGCACTGGGCAATGTGGTCTCGACCCAGATCACCTACGCCAATAATCTCGACCGCATCGAGACGATCCGCGCCGACGGGATGATCGACGGCGCGGATCCTTCGCTGGCCGCCCTTTCGGGCAGCATGGAGGTGCGCTTTGCCGATAATACGCTGATGGATCAAGCAATCAACGGTGCCGATTGCGAGCTGGAGTTTTCCTACCTGCTCGGCACAGGCGAGAGCCTCACGGTCACAGCGCATTCGGTCTATCTGCCGCGCCCGCGCGTGGAGATCGGCGGACCGCAGGGCGTGCAGGCCACCTTCGACTGGCAAGCCGCCAAGGACGTCACCTTGGGCCGGATGTGCACCATCACCCTGGTCAACGATATGGAGGCGTATTGATCATGCTCAAACTCGATCTGTCAAAAAAGCCACGCTGGCTTGAGCTGTCACCCGGGGTCCGGGTGCAGCTGCTGCCGCTGACCACGGCGCTGATGGTGTTCACCCGCAGCGATATCACGGTCGAAGCTTTGCCCGAAGATGCCAGCAACGAGGACCGCGCGCTGGTCTTTGCCAAGGCGTTGGGGCGGCGGGCAGTGATTGCCTGGGAGGGTGTGGGCGATGCAGACGGCGAGGTGCTGGGCCTCACGCCCGAGGGTGTTGACGCCTTGCTCGATGTCTATCCGATCTTTGAAGCGTTCCAGACAGGTTATGTCGCCAAGGCACTGGTGTTGGAACAGGAAAAAAACGTCTCCGCGCCCTTGCCGACTGGCACTTCAGCGGGGGCGATCGGTACTGCGAGGCTTGCGAAGCCCTCGAGGCCTGCAAAGTCCCGTGCCCGGACTGCCCGGCAAAAGTGAACCGCCCCCAGACTTTCGAGGGTGTGCAGGTCTGGGACCTGGTTGGCCGTTTGGGCGGCCAGCTGCGCGCCACAAAGCAAATCATCCTCGGCTGGGACATGGGTGCGGCCCTCGCCATGGCGCGTGCCCTTGGCATCAACGGCCTCGTGGCCATGGAGCTGCTGCCCGAGATCGAGGCGGTGATGGTCAAAAAAGTAAACGAACGGATTGGAGAGCAGGATGTCCGATAAGCGCGTCTTCGTGCGTCTCGCGGCCGTGGGCGGACGCCAGGTCAAGGCTGAGCTGAACGGCATTGGGGATGCCGGTGCCCGCGGGCTCGGTCGGCTATCGCGCGAGGTCGATATTGCAAATGCACGCCTCGTGGCCTTCACCCGCCTGGCCAAGATCGCGGCAGCGGCGGCTGGGGCAGCCGTGGTCCTTGCGGGCGCTGCCATGATCCGCTCGGGGCTGCAGACCATCGACCAGACAGCCAAGCTGGCGCAGTCGCTGGATACAACCGTCGAAAGCCTGCAGGTGCTTGAGCGTGCCGCTGACCTCTCGGGCGTCTCCATGGGCAATGTCGAGCAGGCCACGGTGCAGCTGACACGGCGTCTGAGCCAGGCAGCCGCAGGTGCAGGCCCTGCCGTCGATGCACTTGACCGCCTTGGTCTGTCTGTCAGCGCGCTGCAAAGCCTGCCGCTCGATCAGCGCATCGCATTGATCCAAGACCGGCTGGCAGAGTTTGTGCCAGAGGCCGAGCGTGCCGCTGTCGCCTCACAGCTCTTTGGCGACCGTGCAGCCCTCGTGTTTACGCGCATCGATACCGCCACGCTGCGTCAGGCCACCGCTGATGTGAATGATTTCGGTATTGTTGTCTCCGAGCAGGACGCCGACCAGATCGAGCGCACCAATGATGCAATCTCGCGCCTTGGCCTGATCTGGCGAGGTGTATCGAACCAGCTGGCTGTGGCCGCAGCGCCTGCGCTTGAGGCGGTCGCCGATGCTCTGGCAGCCATGGCGCGCACCACCGGCCCACTCGGTTCGGCCATCAAGGGCCTGTTTGAGAACATCGGAGGGCTGACCACCTACGCTGTGACCTTTGCAGGCGTGATGGCAGGACGATGGGTGGCAGGGCTCGTGGCTGCGACATTCTCTGTTGGTGGGCTGGTGACCGGTCTGGTTTTCCTGCGGGCCGCGTTGATCCGCACCGGCATCGGGGCGCTGATCGTCGGCGCGGGCGAGCTGGTCTATCAGTTCACGCGCCTTGTCGCCGGTGCCGGTGGGTTCGGCAACGCCATGGACCTGCTGAAAGACGTGGCGGTCGAGGTCTGGGACCGAGTTTCGCTCAGCGCGGACGCGGCCTGGGCGCGTGTGGAATCCGGCTGGGCCACGGCGCAGGCTGGTATTTACGAAGGGCTGCAATCGGCCACTGAGGCCGTGGTGGGCTGGGCAAACAATACCGTCAATACCTTTGAGGGCACGTTCCTTGCCGTACAGGCAATCTGGGGCGCGCTGCCAGATGTGTTTGACCGCGTTGGCGCGCTTGCCATCAATGGGCTCGTCGAGGTGATGGAGACCGGGATCGCGGGCATCACCGAGGCGATCAACACCGTACTGACCCTTGGCGGTCGGCGTCCCGATTGGGCCATCACCGCGCCCGACCTTTCCGCCTGGCAATCTGTTGTTCCCGAAGCCGTCAACCTTGGGGACCGCGCAAGGGCGGCCTACGACAGCGCGTTCTCGGACGATCCATTCCAAACGCCTGATCTTTTTGGCGGCATGGCCGACGATGCGCGCGGCCGGGCATCTGGGTATTCCGAGGCAGCAGGCATGCTCTCGGACGCTGCCTCGCGGCCCATGGCGGCATGGCAGGCACTGAAGGATGCGGTTTCTGGCGCGAGCGATGAAGGTGCGGCGGCACTTAGAAGCGCTGCAACCTCGGCGGACCAATTCAACGAAGCACTTGAGGAAACCGAAGAGCAGGCCGGGCGCGCAGGCGGGGCGGCAAAAAAGGCAGGTGAGGACGCAGCCAAGGGTGCAGAAGCAGCAGCCACCGGGTGGCAGGCGGTGGTGAATGCGGTCAGCGAATATGCCGACAAAGCGCGCGATGTGGGCGCGGACGTGGGCGGCGTGCTGGTCGGCGCGTTTCAAAGCGCGGAAGACGCCATCGGCAACTTCGTCAAGACCGGCAAGCTGGACTTCAAAGGCCTGGTCACATCGATGATCGCGGACCTTGCCAAGCTCGGCGCGCGCAAATTCATCCTCGGGCCCATCGCCAACGCGCTTTCAGGCGCTCTGGGCAATCTTGGCGGCATGTTTGCGGGCGTTTTCCATCAGGGCGGTATTGTGGGCGGGCCTGCGCCATCTCGGATGGTTCCGGCCATGGCCTTTGCCAACGCACCGCGCATGCACAACGGCGGCTGGGCTGGCCTCAAATCCGACGAGGTGCCCTCCATCCTGCAGCGCGGCGAGCGTGTGCTGTCACGCAAAGAGTCCCGCGCTTATGGCGACGGCAATGGTGGTGGCGGTGGCAATGGTGGCGGCGCGGTCACGGTCAACATCATGACGCGGGACGCAGAGAGCTTCCGCCAATCGCGCACGCAGGTCGCGGCCGATATGGCGCGCGCAGTCTCCATGGGCCGGAGGGGCATGTGATGGCGTTTCACGAAGTGCAGTTTCCCGACAACATCAGCCGCGGGGCGCGCGGCGGTCCACAGCGGCGCACCCAGATCGTGGAGCTGGCCTCAGGCCGCGAGGAGCGCAACGCCTCCTGGTCCGCGTCGCGGCGTCGCTACGATGTATCCTACGGCGTTCGGCGCGCGGATGATCTGCACGCCGTGGTTGGGTTTTTTGAAGCGCGGCTCGGACGGCTCTATGGCTTCCGGTTCAAGGACTGGGCTGATTACAAATCCTGCGCCCCCTCAAAGGGTGTGTCCGAGATGGACCAGCCCCTCGGGATCGGCGACGGTGCCACCACGTCCTTCGCGCTGACCAAAGCTTACGGCACCCTGCCACATGTCTATCAGCGCCGCATCGAGAAGCCGGTCGCAGGAACAATCCGCGTCGCGCTGAGCGGTGCCGAGCAGTTCAACGGCTGGTTGACGGACCCCGTCACCGGGATCGTCACCTTTGAGGTCGCCCCGGATCCCGGCGTGGCCCTCACTGCAGGCTATCAGTTCGACGTGCCCGTCCGCTTCGACAGCGATCTGATGGACGTCACCCTCGATATCGAACGCCTCGGCTCGATCACCTCAATCCCGCTGATCGAGATCCGACTGCTGTAATTTATCCTGCCTGAGGCGCTGGACCCGATCTAGCGGGCCTCGCAGGCCTAACCCGACCCACATCCCCTGTTCACGGAACCACATCCCATGCAGACTTATACTGCCCTTGAACATCGCCCCGGCGATACGCCCCAGCTTTATGATCTCGGCGGAGGGCTTGTCACCCAGAACACCTTTGGAAAGGTGATCCGTCTTGATGCCAGCCAGCAGGTAACAGCACTGACCCCGGTGCCGATTGAGGCCGAGGAGCGCTACGCGTTTCGTGCTGTGTTTCGGCGCACCACAAACAGCCCCGATCCGTCCGATGATGCAATTGCCTGCGGCATCGACTGGCTGGCTGCAGACAAGACGGCCCTTTCCACGACCACAGTCGAGACGATTCTCAACTTCACCGTCGCGGATGGGCGGCGCGAGGTCCGCACCTCGGTCGTGGCCGAAGCCGAGGGTCCCGCCAGCGTGGTGGCCCCGATTGGCGCGCGCTACGCCGTGCCATGGGTGCGCACATTCGGGCTTGGACACGCCACCGACGTCGAGGTCTGCAGTCTCGAGCGGCTGCCCTTCGTCTCGGTGCCCGTCGCGCGCACCTTCTATGTTACCATGGACGGCAAGGACCTCAATGAGGGCAACTCGCTGACCTCGCCCCTTGCCAGCATCACTGAGGGCCTCGCACGCGCTGCAGCAGTTGCCCAGCCCTGCGTGGTGATTGTGCAGCCCGGCGAATACATCGTGCCCCCCGATACGGTGATCCCCGCCAATTGCGCCCTTTACGGCTATGACCTGCGCGTCACCAAGCTGAGCCTGCCGCCGGGCCAGGAGGTGAACAACATGTTCCAGATGTCCAACGGCATCAAAGCCCGTGGCTTTACCTTCTCAAATCTGCGCCATGAGTCCTATACGCTGGCGGGCGGCCCACCGCAAAAAGGCTGGTCCTTTGTGTTTAAACCCGGCGAGGTCCTGACGCGATCGCCCTATATCGCCGATTGCTCGCAGCTGCACAGCTTTACCCAGGACCAAATGGCCCTGCCGGTCGACAAGGCCGCAGGCAATCCGCTGATGCCGCGCGGTGGCGGGAACCTGTTGGCCGACGGCTCGGTCCTCGCCCCGTCCTCACCGCTGCGCTCGGTCGTGGTCGACAGCTTTACCGCGATCAATCCCAATGGTGTCGGCTATGCCGTCACCCGCAATGCCTTTGTCCAGCTGGTCTCGGTCTTCACCAACTGGGCCCGCGTCGGCCTTTGGGCCCATGACGGCGGGCAAATCACCGTCGCCAACTCCAACAACACCTTTGGGGACTATGCTCTTGCCGCGACCGGGTTCCGCAACACGGTCCAGATCGAAGGGCTGGCCGGAACCGGCGTGCTGGCCACGCACACCGCTGCCGCCAACACCATCACCGCCCAGACAGAAGCCATCATCACCGCGTTGATGAACACGCGCTATCCAACGCTTACAGGCTTCAATGGCCTCTCAGCGCGCGACAAGGCTTTCACCGAGCGCGACACCCGCACGCTTCTGCGCAGCCTGATCAATGATCTGCGCTCAGGGCAGGATCGCGGCGCGCAGTTCTTTGCCAAAGGGCTCTTTGACTGGAACGCCAATTACGCCTTCTCGGTCGCCCTCGTGCCGCTGTTTCTCGCCACCTGGGAGCAGGTCCGCCTTGAGCTGATCGCGCAGATCAGCACCAACGCGGCACAAGCAATGATCAGCGCCCTGATCGGGCTGATTTCGGATGTGGTCACGCGCCCGCAAGATTACCGCGTGGGCTTTGCCTCCGTCATCGAGGCCACCAGCCAGCAGTTCAGCTACGCAGGTGCCGGCGTTAACTACAACGCACTGCCCTTTAGCCAGCGCGGCACCGGCCGCGCGCCCGATCCGGCCAGCACGCTGCTGAAGACCGGCGGCGGCCGGATCTACGCCACCTTCTCCACCGAGGTCGGCGATACCTATCTCGGCGAAGACCTGCGCGTGGATTTTGAGCGCAACACCATCGAAGGCCAGGCCTTCTCGCGCGGTGTGCAGAACATCGCCCTCCCCCTCATCATCGGTCTCGGAGCTTGAACCCATGGTCACCATCACCACACCGCGCCCGCCCCTGAACCTCTTCGAGGTGGTTCGCGCAGAAATCGGCGTCGAGTGGACGACCATCTATGACGTGCCCGACTATCTGATCCCCAGCGAGGGCCCAAACCCCGCCCGCAGCATCGGGACGGCCGCCATCATGACCGGTGTGCTCATCACCCCCACCGCCGGGGCCTCCGTGCGTGTCTCGATCCGGATCCTCGCCTTCAACAACACGCCGTGGCTTTTGCTGGACCGCGCCTTCGCGCCCGCAGGCGATGTTCTCTCGATCGGGCTTGATCGCCAGGTACTGCGCGCAGGCGAGCGCTTCCAGATGAAGGTCGAGGCCAGCGAGGCCGCCATCGCGCATTTCTCCTTCATCCTCAACCAACGCGAAGACTTCACGGTGATCTCATGAGTATTCTGCGCTACGCCACTGGCCGTGGCCGCTTTGTCGGCCAGTCCCTGATCTATCCCGTCCCGATCCCACTTGATGCGGCGCAGTATTTTGGGGCGGCGGTGGTAGGCGAGAACGGCCAGTTCTACTATTCCAACGGCCTTGAATGGATCGTGCCCATCGAGGACAACGAGATCCTGCGCCCCTCGGCACTTGTGCCCTTCAGCGTTGATGAGCGCACCCAGCTGCGCCTGACCACGTTTCGCTCGCCTGCTGGCCTTGAGCAGACTGGTATCATCTTTGAGATTTCCAGCAACGGCGTGGATTTTGACGGCGCACTGACGCGCATCGTGTCAGGCTTTGGCAATACCTATCAGCTGGAATTCCCCGAGGACGGCTTTGGTCCCGGCGACCGCGTGCTCTGGCGCGCTGCCTATACCGGCACCAGCGGGGCGCAATCGAACTTCTCTGTTCCTTATGCCCAGACCTTCCCCGAGCTGATCTCGCGCCCCACGCCCATCACCCGCGAGAATGCCATCACCGGCACAGTGCGCATCACGGATTTCGAGAGCGCGTCGCTCTTTGGCTATGGCTACGGCGAGACCCAGACCGCGTTCTATGCGCCCGATGCCACGCCCGGCGTCGACGCGCCCCTGATCACCGTGACCCACACCAGCGGGGCCATCACCACCGTCCCGATCCCGCCGCTGGTGCCTGCTGCGAACTATCTCTGGCGCAGCCGCTATGGCGGGCGGCTCAATGCCTCCGCTCCGATGATCTATTCCGCTTGGTCCTCCCCGCGCAGCTTCTTTCTCGGCGCAGCCTCTTTGATCCTGACCTATGATCTGGCGCTTGCCACCGCACGCACGATCTTCGTACCGCTCGGAGGTGGCACGATCAACAACCCCCTCGATGTCATGATTGACTGGGGCGACGGCAACTCTGAGCGATTCACCACCGCCGGGATCAAGCCGCATACCTATGCCGAGGGTTCTGGCCCGCGCGTGACCGTCACCATCACCGGTCGTCTTGACTGGTACGGTACCACCCAGCCCATCGACCAGTCAGGGCTGATCCGCGTCGAGAACATTGGCTTTGCCATGGGGCTCACATCCTTGCGCGGCGCGTTTCGACAGACCGCCACGGCGCTGGATTATATCACCCCAAACATCCCCGAGACCGTCACCAGCTTTGAGGAGCTGTTCCAAGAGAGCGTTTGCGCCGCTGATCTGCGCGACCTGGATACCCGCAACATCACCAACCTGCGCAGGATCTTCTATCGCTCGAATGGCATCGGCCCAAACTGCGCCAATTGGGACGTGGGGCGCGTCACAGATGTCTTCCAGGCCTTCGCCGACAGCCAGATGAATAGCCCGTTCTCCCTTGGTAATTGGGAGAGCCTCACCTCAATGGAGGAGATGTTCGTCCAGACCATCGGCGATTACTACGGCGGACGCGACGGGCGTGTGCTGTTCAATCAGCCCATTGCCAGCTGGGACGTCAGCAGCATCACCAACATGCGCCTGATGTTTGGCTGCACCGCGCGCGCCAATGTCGGAAAAATCGGTGCCGCCTTCAACCAGCCGCTGAATGGCTGGAATGTCTCCACTGTGCAAAACTTCGAAGGTTTCATGGGCCATCTCGCCAATCCCGGCATCAGCCAGAACACCCATGCGTTCAACCAACCGCTCAATCAGTGGAACACCTCCGCTGCCACCAACCTGCACCGCATGTTCGCGCTGGCACGCAGCTTCAACCAGGACATCTCCGCCTGGAACACCGCCAACGTCATCACCACATCCGGCATGTTCCTCGGCGTGTCGGGGTTTCATGGGTTCAACCGCTCTCTTAATGCATGGGACGTCTCGAGCGTCACCGATATGAGCGAGATGTTCGCGAATTGCGATTATGACCAACCGCTGGGGGCCTGGAACGTCGCGGCCGTCACCACCATGCAGGGGATGTTTCGCAGCGGGCTGTTCAACAAGCCGATCGGCACCTGGGACGTCTCAGGCGTAATCGACATGGCCTTCATGTTCGCCTCCGTCAGCACCAATGCCCAACGTGCCTTCTTCGACCAGGACATCGGTGGCTGGAACGTCTCGAACGTCATCACCATGGAGGCGATGTTTGGCGCGGTCGGCGCAGGCGCTGCACAGCGGGCGGAGTTCAACAACGGCGGCAGCCCCTCAATCGTGGCTTGGGATGTTTCCAATGTGACCAATATGCGCGCCATGTTCCGCTCAGGGGACGGCGGCTCCAACAGTCCCCATCACCGCTTCAACCAGCCCATCGGGGCTTGGGATGTCAGCCGCGTCGAGACCCTGCGCGACATGTTTCGAGGGTGCCGCCAGAGCTTTGATCAGGATATTTCCCAATGGCCACTGCGCGCACTCGGCGTTGATCTGTCGGATTTCATGGCGATTGATGTCGAGCGCGCCTTCTCAGAGGCCAATTATTCGCGCCTGCTGACAGGCTGGGCAAACCGTGTTGCCACCATCAGCGGGCCGCTCAATGTTGCAGCGCTCTTCGAGGCGCGCCGTTTCAACACTACCGCCTATCAACCGGGGTCGCGATTTACCAACGCGGTAGCCGGGCGCGCGTTTCTCACGACGGCGCGCAGCCTGAGTGTCGCAGGGGCCACCACGCCCGAAGCAAACGGTCCCTATCCCTTTAACGCCGCCACCAGCGTCTATCTCAACGTAGACGGCTGGTATTTCCTCAAAACCGGCCCCGACTGGACCCTCTACGACCCCGACGACAGCCCGCAGGCGACCGGCACTGGTGCCGATCCTTGGAGTGTCACCAGCTGGACCGGCTTGCTTTCAACCGCAACGCTGCTGATCGCAGGCGCCGCTTGGACACTTATCGGAGACACCCCCGCATGACCCATGATCTGACCACGCACAGCTTCACCGCCACAACCCGGACCTTCTGGATTGCCCATGGCCCGGCATTGCATTTCGGGGTACTGGCACCCGGGGAAAGCCTCTCCTCCGGACAGGCCAGCTTCGAGACCTTTCCCCGCCGCCTGCCTTGGCGGACGCGCGTCATCGCCCTTGGTGGCAATCCAGATGGTGCCACCCAATGATGGGCGGTCTGTACGAGGCCACGCGCGATCTGCACCATGCCTGCGAAGCACACCCCGTGGGCCAGCGCATGACCGCAGGCTCAGTTTCGCACCAAGAGTGGGCCGACTGGCTGGCCGCGTTCCGCGCAGTCCATGTGGTGATTGATCCACATCACCCAGCCCATATGGCACGCGTGGCACTGCTCGATGCTGATCTGGCGTTGCTGCCTGCGCCGCGTGTTGGGCAGGCGGCAAATACGCTTGCGGCAACCCTCACCACGCCGACCAGCATCGCGGCTGCTGCCTACGTCTTGCACGGCGCGCACCGGCGCGGCGGCCGGGTGCTGGCCTCCACAATGGGCAAGGCAGGGCTGCCGACCGCGCATGTGATCTATCCGCTGCCTGCTGAGGTGGAGGCGCTGGTTAAATCCCTGCGGGATCGTGCTGACCTGGCAGATGGCGCGCGGGCCGTGTTCGCGGGGCTGCTCGCTGTGATGGATGAGATTGAGGGGCGCAGATGAAGACCCTGACGGACGACCTGCAGGCACATTTCGCATCCGGGACCACCACGCTGGCCTGGTGCTGGCGCATCACTAGGGCTGATGGCGTGGTCTTTGGCTTTACCGACCATGACCGGTTGCTGAGTTTTGACAGCACCAGCTTTGAAAGCGAAGCCGGGCTGATCCCGTCAGAGCTGCGGCAAGGGTCTGATCTCTCGGTCGATGCGCAAGATGCCGAGGGCGTGCTGTCCTCGGACCGCATCACCGAGACCGACATCCTCGACGGGCGCTGGGACAACGCCTCGGTCGAGGTCTGGCGCGTCAACTGGCAGGATACCGAGCAGCGCGTGCTGTTGCGGCGTGGCTCCATCGGCCAGATCAGACGCGGGCGGATCGCCTTCGTGGCGGAAGTGCGCAGCATCGCCCATGTGCTCAACCAGCAGGTCGGGCGCGCCTATCAGGCGCAATGCGACGCGGCCTTGGGCGACGTGCGCTGCGGTGTTGATCTCAGCAATCCGGCTTTTAGGGGCGATGGCACGGTGGGCAGCGTCCTGCGCGGCCGGGTGATCTCCAGCTTCAATCTAGGCGGCTTTGGGGCGGGCTGGTTTGATGCAGGCACGATTGAGTGGACCAGTGGTGCCAATGCCGGACGGCGCGCGGAGCTCATGCTGCACGAGCTGTCTGACAGCGGAGCCCGGCTGACACTGTTTGCGGAGTCGGTGAATGACATCGCGCCGGGCGATGCGTTTGTCGTCTTCGCAGGCTGCGACAAGCGGATCGAGACCTGTGCAGCGCGGTTCAACAATGTGGTCAATTTTCGCGGGTTTCCGAGCATCCCCGGACAAGACGCCATCCTGCGCTACGCAACGCAGGGCGGTGGTCATGATGGGCGGGTGCTGTGAGGCGCGCTGCAGATTCCGTGCGCGTAATCGCGGCGGCGCGGGCTTGGCTTGGCACGCCTTATCATCATCAGGCCTCGCTTCTCGGCGTGGGCTGCGATTGCCTCGGGCTTTTGCGCGGGGTCTGGCGTGATGTGGTGGGCTTGGAGACGCCGGGCCTGCCGCCCTATTCCCCGGATTGGGGCGAGGTGCGGGCAGATGAGGTTCTGCGCGATGGCTGCGCGGGCTGCATGATCGCAGTTGAGGGTGCGGCACAGCCCGGAGACGTGGTGCTGTTTCGGATGCGGTCCTGGGCGATTGCCAGGCACGCGGGTATTTTGGTCGCCCCGGACCGGATGGTGCACGGGCATTCCGTGCACGGCGTCCTTGAGCAGGCGATCACCGCAGCGTGGTGGGCGCGCGCGGCATTTGTGTTCCGGTTCCCGGACGGTGGAGATATCTGAATCATGGCAACTTTGGTCTTGGGCGCAATTGGTACTGCAATCGGCGGCAGCCTTGGCGGCACCATCCTCGGCGTCTCGGCCGCCACAATAGGCGGCTTTGTTGGATCCAGCCTCGGCGGCATGATCGACGCAGGTCTGGTGGCGGGCAATCAAAACCAGAGATTTGAGGGCGCGCGGATCGACGCCTTGCGCGTCTCAAGCTCAACCGAGGGGGCCGTGGTCAGTCGCGTGTTCGGGCGCATGCGTGTCGCGGGCAACATCATCTGGTCAACAGATTTCAAAGAGCGCGCGGTCACGACCACCGTGCGTGGCCCGCGCCGCTATGGTCTGTTCGGGCCGCGCGCCACGGCCACCACGGTCAACTATTTCTACACTGCCAGCTTCGCTGTCGGCCTTTGCGAAGGGCCGATCACAGGCATTGGGCGCGTCTGGGCTGACGGCAAGCCGCTGGATATCACCGGCGATGGTGTACGGGTCTACCAAGGCACTGAGACGCAAATGCCCGATTCCACAATCGTGGCACGCATGGGTGCGGCGCTATCGCCAGCTTACCGCGGACTGGCCTATGCCGTGTTTGAGGAGCTTGATCTTCAGGACTTCGGCAACCGTCTGCCGCAGCTGACCTTCGAGGTGTTGCGCCCGCTGCCGGACGCCGACGTGGCCGAAGGGCTGGTTCCGGCTGTCGCGATCATCCCAGGGTCGGGCGAGTTTGTATATGCGCCAGGAATTGTCATGGCGGAGGAAGGTGACTCTCAAGGCCTCAAATCCGCCCAGAACGCTGTCGCCAGCATCACCAAATCCAACTTCACTCTGTCGTTGGATAACTTGCAGGCCATGGTGCCCAGCGTCAAAAGCACATCTTTGGTCGTTGCGTGGTTCGGCACGGACCTGCGTGCAAGCCAATGCAAGGTTCGCCCGGGCGTTGAGGTCGCGATCCGGAACACGTCGCCCTATGCATGGACGGTGAACGGTATATCCCGCGCGGCGGCGTACCGCGTGAGCCAAACGGACGGCCACCCGACCTATGGCGGCACCCCCGCCGATCAATCGATTGTCGATGCCATCAAAGACTGCAAAGCGCGCGGGCTGCGCGTCACGTTCTATCCGTCCCTGCTGATGGACATCTCTGCGGGCAACAGCTTGCCTGATCCCTATTCGGATAATGCAGCTAAGCTGGGGCAGCCAGCGCATCCATGGCGCGGGCGGATCACCTGCAGCCCGGCTGCGGGTTTTGCGGGCACGGTCGACAAGACAGCGTCCGCCGCGTCACAGATCGCAGCGCTGTTCGGATCGGCCACGCCCGGGCAGTTCTCGGTCTCCGGCACAAATGTCTGCTTCACCGGGCCTGCCAGCGAGTGGGGACAGCGCCGCATGGTCCTGCACTACGCGCATCTGTGCAAAGCAGCCGGGGGCGTGAATGCCTTCCTCATCGGGTCCGAACTGCGCGGGCTGACGCAGGTGCGCTCTGCCGCAGGGACCTATCCAACCATGCAGCAGCTGCGCAGTCTTGCGGCCGACGTGCGATCGATCTTGGGCACTGGCACCAAGATCAGCTATGCGGCAGATTGGACGGAGTATTTCGGGCATCGCCCTGAAGATGAAAGTGGCGACGTCTATTTTAACCTCGATCCGCTCTGGGCAGATGCCAATATCGATTTCATCGGGATCGACAACTATGTCCCGCTGTCGGATTGGCGCGATGGCTATGATCATCTTGACGCGCAGGGCTGGCCCGCGATTTACGATCAAAGCTATCTGCAGTCCAACATCGCGGGCGGCGAAGGCTTCGATTGGTATTATGCCAGCAACGGGCACCGCCTGGCGCAACTGCGCACGCTGATCAATGACGCTGGCGCTGACACTGGTTCGGCAGGCAAGCCTTGGGTTTATCGCAACAAGGACCTGCGCAGCTGGTGGTCAAACCCGCATTTCAACCGGCCCGGCGGCGTCGAGAGCGCCACGCCCACCGCATGGGTGCCGCAATCAAAGCCCTTCTGGTTCACCGCGTTTGGCTGCCCCGCCGTCGACCGGGGCTCCAACCAACCAAACGCGCTCGTCGATCCCAAATCCTCCGAGAGCCGCACACCATACTTCTCGCGCGGCTGGCGCGACGACACCATCCAGCGCGCCGCTCTTGAGGCTACGCTGACCTATTGGGGAAGCGGGGCAAACAACCCCACTTCATCGATCTATGCCGGGCAGATGGTGCACCTCCCCGAATGCGCCGCTTGGGGCTGGGACGCACGGCCTTACCCTTACTTCCCGGCGTTAAGCGAGGTCTGGGGTGATACCGAAAGCTGGCGCCTTGGCCCTTGGCTGAACGGGCGTCTCGGCTCTGTTTCCCTCGCGGCGTTGGTGCGCCAGCTATGTCTGCGCGCCGGAATGCCAGGGGACCTCATAGACGTCTCCGGGCTCTGGGGTGCGGTCGAGGGCTATGTAATCGGCGCCATCGAGGCTCCGCGTGCTTCAATTGCTGTGTTGCAGCGCCACTTCGGCTTTGACGCGATCGAGAGCCAAGGGCGCCTGCGGTTCGTGATGCGCGGCGCTGGTCCCGTGGCGGAGGTCACGCTGGACGATATGGTCATTGGCCAGAGCGGCAATGGCGAAGTGATCGAGCTCACCCGGGGGCAAGAGACCGAGCTGCCTTTGGCGCTGAAATGGCAGCTGGCACGCGCTGATCAGGATTATGACGCGGTCATGGTCGAGGCGCGCCGCACGGTGGTCGACTCCACCTGCATTCTGGCAGAGGGTTTTCCCATTGCAGCTCCACCGGAAATGTCCGAGCGCCAGGCCAATCGCGCGCTGCAAGAAACTTGGGTGGGTCGCGAGGGCGCATCCTTCAGGCTCCCACCGTCGCGCGTGGCGGTGGATGCGGGCGATGTGCTCACGCTGCGCCATGATGGGCGCAGCGTGGAGTACCGCGTGGTGCAGGTCAGCGACGGTGAAGACAAGAGGATCGACGCGGTCCGTTCCGACCGGTTGGTCTACGATCTGCCGGTCGGCGGCGCGCGCGGCACCTCGCTTGCGCTGATCTCGCCCTTCGGGGGCGCGCTGGTGCAGTTTCTGGATCTGCCGCAGATGTTTGACGACGACCCGCCCTATCAGCCGCTGCTTGCTGTCTATGCATCCCCATGGCCGGGGGCCTTGGCGGTCTGGCGCTCGGCCGCGACAGACGCCTTCATCCAGATCGGCTCAATCGATACGCGAGCCAGCTTTGGCACCTTGCTGACCGACCTTGGTCCCGGCCCTTCAGCGGTGTTCGATAATGGCAATGTGGTGGACGTGGAGCTGGTCGATGGCGTGCTGTCGAGCGTTACGGATTTGCAGCTCTTTGCGGGCAGTAACAGCTTTGCGGTGCAAACCGACGACGGGGCCTGGGAGATTGTGCAGGCGCGCGATGTCGAATTGATCGGTCCGCGTCGCTACCGCCTACGCGGCCTCTTGCGCGGAGTCCGTGGTACTGAAGCGCACATCGCGGCAGTAAAACCTGGAGGTGCGCGAGTGATCGTGATCAACTCGGCGCTGCTGCCGGTGCCGCTGGCCACAACGGATATCAGGATCGCATGGAACTGGCGGCTGGGGCCGATCGGTCTCGACTTCGCGGATCCCAAGATGGTCAGCGTTCAGTATACACCGATGGCAGAGGGCCTGCGTCCCTTCTCGCCGGTCCATATTGCCCAACCCTATCTGCGCGGACGCCTGCCCGGGGATTACACCATCAGCTGGATCCGGCGTGATCGCGATCTCGGCGCAGACAGTTGGGAAGCGGTCGAGGTGCCAATGTCGGAGACCAGCGAGGTTTACGAAGTCGATATTCTCGACGGCGCAACCGTCAAGCGCACCTTGAAAGTTCCCTCACCGCTCGCGCTTTACACCGCCGCGCAGCAGATCGCGGATTGGGGATCCACACTTGGGCCCGGCGACACCGTTGATGTTCGCGTGGTCCAGATATCCGCAGCCGCAGGGCGCGGCACCGCGACGACACAAACCCTGATCTTCTGAAGGACACCCAATGGCTGACACCACCACGAACCTGCTGCTGCCCTTTATCCAGGCGGCGCAGGCCCAGAAGCATATCACCCACAACGATGCGCTGCGTCTGCTTGATGGGCTGACACAGATTTCTGTGCTGGACCGTAATCTTGCAACACCACCTGGCATCCCGGCAGAGGGCGCGCGCTACATCGTGGCCAGCGGTGCCACCGGCCTGTGGGCTGGATGGGACGGAGACGTGGCGTTTTACGCAGGCGGCGCGTGGCTGCGGCTCCCAGCCCGCACCGGCTGGGTGGTCTGGGTCCAAGACGAGGAGCGGGTGGTTGTGAGGGTCGGCGCTGCGTGGACACCACTGGATGCGGCCATGAGCCTGCTGTCTCAAGCGGCCAGCGTCGAAGTCGCGAAGGGTACGATGGGCAGTACCACCGGCATGGCGGTGCTGGAGCAGACGCTTTCCGGGCTTTCGGGGGCTTCCGTTGCCTCCACCATCGAAATCCCGGATCAGTCCATCGTGCTCGGCGTTTCGACACGGGTTCTAGCGGCGATCACCGGGGCCGCCTCCTTTGATTGCGGCGTCGCAGGTGAGGCGGACAAGTTCGGGGCCACGCTCGGCATCGCCGCTGGCAGTACCAATGTCGGCATAATCGGGCCACAGGCGTTCTCCGCCGATACGCCAATTATGCTGACGGCCCGGGGCGGCAGTTTCACCGGCGGCGCCGTGCGTATCGCCATACATTACCTTACGCTGGGAGCTCCATTATGAGTGATGATACCCCGAGCCGCTTTGCCGAGGTCGGGCAGGCCTTCCGCGATCATGGCCTGACCGCCGCGATCACCGCTCTGATCGGTGGCTTCCTTGCCTTAATTGCCGCCATCACCCGCCGCGCCTTTACCAATGAAGCCCTGTTGCAGCGGCTTGACCGCGAGCTCACCGCCGAACGCACCCGCGTCGATGCCCAGCGTGCCGAGGATCGAAAGGTAGACGCAGACCGGCTGGAGCGCATTGAAACCGATATCCGCGCGATGCGCGACGTGATGTTCGAGGCCTTCCAGCGCGGTCGAACAGACTGACGCAAGACCACACCACACATCAATCCGACCCACCCGACCCGCCCCAGAGGCGGGTTTTGCATTTCTGGAGGCCACCATGCCCACTACAACCTATGCCCATTTCAGCGACGTGCCTGAAAGCGCCTGGCGCTGGCCGAGCTTTTCGCCCGCAGAGATCGCGTGCCGCGGCACCGGCGCGATCAAGATCAACACCGACGCCATGGACAAGCTGCAGTCCCTGCGCAATCGCCTCGGCAAGCCGCTGATTGTGCGGTCCGCCTATCGCAGCCCTCGCCATAACAGGGCCGTGGGTGGGGCGAAGGCCTCCAAACACACGGACGGGATCGCGTTTGATATCGCGATGTCGAACCACAATCCCGCCGCTTTCACTGAGGCTGCACGCGCCGTGGGGTTTCTGGGTTTCGGCACCTATCCGCGCTCGGGCTTCATGCACATCGACCTTGGGCCTGCGCGTCAGTGGGGCGAGGCGTTTGCCATGCGTGCCTCGGCCTTCGCAGTTGAGGTGCCACCAGCGCGGGAGGTGCTGGCCGAGAGCCGGACATTGCGTGGGACAGGGACAGCCGGGGTGGCAACCATCGGCGCAGCAGGTGTGGAAGTGGCGCAGGACGTTCTGGCAGAAACCCAATCCGCCATCATGCCGCTTATGCCTTATCTCGACACCCTGCGCTGGGTGTTTATCGCGCTGGCGCTCGGGGGGATCGCTGTTACGGTTTGGGCTCAGGTCGATGACTGGCGCAAGGGCACGCGATGATGTGGGGCACCATTCTGGATGGGCTTCTCGCCCGGCCTTGGGCGCGTCGGGCAGCGGGGGTGGCGCTTACCGCCCTCACCGTCGCGCTGTTTATCCTCAACCTTCGCCGTGCGGGCGAACGCGCTGGGCGCGCTACCGTGCGGCTGCAACATTTGGAGCGACATCATGATATTCAACGGCAAATGCTGGAGGCCGCGGCCGGGCGCCCTCGTAATCGCGATGATCTGCTTAAGCGGCTGCGGAATGGCGGGTTTTGACACCCCGCTCAGCGCTTGCCCGCCACTGGTAGAGTATAGCCCAGACGAACAAAGTCAGGTGGCGGATGAGATCGCCGCGTTGCCCGAAGGTGGGGTGATCGTGGAGTGGCTGATGGATTACGCCGTATTGCGGGCGCAGGTGCGAGCTTGCATGTAGCATCGTTCATGTTTCGTTCCTGCGCTTGCAAGAAGACCCTGCTCCTTATCCAAGGACTCCCTTGAGATGCGTGCCATATCCGCTTTTCTTGAACACATCCGCCCGCTCCGCAAGCTGGTCGCGGTCAATCCACCCCGCCCAATAGGCGATTTCATCGGGTGATCCGACCTGCAGCCCTTGGCGCTCTGTCAGCGTGCGCACGAAGTTTCCCGCATCAAGCAGGCTGCCATGTGTGCCCGTATCAAGCCAAGCGAAGCCACGCCCCATCTGTTCGACATGCAGGGCGCCCTCGGCACGGTACAGCTCCAGAAGCTCGGTGATCTCCAACTCTCCGCGCGCAGATGGTTGCACCTGTGCCGCAAGATCGGGGGCACGGCCGTCCAGAAAGTAGAGACCCGTGACAGCATAGTTGGACGGCGGCACCGTCGGTTTTTCGACAATCGCTTTCACACTGCCATCAGCATCGAAGTCCACCACGCCGTAACGTTCTGGATCCATCACGTGATACCCGAACACGGTTCCACCCTGCGGGCGCGCATCAGCAGCGGCCAGAAGTTCGGGCAAGCCGTGGCCAAAAAAGATGTTGTCGCCCAGAACCATCGCTGATGGCGCGCCTGAGAGAAAATCGCGCGCAAGCAGATAGGCCTGTGCCAGTCCATCCGGCGAGGGCTGAACGATCCAGGTGAATTGAACTCCCCACTGACTGCCGTCCCCCATCAAGCGTTGGAATTGCAGCTGGTCGTCTGGTGTGGTGATGATTGCAATTTCACGGATCCCACTGAGCATCAAAACCGAAAGCGGGTAGTAAATCATTGGCTTGTCATAGATCGGCAAGAGCTGTTTCGACACGCCCATCGTGATCGGCCAGAGGCGCGTTCCAGATCCGCCCGCCAGAATAATGCCTTTGCGTTTCATGTGCGGGCTCCAAGTTCTGTTAAAATATCGTCGAGACTGAGACGCCAATCCGGACGGCTGACGCCGAACTCACGCTCGAAGGACGTGCAATCAAGCCGTGAATTCAGGGGGCGGCAGGCCAGTGTCGGGTAATCTGATGACGGGATGTCTTGGATTTGGCACGGCAGGTCTGCGCTGTGCATGATGGCGCGTGCAAAATCAGCCCAGCTGGTATCAGGAGCACCGGCAAAATGATGAGTGCCACCTGGGTGGCCTGTGACCATTGCGCGTGCCGCTATTAAAAGTGCACGTGCAATGTCAGCGGCCGCTGTGGGTCCACCGATCTGATCAGCCACAACGTTGAGGGTGTCGCGCTCTTGTCCCAGCCGTAGCATCGACTTGACAAAGTTCGCTCCATGGGCCGAGACCACCCAGCTGGTGCGCAGGATAAGATGCTGGGCACCGCTGATGCGGATCGCTTCTTCACCAATGAGTTTCGATCGCCCGTAAGCCGAAATTGGTGCCGCGGGATGATCAGGGGTGAATGGCTCCGTGCCAGTCCCGTCAAAAACATAATCGGTTGAGAGATGCAGGAAGGGAATGCCCTTTTGCGCGCAGGCATGTGCGATTGCTCCAGGTGCTTCGCCATTTATGATCGTTGCGGCGTTCTCAGATTCTTCTGCCTGATCAACGGCCGTCCAGGCAGCGGTATTGATCACTGCGTCGGCATCACATGCCAAGATGGCATCCGCACAGGATTGAGGTGATGACAGATCAACGTCCTGCCGCCCTAGAAAGCGTGCCTCAACGTCAGAGGGGCAATGTTGCGCGAGTTCGCGGGCAACCTGCCCTGTTTTTCCAAAGACGAAAAGTTTCACGTTTTCACGCCCAATCGATCGCCCACGCCGGATCGATTCAGCAGCGGTCGCCACCAGGTTTCATTCTCCAGATACCACTGCACGGTCCGCTCAAGCCCTTGTTCAACAGTGACCGACGGACGCCAGCCCAATTCGTCACGAATCCGCCTTGGATCAATCGCGTAGCGCGCATCGTGCCCGGGCCGGTCGGTCACAAAAGTCATCTGATCGGCGTAGGAGCCCTGAGGCTTGGGTTTTTTCTTGTCCAAGATCGCGCAAATCGTGCGCACAAGATCGATATTGCGTAACTCGTTCTCGCCGCCAATGTTGTAGCTGCGCCCGTTTTCACCCTTTTCCAGCACCAATAAAAGCGCGTCGGCGTGGTCTTCGACATAGAGCCAATCCCGGACGTTTTCGCCTTTCCCGTAAATCGGGATCGGCTTGCCATGAAGCGCGTTCAGGATCACCACTGGGATCAGCTTTTCCGGGAAATGATAAGGCCCGTAGTTGTTCGAGCAGTTCGTCAGCACCACCGGCAGATCATAGGTCTCGTGCCACGCCCTGACCAAATGATCTGATGCCGCCTTTGACGCCGAATAGGGCGAACGAGGATCATAAGCAGTGTCTTCGGTGAACATGGCCTCTGGATCGTCAGGCAAAGAGCCGAACACCTCGTCTGTTGAGACGTGGTGAAAGCGAAAGCTTTCTGGTTTTCCCTTCCGTATCCAATAAGCTCGAGCGGCCTCCAGCATGTTGAACGTGCCAGTGATATTCGTCTCGACAAAATCAGCGGGGGCATCAATCGAGCGATCCACATGGGACTCCGCAGCAAGATGCAAGACAACATCAGGTTCGTGTTCCGCAAAAATGCGATCCAACACGCTGCGATCCCGAATATCAGCGTGCTCGAAAGCATACAGAGGCGACCCCGCGACTGAGGCGACATTCTCCACACAGGCTGCATAGGTCAGCGCATCTAGATTGACAACAGCATTGCCGCGCGCGATGGCAAGGCGGACCGCGGCCGATCCGATGAAACCCGCGCCGCCGGTTACAAGTAGTTTCATAGGGGTTCACCAAAAATAAAGGGGGACTGAAAGTCGGAAAAATGTGGTGCTGCGGCGTCTTTGGTAGACAGGACTGGATCCCCAGACAAAGGCCAATCTATGCCCACGCTGTCCCAGCGAACGGTCCCATCACTCTCTGGTGCGTAATAGTCTGAGCATTTGTATTGCACCTCTGTTTGTTTCGTTAACGTGATGAAGCCATGGAGAAACCCTTTTGGAATGAACAGTTGCTGCCCGTTCTCAGCTGACAGGGTGACACCGGCCCAGCGTCCGTAGGTTGGCGATCCAACGCGTATGTCGACCGCCACATCATAGACGGACCCACGCGTGCAGCGCACAAGCTTGTCCTGCGCATGGGGTGGTGCTTGAAAGTGCAGCCCGCGCAAAGTGCCCGAAGGAACAGACAGCGAATGATTGTCCTGCAAGAAGTCAACGTCGATACCGCCATCTGCGAAGTTACGGCGGTTCCAAGTCTCTTCGAAATACCCCCGATCGTCGCCAAAGCGATTTGGTTCAGCCAGAAGAAGGCCCGGTAATTCGAGGGGTTTTGTAGATATTTTCATATTTAATTCAGCTCAAAATATAGCGCGGGAAAAGTCGGGGTATCCGAAAAGCCACGTTTGATAGGGCAGATAGCATTGCTGAAAGTGTGAAGAAAGAGACGTCCAAACCACAAAAACCGTCAGCAAGCCGATATACGGCAACGCCACATAGACAGCGCGGTCTCTGCGAATGGGCAGGAACGGAATACGCGCAAATATCATCGCCTGAATCGGGACGAGGTAGTATCCCAAACGATCCCCAATAACCGAGGAGATTGGGACCAGAACGAACATGGCAGCCATCATGAGCGCACCGATCATGACAAGCTTGAAGTCGTCTGGAAACGTTGTTGCCCATTTCCGCTTCAGAAACAGCAGGAAGAAGACAGCTGTCAGCATAAGAAGGCCGACACGGAAGGCTGCACCTGCGGCATCCACACCTGTACCGACGTAACGGCTTGTTGCTACCTCAGCAGCTTCGCCAGACATCAGGACGAGCGCGCCTGGTATGGCCAGCAGCAGTGACAGGAACAGCCGTTGACGGGAATAGTTACCGGTTACCATCGGTGCGAGCAGGAGGAAAACAATGGCACTAGAGTGCAGCAGTGATGCTAGCACTGTCATGAAAACGAATCGCCACATGGAACGGTCGATGAAAGCCGCAAAGGCGATGCACATCAGGCCGATGGCAGCCCCCTGCCGAATGCCGGACATCGGCATGTTGATGATCAGGATCGGAAAAAGCAGGATAAGAAAGGCCAGTGCATCCGGCTGCCGTCGTGCAAAGACATGAATTCCATAGAAAAAGATCAGCGAAGAAAATACGTTAATCCAGGGATATGGTAATCCCAGCCAGTTTTGAAAAACAAACAGACTGGTCCACAATCCTTCCCGCTGAACGAGCGATTCTGCAAAGTTAAGTGTCCCGTAAATGTAGAACTGATTCAGATACCCAGTCCAGTCGCATCCAACCTCGAAGCGGAAGGCAGAAAACAAGAACAAAGTGGCCAGCAACGGTGCATAGAGCTGCCCGCGCAGACTGACCATCCGCATTAACGAATAACGCAAAAGTATCAGGCCGTTGAAGACTGCCACATAGATCATGCGATGTGTTCTCTCGCAACTTTAGACAGCATGTCTGCCACACGTGGGCCCCAGACCTGAAGGCTATATTGTTTTTCAACTTTCTGGCGACCCGCAGCTCCCATTCGATTTCGAAGGTCTGGGTCGCGCAGCAGCATCACGAGCGCCTCGCGCCATTCCGCGTCTGTTGTGGCCAAAAATCCGTTCACACCATGTTCAACGATCTCAGTGTTAACACCCACTGGAGATGCGATGACTGGCAGGCCGCACGCCATATACTGGATCAACTTATATCCGCATTTGCCACGCGCCCACGGCGTGTCAGTCAACGGCATAATCCCGATATCCATTGCTTGAATAGAGGCCACTTCGGTCTCTTCAGACCAAGGCAGAATGTCGAGGAATTGATGCGGTTTGGCGGCCCTGCCTGCCCCGACAGCCGAGATACGCGCGTTCTCTACCCCAGCAACACAAGTAAGGGATGGCATAATCGGCGCCATGTATTCTGTCCACGTGCTTGGCGAGCCAATCCAGCCGATACGGAGCGGGAAGGGGCCTGCAGCAGGCTTAACAATGTTGTAGTGTTCAAGGTCAACGACTGTAGGAACAATCTCCACATGCTGCGCACCTGATGTGTGCGCCCTATCTGAAAGATAGCTGTTCCCCGCCGTAACAAGCGATGAACGTTGCATGATCCGATCGATCTTTGCCCCGAGGATCCAGCGGACGGGTGCAAGTCTATGACGTTCATAGCGATGAAACACCGCATCGTCGTAATCACTCACCACCGGCACCGACTTTGGCAAAAGCGCGTTTTCAACCATCCAAGGCACCCAAGGCAGCGCCTCTTTTTCAACCCAGATCAGTGCGGGGCTTGGTTTGCGCCGCAAGCGAGAAACCCTCTGGCGATAATATGACGGGATGGCCGCTTTGCTCTGGTTGCCAGCGTAAAGCCCTCGCAAGTAAGCATCGTCAAAGAGAGCCGAGTACTCCACCTCAAAACCAGCATCCTCAAGCCTCCCGCGATATTGCAACGTTCGCAGTCGGCTCGAGGCACCAAGTCGGGAATATCGTGATAAGACCAGAAGACGCATGCTCATTTCCAATGCGCGCGCCCTGCCTGAAACATTAGGGCAATCCAAAGCCTGTGCGCCCAGTCATGTCGTCCAGACAGATGTTCCTTCAAAGCTGCTAGAACTGGTTCCGGATCAAGGAGGTCTTCGGCTGCCAGCGCTACGGGAGAGAGGAGGTCTTCGGCCCAGGATTTCAGCTGACCAAGGAGCCAATCTCCTAAAGGGATACTGAAGCCAGTTTTCGGACGTTCGATCAAGTCTTGCGGCACATGCCGATATAGAACCTGGCGGAGCACCCATTTTCCCTGACCGTCACGAATCTTCCTCTTTGTAGGCCAGCGGGTGGACAGGGCAATCACTTCAGGATCAAGAAATGGAACCCGAGTTTCGAGGCTGACACCCATTGCAGCACGATCAACCTTACACAGGATGTCGTCAGGTAGGTAGCTGCACATGTCTTGTACCATCATGCGCGCAGCTGGGTCAGCCTTGAGAATATCTGGCAATTCGTCATTGAGGATCGATGACGGTACTCCCTGGAGGCCTTTCACTAGAGCGTCTCCGGGCCATGCCGAAACCAAGCTCCGGTACAGATCATCAACACTTTCAATCGTGCGCAAACCGCTGGCAAGCTTGTGCGCCTTATCACCCGCACGACTGATCGCGAATCTCCCCTTTCCCAGGGTCCCGACACGATCCCAAGCGGATGAAGGTACGGCGGAAATCACCCGCCCCAAGGCTCGTCTGAGGGGCGCTGGAGTCCCGCGCAGGCGTCGCCAAATGCTAGGCCCCCAAAAATAGCGATTATATCCCCCAAACAGCTCATCCCCAGCATCACCAGAGAGCGCGACTGTTACATGTTCGCGCGCCGCTAGGCAGACCAAATGAGTTGGTATTTGGGACGAATCCGCGAACGGCTCATCATAAAGCTCTGGCAAAAGGGGAATAACATCCCGTGCTTCATTTTCGGTCACAATTATTTCTGTGTGATCCGTCCCGACATGTTTGGCAACTGCCGCCGCATGGGGAGCTTCATTAAAAGCAGCATTTTCAAAACCGACAGTGAACGTCCTGACAGGCCGCAATGACTGCGCTTGCATCATTGACACGATGAGAGAACTGTCTATGCCACCGGACAGAAACGCGCCAAGTGGCACGTCAGAGATCATCTGTCGCCCAACCGCTTCGCTCAACGTGTTCTCCAATGTGGTGACCGCCTCGGCCTCAGTCGTGAAACGAGAACGACTACCTGCCTCGATCGTCTCGTTCAGCGACCAATAGCGCCGGATCGACAATGAACCAAAGGTGTCGCCGGGTCGTAATGGCCGTTGTGGCGGCGACAGCGGTGGTGTTTCATTGACCTCCAGAATGCAGCCTGGCTCGAGCTTGTAAATCCCCGGATGGATGCTGCGGGGTGCGGGGACATAGGCAAAGCTCAAATATTGTGCCAATGCCTCACGGCAGATGCTCGTTGGAAAGTCCCGATGGCGGCGCAACGCCTTGAGCTCTGATCCAAAAACTAGCGTCTGCCCCGCCCAGCCCCAATAGAGAGGCTTTTCTCCAATCCGGTCACGCGCCAATGACAGCCGCTTTTCCTTACGATCCCAGAGCGCGACAGCAAACATGCCCGCCGCACGCCGAACGGTCTCGTCCAATCCCCAGTGCATGACCCCTGCCAGCAGAGTTTCAGTATCAGAATGGCCGCGCCAATTTGAAGTAGCTCCTAAACGCTCAAGATCCCGACGCAAATCGAGGTGGTTGTAGATCTCGCCATTGAAAACAATCGCGAACCTACCACAGTCTGAGAGCATAGGCTGTGCACCAGCTGGACTGAGATCAAGGATCGATAGTCGCCGATGTCCCAATGCCACGCCTTCGCCCAACCATATCCCTTCAGCGTCAGGTCCCCGCAAGCGCAGGCTGTCTGTCATGGGCTGGATACGGGTGCGCATGTCGTCAATGCCTCTCGCTTCGCGGTCAAGAAAGCCAGTTATTCCGCACATGCTTTGGCTCCATTCGATTGATCGAGCACCGCTTCATAAAGGCGGGCGTATGCCGACGTTCCACCTTTGAGGGAGAAAACCTCTTCTGCAGCGGCGCGGCAACGCGCGGGCAAATCAGGATCGGTCATGAGCTCATCCAGTGCTAATAGCGCAGCCTTCATCTGCTCAGGCGTTGGGCCATCGACCAGGATGCCAACGCGATATTTCTCGATAATTCGCGCTACGTCGCCAACACCGTCATTCGCCACCACGGGCAGGCCGCATCCCAGAATTTCCGCCATGCGCGTCGGAGAACGCCCAAGTTCTGAAATTTCACCACCAGCATAAAACATCACCGATAGGTCATGGCCCCGCACCGCATCGGGCATCTCCTGAGTTTGCCGCGGGCTTATCGTGAGGCGATCGACAAGACGCCCCTCCGGATCAATAGCGAGCCGGACTTGCAATGGATCATCCCTTGTGACGATTTCAAAGCGAGCTTCCGGATCGTGTGATGCCGCCGCAGCCAGCCAAGCGGCAAGCCATTCCGTACGGAACCATCCACTCAGCACGGTGCCAATGCAGCTATGGACTTTCGGGCCGCTTTTACGCTCCACCAATGGAGTGAAACGATCAAGATCGGCACAGGTCGGAATGACTACAAGGCGCTGGTCAGCCAATTTATTTGGATAGATATCTTTCAAATGCTCAACAGCGGCTTGGGTTAACGAGATCACTCCAGCGGCAGATGATAAACAGGCTCTTTCAGCAGCAACGATGGCCCGGTGGATCAACGATCCACGTTTCAACCGCTCTGCCGTGACCAACTCCTCCGGCCAGAGCGCCCGCATGTCGAACAGAAACGGAACCCCCGTCATCCGGCTGACGGTCAGGGCAACAGCGGCAGGGATGTATGATCGCGCATGGATTAGTCGAATGCCGCCGCGCCTCACTTCGCGGCGTACCAGCCAGACCATGCGCGCCATGCTCAATGCCGGGGCGATAATCTTTGGGCGCGCTCGAAACTTCTGTGGCAGCCAACGGATACCATGCGTCTCACAATCGGCCCGCGCGTCGGCCATCCGGTCACTGTCTGCCCAATCCTCGGGTTTTTCATAGGTAATCAGGGTGATTTTGTGGTTCCGTGAAAGGCCCCGCAAATAGGCAATTACCTGACTTTGACCCAAGGGTTCGAGGAGGCCGTTGCGGGTGAGGTAGAGTGTGGGGGTCATGTTAATTCCAACAAATCAAGATATCGCCGCGCCGCAATGTCGGGCGCGAAATCAGCTGCGCGGCGTTGCAGGGCGGCGCGGTCGGGCGTTTCGGACAAGGCGGCTTGTATCGCCGCAGCAAGGGCCGCAGGGTCGCGCACCGGCACCAGCCGCCCATAGCGCCCGCCCTCTAGAATTTCCGCCGGGCCTGACGGGCAATCGGTTGAGACAATGGGCGTGCCGCAAGCCATGGCCTCGACAATGACATTGCCGAAGCCCTCGTAATCAGATGACAGCACGAACAGATCGGCGGTCCGGTAAAACGGCGTCGGATCGGAGTGGAAACCGGCAAAGATCACGCGACCGGCAATCCCCAGATCGCCCGCAAGGGCGCGCAAATCCGCCTCACCCTGACCCGTCCCCACCATCATCAGCCGCGCCTGCGGCTCAGGTATCAGGGCAAAGGCACGCAGCAAGAGCGGGTGATTTTTTACCGGTTTAAGGCTGCCAACATGCACGATGCGTGCACCCCGGGGGGTGGCCCAAAATGCCTCGGCCTGTTGCGTCGCCTCTGCCGAGGGCACGGGGCGCGGTGGGACCGGATTGTGAATCACCTCGAACGACGTGTGCGGCATTCCCGACAAAGCGGCCATATCCTGCACCACCCCGCCCGACACCCCGACCCGCACATCTGCCATACGGTATCCGAGGGCCATTGAGGACCGCATGCCAAGCCGGTGCGCCCGCCCCCAATCGGAATATTGCGCCGACAGGATGCCGTGTTCCGACACCAGAACCTTGCAGCGATGCCCCGATATCCGGCGCGCAAGGGGGGCGATGGCGGTCAGGGGCCACATCTGAGCAATCATCGCAACAGGTTGCTGCGTGCGCAGATAAGCGATCAGGGGACGCATCACATCGCGCGTCCTGTCTGCCCCCAGATCGACAACAGAAAACTCCCGCCGGGTTTCAGCCAGAAAATCACCCATGGCCGACATCAGAACAAACTCAACCTGATGCCCCTTGGCGGCAAACGCGCGCGCAAGATCAATACTCACTCGCTCGGCACCACCACCGCGGAGGTCGGGGAGAAGAATTGATATTTTAGTCATAAAGCAAACATCAAATCCCAGATTTTAAACACGTTGGCGTGCTTAGCTCTTGTAACAACCCTGAACGGACATCGGCGGCCAATACAGCCAAAGCTTCTGCGGTGGGGGGCATAAGCAAAGACAGCTTCTTCAACACTGCATCCATGCGCCCGGTATCAATAATGTCCACTAGGTCAAACACCCTCTCATCCTCATTTATGACTGACCACACGCCCTGAACCTTGTTGTCCCAATTCAAACAGACAGGATTGCATCTTGAAATATAGGCAAGAATGCCCACGTGCATTCTGGCCGAAATCACATCTTGCATACTCACCAGAAACTCAAGAAGCCTGTCCAGGTTGTCTGGATGGACCACGGAAAGCTTCACGCCAATACGGTCCAATATAATATTGCTAATGTAATCAGCCGCCACAAGGTCCTCATCAGAACCAGATGTAAAAAGCTGCACGCTAAAACCATCATTTATGGCCTTTTCAACAAGCCTGACGTAACCAGAAGCTATGTCCGTGACCTCAAGCCGAGAGACGTTCGTACCACCTTCCAAGGCGGTACTGAAACACATAATGTTTATTCCAATGGTTTTACCTCGCTCTGTATTGAAATCATTTAAAGCAGGATTTTTGAGTGAGAACACCAAATCAGGAACAACACTCAATTTTCCTGTGACGTTGCAATTACTTAAAACAGCCGATTTCGAGATTGGATCCCTCACTAGAATGACTGTACATCTTTCCATAAAATTTCTGACAAGGCTCCAAGTCAGCAGGTTCATCTTGTCGTCAACCCCAACTCCAATTAATAAATATGGCAGATTCGACTTGACCAATAGAGCATTTAAAGCGTGGATCCTGTCACAAAACAAAGCAATATTATTTTTTATAAGCTGGCCCCCTCCTAAAATAACCACGTCCGCATCAATCATGGATTTTTTTATATCTTTTATGAATCGCACACGATCCCCCAAAAGGTACCATCTTATTCTAGATTTCATCTGGGGAGGAAAGTATTTAAATATATTACGATACTTTTTTTTCCAAAGGTTAGTATTAGTCAAGGTCCTACCTGAGCTTGCGCTTCGAGCACCACTTAGTGGAGCGTCAATTAAAGAATAAATTGGACTCAGGATACTTTCAGCAGCCATGAATATAGCCTGATCCCCAAGATTTTTACTGCTACTTTCTGATATAATCAATGCAATCGGCTTCAACGCGTTAAACCTTCCTGAATACAGATATGTACGCTATTTTAATAGTTTCTTTTAAGTGAAAGGGTCGATGCATCAGTATAAACATCCACTCTCCGACGCTCAAGGGCGCGCGGAGGCCAATCTTTAACTTTATCTGTCTGGACTTGTTGTCCTGAAACACCCACTTACGCAGGCTTTTCAGTTTTTTTGGGCCGACAAGGCTCAAGATTACAGCCCTAGAGATATCTTCCTCATATTGGGCATATATGGCCTCTATATTCATACTTGCTAGAGATTTCAGATTACTTAAATTCTTGTCATGTACTCGGTACGAAATACCTATTTCCGAGGAAAGAACATTGCTTCCACAGATTAGGGACCTTAACAATAACGGGGTGTCTTCGGTCGGACAATTTATCTGCAAATCGCCGAATATTTTGAAAATTTCTGATCTAATTGCGCGGCTGGCCCCAAATGTCGTGTACCTTAATGAAATAAGGTCATCAAGTGTTTGAATTTTAAGCTCGGATTCGCGTCCTCCTGCAAAACGCTGCCCGGTCTTGGACCCATTTTTATCGATAATTATCGCAGACAATAAAACTGCTGTTGCGTCTTTGTGCGTCTCAAGCAGATCGACTGAAACTGTTACTCTTGTGGGCAGCGAAATGTCGTCACCCGCGGCAAGAACAATGATCTCGCCCTCAGCGAGATTGCTGACCGCGTTGACGTGGTTTGCCAGCCCTTTGTTTACCTCACTTTGCCGAAGATGTATGGTATGCGGTCCCGTATAGGCAGCAGCCATACCCTGTATGATCTCATAGGTGCGGTCAGATGAGCTATCGTCCGAAAGGATGATTTCTAGCGGCGTGTAGGTTTGCGCAAAGGCACCCTCAACGGCTTGCTGGATGTATTCTTCCTGATTGTAGGCAAACAGGGCGAAGGTCACGAGGGGGCGGTCTGGGGGGTTCATTTTGGGCTCCGGATGGGCCAGCGCAAGGCGGCAAAGACTGCGTGTAGGCGGGTGGACAGGCGGCCGTGGGGACCAATTTTCATCAGGACAATGCGCAGGCCCACAACACCCGTCATGACGGCTAAGACCAAGGCCATACCTGCTGCGAGCACGGGCACGTAGCGCGATAACGCCAAGATCATGCTGGCGAGGGTCGCATGTACGCCGATCAGGCCCAGTGACAGCCCATACCAACGGAATCCAAAGACCCGTCGCGTCGCAGCGTACAAAAGCAGGAAGTAGAGCATGTAGGCGAGTAGGAAGGCGATCCCCGCCGCCTCAAGACCAATTAATGGTAAGCCGATCCACAGGATTGCAAGGAAAGTTGCGTTCCAACTAAGTTCAATCATTAGGTGAAGCCGTGCCCGAGCCGCTGCAACATTAGCAAAAGCCATAGGCCAGCTTGCCAGTTTGAACACATTGCCCAGCGTCTGCCATTGCAGCATCTCGGCTGCGGGAACAAACTCGGACGAATAGAGCAGCGCCAAGAACCACGGCGCAATCCCGACCAGCGCCAGCAGGACCGGCCCGCCTATGGCCAACCCAAGCTGGGCCTGATCGTTAATCAGCCGGGTTGATGCGGCACGGTCGTGGATCACCTCGGTCAAGCGGGGGAAGAAGTCGGCGGCCATCGCGCCCAGCAGGAACCCGACATAGACCATCGCCACGCCCCATGAGGCCGAAAACAGCCCCGCCGCATCGATCCCCAAATCGCGGGCGATCATGCTGCGCGCCAGCAACAGAGTGGCCGCGCCTGTCAGCCCGCCGATCATGAACACCACACCTAGGGATGCCATCGGTTTCCAAGTGGCATAAACCCCTGGCAGGGTCAGGCGCGGTGTCTGTGTGCGCGGCAGTTTGCGTGACAGAACGGCCGCCACAAGGACCGAGGCCAGGGGCTGCACCAGCAGGAACCAGATCAGCCCGGCCTCGCCCTCCAGCCAGACGGCCAACAGCCCGGCAATGGTGCCGCCAAGCGCGCCCAAAACCGTGACCCGCCCCAGATCGCCGATCCGCCGCAACCCCTGCAGGATGGCGGTTTGCGACGCAAGGATCAGGCTGAACAGGATCGCCACGCCGACCAGCCCGGTTTCGGTGGCGCGGGAAATATCGCCAAACAGCCACCCGGCCAGCGGTTCGCGGAACAGCCAGACCAGCACCATTGCAACGGCGCCTTGCACCAGACCGGCAGCGAACAGTACTGTGCGCACCCGCGATTGCACCGCCAGATCGTCCTTGTTCGCCGCAATATCGCGCACGCCGCTCGTGCCAAGGCCCAAGCCCGCCACGCTGCCCACCGTAGCCTGAAGGCTGTTATAGACTCCCAGAAGGCCAATCCCAGCTGGGCCGACCAGCACTGCAAGCACCTTCATCCGCACGATCGAGATGACGATGTTCATCGCCTGCGCGCTGCCAATGACCAGCATCGAGCGGATCATCCCCCCTGATCCGGGGGGTTCTGGGGACACTTGGGTTGTCAAAATCCTGCCAATTGCTGCACCACGACTTGTGCATCATCAAACGACAATTGCGGCCCGATCGGCAGGCTGATCACCTCGGCCGCGAATAGTTGCGCCAATGGTAGCGCGCCGGTCACAATCCCTGTGTCGGCATAGGCGGCCTGCGTGTGGGGGGGGATGGGGTAGTGGATCAAGGTGCCTATGCCTGCTGCGGTCAGGCGGGATTGCAACGCCTCTCGCTCGGTGGTGCGCACCACGAACAGATGCCAGGCCGGATTGGCCCAGTCGGGCACATGCGGCAAAATGAGATTGGTGTCACCAAGGCCTGCCAAATACTGCGCTGCGAGTACGCGCCGCCGTTCTGTCCAGTCGTCGAGATGTGCCAGTTTCACCCGCAACACCGCAGCCTGGATGGGATCGAGGCGGGAGTTCACACCCTGCACTTCGTTCACGTACTTCACGCGGCTGCCATAGTTGCGCAGTACTTGGATCTTGTCGGCCAGATCGGCACGGTTGGTAGTGATCGCCCCACCATCCCCAAGCGCACCGAGGTTCTTACCAGGATAAAAGCTCCAACAGACGATATCACCATGTGCCCCGATCCGGCGTCCCTTATAGCGCGCTCCGTGGGCCTGAGCGGCGTCCTCGACCACGACAATGCCATGCTGTCGGGCGATTGCAAGGATCGGGTCCATATCGGCAGGTTGACCGTAAAGATGAACTGGCAGAATGACCTTTGTCGCTGGAGTGATCGCTGCAGTAATAAGCGTAGGGTCAATGTTGTGGGTGGCTGGGTCTGGTTCGACCGGCACCGGACGCGCACCCACAGCAGTCACCGCAAGCCACGTCGCTATATAGGTGTTGGACGGCACGATTACCTCGTCGCCCGGCCCAACTTCAAGCGCACGCAACGCGAGGATCAACGCATCCAACCCGTTCGCCAACCCGACGGAGTGGGATGCCTCGCAATAGCTGGCCCATTCGACCTCAAAAGCTTCGACTTCGGGTCCGAGAATGTACCATCCACTGTCGAGAACCCGATGAACGGCGGCGTCAATCTCGGTCTTGAGTTCGCGATAGGCGGCGCCGAGGTCAAGGAATGGTATCATCAGAAATCACCCTGTGCTGCACTAAGAAAATCGCCATAGTTCCGGTAGTAATCGGTCTCGTCGTATCGATGCGACGCAAGAACCATGCAAACAGCACCTTGACTGAATGCATCCATCTCGCGCCAGATCAGACGGCTGATGTAGAGGCCCTTGCGTGGGTCGCGCAGCCAATATTCGGACTTCGTTTTGCCATCATCAATTTTCATCCGAAAGCTGCCCGATAGTGCAAAAACAACCTGTTCCAGCTCCATGTGCGCATGACCGCCGCGTTCAGAGTCGACCGGAACGTTATAAAGGAAGTAGACGCGGCGAATGTCGAAGGGAACGTGATTGCCACCCTCAACAAAGGTCAGATCACCGCGCGGGTCATGGATCTGCGGCAGTGTAATTTCTCGAACAAATCCTTGGTCGGTAGTCATACCCTCGCCTCCTGTTCAGCAATCCTCAGAAACTCGCTTTGATCTTTTTCGAATGTCTCGCGTGAGTAAATGAAAAAGACGTCTTGCTCATTGGTATGTGTTTCTTTCGCTCCAAAACGACGGTGAAATAATAGCGTGCATTTGTTATCTCGACGCACGTCAAACTCTGCTCTCCGAAGACCAATCAGGTCAAAGGCAACACGGTATATGAGAAGTGCACTCTCCAGTGCTGCCTTACGCGGCTTGTTCGCATCAAGGATCCAGCTGCCCCATGTAAAGCTCTCGGCACCTATATCGTAAAGTCGCACGAGACCGCAGCGCGTCCCGTCCTTGCGTTCGATGACGTAATAGAATTCCCGCCCTTCGGTCTCTCGGGCCTTATATCCCTCGATCCAACGGCGCTGATCCTCAACCGTCCCCCGCACCTCCGACAGATGGCGATTATAAGTTGGATCGGTTCGCAGATTTTGAACATAATCTGCATCTTCGGGCTCGATCAACCGTAGGGTCAGATTTGGCCCTTCGACCCGCGCAATTAAAGATAAATCCATCACAACCTCAGATCGCTCTCATCACGTCCAAAGACGCTCTTCAGATCGCAGAACACGTGATCGCCCCGGCCATACTTCCGCAATGCCGTAATACCTGCATCGCGGTAGCTGTCATGGGCCACCGCGAGGACCACACCGTCGTAGGCCTGCGGCTCGGGAGACTCGACCAACGCGAGTCCGTATTCCTTCTGAGCCTCCGCCGGATCGACCCAAGGGTCATGAACATCGACCACGACGCCGTAGTCGCGCAGCTCGGCCACCACATCCACCACACGCGTATTGCGCAGATCGGGACAGTTTTCCTTGAATGTCAGCCCCAGCACAAGCACGCGACAACCATCAATCTGGATGCGACGCTTAAGCATAGCCTTGACCAATTGCCCCGCCACATAGGCACCCATCCCATCGTTGATCCGCCGTCCGGCAAGGATCACTTGTGGGTGGTACCCTAACGCTTCAGCCTTGTGGGTCAGGTAATACGGATCGACACCGATACAGTGGCCACCGACCAGACCAGGGCGGAAAGGCAGAAAGTTCCACTTGGTGCCAGCGGCCTTCAATACGGCCTCAGTATCGATCCCCATCTTGTTAAAGATAATCGCCAGTTCATTAACGAGCGCAATATTAAGGTCGCGCTGCGTGTTCTCGATAACCTTGGCTGCCTCAGCGACACGGATGCTTTCAGCCTTGTAGGTTCCGGCGGTGATTATGCTGGCATAGAGCTGATCCACCTCTTCAGCCACCTCGGGCGTGGAGCCGGATGTCACTTTCTGAATATCAGGTAGGCGGTGGGTCTTATCCCCGGGGTTAATCCGTTCGGGCGAGTAACCCGCGAAGAAATCAACGTTGAAGGTGAGCCCTGAAACGCGTTCGAGAACCGGCACACAATCTTCCTCGGTCGCACCCGGATAGACAGTGCTTTCATAGATGACGATATCACCACGCTTTAGGACCCGGCCCAGTGTTTCTGACGCCTTGATGAGCGGGGTCAGATCGGGGCGCTTGTGGGCGTCAATTGGTGTCGGAACAGTGACGATGTAAATCGTCGCTTGATCCAAATCAGCAGCATCAGTGGTGAATGAAAGCTGACTGGCGGCTGCAAGCTCTTCAGCTGAAACTTCCAGCGTGTTGTCGCGTCCTGTCCGCAGGGCGTCAATCCGGCTTTCATTGATGTCAAAACCGATTACGGGCCGGATCTTGCCAAACTCCACTGCGAGGGGAAGACCCACGTAACCAAGGCCAATCACTGCAATTTTCTTCATGTCTTTTGTCATTTCCCAGAATACTCCCGATACCAATCGACAAACCTTGCAATGCCAACTCGGAAATCCGTCTGCGGCCGATAGCCTGTCAGTGTTTTCAAAAGGTCTGCATTGGCCCAGGTTGCGGGCACATCGCCCGTTTGCATGCCCATATAGTTGCGCTCGGCCTTCTGCCCAAGGCAGTCCTCGATTGCGTCAACGAAATCGAGCAGTCTCACTTTGTCGGAATTACCGATATTGACCACCCGGTAGGGCGCTGCAGGAGACAGACTGTCGCCCTCTGGTACGACGCCATCCGCTGGTCGCACGGGCACCGCGTCAATCAAAAGGCGGATCGCGCGCACAAGATCGTCGACATAGGTAAAGTCGCGGTACATGTCGCCGTTGTTGTAAATATCGATTGGCCGACCATCAAGGATCGCGTCGACGAATTTGTAAAGTGCCAGATCCGGCCGCCCCCACGGTCCATAGACAGTAAAGAACCTGAACATCGTGGTGGGCAGATCGTATAGATGGGCATAGGCATGCCCCATACTTTCATTGGCCTTCTTGGTCGCGGCATAGATCGTCAGCTGCGTGTCAGCCTTCTCGGTCTCGATGAACGGCATCTCGGTATTGGCACCGTAAACTGACGAGGTGGAGGCCATCAGTAAGTGCTGCACTTCCAACCTGCGCGCAGCCTCCATCACGTTGAACGTGCCGATCACGTTGGCGTCAAGATACGCACGCGGGTTCTCCAAGCTGTAGCGCACACCGGCCTGTGCAGCGAGATGGACAATCACATCAGGCGCAAACTCATCGGCGACACGATCAAAAAGCGCCTGATCTTCAAGCATGCCTTCCGTGGCTGCAAAATTCGAGTTCTGCAGCAACATCTGATGGCGGCGCTGCTTGAGGGCGACGTCATAATAATCAGTCATCCCGTCAAAACCGTGGATGACAAACCCCTCCGCCAGCAGCAGCTTGGCCAAGTGAAAGCCGATGAAACCGGCTGTGCCGGTAATCAGGATGCGCTTCATTGTGTTCCTATCGTAACTCCCAAGCACCCTCTCCGATAAGGTTGTGCGGGGGGCTGCCTTCAGAGCCGAGCGATGATCTGAGATGGTGACAGGGTCAGGGTGTCG
>Ga0307963_1000113_pt1 | contig 43019 bp, 36 predicted proteins | sample OrgLakmetagen594_FD_201829 | JGI IMG/M metagenome (GOLD analysis project Ga0307963, IMG submission 201829) | Saline water microbial communities from Organic Lake, Antarctica - #594 | ecosystem: Environmental > Aquatic > Non-marine Saline and Alkaline > Saline | place: Antarctica: Organic Lake... | reverse complement strand
TGTCAGTCTGGAGCAAGAGCAGAGATAGAATATACGGTGAACTGTGCTACTTGTATCAATCCTGTTGTTGATTTTGAATTGATAACAGATTGCTTAAATGCACCACAATTTTTTATAGATGTAAATATTACCGATTTAGGTTCAGCAACCTCTTTAGAGATAACAGATTCTGAAGGAATAACTACTCAGACGGTAACTGAAACAGGAGTCGTTCAAGTTGGACCATTTCCAAATGGAACTGATGTAACGGTGGATGTACTAAATGTGGATGATGCTAACTGTTTAATTACTTCGGAAATACTTAATCAAGAATTTTGTACTCTTACGGAAGTTTTTTGTGATACCCCGCTTGATGATGAAACCTATTGTTATGGTGACAATGAAGATGTAACAATAGAATATGTAAGCGAAGATGGCACGATTCTGAATATGGCATTTCAAGCAGGTACTGTTCAGCTTAATTTGGATGAATTCTTTGTATTTGACTCTGATGGAAGCATCCTGTATGACATGAATGCAGAAGAAACTGGCTTTGGTGCTTTTGATATTTCTGGTTTGAGTTTTCAATCTACCGGCGATAGTATTTCATTTCAAGTTATTTCAAGCGGTTTTACAAGTTGTCAGTCTACCGCTGCTTACAATCAATTTGAATATTCTGTTGTATGCGCTACATGTATCAATCCATCTGCTAGTTATACTATACTAGACAATTGTACAGATGATGATAATACAGATTATTTCATTCAAGTTAATATAGATAGTCTCGGTGATGCCACTTCTTTACTGGTAACAAACGATCAGGGAGACACTCCACAGACTGCCACAGAAATTACAACCTTAGATTTTGGTCCTTACCCAGTTGGAACATTAGTTGAATTTACTATTGCAAATGAAGATGATGCAAATTGTACCATAACAAGTAGTCCTCAAGGCATAGAAAGTTGTGACTGTTTTGGAGCAGATCCTTTTTGTGCACCTACAGACAATACTCCTTTGGTTTTTGATAATGTTTCGGACGGAAGTTCGGCTCCTCCCGGAATAGACTATGGATGTTTAGGTTCACAGCCAGATCCAGTTTGGTTTTACTTAGTGGTTGAAGAAACGGGCGATTTAAATTTTGAAATTGTGCAAAGTACACAATTGGATGCAAATGGTTTCCCTGACCAAAACAATGGCCTAATTGATGTTGATTTTATAGTATGGGGTCCTTTTACCGATCCTGCCGAAGGTTGTAGTAATTTACTTCCATCAAATCAAGTAGATTGTAGCTTTTCTTTTGTTTCAATTGAAGATATGACTATTCCTGATGCAGTTGCTGGTGAAGTCTATGTTGTTTTGATTACCAACTTTAATGGTTCAGCTGGATTCATTAGTTTAGGTCAAACCAATATTGGTGATCCAGGTAGTGGTACTACCAATTGTGACTTTATCTTTACGGAATATGGTTGTGCTTCAGAAGGAGTTTTACTTTCATCTGAAGTAGAAAATGGGAATGCTTACCAGTGGTTTATACTTGATGATCCAGAAAGCGATCCAGAGGATACTTCCAATTACATCCCAGTAGATGATAATGGCGAAGGACAAGATTACCTAGCTATTGAATCTGGAAATTATTTTGTGCTATCTCAGGCAGCTGATAATTCTTTTGCAGAAGAGTTTTTTACAGTACAATTATCAGAAACTCCAGAATTGAGTTTTGAGCTAGAACAAAACCTATGTATAGGAGATGAACTTACCTTAGATGCTACTCCAACAAATAGTGACAATTATTCAGATATTACTTATCAGTGGTTTGATGAAAATGGACCTATTGATGTTGCAAACAATTCAGAATTTACTTTTACAGATACTGGTTTATATACCGTAGAAATAACTACGACAGAATTATTAGGAAATACTAATTTTGAATGTGTTAACGTATTTGAAATAAACATTGACGGGGCAGATTTTGAAATTGATTTAGGAGGAGATCAATTCTATTGTGACGAAAGTGAATCTCAATCCATAACAGCAATTCTATCTGGAGCAATTGAGCCTGACTCTATAATTACCTACCTTTGGAATACGGGTAATGAAACAGAAACTATACAAGTTTCAGAATCTGGAGTGTATAGTGTAATGGTTACCGTGGACGGATGTGAAAAAGAAGCCTTGGTAAATTATGGCTTCAGCACGATATTGCAAACAGATTTAGTCTTAGAACAAAATTTATGTGAAGGCGAAACACTTACACTAGATGCAACACCAGTAAATAGCAATGATTATAATACGATATCTTATCAATGGTTTGATGCAAATGGTCCAATTGATGGTGAAATTAATAATGAATTTACTTTTGATAGCACAGGTTTGTATTCTGTAGAAATTACTACAGAAGAACTTGTAGGAGATACCAGTTTTGAGTGTACTACTGTATTTGAGATTGATATTCAAGGTGCAACTTTTGAAATTGACTTAGGAGAAGCCTTAACTTTTTGTGATGAAGACGAACCTCAAACCATCACTGCAAATTTAGAAGGAACAATTGAACCAGGTGCTCAAATTTCATATCTATGGAGTACAGGAGCGGTAACAGAAACAATACAAGTATCTGAAACTGGACTGTACAGTGTAGAAGTAATAGTAGATGGATGTCCTGAGAATGCAGAAATAACCTACACTTTTAACCAATCTCCACAAATTGAATTACCAACTTCTGTAGAATCTTGTGATTTGTCTACGGTAATATTTGATGCAACACCTACCAATGCAGACCCTACAGCAACAACATTTGAATGGCGCTTAGACGGAGTGCTACTTCAAGATGAGTTTATGGAATTGCTTTCTGCCAATGATTATGGCTTTGGAACTTACCAATTAACAGCATATACCAATGACGAAGATTGTGCGTTTGTGCAAGAAATTGAAGTTTCTCCAAGATTTGTAAGTACTACCTTAACTACAGATTCTTTTGATAATTTATTTTGTGTTGGGGAAGAAGTTCTTATAGCAGCAGATGTTACCAGTGCGGAAGGAGACGATGTGACTTATACTTGGTTTGTAAACGGTGTAGCTCAAACAGATCAAAATCAAGCTCAATTTGTACATGAAATAGGAAGTGACACTTCTAACCCTAATCTAGATGTAATTGCTTTAAGTGTAAATGTAGGTGGAGATTGTGTAGCAGAGACAGTTGAAGTTGAACTAGATCGCTATCCACTTGATAATTGTATTATTCCAGAAGGAATGTCTCCAGATGGGGTAAACCATACTTTAGACTTACGTTTCTTAGCAGACAGATCAGGTATACGTAGCTTAGAAATTTTTAATAGATTTGGAAGGTCTGTATTTAGTCAAAGTAACTATACAGATGAATTTACTGGTCAAAACCAAAACGGAACAAAACTAGTAACAGGAACATATTTTTATGTCATTAAATTCAACCAAGAAGACCCAGTTTATGGAAGAGAGCACAAAGGCTGGATATATATAAATAGAGAACAACAATAAAAACCTAGTATCATGAATAGATTAAACTACTTATTTTTACTGGGCATCATTCCAATATGGAGTTTTGCTCAACAGATTGTCATTAATCCGGCACCAGAACCTACGGACGGCTATGACCCAGAATATCTTGTGAGTGAAATACTTATAGAAGGGGATTGTGCACAGGTTAATAATATAATTTCTACCAATAATGCTATTGATGGCGGACAAACTTTTGATAGTTTTGGTTATTTTGAAGCCAATGGATCAGATTTTCCTTTTGATGATGGAATTGTATTAGCTACAAATGATATAAGTACTATTCCTGCTGGATTTATTGGAGGAGGAGCATGGCCAGGTGATCCAGATTTAGCGGCATTAAGTGGTCAAGCCTCAAATAATGCAACAGTAATTGAATTTGACTTTGTTCCATTTGTAAATGAAATATCATTCAATTACTTAATGGCTTCTCAGGAATATACAGGTGGCTTTCCATGCACATTTGAAGACACGTTCGCTTTTATAATGAGTGGTCCTTATGATGCAGATGGAAATTTAATTATTGATGATTTCCCTGTAGGAACTCCAGGAGTTTTTCAAAATACAAATCCTTACAATTTAGATGGTAATCCTAACACACCAGATGTATTAGTAGATATGGGTGGATTGAATATTGCAACATTGCCTGGAACTAATATCCCTTCTACAATTACTAATATTCATAACTTAACAACATGTGGAGCAGGGAGTCCAGGAGAGTTTGCAGCCGCTCAATTTTTTGATACCAATGATCCAACAAGTAATGCATACAATGGGCAAACTTTACCTTTAGTAGCCTCTACACCAGTTATTGCAGGACAGATATATAAAATTAAATTGGCGATTGGAGACAGTAGAGATTCAGCCTTTAATTCAGCTGTATTTATTGAAGGAGAAAGTTTCAGTTTAGGAGATATAGACTTAGGAGAGCCTATAACTTTGGAAGATCCAGAAGCTTTATGTACAGGAGAGGAAATTATTTTAGAAACCGATTTACCAGAAAATACCCCAATTGTTTTTGAATGGTATTTTGGCGAATTAGGAACTAATCCTACTGATCTTATAGTTGGAGAGGAAAGCCCTTCTTTGACAATTACAGAAACGGGAACTTATGCAGTATTTGCTTTTATTCCTAGTCCAGATGGTCAGCCAGTTGTTTGTTTTAATACAGGTCTTACCAGCGTTGAGTTTTTTGATGCACCAGAAGCTGAATTAGCCGATGATTTAATTTGTGCAGATGGAACAGTTACTTTTGATGCTACACCAGATAATCTCGACGATCTTTTACTTCAAGACCCCGATGGCGTTACGTATACGTGGTTTCTAGACGGTGATGAAATTGCTGGTGAAACAGAGGCTGTTTTAGTAGCCGAATCACCAGGTTTATATGAAGTTGAAATCGGTTTTAATGCTTGTGATACTTTAGTTAGTTCTACACTAACACTTGTTGATTATTCCGTAGCTTTAGGAGATGACCAGTCGTTTTGCGTTGCTATTGATGAAGAAGCTAGCTTTGAAATTATACCTGAATTTGTAAACACAGAGGAAGAAGATGTAATATCCTACCTTTGGAGTACAGGAGCAGAAACTCCAACACTAGTTGTAAACGAATCTGGAACTTACACGCTTACTACAACATTAAACGGATGTGAAGAAACAGATGAAATAGAGGTAGAATTTTTACCAATTCCAGATGTAAACCTTGAAGAAGTAGTGATTTGTGATGGTGGTGTTTTAGGAATACTAGATGCAACGCCTTCAAATATTGATGAAATTAATGCAATAGATCCAGATGCTATTTCATATACATGGTTTCAAAATGGAGATGTATTGATTGGTGAAACCAATGCAATTTTAGAAGTTTCAGGAAGTGATTTTTATAGTGTAGAAGTGAACTTTTTCGATTGTTCAACTACATCAGATGCAGAAGTTGTTATAGAGACATACTTTGTAGATCTAGGCGATGCACCTACACCATGTATTCAAGAAGGAGAATCTCCAGAATTTACGATTGTTCCAACTATTGTTGGATTAGAGGGTGAAGACCTAGAACAATTGGAATACCTGTGGAGTACTGGAGAAGATACTCCTACTATAACCGTTACAGAATCTGGAACATACTCTTTAACAACTACTACAGTGAATGGTTGTGATGAGGTAGATGAAGTAAGTGTTCAATTTATAGATGCTCAAATCGTTTTTGTAGCGGATCAAGTAATATGTTTTGATGAAGAAGCACTTACAATAATGAGTGGCTATAACTTTGATAATGCTAACGAAATTATTTGGGAAAAACCAGATGGGACTTTAGTTCAAGATCAAGCAGATTTATCTCTAGATTGGGACATAGCATCAGGAGTTAGCGCAGCTGAAAGTGAAATAGTAGGTTTATACACTTTAACAGTTGTCATTTCTGGTTGTGAAGTTTCAACTACATTTGAAGTTGATTTTAGAAGACAAACAGCAACAATTGCAACAGGAGATAATGGAAATATTATTGAAAGTTGTGTGCTACCTCAAGGTATTTCACCTAACGAAGATGGAGTAAATGATTGCTTTGATTTAAGCTTCTTGGCAATGAATCCAGGCATTGAAAACCTACAGATTTTCAATAGATATGGTAGAAAGATTTTTGAATCAAATAACTATGTCAACGAATTCTGCGGTCAAGATGATGGTGGAAACAATTTGGTGACAGGAACCTATTTTTATGTTCTTAAACTAACTGAAGCTGGAGGTGGTTTCGATAAAGTAGAAAGAGGATGGGTATACATCAATAGAGAGCAACAATAAATATAAACAACAACAACAACCATTTAAATATTTCACGATGAGAAAAATCTATGTCTTAATTTGTGTGATTAGCTTAGCAGTTTTGCCTGAAGCAAACGCTCAGCAAAATCCACAATACACACAATACATGTACAATATGAATGTGGTGAATCCTGCTTATGCAGGTTCCAAAGAAAGTCTTTCGGCTACACTTTTATTTAGAGACCAATGGTCTGGTATATCTGGAGCACCAAGAACTTTTACATTTTCAGCACATACTCCAATTGGGAATAATCTAGGAGTTGGACTTTCAGGAATTACGGATCGAATCGGCCCTGTTGAACAAACCGATTTTATGGCCGATATTTCCTACACTCTCCGTTTAGGAAGGGATTGGAATTTAGCTTTTGGAGTAAAAGCTGGAGCAACATTTCACGACATTGGTCTAGCAGATGTTGCTACTCAAATACAAGATCCAGCTTTTGGAGCTAACTATAACGAAACCTATGGTATATTTGGTGCAGGTTTGTTTTTGTACAATAATAATTTTTATGTAGGATTATCAGTTCCTAACTTTTTAGAATCTACACACTTTGTTACGGATGGTGAAACGGCTTTTGGTAACCAAGAACGCCACTTTTTTGGAACAGTAGGTTATGTTTTTGATCTTAATGATTTTATTAAATTTAAGCCTTCAGCATTTGTTAAAACTCAAATTTCAGATTTTGATACTGATTTTTTATCTTATGATTTCAATGCTAACTTTTTGTTTTATGAACGCTTTGAAATTGGAGCATCTTACCGTGTAGATGATGCATTTAGTGCGTTGGTTGGAGTTAAACCTTTCGATTGGATGCACGTTGGTTTTGCTTACGATGCTACACAATCAGATTTAAACAATCCTTCGTATGAAGCATTTATTACATTTGATATTTTCTTCAAACAAAAAACATATTTATCACCAAGATACTTCTAATCATTAAATTCAATAATAGAGAATTATGAAAAAAATTATAAATATAACGTTCGTATTATTAATCGCAGTATCTGCCCTGCAAGCTCAAGATCGTTCTACAACAAAAGCAGATAAACATTTTAATAACCTTGCCTATTTTGATGCAGCAGAGGACTATCAAAAATTAGTAGATAAAGGAAACACAAGTCCTTACGTTTATTTACGGCTAGCAGAATCTTATTACAACTTAGTAAAAATGAAAGAAGCAGAGCGTTATTACAGAATGGTAATGCGTACAAAAGAAAACTTAGTTGCAGAAGATTACTTCAGATATGCACAAGCCTTAAAAGCCAATGCAAAGTTTGACGAGTCAAACCAAGTTATGCAAGAATTTGCACAAAAAGCACCAAATGACCAGCGTGCAAAAAGTTTTAAAGACAACCCTGATTATTTAGTTGACCTTCAAAGTAAAGATCCTAATTTTACTGGGGAGCAATTAGAAGTTAATTCTAAAGAATATTCAGATTATGGTGCTTATGAATCTGGCGGTTTATTGTATTTCGTTTCTAGTAGAAATAAATCTAGAAAAAAATACAAATGGAATGACCAGCCAGGCACTGATCTTTATGTAGCCGAAAATGTTGGTGGTACTTTCAAGAATGAAGAAGCATTAGAAGGAGACGTAAATACAAAATTTAACGAAGGAACCGTTGTTGTTTCTAAAGATGGAAAAACAATGTATTTTACAAGAAATGATTATATAGGAAATAATTATAATACAAATTCTAATGGAGTTGGACAGCTAAGATTATATAGTGCAACCTTGGTAGATGGAGAGTGGAAAGATGTACAAGCCTTAGCTTTTACAGATTCAGAATACTCATACAGTCACCCTGCCTTAAGTCCTGATAATAAATACATGTATTTTTCTAGTAATATGGAAGGCGGTTACGGTCAATCTGACTTGTACCGAGTTGAAATGTTAGAGAATGGATTTGGCGAACCTGAAAATTTAGGAGACAAAATAAACACACCCGGAAGAGAAAGTTTCCCTTTTATTGATACAGACGAAGTACTTTATTTTTCTAGCGATGGACATTTAGGTCTTGGTGGTTTAGATGTTTTTTATACTAGAGAAAGCGGTAGTGGTTTCCCTTCTCCTACTAATTTAGGGACTCCAGTAAATACAAATGCAGATGACTTTGGATTCTCATACTATCCAGCGAAGGATGCAGGTTATGTTTCTTCTAACCGAGATGGCCTTGGTACAGTTGATAATATTTATCAGTTGAATTTAATTAAGCCAATAGACGAAACTATGCTAATTGTAAATGTAACAGATGCAGATACCAAGATGCCAATTGGTGGAGCTGAAGTTATTGTTTATGACGATGAAGAAAATGAGGTGCAAAGAGCTTCAACTAATATGGAAGGCAGTGCGAAATTGCTTGTTGTGAGTTATATAGATTATGACGTACAAGTTAATAAAAAAGACTATGAAAGTGGTTCAGAGACCGTAAATGCTCAAGGTGAAGAAATGCCAGTTAATATTGCTTTGGTTCCAATAGAACCACTTATCTTAGAACGTAAGATAGTACTTGATGAGGTATATTTTGATTTTGATAAATATGAAATTATACCAAAATCAGCTTTAGAGTTAGACCAATTAATCGCAACGCTTAAAAAGTATGATGACATTCGCCTACGTGTTGAAAGTCATACTGACCAAAGAGGACCAGAGGATTATAACCAAACCTTATCTGAGAATCGTGCCAAAAGCACAGTTGCTTATATGGTAGAAAATGGAATTGCAGAAGATAGATTAGAAGCCGCTGGTTTAGGCGAATCTAATCCTATTAATGAATGCGAAGGAGGTTGTACAGAAGAGCAGTACAGAGTAAACAGACGTAGTGAATTTGTTATCATTGAAGAAAAAGCAGGTGTAGAAACCAAAGTTGAAACTTCTAAAGAATAACAAAGTAAGATAAATCTTTTAAATAAAAACCCTAGCTTTTGCTGGGGTTTTCTATTTTTACAAATGCTTTTAAAAAAATAATTTCTATATTTAATAAATTTTACACATGAAACGTGTATGCAAGGAATGTAGTGGTAAATTAAGTGGGAGAGCAGATCAAAAATTCTGTTCAGATTATTGTAGAAATGCTTACAATAACAGGATCAATTCAGACACTAAAAACCTGATTAGAAATACCAATAATCAGCTCAGGAAAAATTACCGTATCTTGGAAAGCCTTCGACCTGAACCAACTACAAAAACTACGCGAGATAAACTATTGACCAAGGGTTTCGACTTCAACTTAATTACAAGTATTTATACCACCAAGAAAGGGCAAACTTATTTTTTTGTTTATGATTACGGCTACCTTCCGCTAAAGGATGATTACTTTGCTGTGGTTAAAAAAAATTAGAACTATGAAATATATTTCTGCTTTCATTCAAGCTTTATTATTTGGCTTAGCAATAGCGCTTTCTTTCTATAGTTTACAACCTAGTGTTGACTCAAGCACATCAAATACTGATTTTTCAGCAGAAAATGCTCTGTTGCATGTAAAGGAAATTGCCAAAGAACCACATTACACAGGTTCTAAGCAACATGCTGTAGTTCGTAATTATATTGTGTCTGAATTAGAAAATTTAGATTTAGAACCTCATATACAACAAGGTTTTAGTGCAACCTATCAAAAAGGTGTTAGCGTTGCTATCCCAGAAAATGTTATAGCAAAAATTGAAGGGAAAAATCCAGAATCTCCTGCATTGGTTATTATGTCTCATTACGACTCTGCTCCAGCTTCCTCTTTTGGGGCTGCAGATGCAGGTAGCGGCGTTGCGACTATTTTAGAATCAACTAGAGCTTTTCTTGCAAAAAATGAGCAGCCAAACCAAGACATTATTATTGTATTTTCAGATACAGAAGAGGTGGGGTTAAACGGTGCCAATTTGTTTGTAACGGAGCATCCATGGGCAAAGAACATAGGTTTAGTTTTAAACTTTGAAGGACGAGGAAGTACAGGGCCGATACCTATGGTTCTTGAAGTTAATGGAGGAAATAAAAAATTGATTACTCATTTTGCAAACGCAAATATAGCTAACCCATTTGCAAATTCTCTTACATATTCTGTTTATAAACTTATGCCCAACAAAACAGATTCAACAATTTTTAGAGAAAAGGCAAATGTTCCAGGTTTTTTCTTTGCCATTATCGATGATCATTTCAATTACCATACTGCGTTAGATACAGCTGAGAATTTAGATACCAATTCACTTAGTCAACAAGGTGAATATGCTTTAGGTTTATTGAATTATTTTTCCACCGCTAGTTTGTCTGAAATTGCTTCAGAAAGTGATCATGTGTATTTTAATTTTCCTTTTGTTGGCATGATTCATTTTTCAACAGGCATGGTTTTATTTCTTACTGTTTTTTGTTTTTTAAGCTTATTTATTGTGACCTACATTGGTATTCAAAAAGATAAAATTCAACTTATTTCACTAGGCAAAAGCTTTCTATTTATCATAGCTAGTTTATTTCTTTCTTTTATAATTGGGTTTTATGGTTGGAAGCTAGTGAGTAATATGTATCCAGAATACAGATTGATTTTACATGGATTCCCATACAACGGATCATCTTATATCATAGCATTTACAGGTTTAATTTTAGCTTTGTTTTTTCGATTCTTTCACTCTTTTAGTAACAAAATTAGGCTGATGAATTTTTTGCCTGTTGCTGTTTTATCATGGACTATTATCTCATTCCTAGCTTATTTGTATTTGCCGGGAGCAGGATATTTTGTTATTCCTGCCTTTTGTGGGGTCATCATATTTGCTTTACTTGTACTATTTAAAATAAATAATCAATTGCTTTATTTCTTGCTCAGTTTACCTCTTGTATTTTTAATCGTACCTTTTATATACTATTTACCTGTTGGCCTAGGAACATCCTCCATTTTTATTTCTTGTGTGCTTACTGTCCTCATTTTGATTTTAATTTCCCCATTACTTTACAATTCCAACACCTTAAAAGGCTTTTCTTTTTTGTTGTTTTGTACAAGTTTATTTTTCTTTGGCAGAGCACACCTTAATGCTGAATTTAGTTCAAGTCAACCACGGCCTTCTAGTCTCATTTATTTTCAAGATCAAGATACAAAAAGCTCGTTTTATGCCTCTTATGATTCAGCTCTTTCCAATTGGAATTCACCCTATTTTCAAAATGAAGCAGAACTAAATGAACCATTGACCTTCGAAAGTAAATATGCTAATAGCTATAATCATGTTGGTACAGCGGACTATATTTCTTTGCCAAAATCTGAAATAGATGTTGAGCTTATCAATCAAAAGGACACGCTTACAACTTATAAGCTGAATTTAAAGCCCCAACGAGACTTGAATAGATATGAGCTTTATTTTGATAAACCAATTTCTTTCTCAAACCTGATTGTAAAAGGAAAACCAGCAAATTTCGATTTTAAAGACAAGGTATCTCCAAAAAGTAACCGATTCGTAAATTACTATGTAGCTAACCAAGAAGCATTAGAAATAGAGTTTACAGTACACACAAAAGATGCACTTCAATTAAAGGTATTTGAAAGTGCATATAATTTAATAGAACACCCCCAATTACAAGTACGTCAGCGTCCTAATACAGAAATACCAATGCCGTTTGTAATAAACGATGCAACAATTGTAACCTATACCATCCCTTTGATATGAAACACATTGGAATATTAGGTTTGGGTTGGTTAGGAAAACCTTTAGCTGAATGCTTACAACAAAAAGGCTTTAAAGTGAAGGGAACTACAACTACCCTGTCAAAAAAAGTTCAACTTAAAGCGGAAGGATTTGAGGCATTTCATTTGCTTTGTGAAAGCGATAGAATTGAAGGTGAAAATCAATTATTTTTCAAAGATATTGATTTGTTAATCATCAACATTCCTCCAAAAATAGCTAAAGATGATGCTTCCTCGTATGTAACGAAAATAAAACTTTTGCTTGCTGAAATTCAATCGCATCCAATCAAAAAAGTGATTTACATCAGTTCAACCGGTGTGTTTGAAGATGCTAATAATTTTCCGATATATACTGAAAAAACTACCCCAAATGCAAAAACAACGAAAGCATTACAATTAATTGAAGCAGAAAATTTAGTATTAAACATATCTAGAGTAGAAACTGTTGTTATTCGTTTTGGTGGCTTAGTAGGAAATGAAAGACACCCAATTTTTTATTTATCAGGAAAAAGTAATCTTGGAAATCCACTAGCTCCAGTAAATCTAATTCACCTTGAAGATTGTATACATTTAATTCATTCCATCATTCAAAAAAATGAATTCAATCAAATTTTCCATGGAGTTCATACCATTGATAAACCAAAAGCTAAATTTTATACCTTATCAGCTACAAAAAGAAATTTGACAGTTCCAATCTTCAATAATGACTCAAATGAAGGAAAAAAAATAAGTGCTGAATCTACAAAAGTGAAGCTCCAGCTTCAGTTGAAAAGAAGTGTTCAGTAAATACAACTTTATATGAGTGGGTAGGAGATGCTTATTTCAAATCTGGAGGAATCCTAGATGATATTGACTTCAGTTTCTAATTGTATTTTAAATTCCTGTTGTACTTTATATTGTATGGCTTTAGCTAATTGTTGAATTTCTTCGCCACTAGCTTTACCATAATTCACCAAGACTAGGGCTTGTCTTTTGTGAACACCAGCATCTCCTTTTTTAAAACCTTTAAAACCACAACGTTCAATTAACCATCCTGCTGGAATTTTATAAGTTCCATCGGTTAATTTATAAAAGGGCATTTCAGGATTCAATTCAAGGAGATTATCAAAAAAGGAAACATCAACTACTGGATTTTTAAAGAAACTACCTGAATTACCAATTTTTCTAGGATCTGGAAGTTTAGACTCTCTTATGCGAATCACCGCATCAGATATATCTTTAATACTAGGATTGTCAATTTTTCTTTGGCTAAGTTCTTCTTTTATAGCGCCGTATTCTGTTTTTAAATGGTGATTTCCCTTGGATAATTTAAAACAAACCGAAGTGATTATAAACTGATTTTTAAAAGCATTCTTAAATACAGAATCTCTGTAACCAAATTTACATTCTTCTTTTGTAAAGGTTATTTCTTCACAGGTTTGCTTATGAATGGCTTTACAAGAAACAAAATGGTCTTTCAATTCTACACCATAAGCCCCGATATTTTGAATTGGAGAAGTGCCTACATAACCAGGAATAAGAGATAGGTTTTCGTATCCACCGTAGTTGTGTTCAAGACACCACAATACAAAGGCATGCCAATTTTCACCAGCTTTAGCTTCAATATAAACTTCGTTTTCTTCTTCCTTTAAAACTTTTAGCCCCATGATTTGAATATGTAAAACGGTCGCTTCAACATCGTGGGTAAATAAAATGTTGCTGCCACCGCTTAACACAAAAAGTTCTTCAGCATAAAAACGCTTCAAGATGTGTTTTAATTCTTCTTCCGTATTAATTGCAATGTATTGTTTTGCAGTTACATCTATACCAAAGGTGTTGTATTCTTTAAGCGAAGCGTTTTTATGGATTTGCATTTAATTAAGATAAGATTGCAATGCTAATTTCAAAATATGTATTGCTTTAAGTAAAGTCTCTTTTTCAAGGACGTAAGCAATTCTAATTTGCTTCATTCCAGTATAAGGTGTAGAATAGAATCCAGCAGCTGGAGCAACCATAATCGTTTCACCATTTACTTCAAATTCAGATAATAACCATTTTGCAAAATCTTCGGTATCTTCAACAGGAAGCTCTACTGTACAATAAAAGGCTCCTTTTGGAACCGCTACTTTTACTCCTTTTATACTTTTAAGTCCTTCAACTAAAGTATTTCTTCGGTCTACGTATTCTGCAATTACTTCATCAAAATAATCATCTTCTGTATCTAAAGCAGCTTCAGCAGCAATTTGAGCAAAAGTTGGGGGACTTAGTCTTGCTTGTGCAAATTTCATTGCATTGACCATTAAATCCTTGTTTTTTGAAGCAATACAGCCAATTCTTGCACCGCACATACTGTAACGTTTAGAAACAGAATCAATCATAATAGCATGTTCTGCTAAACGTTCAACTTGCATGATGGAATAATGTTTTACGCCATCATAGGCAAACTCTCTATACACTTCATCTGCTAGGATAAATAAGTCATGCTTTAGTGCCAAGTCTGCCAATTGCTCAATTTCATCTTGTGTGTACAGGTATCCAGTAGGATTCCCAGGATTACAAATCAAAATTGCCTTGGTCTTTTCTGTGATTAATTTTTCAAATTCAGCAATAGGGGGCAATGCAAAATCGTCTTCCAATTTAGATTCTACGGCACGGACATGAACTCCAGAAGCTGTTGCAAATCCATTGTAGTTGGCATAGAAGGGCTCTGGGATAATGATTTCATCTCCCGGATCTGTAATACAACCCATTGCAAAAAGTAAAGCTTCTGACCCACCAGTGGTTATTAAAATTTCATCAGGCTGGAGCGGAATTTGCTTTTTCTTATAATAATTTGAAAGTTTATTTAAGTAACTTTCAAAGCCTTGTGATGGACTGTAGGATAAAATTTTTAAATTATGATTTTTAACTGCGTCTAAAGCAACATCAGGAGTATTTATGTCGGGTTGTCCTATATTTAAGAAGTGTATTTTCTTCCCTGCTTTAGTTGCCAAGTCAGCATAAGGCATCAATTTACGAATCGGGGATTCTGGCATGGCCAGTCCTTTTTGAGATATTTGAGGCATATGTTATTATTTTTTACAAAAATGCAAAATATATGTTACATAGGTGGCTTCAAATAATCGATTTAATAAGGTTTTATTACTTTTAAGGTATGCTAAGAAGTTTATTAATTATCAGCTTATTTATTTTGTTCAGTTTAACTACATCTGGTCAAGAAACCGATGGATTTAGATTTATAAATCCTAATCAAAGAAGCCTAAAAATCAAGTTTAAATTGGTCAACAACTTGATTATAATTCCTGTACAATTGAATGGAGTTGAACTTTCTTTTTTACTAGATACAGGAGTAGACAAAACCTTACTTATTGCGTTGGAAGCTGGAGATAGTCTAGATTTGAAACAGACACACAAAATAAATATTCGGGGATTAGGAACAGACGATAGCTTTGGAGCATACCAATCTAATGGTAATTATTTAGAAATTGGTGAAGCTGTAAACCCAAACCAAAGTGTATATTACATCATAGATCAAAACAATCACTTAACGAGTGGGTTAGGTTTGCCAGTAAATGGCATAATTGGGTATGATTTATTTGAAAACTTTATAGTTAGAATAGACTACAAAGGAAAAAATATCAAGCTTTACCAGCCAGACCGATTTAAAAGGAAGTTAAAACACTATGAAATGCTCCCTCTTCAATTTTACAGAAATAAGCCTTACCTCAGTATAACTGCTCTAGATGAAACGATTACCAAGTCCAGTTTAAATCTGTTATTAGACACTGGAAATGGCTCAAGTTTTTGGTTTATTGAAAAGGAACTTATAGCTATACCTGAATTGTATTTTGAAGATATTTTGGGCTACGGTTTTAGTTCTGTTATAAAAGGGAAAAGATCTAAAGTAAATCAAGTTAATTTTGGCAAATACAAATTCAAGAGTCCCAATGTAGCCTATCCTGAAATAGACCAAATACTACAAGTTGAAAATAACCTATTACGCGATGGTACTGTTGGTTCAGAAATTTTAAGGAGATTCAAATTGTTTGTTGATTATCCTAACAAACAGATATTTTTTCGAGCAAATAGTAGTCTGAAAGAACCTTTCAATTATGATAAGAGTGGTTTAATACTTGATTATGATGGGGTGAAAGTCGTTGAAGAAGTAAAAAGGATTAAAATGAATTCCAATTTACATACTTCTGAATTCAATACGCAATCCACATCTAGAAGTTTGATTATAAGTGTAGTCGTAAAACCCAAAATTAGTGTAAAATCTATTCGGGATTTATCTCCAGCACAAGAGGTGGAAATTTTGCCTGGCGATGAATTGCTAAAAATAAATGGTAAAAATGCTTATAGCTTAGACTTAGAAGAAATTCGAGACATTTTGGCTGGTAAAAAAGGAAGTAGAATAAAATTAGTCTTCTTAAGAAATGAAGAAGAAATTAAAAAAGAATTTTATTTGAGGGATAGATTTGAAGATTTAATGAATAATTCCAAAAACTAAAGCTTTAGTTTTTCCACTTTAAAACCTTTAATGGTATTTTTGCAACTTAAAATATGTATAGATGCCCATAGCTGCAAAATATTCTCCAAAAGAAGTTGAAAATAAATGGTACCAATATTGGTTAGATCATGATTTTTTTCATTCTCAACCAAATGAAAAACCATCATATACAATTGTAATTCCTCCACCAAATGTTACTGGTGTCTTGCACATGGGACACATGTTGAACAACACCATTCAGGATGTACTAATAAGAAAGGCGAGACTTAAAGGTTTCAACGCTTGTTGGGTTCCTGGAACCGATCATGCTTCTATTGCAACCGAAGCAAAAGTAGTTGCAAAACTGAAGAGCGAAGGAGTCGATAAAGCAACTATCTCAAGAGAAGAATTCCTAAAACATGCATGGGATTGGACTGAAAACTACGGAGGTCAGATTTTAAATCAATTGCAAAAGTTAGGTGCGTCTTGTGATTGGGATCGGGTTAAGTTTACCATGGACGAAGACTTATATGAATCGGTAATCAACACGTTTATAGATTTGTATAACAAAGGGAAAATTTACCGAGGCTACCGAATGGTAAATTGGGATCCAGAAGCAAAAACTACCCTTTCTGATGAAGAATTAATATACCAAGAAAAGCAAGGTAAATTATATTACATAAAGTACAAAGTTGAAGGAGAAAACACCGCCACTACAGATGGCTTGGAGGATGCTTATTTAACCATTGCCACCACCAGACCTGAAACCTTATTTGGTGATACCGCAATTTGTATTCATCCAGAAGATGAACGCTTTAAGCATTTAAAAGGAAAACGTGCTATCGTACCAGTAGTAAATAGAAGTATACCTATTATCCAAGATGAATATGTTGATGTTGAATTTGGAACCGGTTGCTTAAAAGTCACTCCTGCACATGATGTAAATGATAAAATGCTAGGAGATAAACATCAATTAGAAGTCATAGATATCTTTAATGATGATGCCAGCTTAAATCATTTTGGGATGCATTACGAAGGGAAAGACCGTTTTGAAGCTAGAACCTTATTTGCCCAAGAATTAGAACAAAAAGGATATCTAATAAAAGTTGAAAATCACATCAACAAAGTAGGAACTTCAGAACGTACAGGAGCTGTAATTGAACCAAAACTTTCAGATCAATGGTTTTTAAACATGCAAGATTTAGCAAAGCCAGCTTTAGATGCAGTCTTAAATACTAAAGAAATTAAGTTATTTCCAAAGAAATTTGAAAACACCTACCGCAATTGGCTTGAAAATGTAAGAGATTGGAATATCTCTAGACAATTATGGTGGGGTCATCGCATTCCAGCATATTACATTGGTGAAGGGAAAACCGATTTTGTAGTTGCTAAAAATGCAGATGAAGCTTTAGAGAAAGCAATTCAGAAAACAGGAAATCAAAGTTTAAGCCACGCAGATATTCATCAAGAAGTAGATGTTTTAGATACTTGGTTTTCTTCTTGGCTATGGCCAATGAGCGTTTTTGACGGCATTCGCCATCCTGAAAATGAAGAATTCCAATATTATTATCCCACCAAAGATTTGGTTACAGGACCAGATATTTTATTCTTTTGGGTAGCCAGAATGATTATGGCAGGCTATGAATATACCAACCAAAAACCTTTCGAAAATGTCTATCTAACAGGAATTGTTAGAGACAAACAACGTAGAAAAATGTCCAAGTCATTAGGTAATTCTCCAGACGCTTTGCACCTAATTGAAGAATTTGGAGCAGATGGTGTACGTGTGGGATTGCTATTAAGTAGCGCAGCTGGAAATGATTTATTGTTTGATGAAGCACTCTGCCAACAAGGAAAAGCATTTGCAAATAAATTATGGAATGCCTTTAGATTAATCAAGGGATGGGAAGTTTCAGAAACCATAGGCCAACCTGAGCATTCCAAAATTGCATTAAATTGGTATGGAGCAAAATTACAGTCTACTTTAGTTGAAATCGAAGACCATTACGGTAAATACAGAATTTCAGATGCATTAATGGCAACGTATAAATTAGTTTGGGATGATTTCTGCTCTTGGTTACTGGAAATTGTGAAGCCTGCTTATCAACAACCAATAGATGAAAAAACTTTACAACAAGTGCTAGATTTATTGGAAAGTAACCTGAAATTACTTCATCCTTTTATGCCTTTTATTACAGAGGAAATCTGGCAAAATATTGCAGATAGAAGTGAAAAGGAAGCCTTAATTGTATCTGAATGGCCTGAACAACAAGAATTTGACACGAACTTTCTGAACGATTTTGAAACTACAAAAGAAATAATTAGCGGCATTAGAAACATACGAACAGAAAAAAATATCGCCTTTAAAGATGCTATTGATTTGAAGCTAATCAACAATGAATCTTTTTCTCCTCAATTCGATGGAGTTATTCAGAAGTTATGCAATTTGAATACCATTGAAGTAGTTGAAGAGAATGTAGAAGGTGCGTTTTCGTTTAGAGTTCAAGCCAACGAATACTTCATTCCTATGGAAGGAGCAATCGACGTTGAAGCTGAAAAAGAAAAATTAAAAACAGAGCTAGTTTATTTACAGGGTTTTTTGAAATTGGTAGAAAAGAAATTATCAAACGAGAAGTTTGTAAACAATGCACCAGAAAAAGTAGTGGCTATCGAAAAACAGAAAAAAGCAGATGCTCTAGCAAAATTAGAAACTATTGAAGCTAGTTTAAAAGTGATTTAAATCTTGAAATGGAGTAGGTAGATTGGGCTTATGATTTTTTAGATTTCCAATTGAATTTAGAATTCTCCGTTGAGGTGTTGCTTTGCAAGAGTGATGTAACTTATCTTAGCATCGCGCTGTGAAATCGATTTTATTTGAAATAGAGCATTGGCTTTAAAAGCGTTTACTAATTCTTCACCTGTCTCTGGCTGATGAAAAATGCGAAGATTGTTGTCATTAGTTGCTTGTTTGTAATAGGAGTAAAATTGCAGCAATACATCTTGAGGAAATTTCTTATTGGTTTTCCCCACTTTGGTATATGCATCAAAGAATACACGCTCTAATTCTTGATCTGATAGGTTCTCGTAATTCAAAATTATAATTCAGTTATAATGGTTTCGCCTCCCCTTACTTTTTGTCCAAGATTTACTTTCACTTCAGACCCTAAAGGTAAAAACACATCTACCCGTGAGCCAAACTTTATAAATCCACTATCAGCTCCTTGTGTTGCTTTTTGACCAGAAGTTGCATAGTTTACAATTCGTTTTGCAACAGCACCAGCAATTTGGCGGTACAATACTTCTCCAAATTTTGGAGATTCTACAACCACTGTAGTACGTTCATTTTCTTCAGAAGATTTAGGATGCCAAGCTACCAAAAATTTACCTTTATGATATTTACTATAGTTAATTTTACCGCCAACAGGATACCGAGTAACATGAACGTTTAAAGGCGACATAAAAATAGAAACCAATAAACGTTTATCTTTAAAGTATTCATTTTCTTGTACTTCTTCTATGGCAACTACTTTTCCATCTACTGGAGAAACTAGATAACTTTCATTTTCTGAAATACCTCTTTTTGGATTTCTGAAAAACTGTGCTACCAAAGCAAATAAAACGGATGAAATACCAAATACGATATAAATCACCCAAATGTTTGAACTTAAATAACTTGTTGCCAGATTAATGGCTAAAAGTAGTATTAAAGAAATACCTAGTATTTTAAAACCTTCCTTATGAAACATATTCCAAAATTAATAAAAATGCATATACAAATGTAATAGAAAAAATGGTACTATCCATCCTATCAAAAACTCCACCGTGTCCCGGCATGATTCTACCGCTATCTTTTACGTTGGCGACTCGCTTAAATTTAGATTGTACTAAATCTCCTAAACTGCCAAAAATACTTACTATTACAGCAATGCACAACCAAACAAATAAGGAATAAATAGAGGTGATTTGGTGAATAATTATGCTAAAAACTAGCGTCATAAATAATCCACCAGCAAAGCCTTCTATAGTTTTCTTAGGTGAAATACGTTCAAATAATTTATGTTTTCCTATGTTTTTTCCAATTAAGTAAGCAAAGGAATCATTAACCCATACCAATGCAAAGAAACTAATGATTAAGTAGGCTTGGTAATCGCCCTTAACAGAAGGTAATAAACATAAAAATAAAAATGAAGGAACGATAAATAACCATGAAATTAGCGGCTTTTTATCAGCTATAATTACAAAATCTTTTTTTGAAAATAAATCTTTGAGCAGTAAAAACTTAATTCCTATAACCAATGGAATTAATAAATACACATAATCAAATAAAGTTCTAAAAGTAGCTAGGCTATAAAGCAATGCAGCTAAAAGCAAGTAACCTATTAGGTTTTTATATTTTAGTAAGCGTTGTACTTCATAAATGGAAGCAATTCCTAAAATCAGAAAAACTAGTATTAGTGTTTTTTCACCCATTAAGGCAGAGCCTACGATAATAATAATGTATACTGCACCCGCTAGTGAACGTTTAAGCGTTTCATTCATTCCTTATAAATCTTCTAAAAGAAGCAAATATAAGTTTTTTGAAGGACTACCATAGCTCATAAAATCAGATTCTACTTTACCTTCAAAAGTTTTCATGGTAGTAATGTTGCTAGGAATTTTGTTTTTATTGAGTTTGATAAGCTGTAAACCCTCACCAATAGTCTCTAATAATTGACTTGTAGAAGCAACAATGATAAAGTTGTACGGTAAGTCTCCTAACTTATCTTCTCCAATTTGGTCAGAGTCAACAAGAATTGCACCTGTATTGGCAATTAAATATTCTGCAGTTGTAATAAAATAGTCAGCTTCAGAAGATTTTTTTTGTGAGGTTTTGATTTGAAAACGCTTTAAAATATCAGCAGATTTGATATATACATTTTCTTTTTTCCAACCATTTTCTAGTATAATTTGATTGAACGTATTTTGCAATTCATTTTCATTTTCACAATACAAAAACTTACCACCATTGTTTTTGAAATTGTTCGTAAACATCTCATCTATAGGCAATTTCTTTTCAGGCATGAATTTACTTACTGCTGGATCTTTGCGTAAGCGATTCGTGTCTTTTTTAATTGTAATACCTAAAAGACGTTTTAAAATGCTCATTTACCTCAAAAGTATAAAATTTAAATATAGTTTATAATTTATTTATTCTAAAAGTATTGTTAATCTTCCTTTGCTTGCTCAGATTTAGAATCATCTTCAGCTTCTTTCTTGCTGTCAACAGATTCATTTTCCTTTTTTTTGTTTCCTTGCAGTTCTTCTGTTGGTTGATCTTTTATTACTGTTTTTCCATTCCGTTCAGACATTTTTGGTTTTATAAAAGGCCTCTTGCCAAAGATATCTTCCATATCATCTTTGAATATCACTTCTTTGTCTAGAAGAATTTCGGCTAATTTATGCAGTTTATCTATGTTTTCGCTAAGGATTTTTATCGCTCTTTGGTATTCAGCTTCAATTAACTTAGATATTTCTTCATCTATTAATTCTGAAGTCTTTTCGCTGTAAGGTTTAGTAAAATTAGGATCTTGATTTTGCGAATCATAATAAGTCAAATTACCAACTCTTTCATTTAAACCATAGAGAGTAACCATCGCTCTTGCTTGTTTAGTCACCTTTTCTAAATCGCTTAACGCACCTGTTGAAATTTTATTGAAGACTACTTTTTCTGCTGCTCGACCACCCATAGTCGCACACATTTCATCTAGCATTTGCTCTGTACGAACAATTAGGCGTTCTTCTGGCAAGTACCAAGCAGCTCCCAAGGATTGACCTCTAGGTACAATAGTCACTTTTACCAATGGAGCAGCATATTCTAACAACCAGCTTACCGTTGCATGACCAGCTTCGTGGTATGCAATTGCTTTCTTCTCTTCTATGGTCATGATTTTGTTCTTCTTCTCAAGACCACCAATAATGCGGTCAACAGCGTCTAGAAAATCCTGTTTTCCTACAGCAGTATGTTCGTTTCTTGCGGCAATTAAAGCAGCTTCATTACATACGTTCGCAATATCTGCACCAGAAAAACCAGGTGTTTGTTTGGCTAGGAAATCTGTGTCTAATTCATCTGCTACCTTTTTAAGTGGTCTTAAATGAACCTCAAAGATTTCTTTACGCTCATTTAAATCTGGCAAATCAACGTAAATCTGTCTATCAAATCTACCAGCTCTAACTAAAGCTTTATCCAATACATCTGCTCTGTTTGTTGCAGCTATAACTATGACATTGGTTTTGCTTCCAAATCCGTCCATTTCAGTTAATAACTGATTCAAAGTGTTTTCTCTCTCATCATTTGATCCAGAAAAATTGCTTTTTCCACGAGCTCTTCCAATTGCGTCAATTTCATCTATAAATATAATAGATGGTGATTTTTCTTTGGCTTGTTTAAAAAGATCGCGTACTCTTGAAGCACCGACACCTACAAACATTTCAACAAAATCTGAACCTGACAAGGAGAAAAAAGGTACTCCAGCTTCACCGGCAACTGCTTTGGCTAGCAATGTTTTTCCTGTTCCTGGAGGTCCAACCAAAATTGCTCCTTTTGGTATTTTTCCACCTAGATTTGTATATTTATCTGGGAACTTTAAAAAATCTACAATTTCTTGTACTTCATCTTTTGCGCCTTCTAATCCTGCAACATCTTTAAATGATGTTTTTATGTCTGTTTTTTCGTCAAATAATTTAGCTTTAGATTTTCCAATGTTGAAAATCTGACCACCAGCACCGCCCCCAGCGCCACCGCTCATTCTACGCATAATAAAAATCCAAATTCCTATAATCACGATGAATGGGAGTAGACCAATTAAAATGTCACCCCAAAAATTGTCTTTGGTTTCGTAGCGTGGATTTAGCTGAATATCATTCTCTTTTTTTATTTGGTTGATTTTGTTTTCAAAATTCTGCAAATCACCAAATTCAAATTTATAATCTGGACTTTGACCGCCAAATGATTCGTTTTCTGAAACATCACTGTGTTCAGGTTTTGATTTAGCATCTTGTGTAAGATATACTTCAGCAATACGCGTATTTTTATAGATAATCAATCGCTCAACATCTCCGTTTCTTAAAAAATTCTCGAATTCACTAGGACTAGTGTTGGCTACTTTATTGAAGCTACCACCACTAAATAGTTGAACACCTATAAATAAAACGATGATACCAGCATAAATCCAATACGAATTAAATTTCGGTTTATTAGGACCCTTGCCAGTTGGTTTTGAGTTTTGATTTGGTTTACTTTTCTTTGTGTTATTCGCCATGTTTAGTTTTGCACTAAAAAATTAATAATTAGTTTCTATTTCGGTAAGTTTTGCATCTCCCCAAAGACTTTCAATATCATAATGTTCACGTATATGTTTCTGAAATACATGCACAATAATATCTACATAATCCATTAACACCCATTCAGAGTTGGACTGTCCTTCCAAATTCCAAGGTTTTTCTTGTGATCCTTTGCTTACTGTTTTTTTAACTGAATTCACAATCGCATCTACTTGTGTGTTTGATGTACCTGTGCAGATAACGAAATAGTCACAGATGGTATTTTCAATTTCGCGTAAGTCTAAAATATTTATATCTTTACCCTTAACATCTTCAATACCTTTTATAATGAGAGAAATTTGTTGATCAGCGCTTTTTTTATTCAATGCTTGTGTTTATTTTTATTTTCTGCAAACTTAGCTTTTTTTAGTCTTTTAATTAGCCACTTAACAAAACATTTATTGCTGTATAACTTATGGATTTTCAACTCGTACACATTCCACAGACAGAATCTACAAATATCCACGCAAGGCATTTGTTGAACGAAGAAAATATTACAGGTAATTTCTGCGTCACTACTCCGTATCAAATTGCTGGTAAGGGTCAGTTAGGCGCATCTTGGCAAAGCGAAAAAGCAAAAAATATCACCATCAGTTTGGGACTACAAAACTTGAACTTGGAAGTACACAGGCAATTCGAATTAAGTGCCTTGGTTTCTTTAAATTTAATTAAAGCACTGCAAAACTTAGGCTTTTTTAAGATACAATTGAAGTGGCCAAACGATATTATTTCAAATAATTATAAAATAGCAGGAATTTTAATAGAAACCATTATCCAAAATAGTTTGATAAATACAGCTGTTATAGGAATTGGCTTAAATGTGAATCAAACTGAATTTATTCATCTTCCAAAAGCCTCATCTTTAAAAAGTATTTCAGGAATACATTATAATTTAGATGAAATTTTACATCAAATTTTAGTTGAAATGCAAAAAATCCCCACACAGCTTAATTATAAAAACTCAACTGAATTGTATGAAAAATACCATCAATACTTATTTAGAAAGGACAAAGCTTCTATGTTTGAGTTTCCAAGCGGAACAAGGCAGCCAGGAATTATTAAAGGAGTTAAAAAAAATGGAAGCCTCAGAATCATTTTTGAAGATGACTTGGAGCAAAATTTTGACGTAAAAGAAATTAATTTACTGTATTAATTAAAGAGCTTTTTCAGATTTTCACTTAAACTCGTGATGAATTTTTGAATAGGAGATTTGATCATCATGCTCATCATTGCATTAAATTCGCCTTCAAATAAAAGTTGTATTTCGCTAGAATTTTCATCAATCTCTTGTATGTCAGCAGTTAATTTAAAAGGTAACTTATCACTTTTAGCACCTAATACAATTTTGCTAGCTACTATTTTTTCTTTTAAAGTTAGTTTTAAAACCGGCATGCCTTTCAACTGAAAAAGAAAACTATCTTGGTCTAAACTTTCAAATTTTTCAATGCTCTCTGGCATTATTTTTTCAAAGTTTTTTACATCGGCTAAAAAATTAAAAACTTCTTGTTGTGTTTTGCTTATCTTTACTTTTGGACTTTCTAAATTCATTTTTTATTATTTGGGTTCCATTCTGCTGGATTTCGTCTCCATTCTTTTAAGACTTCTAATTCTTTTTCAAACAAATGATTGTTTTCGAAAGCCTGATTTATTAAGGTTTCATAATTACTCAAAGTATACAACGAGACTCCTTCTTCCTTAAAATTGGTTTCTGCAACATCAAAACCATAACTAAAAATAGCAAGCATTCCTTTAATATTTGCTTCAGCTTCATTTTTTAAGGCTTGTACCGCATTCAGGCTGCTTTTACCAGTGCTAATCAAGTCCTCTATTACAACAACGCTTTGGTGAGGTGATAGTTGACCTTCAATTTGGTTTTTTCTGCCGTGTTGTTTAGGCTCTGGCCTTACATATACAAATGGCAAGCCTAACCAATGCGCAACCAATGTGCCTATGCCTATTGCGCCAGTAGCTACTCCAGCTATGACATCGGGTTTGCCGTAAATTTGTTCAACTTGCTTTGCCAATTGCTCGGCGATGTACACTCGTACTTTTGGATGCGACAAAATTATTCTATTATCACAATAAATTGGAGACTTCCAACCACTAGCCCAAGTAAATGGTTCTTGCGGTTTCAATTTTATTGCTTTTATTTGTAATAATAATTCCGAAGTTTCTCGGCTGGTATGTTTATCAAAAATCATAACTGCAAATGTATAAAGTTTTTCTTAATGACCTTCCAATTATTTTGTCTACTACGTCAAATTATGGAGATAAGTACACCAATTTTCCTATAAAGAAAACAAACTTAAAGTGGCTGATACGCCAAATTAAGCAGGGAGCGGTGCTTTACGTAAACTTGTACCATAAAGACGAAAAAAAATTAATTAAACATTTACGCCGAAAATTAAAAGTGATTACAGCGGCAGGTGGTTTAGTTTATAACGATAAAGACGAAGCGCTTTTTATCTACCGTAATGGGAAATGGGATTTACCAAAAGGAGGTAAAAAACGTTTTGAGAAGATTGAAGTTGCCGCCATACGTGAAGTAGAAGAAGAAACAAGGGTAGAAAATTTGAAGATTGAAAAGTTTTTACAAGTTACCTACCATATTATGAAGCGCAAAAATAAATATAGGTTAAAGGAAACCTATTGGTATAAAATGAAAACTTCTTATACCGGAGAATTAGTTCCCCAAAAGGAAGAAGGCATTACCAAAGTGAAATGGAAAAATCGTAACAAAACGGAGAAAGCCTTACTTAAATCCTACGCTAACATAAGAGAATTATTCTTTGACCAAACTATTTTGGAATCCGATATATAGGATATCGATGATGTGCTTTTTCATAGTATTTGGAATGCTTATAAATCCAATCTAATTGGGCATACGCATTATTTGCAAATTCTTCATTTGTGCTTTTTAAGGTATCAAATTTTATTCTTAGGTCGGAGTTTTTAAGTAGAATTTCTTCTGCAATATCTTCAAAAACATAAGGAGAGAAACCTTCTTTTCGTTGCAGAATTACATCGAAGAAATTCCAATTAAAAAAAGAATCAACTGCCTCTGGCTCTAATGTCTCAATGATATATCGAATTGCTTTTTGGTTGGTTTCAATCAAAACATCTCCTTGTTTTACTTCTACTTTTTCTATTGTGCTTTCTACTTCCGTTTGATAATGCAAATAATGGCCCTCGTAAGGTGCATTCCCTGTTTTATAATTGCTTATAGAATATACTTCAGCATTTAAAATAGTGTCTTTTTGAAATTTGGTCATTTTCACTTGGTTGAATTGGAACAGCTCTAGTATTTTTTGGTACGTCTTAGGTATAATGTAAGCCTTAGGTATTTCAACAGTATTTGTAGGGCTAAAATAGTTGTAATACTTTACCGGATAAGTTAAAGGTTGGTCGGTGTTGTATTTCAGCCTTTTGCCTTCTGTGACCTTGCTTTTTTCTTGAGTGGCATTATATCCTAAAAAAGAAAAGGTTTTATACTGTGTAGTATCAACTTGAAAATTAAAATCGTAATTTTTTGCTTTCAAATGCTTTTCAAAATTTTGAGCCCTAAGTTGTTTAATTTTTGAAGATTCTTTTGCGCTTGAGTAAATTAAACTTTTTAGCATTTCTAGTGTTGCGTCTACTCTTTGTTTATATGCTTTTAGCATATGAGTTTCTATCATTAAACCTAATGAATTCCATAAACTAGTATAGCCAGTAGAGTATCTAGGAGAGTCTAAAAATTGAGAAAAACCATCTTGGGGTGTTCGGTTAAATACATTTACATAAGGAGTAATGGGTAGTGATTTGGTCAGTAAATCTGCTTCTAATTTAGGAATAAAATCTTTATGGACGTATGTTCCTAAATCACCTCCTAATTGTTGTGACTGAGTAAACAAATGGGTTAAAGTGTATTGATAATCTGCACCATTGCTTACATGCGTATCCACAAAAACATCAGGATTTACATGGTGATATATTTGGTAGAAGGCTTTGCTATTTTGAGTATCTGATTTTATAAAGTCTCTATTTAAATCATAATTAAGTGCATTTCCTCGAAAACCATATTCTTCTGGGCCATTTTGGTTTGCTCTAGATGAATTGTTCCTGTTTTTTGCACCACCAATATTGTATACAGGAAGAATGTATAATTCTATTTCTTTGGGCAATTGAATTGTGTTATCAATTATACTTTTAATCATTAGCATACTAGCATCAATACCATCCGGTTCTCCTGGGTGAATGCCATTAATAATTAAAAACTTCAAAGGATTTTCAACTTGTTCCTCAGGTTTAATTTGAAGCAAATGCAAAGCTTCGCCACTATCTGTAACACCAAACTCATTTAATGATATAAAACTTGAAAAATCTGCAGCAGCCGAATAGAAATCAATAATTTCATTGTAATTTGAAGTTTCAGTTCCGTTTGATGTTTCAAATTTCAACGGGTATTCAAAATGCCTAGTATCTTCATTATTAGTACATGCGCTTAAAATTAATGCTACAATAAAAAATCTTTTTTTAAACATAAATAGTGTAATTTTGTTTTGTAATAATACTTAAAACAATTATAATGAAAAATAGTATATTAGGGTTTCTTTTGCTTTTGGGAGTTTCTATTTATGCGCAGTCCATAACAATCTCCCAAAATGTAGATCCCAATACAATAAATGCAGCTAGTGTTGTTTGTAGAGTAAATGAAGAACAAGTAGATGAAGAAGAGGGGTTGTTTTTGGGAATGTACTTTGACAATCATTTTGCAAGATCTTTTGATTTACAAAATGATCATAATATAGATACAGGTTTCCAAATTAATACAATAGCTTTTGGTCAAGGTTTTGGAAGAAATATAACAGTAGATATAAATATTTATTCTGCTAATACAGACGATTTGAGCGATCCAAACCTTGATTTAGTTTTATTGGAAACTGTACAAGTTCCTATTTTTGAAGCCAACACTGGTGAGATTCTATTCATTTCTGCAGATGCCACAATCCCAGCAGGAGAAGTTCTGGTGGTAGAAATATTTGCACCTTCTAGTGGAGACGCAATAAATGAAGAGTTTTTTGTTGGCATTAATGATAGCGGACAAACCAAACCTACATACATAAAAGCTCCTGATTGTGAAACAGGTTCTTTTGTAGTTGCTTCTAGTGTAGGACCTGGGGACGAAGCTTATATTATGAGTATTACAGGAGAAGAGACATTGTCTATCAATCAAGCTGAGCTTGATAAAATCAAAATATTTCCAAACCCAGTAATTAATACTATTAACTTAAACCTACCTGCTGGATTAATTTTAGAAAGTAGCCGTATTACAGATATGAGTGGAAGAAGATTTCAAATTGATTTTATTGATGGAGTTATGGATGTTACAAATTTAGCTACCGGACAATATATCTTGAATTTAGAAACAAGCGCAGGAAACTATACTCACAAAGTAATTAAAAAGTAGATTTTTTCTAATAAGTTAAAAGTCTGAATCTATAATCGGGCTTTTTTTATCATTATTTTAAAATATAGTTCCTTTATGGAAACTACTTTTGGCAAAAAAAACATGAAGAATTATTGGATAGGTATGTTTTTGTGTTTTTTTTCTTTTGATGCTTTTTCTCAAGTACAAGATACCACTCAAATAAAAGAAATTATAGTAAAAGCTAGCTCTAGGCAAGTTCAAATTCAAAGGACTTCTAGTCCAGTTCATTTAGTGAGCAAGCAGGAAATTTCAAGGACAGACCCAAGTATTATTACGCCAATTCTCAATCGGGTTCCAGGTGTTTTTATGCAACAAGGCGCCTTAAATACTAACCGAATAAGCATCCGTGGTATTGGTGCCCGATCTCAATTTTCAACAAATAGGCTTAAGGCATACTTGAACAATATACCGCTTACTAGCGCCAATGGCGAAACTATAATTGAAGATCTAGATTTGGAAATCTTAGAACAAATTGAAATTACAAAAGGTCCTAATAGTACTCAATTTGGTTCAGACATCGGCGGTGTCATTCAATTGAAGGCAAAACAAATTTCAATTGATAAAAGCTTTGCAAAATACACCAACTTATTCGGAAGCTTTGGTTTGCAAAAACATAGTTTTCAAGCAGGTCATAAAACAAATACCAAGCAAATATTGGTAAGCTACCACAATTTAGAACAAGATGGCTTCAGAGAAAACAGCCGGTATAAAAGAGAATCATTAAATGTGATAAGTGAATTGTATGCTGGAGAAAATACAAGTTTCAACTTTATTGGTGTACTAACAGATTTAAAAGCTTTTATACCCAGTTCTTTAACTCAAGAAGATTTAGACAATAATCCAAGCAATGCTGCTGCAAATTGGAATGCTGCAGAAGGTTTCGAGTCCTATACTTGTGGCTTATTAGGAGTTACTTTAAACCAAAAAATAACGCCTAATTTAAAGAATGAAACCAGTGTATTTACCAACTTTAGAAATGCGTATGAACCCAGACCTTTTGATATTTTAGACGAAAATACAATGGGTTTAGGTTTGCGGTCTAACTTTCAATTACAGACTCAGCTTTTAAAAAAGAACCTTGTTCTTAATTTTGGAACCGAAATTATGTTTGAATGGCATAGTACTTCCAATTATGATAATTTGTATCAAGATTTCTCAAACCAAGGTAGTGTTCAAGGAGATTTGTTTTTCAGTATAGATCAACTTCGGTCTTACCAAAATTATTTTGCAGAAATCACCTACGAGCTTACTCCAAAATTGAACATTGAAACAGGAGTTAGTCTTAATTCAACATCATTCCAAATTGAAGATCGTTTTCTGAATAGCGGTAATGACCAAAGTAGTAAACATCGCTATGAAACCGCATTCAACCCAAGGTTAGGTGTAAATTACGAAGTAGCCCAAGATAAGTTTTTGTATGTCAATATAAGTAGAGGTTTTTCGGTTCCCACGGTTTCCGAAAGTTTAACCCCTAACGGAATTTTAAATACTGATTTACTCCCAGAAAAAGCTTGGAATTATGAAGTGGGATCAAAACTCAACTTCTTTGACAATGCATTGTACGCAGAATTAAATCTGTATAGTTTGCAAGTAGATAATTTATTAGTTGCTAGACGAACTGCAGAAGATCAATTTATTGGTATTAACGCAGGTAAAACCATTCACAATGGAATAGAAAGTTTGTTGAAAGGAAATATAAACACAGGAGAACTGCTCTGGCAACCCTATTTTTCAGGAAGCTTTAATTTTTTCGAGTTTGAAGATTTTGTAGATGAAGACAATGATTTCAGCGGAAATCAATTAACTGGAATTCCAGATATGGTAGTTAATCTTGGGGTAGATTTTATTTGGAATAACCTACAAATATTCACCAATTGGAATTACGTAGGAGAAATTCCTTTAAATGATTCAAATAGCTTATATTCAGAATCATATCGATTACTAAACTTGAAAATAGCCTACACCTTTAAAATTGAAAAAACCTTCGACATACAATTTAATGCAGGGATAAATAATATGCTAAACGAAAAATATGCAGCAAGTATTTTGCCTAATGCAGTTGGGTTTGGTAGCTCACCTGCTCGTTTCTTCTACCCCGGCTCACCAAGGAATTACTTTTTTGGAGTACAAGTAAATTATGATATTTGAGATCCGCTTATTTGCAGTCAAAACAGCAGAAATAATCTGCGAAAATCTGCGGCATCTGCGGAAAAAAAAATACACTATTTATAAAAACCCATCAGCTATTCGCATAAAATTCAAAAGCATTTAGAATTTCATCATTAGTTACTTGTTGGTCTATTGCGCAGTCACCAATTTTATTGAGTAAGACAAAATTAATTTGAGCACCTGTATTTTTTTTGTCGTACTTTAAAAGTTGAATGATTTCTAAAATATCATTTTTAGAAAATTTCACTTTTTTATATACAGGAACTATAGCCTTAGTAATTCTATTTAATTCTTTATTGCTCAATTGAAGCTTTTGAGCAGAAAGGTAACTTTCTAAAATCATTCCTATGGCAATTGCTTCCCCATGCAATAGCCTCTTTTTAGTTTCATCTACTAAAAAATAAGATTCAATAGCATGACCGAGTGTATGTCCAAAATTTAAGGTCTTTCTGTGGCTATTTTCAAAAGGGTCTGATGCTACAATCTTTAACTTTATTTTTATGGAATCCTGTATTACTTGTGACAAAAATGCAGCATCGTAGTCTTGAAGTTTTTCAAAATAACCAAAATATTTTTCGTTATAAATGATGCCGTGCTTTATCATTTCTGCAAGTCCACTTCTGTATTCTTCGGTGGGTAAAGTCTTTAAAAAGTCAGGTATGACCAAGACCATCTTTGGTAAAACAATTGTCCCAATTTGGTTTTTCAAGTGACCTAAATCTACTCCGTTTTTGCCGCCTAAAGAAGCGTCAACCATACCGAGTAGGGAGGTAGGAACATGTATAAAATCGATGCCACGCCTAAACGTACTAGCTATAAATCCTCCTAAATCGGTAACTACGCCTCCGCCTAAATTTATAATTAAGGTCTTTCTATCTGCACCCAAATCGGACAGGGTTTTCCAGATTTCATGACAAACTGATAGGTTTTTGTTTTCTTCACCTGCTTCAATTTCAATCACTTCTATAGGAACATCTGTAGAAATGTTTTGCATAAGAATACGTAAACAGTGTTCGTGTACGTTAGTGTCTGTTATAATAAAAATGGAAGAATATTGTGAAGCAACAAGATGATCGTTTAAGGCTATAAAAGCTTCATTTTCAAAATATACTGAACATTCCTTTAGGTGTTGTGATTTCATATTGACAAGCTTCTCTTTAATAGTGCTAAAATTTGGTCAATTATACTAATAAAAAAATTTGTATTAATATCTTTGATGTACAAATTTATATATATGCTAGATACTAAAATTTTCAATAACACTAAAGATGCCTTTGTTTTAAAATCAGACTCAGATTTGAAACGCTCCTTGTTTATGTTCAGATTAATGAGCATTCCGTTTTTAGTGCCTTTATTAACTTTCTTTACCAATTTATCTTTAAAGTTGCATTTGCCCGTAGATTGGATTATGCGAAAAACCATTTTTGCTCAATTTTGCGGAGGCGAGTCACAAAAAGAATGTTTGCCCTTAGTGAAATTGATGTATACTAAAAAAGTACATAGTGTATTAGATTATTCAATAGAAGGAAAAGATTCTGAAGCTGAATTTGATAAAGCAGCAAAAAATAAAATTGAAATCATAGAATTTGCTGCCAATGCCAAAGAAATTCCATTTGCAGTAGCAAAACCAACAGGACTTGGAAGATTTGAAATATGGGAAAAAGTAACAAATAAAGAAAGCCTTTCTGCTCAGGAACAAAAGGAGTGGGAGCGAATCCAAAAAAGATTTGAGAGCGTTTGTGAAGCAGCATACCAAAATAATACAAAACTTTTAATTGATGCAGAAGAGTCTTGGATGCAAGATGCAGCAGATGAATTGTGCGAACGCATGATGGAAAAATACAATAAAGAGAAAGCGATTATATACAACACACTGCAATGTTACCGGTGGGATAGGTTGTCTTATGTAAAAGAAATGTATGAGCGTGCAACTGAAAAAAACTTTAAGTTAGGCTTTAAAATTGTTAGAGGAGCTTACATGGAAAAAGAAAATAGGCGTGCTAAAAAGAATGGATATGCTACTCCGATTTGTGAAAACAAAGAAGCAACTGATGTGAATTTTAATGCCGTAATGACATATAGTTTAGACAACCTAGATGTAATCTCAATGTTTATTGGTACTCATAACGAGGTAAGCAGTTATATGGCGTTGCAACTAATGGGTCAGAAAGAAATTGAAAGTGATGATGACCGAGTATGGTTTGGACAATTGTATGGAATGAGTGACCATATAAGTTATAATATTGCTAGAGTAAATTCTAATTCCATTAAATTAATGCCTTTTGGACCAATACGAGATGTAGTTCCTTATTTAATAAGACGTGCACAAGAAAATTCATCGGTACAAGGTGAAGCTGGACGTGAGCTTGCTTTATTACAAGAAGAAAAACATAGACGCGAAGGACAATATGTAAAACGTGTTCAATAATGAAAAAAGCTAACCTAACAACTGCAGAATACGCTCCTTATTATGAAGTCTATTTGAAAAATGTAGCAAATGATACTAGTTTATTGGATGGATTTCAAAAAAGTTTGACTTCTACACCTGCTTATTTTCAAAATCTTCCAAAAGAAAAGTTACTGCATCAATACGATGATGGAAAGTGGACACCCAAAGAAATCTTACAACACCTTACAGATACTGAGCGAATATTCACTTATCGCGCATTGCGTATATCCAGAAATGATAAAACAGAACTTCCCGGTTTTGACGAAAATGCTTATGTTCCACCATCTCAGGCTAACTTAAAAACCTTAGATCAACTGCTAGACGAATTTGTAAGTTTACGAAAGGCAAACATTGCTCTATATAAAGGATTTTCTGATGAAATGCTGCTAAGATTAGGTAAGGCGAGTGGTGGTCCAGTAAGTGTAAGAGCTATCCCTTTTATTTTGCTAGGACATGAGATGCACCATATACGCATCATTAAAGAAAGGTATTTTTAGAATATAAATTTACGAATATTCTGATTTAGCTCTATAAAATCATTTTTGAGTTTCACTATTTTATAGAAATAAAACAATTTAAATACCTGTTTGAATAAACAAAAAAAGGAAAGCAAACTTGCTTTCCTTTTTGTAGCGTGAGCCAGAATTGAACTGGCGACCTCCGGGTTATGAATCCGACGCTCTAACCAACTGAGCTATCACGCCATTTTTGAGTTTGCAAATATACTACCTTAGGTATTTATAACCATATATTTTTTAAACTTTTCCTATAAAAAAACAGAATGCTTCAAAAATATTTTTATATTGCTTTCCAATAGATTAATAACATGAACCAATGGATGAAAAAGTAAAATATGAAATGGAATTCCCAATTCAAGTATCACCTTCGCTTTTGTACCAATACATTTCTACACCCTCAGGATTAAGTGAATGGTTTGCAGATAATGTGAATTCTAGAGGAGAATTATTTACTTTTATTTGGGAAGGCAGTGAAGAACAAGCCAAACTAGTCACTAAAAAATCTGATGAAAAAATAAAATTGAAATGGGTTGAAGATGAAGATCCAGCTGCGTATTTTCAAATGTTGATACAAGTAGATGAAATTACCAAAGATGTCTCCTTAATGATTACAGATTACGCTTATGATGATGAAATAGATGAGGGTAAAATGTTGTGGGAGAATATGGTGTCAGAATTAAAACAAATTTTAGGTTCAGCTTAAATACAATTAAATGATTCACCTTAACGGCGAACTTATACAAGAAAAATCCGCTCAACTTACTATTTCAAATCGAGGTTTTCAATATGGAGACGCTTTATTTGAAACCATTAGAGTCATTAATAATAAGATAATGTTTTGGGAAACACATTATTTTAGAATGATGTCTTCCATGCGCATTTTAAGAATGGAAATCCCAACTTTTTTTTCTCCAGAAAAATTAGCAGACTATATTCATCAATTAATTGAAGCCAATAATTTTGAAAACCAAGCGGTTAAAGTAAAGATAAATGTCTATCGCGATGCAGATGGCTTATACTTACCAACTCAAAATGAAATTGGCTATTTAATGCAAGCCAGCCAAATTGATTCTCCTTTTTTCATAAAAAGCAACAATTACTGTGAAGTTGAGCTTTTTAAAGATCACTATTTAAACTCTGGATTATTATCTACTTTGAAAACAAACAATAAAATCACTCAGATTTTAGCTAGTATTTTTGCAAAAGAAAATGACTACAGCAATTGCCTATTACTTAACGAGAACAAATCTGTTATAGAAACTACCAATGGAAATTTGTTTTTATTAAAAGACAATTTACTAAAAACACCACCACTTACAGATGGCTGTTTAAATGGAATTATAAGAAAACAATTGATAGAAATTATGGCTGATTTGCAGGAATATACAATTGAAGAAGCATCTATTTCTCCATTTGAACTGCAAAAAGCAGATGAACTTTTTTATACGAATGCTATCCAAGGAATTGTATCCATCAATAAGTACAGAAAAAAAGAATTTTCAACTGAATTTTCAACCCAATTGATTGGTAAATTAAATGCGAAAGCTAGACTCTCAGATTAATTTAGTTGTAACTAGGGTTTTCGGGGGCGTTTTGCCAAATTAAATAATCGCCTCCTATTTTTTGAATTTCATTTTTCCAAAAAACAGCATCTTTTGCAACCAATATTTGGCTATAGTTTACATCTTCAGCTACTAACCATGCATCAGACTCTAATTCTACTTGAAGTTGCTCAGCATCCCAACCAGAATATCCCAGAAAAAATTTAATTTCACTTTCGTTTATTACTTTATTATTTATCAATTCAATAATCGCATCGAAAGAGCCACCCCAATAAATACCATTTGAAATCTCGATACTGCCTGGAATTAAGTCAGGGACTTTATGAATAAAATATAAATTATCTTGTTCAACAGGACCACCATTATATAAATCAAATTTAATTTTGACGGAAGGCACTAATTCATCTAAAGTTAAATCTAATGATTTGTTTAGTATAAAACCAACTGAACCGGTTTCAGTATGATGAGATAGTAGTATTACGGATCTATTGAAAGACATATCACCAATAATAGAGGGTTCGGCTACCAAAAGACTACCTTTTTGTGGATTTGTTGCTTTCATTTATTAATATTTATATAAATGTAAAATGAAAAATCTAATTACACAAACAACTTACAACAAAAAAAGACCTAATTAAAGGTCTTTAAAAATAAATAAGTAAACTTAATTTAGTTTACTGCTTTTTGTAATTCAGATCCAGCCTTAAATTTTACAACATTTTTAGCTGCAATTTTAATTGTTTTTCCTGTTTGGGGATTTCTTCCTTCTCTTGCTGCTCTTTTAGAAACAGACCAAGAACCGAATCCTACTAAAGAAACGCGGTCTTCATTTTTCAAAGCTCCTTCTACATGATTTAAGAAAGATTCTAATGCTTTTTTTGCTGCTGCTTTTGAGATGCCAGCATCTTCAGCCATCGCATCAACTAAGTTTGTTTTGTTCATGATAAATTATTAATTATGGTTAAACTTAAATATTACTTACAAATTTATACGGAATTCCATACCTCACAAGGCTTAAGCGGTTTTTTAGCAAAAAATGTTGATAACTACACCTAATTGTTAATAACTTTGACTTGCAAAATGAATAATTCCTCTAATATGCTGTTTTTACTCAAACTTAGCAGATTCATCAATTTTAACCCCATTTAAAAAATCCAAGGTTTTCATTTTTCTTTTTCCCTCTGCCTTTAATTCGTCTATGTAAAGAATACCATCTTGGGTGTATACGCCTAACTGTCGTTTATCCAAAAGTAATTCGCCAGGTTTTTTTTGATGATTAATGAGTGAAAAATGTGCTTTAAAAATTTTCACATTCATATTATTATCTCCAAAATTCAATTGAGTCCATGCAACAGGAAAAGGATTTAATCCACGAATTAGATTAAAAACAATTTCACTTTTTAAGCTCCAATCAATTCTAGTATTCTCTTTATTTAACTTTGGAGCAGGCGGTAAAAATCCTTTTTCATTATTTTTTTGTAGTTTAGTTTCTACTTGTTTTTCTTTATTTTGAATTAGATCTAGGGTTTCAACTACCAAACTAGCTCCAGAGTGCATTAATCTTTGGTACAACTCTCCAACGTTTTCATTTGGATGGATGCTGGTTTTTTTACTTAGAATAATATTCCCAGTATCAATTTTTTCATCTATAAAAAAGCTGGTTACACCTGTTTCTTTTTCGCCGTTTATAATCGCCCAATGAATTGGCGCAGCTCCACGGTATTTAGGTAATAACGAAGCGTGCAAATTAAATGTTCCGTATTTAGGGAAGCTCCAAATTTCTTTAGGAAGCATCCTAAAAGCTACAACCACAATTACATCTGGATTCATTTCTTCAAGTTGTTCTTGAAATTCAATAGCTTTTAGATTGGTAGGTTGATATATAGGAAACTCATTTTTTAAAGCAAATTTTTTAACATCAGATTCGTTTATTTTTCTGCCTCTACCAGCTGGCTTGTCTACCGCTGTAACTACACCTACTACCTGATGATTAGATTCTGCTATCTTAGCCAAACTTCCCACAGCAAATTCTGGGGTTCCCATAAAACAAATGCGTAATCCTTCTTTCATTATATATTTAATTTATATGTATTTTTCTGTGTCAATTTTATCTTTTCTAAGTCCAATAACTTTCTTAAAGTTTGAATAATTTCATTTTTTGAAAAGATTTGAAAAGCGATTAAATTTCGCGCATCGTATTCGCCTGAAGTTAATTTTTTCAGTATAAAATTAGAAACTTTCTTGTAATTAATTTCACTAATTATCACATTTTCTTCGTTTAAACAAACGGAACAAATTTCACATTTTTTAATTTCTTGCTCACCAAAATACTGCATTAATTGGCTGCTTCTGCAATTTTCATAATTTCGTATATAATCTACAACTGCTTTTGCTTTTTCATATTTGTGCAATTTATAAGCTTTTATGTACCTAGAATGCAATAAAATACTCTTCTCGTTTTCTTTTGGTACTAAAAAAGTAATACTTAAGTCATGTATGTAAAACGCTGCTGAAATAAAAGATTGCTTATCTAAAACTTGCAATGTTTGAAGCACATTTTCTTTGGTTTTTTTAGCAAGATGAGCAATTAAACTGAAATCGATATTCACTTGATTATCAAAAATACCTCCGTAAGTTCGTAAAATACTTTGAATGATATCCGCATGAATTTCATTTTTCTCTATGTAATTAAAAACTTGTTTTTGATTACATATAAACTGAATAGCAGTTTGTTTATGAGAAGTTTTGTTTAGCGAAACAATACTTAAGCGCTCCAGCAATTCTAGGGTTTGATAAACCAAATGCACATTTAAATTATATTTTTTACAATAGCTAAAAAGATCGAAGTCAAAAGTTGAATTTTCGCCTTCACCATAAGCTATTTTGAAAAAGGAAGTCAGTTTTTTAAAGATATCTATTACTTCATTTAAATTTGGAATTACATCTATAAATTGGCTTTTTAGTCTTTTAAAATCACTTTCATTATAGATAGTGGTTGCTGTCGAGTGTAGTCCATCTCGTCCACACCTACCTACCTCTTGAAAATAACTTTCTAAATTTTCAGGCAAGTGATAATGTATTACCTGTCTTACATTGGCCTTGTCTATGCCCATACCAAAAGCATTGGTAGCTACAACAACAAGCGCTTCTTCGTCAGTCCATTTTTTCAAAGCCAGTTCTCGCTCTTTGTGATTCATACTGCCATTATAAGCAAGAGAAGGAATTCCATTATGGCTTAAAAAAAGACTCAAATCTTTTGTAGTAGATCTGCTCCTTACATATACTATAGATGTTTTTTTTTGCTGCTGAAGGACATGTAGTAATTGATAACGCTTATCCTGACAAAAATTTACTTTTAAGGCTATATTTTCTCGCTTAAAACTTTTCTTGATAATTTTTGGTTGGTCTAAATTTAAAAGCTCTATGATGTCTTTTTGCACTTCTTTTGTTGCTGTAGCAGTAAGCGCAATGGTTTTGGTTTGTGGCTTTAAATCTCTGAGTATGTTTAATTTTCTGTAAGCTGGTCTAAAATCATGACCCCATTGAGAAATGCAATGTGCTTCATCTATAGCAAATAAATTCACATTCATTTGTGTAATGCGTTCTTGTACTACTTCTTGCTGAAGTCGTTCTGGAGATAAATACAGAAATTTGATATGCCCATAAATACAATTGTCTAAAATACGACTCACATCTCTAAAACTCATTCCTCCTTTTAAATATGTAGCAGAAATACCGTGTTTCTTTAAGTTATTTACTTGATCTTGCATAAGGGCAATAAGTGGAGAAATTACAATGCAGATTCCTTCTTGACAAAGAGCTGGAACTTGAAAACAAATCGATTTTCCACCTCCAGTAGGCATAAATGCACATACGTTTTCTCCATCCAATAAATGATTAATGATGATATCTTGTGGGTTTCGAAATGCTGAAAATCCCCAATACTCGTTTAAAACATCAACTGGGTTTTTCAATTTTTTTGGTGTTGAAGTATAAAGGCAGCACGCTCTTGGATAGTTGATTTTGGGACGTGAATTAATTCATATCCTAAACTTTTATATGTATTTTGAAGATATATATCTATTCTTTTTGCTTCCACTAAACTTTCGTAGCGTTCATTGTCACTAATATATATATCATCCCAAATTGGGAAATGAAACACTTTATGATAAATGTATTGTGTGTTTGCCTCCGCAAACTCTGGAGGATAGTTTTGTTGTGAGTAATCTAAATAGGCAGAAATATCAGGAATACCACGATCTATAAAAACGAGGTCTTCTTTTGCTGAATCTGCATTTTTAAATTGCGTTATTCTGCCTTTCAATAAAGCTTTGCTAAAGGCTAGCGGATCGGTTAAGAAAAGTTGTTCTACTCCATTTTCTTTAGCAGATAGCGTAATTTCCCTAGCCACTTCTGGAAAACAACAATAGCCCAAATTAGATATGTAATTTAAGGTAGAGCTTTTGCCCGTCCCAGGAGCACCGATTAACAAGTGTTTTTTAGTAAAGTGTTTCATTAAGACGGAAGTTTGGGTATATTTTATATAAAACAATAAGTATATTTGCAAAAAAACAAAAGCATGCCAAATAAAAATGATGCTGAATTTTATGCTAATTTAGAAAATAAATTATCCAAAACGTCCAACTGGCCTTCAGCATACTTGTACAAGTTTATTGTTCCAACTTCGGAGGCAAAGATAAAGAAGCTAGTTGATATATTTGACAATTTAGGCGCAGTAATAAACACAAAGCAATCCTCTAAAGGAAAATTTACAAGTGTTTCAATTCATCTGAAAATGAATAACCCACAAGATGTAATTACAAAATATAAAGAAGTAGGTAAAAAAATTGAAGGGGTTATTTCTCTTTAATTGCTTATTTTGCAATCTTAAAATTTAAAATTTTGATAGAAAATCTAGAATACAACTCAGGAAGAACACAACTAAGAATGCCAGAATATGGCAGGCATGTTCAAAAAATGGTAGAGCATGCTTTAACCATAGAAGATAAAAAAGAACGAAACCAAATTGCTCAAAATATAATTAAGGTGATGGGCAACATGTCTCCTCACTTAAGAGATGTTACAGATTTTCAACATAAATTATGGGATCAATTATTTATCATTAGTGATTTTAAATTAGAAGTAGATTCTCCTTTTCCAATTCCTACCAAAGAACTTTTATTAGAAAAGTCTGCAATACTTGAATATCCTCAAAATCATCCAAAATATCGTTTTTATGGAAACAATATTCAACTGATGATAAACGAAGCAGTTGATTTAGATGAAGGTGATTTAAAAGAGGCACTTGTTCTAAATATTGCTAATCACATGAAAAAATGTTACCTCAATTGGAATAAAGATTCCGTTAAAGATGAAGTAATTTTTAAACATTTAGTAGAATTAAGTGATGGCAAAATCAAACTTAAAACGGAAGAAGAAGAATTAAGACAAGCTTCAGATTTGGTAAAGAAAAAGCCTCGAAGTGTAACTAAAAAAGGGCCTAAACCAAACAATAAAAATAATCGAAAAAAACGAACTCGTTAATGGGAACTTTTCAAATAGAAGGAGGACATCAGCTTAAAGGAGAAATTATACCTCAAGGAGCAAAAAATGAAAGCTTACAAATTCTTTGTGCAGTTTTGTTAACACCCGAAAAGGTTGTGATTAACAATATTCCTGACATTAGAGATGTCAATAAATTAATTGAAATCCTTAGTAATCTAGGAGTCAAAATACAGAAATTAGGAAAAGGAAGTTATTCCTTTAAAAGCGATGAGCTTAACTTAGGTTATCTAGAAAGCGAGTTGTTTAAAAGTGAAGGTAGTAGCCTGCGAGGCTCAATTATGATTGTTGGGCCACTACTAGGTAGGTTTGGAAAGGGGTATATTCCAAGACCAGGCGGAGACAAAATAGGAAGAAGAAGACTAGATACACACTTTGAAGGGTTTATAAAATTAGGAGCTAAATTTAGATATAATAAAGAAGAACGTTTTTATGGTGTAGAAGCACCAAACGGTCTGCAAGGAGCTTATATGTTACTAGAAGAAGCCTCCGTTACAGGTACTGCTAATATTGTAATGGCTGCAGTTTTAGCAAAAGGGAAGACAACTATTTATAATGCAGCATGTGAGCCTTATTTGCAACAACTCTGTAAGATGTTGGTAAGAATGGGAGCACATATAGAAGGAATAGGTTCTAATTTGTTACATATTGAAGGAGTAAAATCTTTAAATGGATGCGAGCATACTATCCTTCCAGACATGGTAGAAATTGGTTCTTGGATAGGTTTAGCAGCTATGACTAAAAGTGAATTAACCATCAAAAATGTAAGTTGGGAGAATTTAGGACTCATTCCAACTACGTTCAAAAAAATAGGAATACGAATTGAAAAACGAGATGACGATTTGTACATTCCTGCTCACGAGAATGGCTATGAAGTAGCCAGTTTTATAGATGGATCTATTATGAATATTAGCGATGCTCCTTGGCCAGGCTTTACACCAGATTTGTTAAGCATTCTTTTAGTAGTAGCTACCCAAGCCAGAGGGAGCGTGCTTATTCATCAAAAAATGTTCGAAAGCCGTTTGTTTTTTGTAGATAAATTGATTGACATGGGAGCCAAAATTATTCTTTGTGATCCACACAGAGCTACCGTTATTGGTCATGATTTTAAATCTCAGCTAAAAGCAACAACCATGTCTAGTCCAGATATTCGAGCGGGTATATCTTTACTAATTGCAGCACTTTCAGCTAAAGGGAACTCTACCATACACAATATAGAACAAATTGATAGAGGGTACGAAAACATAGACGAGCGCTTAAGGAAGATTGGCGCTAAAATAACCCGTGTAGCATAATTGCTTTTCTGTTGATTTAAAGGCGACTATAAATCTTTGTATTTTTATCAAAAAAATATTTGTTTACTAACCAAAAAAGGTTGTATTTTTGCGCCCCGCAAACGTAGAGGTAAAGCGTAGTTATTCTGAAATAGGTTTAGTTTAAAAAAAGAGTAATTTTTTTTTCATTTTTCTTTTCAGAATCAAATTTA
>Ga0307963_1000110_pt1:0-40000 | contig 43601 bp, 49 predicted proteins | sample OrgLakmetagen594_FD_201829 | JGI IMG/M metagenome (GOLD analysis project Ga0307963, IMG submission 201829) | Saline water microbial communities from Organic Lake, Antarctica - #594 | ecosystem: Environmental > Aquatic > Non-marine Saline and Alkaline > Saline | place: Antarctica: Organic... | reverse complement strand
GCACCCACACTACAAGAACTCATCCGAAGACAAAAACGAGGAGCAGAGGGTGTTTAGTGGAAAATGATGACAAATGAAAAAGGTGAAGCCGATCAGGGCTGTCAGGTGAGAGAGGGCCTTAACACTGGTCTTTGGTCACCAAGGCCATCATTGCCTACACCTAGCAATAGGCAAAAAACTCACCCACTGAAAACGGCAAATGGGCTGACGATGGGTTGCGGGTCTTCTTTGCTGACCGACGCCCCTCCAACAGTTTTGTGCGGCGCCTTGGGCAGCAAGTTGGTCTGAGGTTTGGGCGACACTGACAGTAGTGGCGTGCTTGATATTGATAACGATGAGTGTGATAGGGAGGGAGGGGGTGGTTGGGGTGGAATGAGGAGGGGCGCTTTGGGTGCTGAGAGGGGTGAAGGTTGCTCCTGCTGCTGCTGATGTGGTTGTTGCTGCTGCTGCTGCTGCTGTTGTTGTTGCTGCTGCTGCTGTTGTGGTTCTTGCTGCTGCAGTTGTGCTGGTGGCGGTTGTGGCTGCTGCTGCTGCTGCTGCTGCAGCTGCTGCTGCTGCTGCTGAAGCAACAAAGGTGCTGGATCCGAGATTGGCACCCCAGGATGGGTCTCTGTGACTGTGGGACTAACTATGGGAGGCATGGGGCTGGCGCCAGGAGTTGAAATAGTAGGGGCAGCAGGCGTGGATGGGACGGTGCTTGTAGCCGGAGAAGGAGCTCGTGTGGATGACCCATAGCTAGATGAGGAGCATGGGCTGCTGTGCCTGGCTTCCATATCCTGTGCGCCTTGCTTTGATTCCAGGGGGGGTGGGGGTGGTTGAGAGGGGGGGGGGTGTTGAGATGGAGGCGCAGCATCGACAGCTGGAGGTATCGGTGGTGGTGGTGATGGTGGTGGTGGTGCAACAGGAATGTCGACAGCTGACATTGGTGGTGACACTGGGGCGTTGACAGCTGGCTGTTGCGCAGGGGCGTCGACAGCTGGTGTTGGCGTGGGTTGTGGTGTGGCGTTGACAGATGGTGCTCTTTCTGCCGTTTCTACAGGTCTTTCCCCTCCGAGCCCTGGCTGTAGTGGTGGTGGTGCTGCTGCTGCGGTCTTGCGCGTGGTCCGAGGCGGAACAGCATTACGTGCAGCTTGGTCAGGAGAGCTGTCACCAGCTGCAGCTGCAGCAGCTTTAGGCAAATCGGCAGGGGGGTTGCGCCGAGTTGCTGGATCAGCTGCAAGGAGTTCAAGCCGTCTCTGCTCGGCAGTGCGAGAGGACTGTGCAGCTGCCGGTGATGGTTGTGTGTTTAACAAAGCGCTGGTTGGCTGCGGTTTTTGTGGTGGAAGTGTATGTGATTTTGGCTGGCCCGGTTGTTGCAGTGGTATGGAGGATGAGGTGAGCTGCGGGTTTGAGGTTAGGCTAAAGGTTGTAGGCGATGGAGCTGGTGGGTCTAGTCCTGCAGGCGCTGCTGCTGCTGCTGCTGACGACACTACTTGTGCTTCTTCTGCTGAAACTTCAGCTGGAGGCAACGACCCAGCGCTTGCAGGCGTTTGTGCCTGTGGCGGAGCTCCTGATTCACAAGGCGGCCCTTCAGCAGGGCTGGCGGCATCCTGTCTCATGCCCTCTTTGTTCAGAGCTGGTTGTGGGTGAGGGGAGTCGCTGGGGGGCTCTTTACTTGATGCAAGTACCAAAGATTGGGGCACCTCCTGTGTGTGTGTTTGTGTGTGTGTGTGTGTGTGTGTGTGTGTGTGTGTGTGTGTGTGTGTGTGTGTGTGTGTGTGCTCGCGCATGTGTGTGCACGTGTGTGTGCTTTAACTGGACAATCTGAGGCGTCTCTGCAAGCAAGTTCCTTCAAATATATGTATATTCCCTCGTGACCCGCTCCCATACAGCAGCTCACCTCCCTCCACACTTACCTCACTGCTTATTCCCTCTGCACTAGGGCCAACAGCAGGTAGGCCATTTTCCAGCTCCTCCTCCACCTCTTGCAGTGTTTCTAGGGGCGTATGAGGGCTGTGAGCTGCACGCTGAGCTGCCTGCCGGAACATAGCTTGGCGGTTGCGCCAAATACCCTGGGGTAAGTTGTGCACGCATGTAATCATGTCACACACTCAAACACACACATATGCACACCCTCCCCCCCACCTTCCTGAAACACACCCACACACAGACACGTGCATGTCAAGACACATTCACACACATGCACACACACCTGTAGTATGCATGCTGCATGGGCGTGCATGGTGCGCACGAGAGAGCTGTTCATGGCACACACCGCTCCCAGCTGTGGAGTGCGCAGCAACAAAGGCATGCGTGCAGTGCGGTCGTGCAGAAGCTCATCTCCCCTGACCATCATGAACCTGTGTATAATTGTGTGTAGGTGTGCATGCGTGTGTCTTGTGTGTGTGTTTGTGCGTGTGTGTATGTGTGTGTTTGCATGTGTGTGATAAGAAGCAAGTGCTCACACCCACTCTTCTTTGTGCAGCAGTATGATGGCAATGTCCTCTAGCCGCCCAACAGAGGCCTCCAGAGTGTTTGTGTCTTCCCAAGGGAGCTTAAGAACATGCTCCACCATCAGCGTCACCTGTGTGCGTACATGCAGAGAGTTAATAATCTCCAATGCAGTTCAATCTGTGTGTGTGTGTGTGTGTGTGTGTGCAATAAGAGGTGTGTGTGCATGTGCAAGAAGAGGTTGTGTGTCCACACGTGCGAAAACAAGAGCTTTACAGCTCTCTCCACCATCAGTGCCGCCCATGTGCATGTATTGCAGGGACTTCTGAGAGCGTGCTCTCCAGTACCATTCTCTGTGCATGTATCGCAGGGACTTCTGAGTGCGTGCTCTCCAGTACCATTCTCTCATGTGTGCCAGTGCAAACAGAGGAGGAAGGGTGCAGCGCTGGTTGCAAGTGTACCTGCGATAGGTCAACCTGGCATGGGGCAACACAAAAGGAAAGAAGCTGCACAGGCAGAGAGCACCGGATCAAGGAAACGGAGCCAATTTGGTACCGGGAACTTGAAGAAAAAAGTCTAATGGGGACCAGGAGGATTGCAGGCGTGATAAAGGGAGGGGGAATTTAGGCCGGGAGCATAGCTGTCAGGAGCTTGTCATGAGCGCACGCGTGATGAGAGGTAGAGGTAAGGCTTTATCCAAGAATGTAAACCCAAAAGCTGAACAGGGTGTTTAAGCAAACGCTAAATGAGGCATCGCTTATGTTTTAAATTTAGGCTTTCAACGATTTAATTATGCTCAGTCATATTGCTTGGCTGCAAGGGTATATCAAAATGACTTAATGTTATAACTCCTATATGTGTTATAACTTATAATTCCTATATATGTTGTAACTCCTATAAAAATGACTCTTAATGTTATAACTCCTATACATGTTATAACTTATAATTCCTATATATGTTATATCTCCTATAAAAATGACTCTTAATGTTATAACTCCTATATATGTTATAACTTATAATTCCTATATATGTTATAACTCCTATAAAAATGACTCTTATTAATGTTATAACTATGATCAGTCATATAGCTTGGCTGCAAGGATGTAGACATGCAGAAGTCAGTTTTGGTTACAAGCCGCTGCAATGACGAACGACAAGAATGATGATATGTGGGTCGGTTGTATGATAGCAAAATTCAACTGTATTAACCTGCTTCACACAGAAGCACAACAACAAAGCTGAAGACTTCGAAACCAAAAAAGTCACCTTCATGTTGATGACTCCTGCCAGGAGGTGCAGGTAGGCTTTGAATTTTGCGTCACCCCTGCTCTCATTGTGTACTGCAGTTGCCTGCAGAAATCAATGAATGCAGTGCAGGAAGTTAGCTTTGAGCACCAGCGCACGTACACTTGTTCAATACCATAAAACATTCAAGGAAACGCTAGTTAGGTGCCTCTCCTCCCTATACAAGCTATCACAACATTGCTGCTCACCCGAACAAGTTTAGGCAGACAGATACATTCTAGCTTAGCTGAGTCCGCAGCCCCACAGACACACATACTCCTGCTCACACATACTCCTACTCGAGTACACGCCAAACACAATAAAACCTACGTCTACGCCTACACACCCACACCCACACCCACACCCACACCCAGCTATCACCCATACTACACCCACACCCACACCTTCACCCTCATACAATTACGCACCCATACCCACACACACCTGGTCCTTAAGCAGCACATCCCCACTGTCTTCCACCAGCCATTTGTGCAAGTGGGGCATGAGGATGTGTGAGTGGCGCTGCACTACTCCTTTCAGGTACGTGGAGTACACCTGCATGAACACAAGGGATGCAAAGCACGACGCTTTCACTGTTGTTTTGACGCAGTGACGATATGTTTGAGTGCAAGAGCGCAAGGATTAAGATGCAAAGCACGACGCTTTCACTGTTGTTTTGTCACAGTGAGGCTATGTTTAAGTGCATGAGCGCAAGGATTAAGATGCAAAGCACGACGCTTTCACTGTTGTTTTGACGCAGTGAGGCTATGTTTGAGTGCAAGAGCGCAAGGATTAAGATGCAAAGCACGACGCTTTCACTGTTGTTTTGCCGCAGTGAGGCTATGTTTGAGTGCATGAGCGCAAGGATTAAGATATTAAGATGCAAAGCACGACGCTTCTAATGTCGTTTTGATGCTGTGAGGATGTGTGAGTGCATGAGCACTGCACCACTTAACTAGATTACATCGACATAAACATATAATTATGAGAAGCACAATTGTTGTCGTATCAATGTAGGGGATGGGGTGAAGGTAGGGGCGCCAGATTCGAGCTGCTGGCACGTTTTCTGGGGGATGGGAAGCTGAGTGTGGCTGCGCCACCCCTTTTAGTGGGAGGAATTTTATGCTCAAAAGAGTGGTAGAGTGTTAGAAGCCATGCAGTAATGCAATGATATGCAGTTGCCAATTTGTCGGCGGATTTTCCTGCTTTACATGAGAATATCTATAATTCATGATGATATTTATAACATCCATTCAATCATCCTGCACATGAAATTCAAAAGGGAAGGTGTGATCTTGGTGATAGCTACTATGGCTTGTTGTGTTGGCAGGGCAACTTAACAAAAGGAGCATGGCTGACGAGAGGAGCCTCCTCTTTATGCACACGCACATCACAAACACGACTCATTAAAAAGAGCTGGGGGCTTAACAATTTTTGAGCATGCTTAGAGAATTATTCTTGTCCAACCGTGGCCTTGCAATTTCTTGTAGGTCTCACCTCGTGGTCGTCCTGCTCCTGACTAGCTGGTGCTGGTTGCAGCAAGCTCAGCTTCACGTGCCTGTCAAAGGACAAGAAGGAGCGTATGGCACGTTGCACTACTGTGTTTAAATAGAATCTGATTGCCAGCTTCAGGTGCCTATCAAAGGGCAGGTGGTAACTTTTCGTAGAGCAATGAGTTCGGATAGAGCCCGACAGTCAGCTTGACGTGAGGTCATACGTTAAAGTACTTTGCTGACCGCTGCATGCATCCAGGTACAGTCTAGAGCAAGCAAATGATCACACGGCTATGTAAAACACACATCACGAGCAGCCACTCTTTTAAGCGTTTTTCTCGGCTATGTAAAATGTACATTTCAGACTGTTCATAAAAAGGGGTAATCCAAACAGGGCTCAATTGCTTGTTTGACTTCATCAAAGCACGAGGATAACTTCAGGTTCATTCGTGGTAAGCAATTGACACAAACGTTAAGTGGTCAGCACTGTGTAATTAATATATATAAGGCGCTGCACAATGGTAAACAAATCAAAAAAAGCCAAAAATCTTAAACTATGTCGCTCGCAAGTTCATTGGTCGTGATCAGTTGACACTACGAACTGGTCAACACTGTTTAACTGATAGGCGCTACTCATTGTTTGGCACTATATAATGCCCAGTGCCCAAGTTGCACAGCTTCCTCCATAGACCCTACCAATGTCAAACACTTACAAGTACACGAAATGTCAAGCAAACGTAAAACACTCACGATGCAACCAAGGACAAACTACTCACAGACACACAAACACACACACACTTGCTGTCAGATGGGTACGTTGTGGATGGCGGCGGATGAACGGCACAATAACACACATGCACAATATATACAAACACACACACTTACTGTCTGATGGGAATGTTGTGGACGGTTGCTATGATAAAGGACTTCTCTGCAATAGTGCTAACGCTCTCCGCCTGCGGGTGTATAAACGTTTCAATAATCCACAGCAATTAACATGTCGACACGTCACAGCAATTGGTGATTCACACCATTCATAAAGTTTATATGAACTTTGGATGAATGGCAAAAGCAGCACTGTGTATAGCATTGCAGAGACTGTTCAGCATTGCAGAGACTGTGCAGCATTGCAGAGACTGTGCAGCATTGCAGAGGCTGTGTAGCATTGCAGAGACTGTGCAGCATTGCAGAGACTGTGTATAGCATTGCAGATACTGTGCAGCATTGCAGAGACTGATGCCGGCACCTGCGACGGGTCAAGGTTCCATACATCGTTTTCAGAACACACAGCATCATATTGTAAACACACATACATCCGTAAGTGTGGTCCTGTGCGTGCCAATCTAGCATTGAATTCACTCCCCCCCCACAACAACCGAAGCCTAAGGAGTAAGGATGCACCGTTTTCCCCCACATTCCCTAAAATTCATGCAGTAAGCTCTTTACAAAGCATGCAAACTTCTCAACATCAGTAGCAATCGTGGCAAGGCCAGCTGCTGGCTGCCGACAAAGACACAGACTCACGCAAAGCACGCACTTCTACTTTGGCAATAAGGAACGTTGTACGCAAAGGGGGCAGCCAAAGAAAAACCGCACCAGTGTCTGCTGTGTATGATCTGCACACACAGACACAGGCATATGTGTAATGACAAGCGTGCGCACCTGTACTTTGGAAATAGGCACGTCGAGTTCAAAGGCTGCGGCAAACTCCACCAGCGCCTGCTGCGCACTAGCAATGTCATCTGGAGGGAAGTCTGGGGGGAGCATTTGGGCCATGTATGTGGGCAGCGAGGCTTCCACAGACACCTGAGCAGTTGTAATAGTTCAGAAGGGGGGTACTGTATGTGCTGTGAGGAGGGGGGAAAGAAGCTGAAGAAGAAGAAAAGGAAGAAAAGGAAGCTGAAGAAGAAGAAAAGGAAGCGGTTGCATCAACTGGGTTGCTGGGGGTGAGAACAGTAGTGTGGCAGTAGTGGGTTGCTGGGGGTGAGAACACATGACAGTAGTGGGTTGCTGGGGGTGAGAACACATGGCAGTAGACAAGGAGGCTTCCACACACACACCAACAGGTTTAGTCACTGATACTTTACTAAACGATAAACTTGAGGCTTAAAGGGATAGTGTCTTATTGCAGTAGGGGCTGTTAGTACATGTGGCAGCACACAGGGAGGCCTGCATATACATCTAGGTAGCTGTTTTAATTCAAATGCTTTTTTTGGAGGCTTGAAACAGGGGCAGCTTAGTGCAGTAGGGGCACATTACACACATTGCACACATCTCACACATTGCACACATTGAGTACACACTGCACACATTGAGTGCACACTGCACACATTGAGTACACACTGCACACATTGAGTACACGTTGCACACATTGAGTACACACTGCACATATTGAGTACACACTGCACACATTGAGTACACATTGCAGCGGGCAGCTAGGCCTCTGCAGACATCTGGGCAGTTTTACTAGTATGATAATGCCTGACTTCTATTAACGAGTAAAGCAGAAAATGAGGGGCGGCATAGTGCAGTTGCGTAAAACCATGGAAAATGGGCATTTGGTTCAAATAGGAAAGGGAGGAGCTGCCTTTAGTAAGGAAAATAAGGGAGAGTATTGTACAATAAACAGTTATTAATGGCTGAGAGGACGGGGTGGTAAGCAAGGGTGTCTCTTTGGACATTGTAGGTTTGTTAAAACGGCTGACTGGCACAGAAAGGGAAACACACCCAGTACAGCCTCCTGGGCAGTGAAACGTCATCATGGTAAAAACATCATGGTAAGCATCGTGGTAAAGCTCTGGGCAGAAACATCATGGTAAAACATGAGCATTTCAGAGGGAGTGCTCATGGATTCTTTGAGCTACATTGGACCATGGGTTTGTAGAGGTATTACAAATAGCCCAGATCCAGCTTACAAAGTGTCTGCCATTCCTTCATTGTTTGCACATCCCAGGCAAATCATGACAAACATGAACAACCAACACACACACACACACCCATAGCATTATTTACTTGTTTAACACATACATTTGTAATTCACATCCAGCACCTGTTTAGAATTACAGCCAACCCTATTAATAAGGCGAATCAAACATATACACGCACACACAACTACACACACACGCACACACACACAACTACACAAACACACACACGCACACACTCCTACACCAGTAGCGCACCTGTCCATTCTTCTGGTTGTCCAAGCGCGCAAACTTCTCTTCAGCCAAGCTTGCAATAAAGCAGTTAATGCGCTGCAGCTCCGTGCATAGGAGCCTCAGAAATCTGCAAAGAACGATAACATGCCAGTAGCCAGTCTTTCAAACAAAGACCTTCACAGAGGGGGGAAAGAACGTTGGCAGCCAGGCGTGCAGCAGGGACGTAAAGAAAAATTGCAGCGGAAAGGTCACTTGTATCCACACTATCTGGACACACAAACGCACAGCAAGCTAGTGCTTGCAAAAATGGTCACGTGAGGGGGGCAGTAAGATGGCAGGCATGCAGCAAGGCAGCAAACACAAGAATGATGCAAAACAATATCCATCTGCTCCTGAAAAAACAATAAGGCATATATGGCTGGTGCCGCCGTGTGTGATAGCCATGTGTGTGTGTGTGTGTGTGTGTGTGTGTGTGTGTGTGTGTGTGTGTGTGTGTGTGTGTGTGTGTGTGTGTGTGTGTGTGTGTGATAGCCATGAAGAGGAGCGCACTTACAGGTAGCGAGGGATCCTGTACAGGCGATCTGGGAAGGCCTCATTGGGGCCGACCTGCTTCTCCTTGCGTGCACGCTCCACGGTGGCTCCATCCACCTACACAGCATTTGTAATTGTGTGTGTATGTGTGTGTGTGTGCGTGTGTGTGTGTGCGTGTGCAATTTATAGAGAAGACACAGTGGCGTGACACTTGCCAGCATGCCCTGCACTACCCGTGTCTGTTTGTCCTTTTGCGTGCCGTGTAGTAGGGCATCTACATGTGGACATGCGAGAAGGTATGCAAGGGTCGGTACTTTCCAGTACCCTTTCCAGTTAAGGAAAGGCATGGTTCTCCAGTGAGGCTGTTGCGACCTTGCATGCGAGAGTACAGACAGTGAGAAAGTGACTTCCTCTGCTTTCTTTACTCGTGCATAATTTGCGAGCCTTTCACTGAGCAGGTGAAGAGGGGTTTAAGTATGGTTTAAACATGTTATCCAGATGCAACCTACACACCTATCTTCAGCAATGATTTCAAATTTGCACCAAGCCTCCAATACGGGTTTTGGGTTCAAATCAAAACATGCAAGGCACGCCTTTTTTCACTTGCACACCAAGGCACCACCACACCCTGCAATTCAGTCTTCAGTACAAGTCTTAAGTTCAAATTAAGGAAGAACCCACTCACTTCCTCACACTGCTCAAAGCACAGCAGCTGGAAGCGCTCCCTGACCTCCGGGGCACACGTGCCGATGACTGTGTCTGCTACGTACATACACCTGTATTATAATGTGTATGTGTGTGTGTGTGTGTGTGTGTGTGTGTGTGTGTGCAAGTCAATGCGTAAGGTTTGTGTGTGTGTGTGTGTGTGTGTGTGTGTGTGTGTGTGTGTGTGTCTGCTACGTACATACACCTGTATAATAATTTGTTTGCGTGTGTGTGCAAGTCAATGCGTAAGGTTTTTTTTGTGTGTGTGTGCGTCTGCTACGTACATACACCTGTATAATAATTTGTTTGCGTGTGTGTGCAAGTCAATGTGTAAGCTTTTCTTGTGTGTGTTTGTGTGCTTTTCAATGTGTGTCAGAATGCAAATTGTGTGTGCACAGGCAATAATGCGCATATAGCATGAGGGATGCATACACTTGTGTCCATGTGTAGAGGTGCAGCTGCTTCAGAATGCTTGTCTTGCCTAATGCACAGCTTAAGGCCATTACATGTTTACTCTGAGGTGACTTTGCACCAAAACATTTGAGTAGAAGCAGACGCAAAAGTTGACACGTCATGTTGTGAGCAACGCATGCTCGCTGGCAACATTCCCCTAGCATGAACTCACAAGTTGTCATAATTGACGTGCTGTGCCGTTTGTATGGCATGCCTGCCTGCAGCATTCTTTGCTAGTGTGAAAGAGTTGCTACATTCTCTTTGAAGCATGCTCGCTTGAAGTGTGGGTGCTTCCTATTAGCGGCTCCAGGCTCACACTCAGCCATGGTACACTGTAAGCCATTTTCTCGTTGTGAGACAGCTTTTTGATCTGCTCACAGCAACAAGAAGTCACTCACAAGGACAGCCATGCAAAGTTTGAACAGTAATCTTGACACACAAACAGACTCATACGTCGAAAAAACAAAGGCTAGCGGCTGGGACACAGTACACCTTTACAAACCGTAGTGAACGAGCCATTCTCTCTTGTGGCTGCAGGTCCCCACAACGCACCAACAAAGGCTCGCTACGCCACAACTAACTACTATGAGAAAGCCATTCTCTTACTTATGGTAGCAGGTCCAAACGTAACCCTCCTCTTTGCCAGGCTCCTTGGGGTACTCAGCACACATGATGCGTGCAGGCTGCGCACAAAGTAGAACACAGAACATATGGAACATATGTGAGCAACAGTTTTGTATGTGCTTACATCAAACATGTGTGTATGTGCGTGTGTGTGTACGTGTGTGTATGCCTGTGTCTCTGTGTGTGTGTGTGTGTGTGTGTGTGTGTGTGTGTGTGTGTGTGTGTGTGTGTGCGTGTGTGTGCGTGTGTGTGTGCGCGCGCGTGTGTGTCTACACACATGATGAGCACAGGCTGTGTGAAGTGAGAGCATTTGATAAGGGTGGATGATGACATGGATGTGTGGGTGGTATATACATATGTTCGTGCACGGCATAAAATAGGAGAGTTCAAACAAGCGTGCTCAAGGCATGCCCACATGGACGAAAGCACTCAAGTAGGCATGATCCAGTGTAGACGTGCATGGACGATCCAGTGCATGCATGATCCACTGTAGACGTGCATGGACGATCCAGTGCATGCATGATCCAGTGTAGACGTGTATGGACGATTTAGTGCATGCATGATCCAGTGTAGACGTGCATGGACGAAAGCACTCAAGTAGGCATGATCCAGTGTAGACGTGCATGCGTGTGTGAGTATGTGCGTGTTTGTGTGAATGCACTAGCTTGATGAGGTCTTTTTTTCTATTTATCCTATGTTGCAGGTTCTCTCTCTCTCTCTCTCTCTCTCTCTCTCTCTCTCTCTCTCTCTCTCTCTCTCTCTCTCTCTCTCTCTCTCTCTCTCTCTGAACGTTTAGTGTGTATGTCACGGTACAGTGCACTTTCAGAGCATGTATTCCCCTCTGCATAGGTACACAGCTTACCTGCATCAAAAGGGATTGAGCAGTCAAAAAGTCCACGAAAATGGTGAGGTCCCACTCCTCTGACAAAAACCTGGCAAAGTTCTCTGCACCGTGCGCGTGCAGAGTTGGAAATGAGCACAGCCGGTTAGCAATTTCAGCGAAGCATGAGCTAGCAAGACACGCTCATCAATGCCTGCAAGCAAAGTGTGTATGCTTCACATAAAACAGCTACACAGTCACATAAGCCAAGTGTGAGTGCTTTACATAACACAGTCTAAAAAGCCAAGTGTGAATGCTTCACAAACACAGTCACATAAGCAAAGTGTGATTGCTTCACATAAAAAAGCTACACAGTCACATAAGCAAAGTGTGTATGCTTCACATAACACAGTTACACAGTCACATAAGCCAAGCATAAATGCTTTACATAACACAGTCAAAAAAGCCATGTGTGAATGCTTCACATAACACAGTTACACAGTCACATAAGCCAAGTGTGAATGCTTCACATAACACAGTCACATAAGCCAAGTGTGAGTGCTTCACATAACACAGTCACATAGCACAGCCACATAAGCCAAGCGTGAATGCTTCACATAATACAGCATGTTACAGCACCTATCTTATAACATATTAGACCAGTTGCCATACCTAACAAACCCTGACACTTATATGCACCTGCTGACCTGCTTAATGGCTACCAACCCCAGCATTACAACCTTTGCTTCGTGTGAACCAACATTTTGCGTCTCTTCACACGCGTTTCCGTGAGCTGGTTGTGTAGTTTGCATCAAAACACATAGTGTGCATCAATACACATCCACAGGACTATCTTTGCACAGTATTAAGCAGAAACCTTAATGATTCAACTGTTGGAACCAATAGTGTGACTGAGTTCATCACAGGCAACAAAACAAAACAAATCACTAGACGAGGTCCAGGATGAAGGTTAAGTGATAATCTGTCACAAAATTTCACAAATTCTCCCCATTCACGTCCCACACCCATTAATGTATCTTGCCCACATCCCTCCCTCACGACGATATCACACAACTGCCACATCCACCTCACCTAAGCGCTGATCTTGGGTGCGGTGAAGCATAAGCGAATTCACCAAGGAGCCCACGTACTTGCTGGCCACCTTGCGCTGTCCGTACTTATTCATAAAGTAGACAAACACAATATCAGGCACACTGTGCTTTCGTAGGACCTCTACGCGCCCCTGCTTCCGCAGCAACAACTCTCCTGTGTGGCGTGAGGTGGTGTGGGTGTCGTGCGTGAACCATAAGTTGTGGCCATGGGATTGAGTTATGGTGCGCCCTTTTGCCGGAGCTCATATTAACAGGGCACTTTGTGTGCGAGAGTGTGTGTATGCGTGTGTGTGCATGCTTGTGTTGTGTGTGTGTGTATGTGTGTGTGTGTGTGTTGTGTGTGTGTAATTGAAAGAAACGTGATATAGCCAGAAGAGCCTCATGGCCTAACTTGCACACCTGTGACGACAACAAAATCCTACACATACAAGCCTCCTCACTTGCAACCTTTTCTTTCTGCTCCGTTGCATGCCAAGCACCATTTTCTATACAGTTGTATGCCCTTTTACTTTACTCACCTCCAGCCAGGCCTCCACTGCATCAACATCTGACTCTTTTTAAGCAAACTGCTGAGTACTCGCAGAAGTACTCTAGTTCTTGGAGGCGAGTACAACCGAACGTTAGTTAGTACTCTCTTAGCACAGCTTGCGCTGTGCAAACCATCCTTTTTATGCTTGTGCCTTAGATAGTTGGCAGCTTAGTTTTAAGATGGGAAATAAGTACGTGAGAAAGGGAGCTGCAGCCGAAGTCGCCCCCCCCAGCGTCCCCAGCCCAGCCCCAGCCAGCTCTTAACCGACTTAACTGACTCAGCTCACTGCATTGCCTTCCTGTGCACACAGCATCCAATAAAAGCCAGCAGCCACTTGCCCCCAGCTGGATCCCTCTTTGGTTGCTTTACTTGCTAGATCACCCACGTTTTCTTTGCCTCACTTAACCCAGCACCCAATTTTTCCAAGGCCTAAGCCACTGCCAGCAACCGTAGCCACCCTTGAGTCATGCTTACCCCTTTTATTTTTTAACAAGTTTTCCTACAGAACCGCCACAGGTTCTTTCCCCCCGCCTTCCTTGCACCGGCGATACAACACTGCCCCACTCTTTTGGGGGAGATGTTGCCCCTACAAATCAGCCATACCTGCACCCAACCTCCTCCTCTTGCACAACTTTAACAAATTGCCACCAGCCATATCCATGAACCCACTCTTCTGTACGTGTATACACCTGCGCAGCCCACAGGTATATACACCTGCGTCCTATACAAGTGTTTCCCCTATAAACCAGCCGTATCCTGCCTACACTCACCCTCCTTGTACACAGCCTCGACAACTGCCATCAGCCAGCCCTTGGGGCGAGGGGCCTCGTGCTTGTGCAGCATGATGGCCTCAACAAGCCTCAGGTTTTTGGGTAAATTGCCCAGCTTGTCCACCGCAGTGTCTTTGACTTCAGAGTCCCTGGATGTGTACACACAAGAAAAAGATGATTCATTCAGTGAGAAACAATCTGAACCTCCCTTGCCCACTCTTTTTTGTCTTTGACTTCAGAGTCCCTGACAGAGTACACACAAAGAGGATGATTCCTTCAGTAACAGAGGGAGCTGCCCTAGCCCACTCTTTACCTTAAGGGTCCCTGAGAGGGTACACAAGATAATCATTCATATAGTGAGTAAGGTGCTGCCCTTGCCCAATCTTTGTCTTTGACTTCACGTTTCCTGATAGAGTCCACAAGAAGGAAACATTTGCATTCATTAAGGATTTGACACATCATAAAAGGTGGCATGTTCAGAGCGATTGGGCAAAACTGCTTCAGTGGAAGCATCAATTTCCTCACACTCTTATATTATCATTAAAAGCACCATTGACACAAGCAGCTGTGGATTTGTGTCCGTACTTTGAACCGTGAAATCGTTAAGCTCATGCAACACTGCCTAAGGGCCTTACACGTTTAGGTAGTACGGACCTTAAGAAAGTGTTCAGAAATTAATGTTCAAACTGGCTGTTCAATACAATACTTAAACAGCCGCACCAAAGTAACAAATTAAGAGATTTGAAACCATGTTGTACCCAAGCATGCACGCACACACATGCACACATGCACACACAGTGACACACATCATTAACGCACACAACCGGCCTCACTGTTTATTGCCATCCAGCAGCGTTGCAGCATCCAGCACACATACACACATGCACACACACACATCATCATCATCATCATCATCATCATCATCATCAGCTACGCGCAAAACTGGCCTCACCCTCCATTGTTATCTAGCAGCTCCTCCCACGCCCGGCTTGCAGCAGCAGAGGCTTCAGCCCGGGCAGTGGCGGCATCAATAGACATCTGACCCTCCTGTGTGTCCTTCATTGCTGATCTGACAGCTTTCAGCAAGTTCTGCAAAGAGAACATGTGTGCCATGTGCCTAGGGTCAGCCAATCCAGTATCAGCAGTACCAGCCAATCCAATCCAGTACATGTGTGTGTGCCGTGCGCATAGGGTCAGCCAATCCAGTATCAGCAGTATCAGCCAATCCAATCCAGTATCAGCCAATCCAGCATTTACCAGTGGGCATATTATGGGCATTTACCAGTGGGTATACTATGGGCATATTTACCAGTGGATATATTAGCATATATGGGCATGTTACCCAATAGCATTTATGGGTATACTAGCATTAAGGGCATTTACCAGTGGCTATATTAGCATTTACCAGTGGGTATATTTGCAGAATAGCAGGCGGCTTACAGCATATAAGAACACAGTGCTGTTTTTATGAGCACACCCAATGACGGCTATGTGATGCGTCAGAAGAAGCAATTAAAGAACGTCAGCCTTTTCACTTAGCACATCCTTGCTTATTTAATTAAAAATGGACCAAACAGCTGAAGCAAGGCTTGAACACACTCAAGGAAGATGCTGAGAATGTATGAATGATGCTGAGTATATATGAATGAGTATATATGAATGAGAATATATGCTGAGTATATGAATGAGTATATATGAATGACGCTGAGTATATATGAATAAGGGCACGCAGGATACAGATCACTTCACACTATTATGACAGCAGAGGCACGCTGATACCTCCTACCAATATGGTATTACTTTGACCAAACACGACTTAGGACCACCAGCTACATCTTCCTGCTAACTTCTCACGTGCGTGCGTGGCCATGAGGTAACATTCATGGCTGGTGTGCCTTTCAAAATCATGCAAAGCTGATGTACGTTCCATGCTTGGCCAACATACTTTCAAGCAAGCGTGTGGTTACGTAAGTATATTGCCCGAAAGGAAATGCTTAATACAGAGTGCTAATGCTCCACCCAAAACAACCCCTGCACGTGGCTAGCGTACCTGTGGCTGTTTAAGCTGGTTCCCTTCTGGCATTCCTCTCCTCGCAACTTTCTCACATGCGCGACTGAGGAGACGCTCATATAAGTCTGCTGTGCCTCTCGTGCAGATATGGCCAAACATGCTACAGTGAAGTACACACGCTTTACAGAAAGCATGTTATGCAAGTTGTACTCTAAGTACATTGATGGTGCTTACTTCACCCGCCGTACGTGTCAAAAGGCTGTCGTACCTGTGGTGGGTCCCTAACGGACATTCCTCTGCGCAACGGAGACAATCCACTCTGTTTTGGTGTTGGCGTTTGGAGGGCTGAGTTGCCTCCCCGCACCCTGCGTAGTTAGAAGTAGTTTCAAGAGATTTTAGAAGAAAGCTATACGCAACACACACATCCTGCTTGGTGACGTGACACAGGCAAACAACGATCAGCAACCTGCTACTAGCCCAAGTGGTTTGCGTCAGGCAACAAATACATCACTGCTGCTTCTCATGTTGTTCTGTTGTTTCTTCATTATACTATTTCCTTAAGTCCGGGTAATAAATCCCCCTAACTCATTACTGCTCCACACAACGCGAACAAAAAAGAATGTCATTGCCCCTTATATGCTATACATGGCGCCTTTGATGTTGCACGCCTTTTTAACACTGTCTTCATGCTGGATCACTTGACGTCAATGGAAGCTGTGGTCTACCATGTAGCTACCAACACGCTCTTTGGTGCCAGCACTTCCAAGTGCTCTTTGGAACCAGCAATATAAATGCTCTTAGGTGCCAGCACTTCAAGTGCTCTTTGGAGCCAGCAATATAAATGCTCTTAAGTGCCAGCAATTCAAGTGCTCTTTGGTGCCAGCGATTCAAATGCTCTTTGGTGCCAGCACTTCAATTGCTCTTTGGAGCCAGCAATTCAAATGCTCTTAAGTGCCAGCACTTCAAGTGCTCTTTGGAGCCAGCAATATAAATGCTCTTAAGTGCCAGCAATTCAAGTGCTCTTTGGTGCCAGCGATTCAAATGCTCTTTGGTGCCAGCAATTCAAATGCTCTTTAGTGCCAGCAATTCAAAGCTCTTAAGTGCCAGCAATTCAAGTGCTTTTTGGTGCCAGCAATGCAAATGCTCCTTGGTGCCAGCAATTCAAATGCTCTTTAGTGCCAGCAATTTAAATGCTCTTTGGTGCCAGTAATTCAAGTCAGCAACGCACAGACCAAAGTGTCGGTACTGTTTCATGATCATTCACTGGCATGTGGATGTGGATGCGAGGACCTTAATACATTTTCAACAGGGCTATTGCGCTCGAATAATTGTCAGTATTGTTTCCTTTCATCAAAAATCCGTAGCGCCCTTTATTCCGACCGCACAGGGCAAACTTACGCACACACTTGAAAGTTGGACAGGAGGTGTGTATGAATTGTATGTGTCGTGTTTTTCACAACATAGGAATGTTTGTTACAAGATTGCCTGACAAATACACACGTATTAATGGCCCTGGCCAGCCCTGCTGCTGTTCCTGCGCAGAGGCATGAGACAGGATAGGCACCTCCCAAAAGAAATCTACTCCAAAACTACATGAGGCAAGGAAGGCACTCCTCAAGAAGAAACACACCCAAGATTGATGTCAGAACCATCAAAAACCATATCAGAACCATATCAGAACCATAAAGAGCGCAAAGGAAAGGATGGCTTGGGTGTCAGCACCTGACAACCCTTCACCACCCTTAATCCCTGCACCCCCCCCCCACACACATACACCATTGAAGCTAAAAGGGACTCGCACACATGGAGGCAGGAGGGTCGTGTGCAGTAGCACCCACCACACTCACTTTGTTTGTGCCCGTTTCTTGGTGGGGCTCAAAGAGCTCTTCCTTGACAGGGGGGTGCTCCCTGCCGCAGGCTCAGCCCCACTGTCCTCTGGTCTCACATGCATCATCCAAACAAAGTCACATGATCACATGAGTAACAGTGATGTGGGCAAAACGTTGCGGGGGGCTTTATGATGACTGGTGGGGTAGCGTGACACTGCTGCTGTGATGCTTTATGTGCACACACTAAGTGCAGAGTAGAAACACAACAGATGGTCATCACAAACGAACTGGCTGGTAAATGTTGTGCGCACCGTACTTCATCATAGACTAAGCCAATGATAACAACATGCAATGCATGTTAGCTATTTGAAGGCCATGCTGGAACTGGATGCTATGACCTTTAAGCAAGAAGCCACTTTTTGTTACCGAACCACAAGGAAACTGGTTTAAACCAGGAAGGCCAGACAAGCGTACCCTGGATCTGGATGGTCAGGTTCTGGTGCAGCGCATCTTGCTTTTTAACGGTGGACGGGCTTGATGTCGAGTTGTTGAAGGTCACGTCACTCGACATACGACCTTTGGCGCAAAGTTGGAACAAGAAATGTGGGTTATAGCAACACAGACGGTCCTGTACACAGACTGACATTCTGATTGAGGAGTTTAAATTGGATGGTTGCAGCACGGTGATGGCCACTTGGTGCGTTGCAGCACAGTGACGGCCACTTGGTGTGTTGCAGCACAGTGACGGCCACTTGGTGTGTTGCAGCCAGGGCTGTTGCAGTACGGTGTACGGTACGGTGTACGGTAATACGGTACGGTTCGGTAAGAGCATTTTTTACCGTATGTTTGAAAATTGGCACCGTATATACGGTAAGATACGGTACGGTGAACGGTACGGTGCCAAGCTGGCACTGCCAGTGCAAAAATGGCCTCAGAATGGCCTCTCCGTCCCAAAACCTCCCATTTTCACCTCCCGCATGCTCCTCTCATGTGTTGACGCCACACAATCCATCCCTGGACGACCCTGAGGCTGGTTTGGGGCTGCATCAGCTCGGGGGAAGGGCCCAGCAGGGGCTTGCATGGAAACTCAAAGTCGGACGCGGTACCTGATTCTAAGTTAATATTTTGTGTTTTATTCATATATACTTGATGCAAAAGGAAAAGAAATGTTTTGGGCCAGAACTGGAGCCAAACGGCCTACCTACGGTCAAAATGTACTGTACGGTGGGACCGAACTGTACGGTTTGGCACCGTACTTTTGCTCATACCGTATTATACAGTAAAAGCTACGATACGGCGTATACCGTACCGTATATACGGTGTCATTTTGGAAGTACGGCGCAGTGCAACAGCCCTGGTTGCAGCACAGTGACGGCCACTTGGTGTGTGAATGCAACGTGGATGATGGCTAGGCAGCCCCTTGCTTGCAAGGGCTTCTTTGCTTGGATGCACGAGTGTGGGTGACTGCAAACCCATGCCAGATTCCCCTTGTATCGACCTGATGGGACATGTGCCAGAAAAAACTCATGACTTGCCCCCAGTTGGGTGTTTGTCAGGGAGCTTCAGGGGTTCTAAAAAGCCTTCAGTTTTCCCTCACCCCAAGATTTTCCAAGTCATTGCGTGTCTGCACGGGATCAAGTTCCCTGGTGTTTGTTGGTTTTGGTATGGGGCAGTGGCCGTAATTTAAGCAGTGTTGTGCACCTGACGCTTGACGGCGTCAATGGTAAATGACGCTGACGGCGTAATTTATGTCAAAATGACGGTGAAAAGAGTAAATTACGCCGTCAATCGTCAGAGTTTAGTGACGGTAACGCCGTTAATTACGGTCGTTATTTACGGTGCCATTTTCGAATGACGCCGTATGTGCACAACACTGAATTTAAGCCATTTTGAGTCCACAGTGCGAGGGAAATGCAGGAAGGGACGGGCAATGAGACAATGAGACGAAGAAGCCTGAATACTTGCTTGACACCTACATGTTTATTAAAGGATGATGACTGAGTGAATAGCACCATTGGAAAAGCGATGGCAAATATCAACGTTTTAAACAAATATGCATATAAGGTTAATAACCTTTATAAATCACATGGTGCAAGCAATGTCACAGTGACACACGGAGCCAATTTAGGCAAGGTTGACTTCCTTTGGTATACAGTGCAACGCATGTACGCCCAAAATTCGTACTAAGACTGGAACAACCGTGATAACTAATCCCCCTCCTACATTCAGAAATGTTTAGCTACAACGGCAAGTTTGACTGAACGTTGTGTGCCTTGTAAGGATTTGTCGGACTGTATCGCGTCGTTTTTGGTTGAAGCGGAGGAGCCAGACCCTTGGTCGTACCATTTTGATTACGTGAGCACAGTTCACGACAAACGACCCGGGTACCACGTGAATACAATTATTGCTAATGGATATACCACTCTATCGTTTGCTTGCATTCACGGTAACATTGATATTATTCGTGAGTTACTACAAGTACATGGAGATCCCATACACCACGTACAAAAAGATTGGTTGCATTTAAGGTAATGCACGGTGTACATACAGTGCAAGAGAAATATCGTGTATGGTTCGGGCAAACAAGTGTACATACAGTGCACGGGAAATATCGTGTATGGTTCGGGCAAACAAGTGTACATACAGTGCAAGGAAAATGTCGTGTATGATTCGAGCCAACAGGTGTACATACAGTGCAAGGGAAATGTCCTGTATGGTTCGAGCCAACAGGTGTACATACAGTGCAAGGGAAATGTCGTGTATGGTTCGAGCAAACAGGTGTAAATAGAGTGCAAGGGAAATGTCGTGTATGGTTCGAGCAAACAGGTGTAAATAGAGTGCAAGGGAAATCTTGTGTATGGTTTGGGCCAACCCCTTGTGCTTGAGACAGAAGCGCAGGCAGAACAAATGAAATTTTAATGCACTGGCACATGCATCATTTTTCAAAGCATGCAGCATAACCTGCGTGCCAAAACTGGTGTGTAGCAGCCTCAACGTGAGCCCTGTTCATGAGCACACACACATTGCACACGCTTCGATGAACGATGCAGGTATGATACTTGCACACACACAGGTCTGACCAGTGTGGCGTGTTTTCATGACTCACTCATGGGGGAGGCATCTTCCTTTCCTGAGCCGACTTGCTTGGAAGGGCTTCTGCTCAGATTGAGGGGCTCTGCGTTGATACCAGGAGTTGTGAGTTTTGTAAGTATCACATGTGGTCCATATTGATGTATGGTGAAGTTTGGGGGGAAGCGCTTGACAAGGGTTGGCACCTACCTATTTTGGACAGAGTGTCACCCACCTATTACAGAGTGGCACCTAGCATGACAGAGTGGCACCTACCTATTTTAGACCTATCACAGAATGCCACCCACCTATCCAAGAGTGGCACCTATTACAGAGTGGCACCTGAAACAGAGTGGCACCTACTTTTACAAAGTGGCACCTACGATGAGAGTGGCACCCGAAGCAGAGTGGCACCTACTTTTACAAAGTGGCACCTACGATTAGCGTGGCACCTGAAACAGAGTGGCACCTACTTTTACAGAGTGGCACCTACGATTAGAGTGGCACCTGAAACAGAGTGGCACCTACGATTACAGAGTGGCACCTACGATTACAGAGTGGCACCTACCATTACAGAGTGGCACCTGAAATATAGTGGCACCTACTTCTACAGAGTGGCACCCCACAATAACAGACAGAGTGGCACCCCACAATAACAGAGTGGCACCTATACCTATTTTGGACAGAGTTGTGTGAAGCAAAAGAATTATGTCATGACTGAAAAAGTGCTTCAGTTGGGCCAAGGCTTTTAAGCTGACGGCGCATTAGACAGGCAAAGACTCACAGGCTGCAATGGACCGACACCTATATTTCACACGGACTAATCATTTAATGGGTAATTAATACGCGGGTTGCAAGGTTGTTATAGTATTTAAATATATTGTAATGTTCTATAATATTTTGACAAGGCTGAGTGCAAGGAATACACCTCAAGCTGAATCGATACATACATGCAATGATACATTCCATATACATGAAAGTGGAATGCACACGCACACAATCTCATCTCACGCATGCAAAGAAGTGTGCACCCACCCACCCACACACGCACGTATGCACGCACACATACATACACAAACAAGCACGCAAGGACAGCCGTGGTTGAAAAGAGAGACACGTACCTCTTCTGCTAGTGCTCCTCCTCAATGAATCTTTCTGATTCTCGTTGCCTGTGTCAACATTTCCTGATAAGCTACGACGGGAAGCAAACGTGCCCCCAGCCCCATTTTGGCTTTGCCTGCAACCGCGGTAGTGTGTTTGAAAAGTACTTCTCAGTCCCGTGTAATAGTGATAATGCGTCAGCCTTGCACTCACATTTGCTCCATTGTCAGGGTGATGAGCATATGTATCCCATACAAAATGCATACAACTAGCGTGCACTTATACATTGTGACAAGCGGGAATCCCAGCTGACCTTGCTTGCCTGAAGCCACGGCTGTGTTTGTGCTTCACACACATTACGAATGCTCAGCAAACACACACACTGCACCCATTACTTGCATACAAGAAGCACGCACAGCACATACATACACACACACCAGTTGCTAGATTTTGCTCAATGATATGCAGCTGATTAAGAAAAAGCTGTGTATCTGCACACCTATCCAACCATTGTAATTTTCGTACTCTTCTTGACATTAAGTTCTGCACATCGACAACCTTAGGCCACATTTATGATGTGAGCAGCAGAGATAAACAAACCCTGATAATGCATGGCTGTCAGTTGCACATGACAAGGTTCGGCTAGTACCGGACGTCTGCATCCTATATGATTGTACAATGGGTGGTTTGGCCAGTACCGGACGTCTGCATCCTATATGACTGTACATTAGGAGGTTCGGCCAGCACCGGACGTGTGCATCCTATATGACTGTACAATGGGAGGTTCGGCCAGTACCGGACGTCTGCATCCTATATGACTGTACATTGGGAGGTTCCCTGCTCAAATTCGGTACATAATATATGGAACATCCTTGATTCAATCATGATTGATTGCACACGCGCAGGGTAGGCAGTACCACAGCCATACCTGCTAGAACCATTGCCCATATTGGACCGTCTGCGTGAGGGCTGGCTTGTCATACTTCTGCGCATGCCTTTTTTCCTGTTTTTGCGCGTTAGTGTGTGTGTGTATGTGTGTGTGTCCTGAAGTAAATTTGTCTGTGGAGAGAATGACTTGTCATACTTCTGCAAATGCTTTCTTTTCTGCATATGCAAGTTAGTAAGTGCATGTGTGTGTGTGTGTGTGTGTGTGTGTGTGTCTGTGTGTGTGTGTGTGTGTATATCAAACTCTCCTGCAATATTACTACTTTGAAAGCCAATGAAAGTGGCAGTACGATTGTGCACCACTTCTCTTAAAGTGGTTTTTTAATCTTCCCCTGCGTAAACTCATCACAATCACCAGCAGGGATACTATTTACTCCTCATTGCATTGTGCAGCCTTTCGTGGGTTAAGCTTGCAGCGTTGTATATTTTACGGTTTGACTAATTCCAGTTATCAAAAGATATCAACCAGAGAGTAATAAAGAGGTCGTCAGCTCATCTGTGCATATCTAGAGAGGAAAACGTACAACATAACACAAGGGACGTCACAGACAAATTACAGGATAAGAGCCGCCAAATTGAAAGCAGTGCTAACCTTCAGAGGCGGCCTAAAAGAGGCATGGCATCTGTTTGCAGTGTGCTTCCATCAATGTGCACGTGAGCAAGGGTGATCAAATGTGCAATAGCTTTCGCTTGAGCACTGGGGTCTGGATACAAACACCACTCATTATAAACAGCAATACACCCATTTGATACACCCAAAAAGCGACGCACTTTCTGGGCGGTGTGGACGAGGCTGAGCTTGAGGTCTCTGAGCTCGAGCTGTCTGAGCTTGAGCTCTCTGACGACTCTGAAGCGCTTGATTCACTCGACGAGGCCTCTCCGATTACTTTGTCAAGTTCATCCATCTGAAGAGCCTTGACCTCCTCCTTTCGGGGCTGATCAATTGACACTGTGTTAAGGTGTGAGCAGGAGTGAGTAAGTATGTATGTGTAAATACGCATGTGTGAACATGTATGTATGTGTGAACACGCATGTGTGAACATGTAAGTATGTATGTGTGAACACGCATGTGTGAACATGTAAGTATGTGTATGTGAACACGCATGTGTGAACATGTAAGTATGTATGTGTGAGCACGCATGTGTGAACATGTGTGCACGCACGTTTGAGCACGCAGGTGTGAGCACGAATGCGTGTGAGCACGAATGCGTGTGAGCATGTACAAATGTAAACGCACATGCAAACATGTGACATATGAGCATATGCATGATTGCACACATATGCATCAATTGTCTGTGCTACTCACAATGTACTCCTTATCGGGCTTGTGCAGAGGAACTGCAAATTAGCAAAGGTCTACTTAACGTAGTAAGCAAAAGCCTTCTGTATCAGCATCGTTGGCCGTCTGCTAGGTAAAGTTAAATAGATGCAAACATACCCTCATTCCCAAAAAGCACAGCCACTTCCTCTCACCCTTATGACTTGGCAAGTTGGGACTATTGGCTTTACTTTTAGCAGCCTTGCAGGTCTCCAAGGAGTCCTTCCCATAATTGCCTTTTTTGACCTTCACTCCGCTTAGAGCCTGTGTGTGCATTGCGTGTTTTGTTTGTACACCCGGTAGAGCCTGTGTGTGCGTTGCGTGTGTTGTGTGTGCACCCGGTAGAGCCTGTGTGTGATGCGCATGCTCATTAAAGACATACTCACAGGTACTATACTCACAGGAGGACTAAGCACACACAAACCCACACACCCACACTCACGCACAAGCGTGCACACATACTCACCCCTGCACCCCCACACAACTACCAGCAAGGCATAACATCAGCACGCTTGTGCATATGAACAATCCACACTCCTGCACACACGCACACATACACGCACACTCTCACCTCCCACTAAGCAACATGGGCTGCTAATGGCTTCAGTAAGGCTGCTAATGGCTTCAATAATACACAATTGGTCTAAGACGTAAGATGGGAGCAGAACCTATGTGCTATTGATTCTATATACCGTATTAAGGTTGAGCATATTTACAGGCTGCTTAAAACGTACATTGTTTTATTCAAGGGGAGTATAGGCGCTGAGTTAATGAAGGTGAGAGGCAATTACAGGTGTACAAATAAGCTGCTGACCTGTTTACGATGGCAATAAGCAGCGATGAGTAAGGTGCATGTCATGCAAGATGATACACTTGCTACACTGTGCTGCACTGTGTTACGCTGTGCTACACTGTGCTACACTGTGCTACACTGTGTTACGCTGTGCTACACTGTGCTACACTGTGCTACACTGTGCTGCACTGTGCTACACTGTGCTGCACTGTGCTACACTGTGCTGCACTGTGCTACACTGTGCTGCACTATGCCCCACTTGCTACACTTGCTACCATGTTACAAGCCATAAAACGTTGTAGGAAACGGTAAACATGGTTAATTTGCAGCAGGATGATGACAAGGTGATCAATTGTCTCCGCATTTATCCTCCACGTGATCTGGGTCACGAGAAATAGGCCACTTCAGATTGTACTTCTTCGTTATGTTCATCGACCCAAGAACATAATTTCATTACGAGATGGATACCCTGTCAGTGTGATGATATCACAACGTGCTCAAGAAGGACGGTGGTGGCTCACGCCTCAAGCTTCTCCAAAAAGAGAGTGCAAAGCAGAAACATCTACATACACAAATAATGTATAACATATACCTGAATGAAACTTGCAATGATCATCACCTCGAAAGAAGCTCTCCTCTAAATACCCGTAGCCAATAAGGTGGCCATAAATGTGTACACACCCCGTATATGACTGAATGTTAAGTGCTTATCTGCTGAAAGCACCGCATGCACACATCTTGCATACATATGTACAAATCTGCGACCTTCGCGAAGCGAAGGGGGCGAGTTCTCGCATAAAAATTCAATTCATTGAATTTTTATGCGACAAGAATATCATTTAAACAAAGTATTATACATAAGGAATATTTATTATTCCTTTGGGATATCTTTAGTTCAAAAGGTTATTGTGGTCCAAACCAACCTATAGATAGCTCAACATCTGCCGGTGCGTTAAGATATGGTGTATGCAAATTTAGTACTTATCAGTTCTCAAGTTTTAATGTCTTTCATGAAGCTTTTTACCATACAGGGGTGAAAACAGTACCTTTAAAAATTAGATACAACCGTGAATTAACATATTTGCGATGTTGAATCGTCCCGTCCTTTAGCTGCACAAGGTTAAAAGGGTTCAGGTGTTCACTGATTAAAGGGGCTCACAAATCTGCGACTTAGATTGAATTTTAATGCGAGTCGGATTTTGAAACTCGCGATCGCGAAATCTGCGAGTTCTCGCATAAAAATTCAATTGTCCCACGGACTTTTTGCTTACCCTTTGCAGGTATTTTGAGAATCCACAACACAAAGGTATGATTTTAGCTTACCCTTTGCAGGTATTCTGAGAATCCACAATACAAAGGTATGATTTTAGCTTACCCTTTGCAGGTATTCTAAGAATCCACAACACAAAGGTACACAACAGGACCAGGAAAACACACATCTGCAGCCGCCTTTCCCCCTTGTACTTCGGCAGTGTCTCTCACATTACAGTGTGCAGACTCACTCACATGACCAGAAAGGATACTGGCAGCTCGTCAGGCAATCATCTCGCTAGAACCAGGCACTCCACACACCTGCAGCAGCCTCTCCCTTTCATGGTTTGGCAGCATCTTTGAAACCACAGCCAGGCTGACATCCGACACAGCGGCCAAAAGAGCAACCGCTTCGTCAGCCGGCATGAGCGCCATCATTGCCGACACCTTGCTAGGGTCCATCGTGCTCAGGATGTTGGCACGGTCCTGCATGCATTGTGGGGTTCAAGGCTGGATATGCACAAGGTGACACGACCCCCATCATCGTCAACACCTTGCTGGGTTTATCGTGCTCAGGATGTGGATACAGTTCTGCGCACAATTATTAAGGATTCAAGGCTGGCTTCTGTGCGAGACGTTGCTGGTAGCCTTGCTTGAGTCTGTGAATGAGGCTCAGCAAGTTGGTACGGACTTCATGCATACCCAGCATGGGTATGGAAATGGTGGGCTTAGATGGCATTATGTCCATTGGTGCGGATTGCAGGCATCCAAAATTCCCAGAAACTTGGCAAGGTCTTGGAAAGTAGCAAAAGGCAGGAGATCTATTTTTGCCAAGGAGGCAGCTTTCTGCTCGCCCTAAAAGCCCCCAAACAAGCAAACGCAGGTTCCTGTGTACACACAGCATGGTATACACACAGCAAGAATGTAAGACACCTTAAAAATATTAACAAAGCACAAAAAATTCACATTGACCTCATAATTTTCAAAACACAAATGCTTTTCAGCTTACCATTAGTCGTAATTGCAAGATGTGTATTTGTATCCTCCAACCCTTGGCTCTTTTTATGCGAGTCAATGCATGGTGTCTGAGCATTTTTTCGTACTCCAAATCCCTGTTTGTGCATCTTGCAAGCAACACGGGTCCACAGATATCTCTGTATTTGATGCCATAAGTCTCTGTATTCGATGCCATTAGTCTCTGCATGCCATTAGTCTCTATATGCCATTAGTCTCTGTATTTGATGCCATTAGTCTCTGTATACCAATAGTCTCTGTATTCGATGCCATTAGTCTCAAACCTAAACACACGCAGTGAGCTGCTGCAGTTGCTTCAATCAAGCGAATGACATCCAAGCATTAATAACAACATGCTTTTGTACGAAACACACAATTAAGCATTCAAGCTCTATCTGTAACACACACACACAAACACACACACACACACACACACCCAAGTGTGCGTGCACTAACACACAGACAACACGCACACAGACAAACACACATAACCACACACAATTGTTGTGAACTCCCAGCTATACGCACCTCGTAGCTGATGTGGCCCATGATGCCATTAGCCTCTCTGCCATTCATGTTCAGCAGAGTCGAGCCTGCCAAGGAGAACCTTTCCTTTGGCGTTTCCTCCGGTATTTGCTGGACACCTGCATACATTAAATTTTTGTTTATTCTTTCTGCTCCACCCAAAATGTCAGAGGTGTGGTGGCTGAGTACAATGCTTCCTGGTCCAGTATAATTTGTGCCTCTTGGATCTATGCTACTTAAGAAGTTGGTTCTTTATGAATTACATGTAGGGTTGGAAAAACCATACTCATACGAATCTATTACAGAAGAACAACCATACACATGTACGGTACATGTACGGTATTGTTACAGAAAATCAATTATACATACGGTCATATATATATACATATTATATATATGGTATGCGTGTACGGTTGTGGCAACCCTGTTCACAAGTGATCAAAAATCTCACAGGGCACAGCAATCAAGATGAGGAATATATATACCATGGTATATAAGACACGTGGCAAGCGTAAGGTATATATATGGTATGCGTGTATTGGCAACCCTGTTTACAAGTGATTACGAGTCTTTCAGGGCACAGCAATTACAATGAGGCATACACAAAAGCACCCCTCAACAGAGCAGGGAAGACAGAGTGGAGGATGTGTGCCTCATGACTCCAAAAATTGCAAATAAATGTTCCTTTGGGATTTGGGAGTTGTGCAGTCTCCGGGTGGAAATGGTTTTGCTATTTGCAGCGCGCCGCAGCACAGACAAAGGTACCAGCTCCTGACGGCACATTTTTCACTTCATCAACAGGAGGCTGTAGTTATCATAACTTTTTTGGCGTCACGTGTTGATTGAAATATAAATTACACATTCGGAATCTTGACATCAAAAACTGTCGATTGGTAAATAAATGAGACGACTTTGAGGGGTTGGTTGGTGGGTGGTCATTTGAGGGGGCTCAGAAATTTTGGGGGGGTTCTCCAGAAGTTTTCTGGTTCACTTGCAGCAAATTATAAATATATTTTTGGAATCCTCAGCTCAAGCCCAGTCGATTGGCACCCTTGTTGGGTACTTTATTTAAAGGGGGGGGTCTTGGTGCCTGGTCACAGAGTTGCATGGAATGCCCCAAGTAGGCTGCGGGGTTGTGTTCAGGTAAATTGCCAGAAATTGATTCCAAACTTGCAGTTCACGTATTGCATTATGCAAAGTTACATGAATGAAGTAAAAAAGTGCTTTGGCAATGCAAGGTTTTGGCTAGATATGTGCACTAAACAGGTGGTCAGTGTGAGAGCGTGCACACATCAGTTTTTGCCCTATAACTCTTCAGGTATTGAATTATCTGGCATGGGAACTGTGCAGGCATATAGCTGCTTAGGTTCTGAGCAGATCAACGCCATTTTTATTAGTGTGGGGGGTCATGAAGGGGGGTTGGGGGGGGTGGGTGGTCATTTGAGGCCGGAAGCCCAAAATTAACACGTGACTGTCAGGAAATGCTTTTTTACAGGCAGTCATCAATGAGCTTCAGCTTGCACGGCACAGGGGTCACTCATACTCTGTATTCACTCACAGGTTTACTACAGTATTTAGTCACACATTCCTGCTGCCCTGTGTCTTTGTTTCTACTCAATAAGCAGCCTCCTTCCCTACTACTAGGTGTACCACAACATACCTTCCTTGTGCTGCAGTTGTTCGTCTTCAGACGCAGGAGACAGGGCAGCCTTTTCAGCTGCAGCAGCTGCAGCTGCAGCAGTCTCTTGTTCCATCTTCTCAATGCGCTTTTGCTCCATCTCTCCGTGCAAGTCATCCAAAATCATCAGCACGTTTGCTGCGACCTTGTGAGGCATGTTTTCCAGCACGGCTGTGCGCTTGACTACATCTTTCTCAAGCTGCAAGCACAAGCAACACACACAATTTTCACATGTACATGCAAAGGCAAGGTTGGCCAGGACCATATCTGTATGGTATACACCCTCTTGCCCCACCTCAAGTTTAGTGCAGTATCAAGAGCACGTCAGCTGATTGATAAGATGAACTGACTTTAACCAACAGGCAGTCTGCAGCCTTTTCATCCATCCATCCATCCATCCATCCATCCATCCATCCATCCACCCATCCATCCATCCATTCATTCACTTTTAATATAGCCTGCAAGTGCAGTTCCTGGAGCACATCAGATGATCTAGTACCATAACCACACCCTCATCATTAGGTGACCAGCAACTCACTGGTAGTGATAAGTGCATCCCAAACAATATCAGTTTATTTCCTTTCGTTACTGAACCCCTACCATCAGATGGTCTGCAGCCTCCTCGTAGTGCATCTCTGAGAGCACCAAAGCAGCTTGAGTGACGTCCATTGCCATAATAATCTTTGCCTACAGACAAGTGGTCCGTACGTACAATGCAATTGATGAATATACTGTGTGGGAGATAACGTGCAGTGGAATGTACAAGAGCATTTAAATAAAGTGATTCAGGTTACGCATTGCCTATGATTCCGCTGTTAGTCAGCTGAACAGATTAAAGGCAAGTTACGCACAAATAATCGAAGGAATGTGTATACGTCCAATATAGGCGACGGTTGCTGAGTTATGGCTGTATGCGTGAATTTTGCGGCACCAAAACAGCTTAGGCAACGACATTTACATTCAACTGCTTACAATGTTGAAAGAAATAAACTAGACGAGTATCAAGAACAGGCAGTAAGACCAATCACCACCTTTAACAAAGGAAAAGGAACCACTTAGGTACCAAGTACACTACAAAGCTCCAGGTACACTACAAAGCTAAAGGAACCACTTAGGTACCAAGTACACTACAAAGCTCCTCCATTGCAGAAATCGGAAGGGGGGGATAAATGAGGAGAAGATGGGCCCAAAATGGGCATCAGGAGGGATGTGAACAATGCTGGCATTTTAATAGTACAGCTCACAGGTCCTAAAATGCGCGGCATCACTACAATCAACATCAAGGAAAAAGAGGTCCACCTGTCCTGCCTCTGAGTAAGAGAGTAAATGCCTATCATTTTTGAAGTCAATAAATGGCTTACCACAGGGTATTCACAGGGTTGGCTAGAGTCATATTTATACGTGTATACCGTATTTTTGGCAGGAAGATCACCAATTATACGGCCATATACGGTGCATATATACGGCTCTGGCCAGCCCTACTTATTCACAGGGTGAAGGGCGACAGTTTCCTTACCTGCATACCTGTCGATTGACATACCTCAGTAATCATTGTTGTCCTTCATATGCTCCTTGATAGGATTGAAGCCACGAAACAATGAAATCATGAAATTGAGACAGTTGGACAAATATGGAGTATAGGACTCCAAAACAGACCTGCAAATGCTTGTTGACCCCCTCCAAGCAGCTGGACACGCCCTTTGCTCCTAGCCCCTGAGGCAGACAACAGACATGCACAGAGCTCAGAAGCATTGCAGTACACAATCTTCTGGCATGCCAACATTATATGGTAGACATTGAGCATAAATAAGGGTGGGTCATGACCTCGCCGAGACTTGCCGAGTGCGAGGCTTGCCGAGCCTTGGCGAGCCTCTTTCCTGGTGTGGAAGACACTCGTTGGCCAGCGAGGGTGTCCACTTTTGGGGGGGAATCAGCCCCATCTCCCCAGAAATCCCCCAAATCCCCCCAAAATTCCCCAAATTTCTATTTTATCAAATGAAGGAGCTTCAATGAAGCCAAAAATATATCAGACTGATGAAGAGGATATCGAGTGTATGGACTTGGATGGGGAAGGATCTATCTGGATATATGGCACTCAGTCCTACAATGGAGAGTCCCCAACATCTGATGATGCCTTCCAGCACGTCAAGGGCTGCAAAGAGAAGGGTAAAACCTGGTGGTGGCAGTGTGTGCGCGTGGTGCTCGTGTAGCTTCCAACTCAAAACAGCAGCAACGGCAGCGGGCACGCATGTGGGATCGTATGAAGGATGCAGAGGAGTGCTTGATTGAGCTTGCGGGCGACGATGGAGCAGAGCTCAAGGCTGGACAGGTATGGAGGTGGATGCATATGTGGGTTTAGTGTAGCTATTGCTGCAGGTGCATGTTTATGTACGTGTTAAGGCAAATAAATGTGCGTAAATGAGTGCAACCTTGTGTGAAGCATGCCGGAAAGGCATTCCAGGAAAGCGCACGTGTATAAACACTCTGCATGCAGACACGTGCGCACAAGCTACTTGAAACTCATCTACATTACTTTCTTGTGCGCAGCAATGCCAAGCTTCAGCCCTTTGCGCCTAAGCTCAGCGAGTTGGCCCACGACCTCGCTCAGCGCAAAGTGTCAGAGAGCAGCGATTGCATGTCATCCCCACACCATCAACCACGTCAACTTCTGGCGCTATTGGGCGAGCAAGCATGGCATTCAAATCTCGTCGCGCGTCGCAGCCAGGCTGCTTTACATGCACCTCACTGCATGTGCTTGCGAGCGCAACTGGTCAGCTTGGGGCCAGCTGTACACCAAGCTGCGCTCCAAGATGGAAGTAGAGCGTGCAAGGAAGCTCATCTATATGCACAGCAATGGCAAGGAGAGTGGCAAGGAGAGTGGCAAGGAGAGTGGCAAGGAGAGGGAGGACATGGACTTGTGCCTTATCCTGCTAGAGGAAGAGGCATAGGCAGCAGCAGTAGCAGCAGCAGCAGTAGCATAGTTAATGGAGCAGTAATAGGCAGTATGCAGCTGTGTGGGGGGGGAGGGTAAACCGGATTTTTTGTTAACTGAATTTTCCTGGCTGACACGCGCATACTTTAAACCAAGTCTCCTCAATGATAATATTAATTATATAATATAATACCAGGAAGAGTTAGAAGGGGTATGCAACACTTTTGGGGGGGGGGTGTAACCGCTAACCGAAAGTTCCTGGCTCACACGCCCATACTTTCCACCCAGTCTCAACGGTAATATTCATATATTATATATAAGCTAACAACAGAAAAAGTTTTAGCTCAATTCGTGCAGATTATAGAAAGTGGTTTTCTAACCGTAATTTCCAGCTAGGGCCTCCCCAGCGAGTGCCGAGCCTCGTTGAGGCTCGCCAAGCCTCGCTGGCAAAGGCAGACACCCTAATTACCCACCCTTACGCATAACACTAGACATTAAATAGTGATCAGGTGCAAAGGGTTTGTGGCCGTGGACAGCACGAGGCGTTCCTCAGACGTGCTTCAATTATACAGCAATGTCAGCGCACAACTGATGGGCCATGAACGACACAAGGCCTGTCAGATTAAAATGCGTACTTATAAAGGACACACATTAAAATCAGATAGCAGGTAACAATGCGTACTTATAAAGGACACACATCAGATAAAAATCAGATAGAAATGCGTACTTACAAAGGACACACATCCAAATCACGCATGCACACACACTGAAGAATACGGGCTAATATTCGGGCAAGGTCATTTATGGCCATGAACAACATGAGGACTTGCCTCTTTAGTGTGGCCTACTTTCTAAATACAAGAGAAGCAACATGCACACACACCTGGATTGTGCGGGCTGCTATAGCGTCATCATCATTCATGGCCATGAACGACATGAGGCCTCGTCGCATCAGGTCCGGTAGCTTCCTCACAATCTCAGCAGCAACAGCATGACCTTTGCGCACGTCCATCTCTCTCAGCACCTGAGAACAAGTACAATCCTTCATGTCTTGGTGCATAAAAAACAAGGCATCCACACAAGCATTGATTTCAATCACCTGGGGCACTGTATAGGAGGGGAACATATGCAAACAGTGATATTTTTGCAAAAGGCATGTGTGCACGCAAGCAGTGTCAACAATTTGGGCATTGTAAATTTAAGAGAAATGGAGACTCTTGCAAATACAGCTGTGCACAGCAATGAGGCATTGAACTAATGGACGGATTGAACTAGCGACCATAAAGAGCCTGGTCTGATTTTTATTTTGATGCAGCGAATTAACAAGCCAAACAATCTTTTACAACAATATATTTTACAACAGGCAAACAAGCTGCATCCAGCAGTTCAGTGATTCTCTCACTCATCCACTCACTCGTTCACTCATCAAAACATCCGTTGCTTCATTACGCAGCAGCAGAATGGTGGAAAAGCATACAATTATGATATTATGATGCTTGAACACGCAACAAGGAGCTTTTGCTTTCTTAAATACCTGTTCGTCCATTGAGCATACATAATCACTTGCTTTATCAATTTGGTAAACACATGGCCGGCAGTTGCCTGTTGTATAATCTTTTTGCATTGCAATGGTTTATTTGTATGACTAGAGGTATATGGTTATAGGTGACGAAAGACCTGGGTGAAGTTGCTTTGTGCATACCTGCATATCACATACATGCTACCTCCCCATACAGGCTTTGTCAACAGCGTATCAAACAGCCTGACTTACCTCAACCTGCTTGGTCATATTCCAATTTGAGAATTCCCTCACGGCTTCATGAGGTTCAAGAGCCTGCAGCAGCCTGAACAGAACAGAGATGCAGGTCTGTGTCAGTACGATGCAAATTTATTTGAGGCATTCGAGGACTTTATTGCTGCAGCAGCACGCCTTTATTGTTGCAGCAGCACGCCTTTATCGTTGCAGCAGCACGCCTTTATTGCTGCAGCAGCACGACTTTACACTGTCACTGATCTGAGCCTGTTTGGTACTCAGAAATACAAGGCAAATGCTTGGTTTGGCGCAATAACAAGTAGTGCACAGCAACAGGTAGCGGCAATGCACACAGAAAAGCAACAACCATGCATGTTGAGCCGCTCTTTCAAAGCACAGCTTGCATGGCTGTGAGTTGATGTTTTGTCAAGATTACAGCTCATTTTCTACACCACGCTATGAGGCATTGTGAATCCTCAGTACATACGATACTGCCAGGCTAATGGAGTGCTGCACCATGTCAAGCATGTCCTGCCAGATGTCTGATAATTTGGCCACACATATGAGGCCTTATGACTTCTCAGTACTTACGATACTGCAAGGCTAATGGAGTGCTGCATCATGTCAAGCATGTCCTGCCAGATGCCAGGTAAAACGTCTATTTATTTGGCCATACGTATGAGGCATTGTGACTTCTCAGTCCCTGACTTACGATGCTGCCAGACTGCTGGAGTGGTGCATCGTGTCAAGCGTCTCCTGCCAGATGTTGGGAGGGATGGCCATCCGAGCCGCCGCACGCATTGGAGAGCTCATAACAACCAGCAGCTGCACGTGTTTTAGGACATGTGAATGTACGTAGATCTCAGGCAGACAGGCTTTTGTGACGATTATGGCTATTGACCAGGTGCGCAAGCGTTCTAAAATTAAGCATGTTGGTTTTAAACAAACAGCACAGGCTTATTTGTGACAATCAGTAGGCTTGTAGGTTCATATAGCATGCTCGCATCTGGGTTAAGGTAGGGGGCACTCAAGGGTGGTGCATTTCTTAACCAAACTATTAAAATTGTAATATGCTCATGCTTGTAATAGGGTAAGGGGAAACATGGGTGGTGCGCCCTTTACCAAACCAATTCACGCTATAGAAGCATGCACGCATTTGGATTAAGGTAGGGGCACACATCGGTGGTGCGCTCCTTACCAAACCAGATCACACCATAGAGGCATGCTCGCATTTGAGTTAGGGTAGGGGGCACACATGGGTGGTGCGCTTTGTACTAAAACATTTCAAATTGTAATGTGCTTGCGCTTGGGTCAGGGTACGGGACACACAGGGGTGGTGCATCAAAATGATCAGACTGTGTCTGTGTTCCAGGCTTTGGCAGAAAGCAGTGAGGCACACCATACTGTTGAAACCACCCATATCTGTATTACCTTCATACTATTTGAATGATTGATGTTCTGATCACATGTTGGCACACCCACTTGGTACAAAAACTCGGTCCTTAAATAATTAAATTAAATGCAAATTTAGCCCTTGAAATTGACACATACGCCTCTATGTAGGTATTGGCTAACACTTAACAATATACACACACAAGTACAGAACCCGAAAACATCAAGAGCAAACGAGATGCTCATCCCCAAAAAGGATCAGCGCGCAGCTAGGAAAGGCTCCAAGCTAATGCCCATACTTGCTGGTTTCCCCCCCACCATAGATGACAACTTCACAGTATTGATTGTGATGTGCCATTAGCTTGAAGTGCATGGGTTCAGGGGCACGCTCAAAATTTCTGCAGGCGTATGCTCCAGCTTCTTAGCAATCCTGTTCAATAAGCTGACACCACGCACCTTTGCTCTGTTCTCAGGAGTGAGGGACTGGAAGACACTCCACCGGTCAGCTTCCTTCATGCTTGCGAGCACAAGGACCTGCAGTACAGCCAAATGAAGTAAATCACAAGTCATAAACACGGGATGATGAGCACGAGGGCCTGCAGTACAGCCAAATAAAGTAAATTACAAGTCATAAACACGGGATGATGAGCACGAGGGCCTGCAGTACAGCCAAATAAAGTAAATTACAAGTCATAAACAAGGGATGATGAGCACAAGGACCTGCAGTACAGCCTAATAAAGTAAATCACAAGTCATAAACACGGGATGATGAGCACAAGGACCTGCAGTACAGCCAAATAAAGTAAATTACAAGTCATAAACACGGGACGATGAGCACAAGGACCTGCAGTACAGCCAAATAAAGTAAATTACAAGTCATAAACAAGGGATGATGAGCACAAGGACCTGCAGTACAGCCTAATAAAGTAAATCACAAGTCATAAACACGGGATGATGAGCACGAGGGCCTGCAGTACAGCCAAATAAAGTAAATCACAAGTCATAAACACGGGATGATGAGCACGAGGGCCTGCAGTACAGCCAAATAAAGTAAATTACAAGTCATAAACACGGGATGATGAGCACGAGGGCCTGCAGTACAGCCAAATAAAGTAAATTACAAGTCATAAACACGGGATGATGAGCACAAGGACCTGCAGTACAGCCTAATAAAGTAAATCACAAGTCATAAACACGGGATGATGAGCACAAGGACCTGCAGTACAGCCAAATAAAGTAAATTCAAGTCATAAACACGGGATGATGAGCACAAGGACCTGCAGTACAGCCAAATAAAGTAGATTTGTCATAAATACAGGCTGATTACGTACGCAAAACCACATACCGTAGATTCACGATCACTTCGAAATTACACTTTAGAGAAATTAGTTAAATTTTCGATTTTAGTTCGTGAGGGGGCCTGGGGAATAATTTTTGAGTTTGAGGGCACTTCGGGAGGGCTCTGTCGGGAATTGTTTTTGAGTTCAAGAGCCCCCTGTGAATGCTGTCTGTGCACTGCTACTGCTGTTTGTCGAAGAGGCTGTGGTTTATTATGTACAGAAAATCATGTTGCTTACGCCTACAATAATAAAGAGCGTCTTTTTAAGCTTGCAAGCTCAAACATTTACAACACAACTGAACGCGGCTGAGACGGCAACGTTGCAACCCATTAGACGCGACAACACAGAATCACAATCAGGTGCCTTGGGTTGGCCAAAACCAAACATGTATACCTATACACGGTGCATGTATGTACGTACCATTAGTAGGGAACCAGTTTTCCATGTATTTACGGTTGTTTATGGTGCGTACGCAGGGTCCTAGCCAACCCTACATACATCACACAGGGCCCACACACCTGTGCTTCGCTGTGCAGGCTTGGCAATTGCGTCATCACGTCCTCCAGGTTTGCACCAGAGGAGGAAATGTCCCATTTCTGCTGGTACGCTTGTGACAAAGAGGCCTGTGTGAATGTGTATGCGTGTTTGTGTATGTGTATGTGTGTACGCGTGTGTGTTAGTGTGTACGCATCTGTGTGCGTGCGCACATGTGTTTATGGCGGTGTGTGCATTGCAAGTACGTGTGTAAGTATGTGTGTATGTGTATGTTTGTGTGCTTGTGCGTGAGCATGTGTTTCTCTGTGCATGCATGCATACGTGTGTATTGACGCTTACACTTGTCTGATTAAGAGTGCGTAGATAAAACAATATTAGAACATTTGCTGCCCGGTTGAAATGAAGGGACTGGAAAATGACAGCGTGGTCGGTTTGCTGCTGCTGGATGAATAAAGGGGGATTAAGAAAAGATTAGAGGCACTGATGGAGTCGGGATAAAGAGGCGAAAGGCCATGGAAGGGAGGGTGACGTCATGCAACTGATGCATGGGTAAGATTGGGTGGTGAACATGCAGGATCAGTGTCTGCTACATAAAAGGTACTAAAACGAGGACTTGTCAAAGTTAGAGGGTGTGGTCTGAGATCTGCACTTCCATGCTGCCTCTAATCATGTCTGTGAGCAATAGCATGAGAGTGCGTTGTAAAAATAAGATACAGCATGTACGGAGACAATTTGGCACTTGTCTACTGTGCAGGTACTTCTTCTCAAGAGAAACAAATGTTTAGTGCACATCCTCTCTTCTTACCTTCACAACTTCTGAGTACGTTGCCCCCTTCTCAAAGTCAGTTGCACGGCGCTTTGTGCCAAAAGCACGCTTACGTTTCTCTGCTTGCAGCACTGCCACGCTCAAGTCCTTGACCATGGCCACCTGCACACAACAGCACAAGTTATTAGCACTCAGTTTAAGCAACACAAGCCAACATTGTCTTAGTTATAATAATAAGCCAATGCTGTCTTAGTTAGGCTACTTAGGTTACTGCACTTCCTTTGATCACCCTGCTCAAATGCATTATTTTGCCGTGCGGAAATACAGCAGTGAAGTTTTAACTTCACCCTGTGGATCTGGTGAATGGTTTTTATTACAAAATGTTTTTGAGGTCGCCCCTTCCCCTAGGTTTGCAAAAAAATAAAGGTCAACTGCGTGCTGCCTACCTTGCGGGTCAAGGAGCTGAGGTTGCCTTGATCCCCAAGATCGCCTGAAATGACAAGCATCTTCTTCTCACGTGTCCCGAGGACATGGAAGGCATGCAGCCACCGCAACCTTGCAAGCCTGCGCATGTACATTTGTGCTTGAGAGTATAAGAGCGTGTATGTGCACTTGAAGGTTGAAAGCAAGGGCCAAGTACATCTCTTCTCATACAGGTGATGCAAGGTTTTTTACAGCCCTGGCAACGCAGCACACGCGCAGCTCTTTCCACAGCTTGCGGCACTTCTACTTCTGCAGGACTGATGCAAGCCTGTCCTCTTGGCTGGTGTGAACAAGACAGTTATTGCATTCTTTTGGTCACTCACTGTCGATGTACTGAAATTTCCACCGCCTGCAGGGCCTTTGCGGTGTCATCATGGGCCTGTATGTGTGTGTACGTTTGTGTGTGTGTGTGTGAGTGTGTGTGTGTGTGTGTGCGTGTGCGCAGGCGTGTGCATGTGATTGCTTGTTTACATGTGTGTATGCAAGAGTAAGCATGGACCTGTGCGTGTTTGTGTGTACGACACTTTGAGCCAGTGCATAGACACAACGGCACACATGTTTTTCCTCTCTTTGTGCTTGCCCCAGGTGAGGGTGGCCACATGCACCTGGCATATACTCCTGCCTAACACGCTGCGAGCAAAGCGAGGAAGGCGAAACTCTCATTTATGTATGAACGCATCACACAACAAAGAGCCTGACCGAAGAACTCGCCTCTTTGAAGTCCAGGTTTTCCTTCATCAGTTGGCCTGAGCTGTACGCATCAAACTGGACCATCTTGCGAAAGCGCACCACCTCCCGCCTGCTCTCAGTGTGTGTGTGTGTGTGTGCGTGTGTGTGTGTGTGTGTGAGTGCGTGTGTGTGTGCAAGTGAGTACGCCTTAGTATGCGAGTGCGCGTGAGAAAATGTGTGAGCACATGTGTGTGTGCATATCTGTTTATGTGTGCATTCGTGTGCAGACTCGTATGAGTGTATGTCTGTGTCTGCTTTGTGTGTATATGTATGTGTGTGTGCCTTTGAGTGCGTGTATGCATACTTGTGTGTTGTGCGTGTATGAGTTGGTGTGTTGTTCAAGCGTGCATGGTGCACCGATCCCTGTTTGCTCACAAATTTGAGGGCACTAGGGAAGTAGGTGTACGAAGCAGGGCTAAAAACCTATGCAAACGCTGAAGCTCTTATTCTTTGTGACCTGCCTAAAGCCTGGTTGGACTATGGCTTCTAGGCAGAAGCATTTGCGTGAAACTTGAGTATGTATGACACATGACATAGAAGTATGGCGGTGCGGAACTCTAATGACACTCGGACACTTTATGGTCGGGAAAAATGAACCCGAACGACCCCAAATGACCCCAAATGCGTTAATGATTGAAAATGTTTTTTGGGGTCTATAAACGCCATT